>FWWM01004249.1_pt1 | contig 33655 bp, 26 predicted proteins | sample 2228351 | NCBI WGS metagenome assembly FWWM01 (sample SAMEA103939774, study PRJEB20133) | metagenome
AACTTCAGATTTTAATTTTGTAAAATCGTAGGCAGCAACACCTCTCGAAAATCTCAACTTGTTATCGATAATGAAATTTAATGAATCCTCAGCTTTAATATTTGCCATTCTTCTCATCATTAGATCTTCAAATTGCTCTGAAAAAAATATCGACCTAAAAGCGTTAGAACCTCTAATTAATTCAGTTCTGGTCAAGTCTGCAGTTTCTCTAATTCCACCAACCTGTTTAAGAGCTTCTCTGAGAGGAAGGCCACTTTTTGGTAGCATTATGGTACCTGGTTGAAGAACTTCTCCAGCTATATATGCGGTATAATCGTTTCTTTGAGGTGTTATCCCAAGAATTCGTATTCTATCTCCACGCTTCAGTGGAAAATCTAAATCTATTTGTAAACGCATTATTGTATCAATCTCACCATTATAATCCAATCTTATAATTTCCATTTCATTTAAATTCTCAAATGCTTCATCAAAACCACCTCCCAAGATAATTGCATCTCCAACTTTATCACCTTCCATGTATTGAAATCGTCTTGGGTTTTTAACAGCTCCCTCAATTCGAATAAAATCTTTGTATTCATCATATTTTGGAAAGATTAGTACATCATCGTTTTTAAGATAAGGATTATAATTGTAATCGCCAGTCAAACGGAATTTTTCCAAATCTATTTTAAGTGTTTCTCCATTAGCTCTTCTGAGTATTATATCACGTAGTGGGTAACGTTCTATTTCTCTTAACACTGCTGTTAATTTTTCTTCATACTCCGGGTCTTCGGGATTAACCATTCCTATCATCTGTGCTTTACCCACAGTAAACATTCGAGTAACAAATTGATCAACTCTTTCGTTAGGTGAAGCTGAAAAGGTACCATTCACTATAAAATTGCCACCAATCGTAACACTGATTGGAGTTGTGATCATTGTTGAGGTTTTTTCTTTTATGTCCATTTGAGAATAAGCAAAATTCAAAAAAATAAATAGTATCAAAAAAATGTGGTATCTCATATCTACTCTCTTTAATTAATTTCAATTCAATAAATCTACTAACTTAGCAGTGATTCTCTCTGAAGCTTTTCCATCCCAGAGAGGAGGAATTTGAGAATCATTTTTAGGTTTCTTCACATAATCCAAAAGTTCGTCAGCTATGTGATCGTATCGAGTTCCAATCAATTTATTCGTTCCAATCTCAGCGGTAATTGGTCTTTCAGTGTTATCTCGCAATGTTAGACACGGAATCTTTAAGTAAGTCGTCTCCTCTTGAATTCCACCAGAATCAGTTAGAACAGCAACAGAATTTTTAACTAGTTTTATGAAACTAATATAACCAATTGGATCAGTCAGTAAAAACTCAGGATGACTATAGTCGAAATTCGAAGATTGTAGAACTTTTTTTGTTCGTGGATGAATCGGAAAAACAATTTTAAACTTCTCTGCAATTTTTTTGAATTGATCAAAAATTCTAAACAAATTATCTGGATTATCTACATTGCTCGGTCGATGAAGAGTTACGACTATGTAACTTTTTGGTTCTAACTGCAACTCCTCTAGAATTTTAGAATTTTCAATCTTGGGTAAATAGTTTACGAGTGAATCGATCATTGTATTTCCAACAAAGAAAATTTTTGAATCAGGAATACCTTCATTTTTTAAATTTTCAATTCCCGATTTTTCAGTGACAAATAAGTAATCGGCGATCTGGTCTGTCAATAATCGATTAATCTCTTCAGGCATTGTTCTATCGAAACTTCTAAGTCCAGCTTCAACATGAGCAACCTTAATACCTAACTTTACTGCTACAAGACTACATGCAATTGTCGAATTAACATCACCAACAACAATAATTAAATCAGGTTTTTCACTTATCAAAACTTTTTCAAATTCAATCATAATTTTTGCTGTCTGTTCTGCATGAGAACCTGATCCAACACCAAGATAAAAATCTGGTTTAGGAAGTTCTAATTCTTCAAAAAATATTCTGGACATATTTTCATCGTAATGCTGACCAGTGTGACAGATCAGATGCTGAATTTTGTCTGAATATTTTTGAAATGCACGATGAATTGGAGCAACCTTCATGTAATTTGGTCTTGCTCCAACAACAGAAATAACCTTTCTCAAACCGAATATCCTTTCTTTGCTCCTGAACCAAGCAGCACAATTTTATTCCTATTCTTCGTTACATTTTTTGTAGCGTTACGTGTATCGATAACCTTTTTTGAATTCTGAACAATGAAATCATAATCAAAACTTGTGTGATCCGTTGCGATCACAACTAAATCCATTTCTCTCAATAAATTTTTGGTAAGTTTAACTGACTTTAATTTCAATCCATTGACTTCAATTTCTGGCACATAAGGATCATTGTATTGCAGTTTCAATCCATCAAAATCTTTCAATAACAATTCCATAATTTTAATTGCCGGTGAATGACGCGTATCATCAACATCTTTTTTAAATGCTGCTCCAAGAAAAAGAATTTTAGATTTATGAATTGATTTATCTGTCTGGCTTATTTCCCTGAGAATCATGTGTTTAACATAAAATGGCATATTTTCATTCGTTTCTGCAGCCAGTCGTATAAAATGAGTTACAAAGTCATACGCACGAGCTTGCCATTCAAGGTAATATGGATCAATCAAAATACAATGCCCCCCTATTCCAGGACCTGGATAGAATGGCATAAATCCAAAAGGTTTTGTTGAAGCAGCCTGAATTACTTCCCAGACATTTATTCCTCCCATACGATCACACAGTAAGGCTAACTCATTAACAAGTGCGATATTCACACTTCTAAAAATATTTTCAAGCAATTTCTCCATTTCAGCAACTTTTGGGTTGGATACTTTAACAACCTTTTCGATTATTTGTTGATTTGCCAAAGCTGCAAGTTCTGTGCACTTCTTCGTAACTCCTCCAACAACTACAGGAGTATTTTTGGTAGTCCAGATTTTATTACCTGGATCTATTCTCTCTGGTGAGAATGCGAGAAAGAAATCTTTGCCAACCTTAAGACCAGTCTTTTCAAGAATTGGTTGTACGATACCTTCTGTAGTATTTGGAAAGGTAGTGCTTTTTAAAATTATTAATTGACCTTTTCTCAACCCACTTGCAATTCCTTCTGCTGCATTAACAATGTATGAAATATCTGGATCTTTATTTTCTGTAAATGGTGTAGGAACACAAATGTAAATTACATCCAGTTCTGAAACTGATTCATAATTACTCTTTGCACTCAGAAGACCCTTCTCAACAGCTTCTTTTAATTCTTCATCATTCACATCTTGAATATAATTCTCTCCTTTATTTATTTTTTCAACTTTCCATTGTGATAGATCTATTCCAATAGTTTTAAATCCTTTTAATGCGAATTCAACGGCAAGGGGTAATCCGACATAACCGAGTCCAATAATTCCTATAATTGCTTCTTTTTGTTTTATCTTCTGTTCTAATGATTTCATTTTATCTCTCCTCATACCACTTCTTATAATAGTTAAGGTAGTCACCAGAGATTATTCCTTCCCACCAATCTTTGTGATTTATATACCAATCTATAGTTATTTTTATTGCTTCCTCGAATGTATGTTCAGGTTTCCAGTTTAATTCTCTTCTAATTTTCGAAGGATCAATGGCATATCTTCTATCGTGCCCTGGTCTATCTTTGACATAAGTAATCAGTGATTCATCTTTTCCTAATTCTTTAAGAATTAACTTCACAATTTCTATATTTGGTTTCTCATTTTCAGCGCCTATATTATAAATCTCTCCAAGTCTTCCATTTTCAAAGACTTTCAATATGGCATTACAATGATCCTCAACATAAATCCAGTCTCGAATATTTAAACCATCTCCATATACAGGTAATGGTCTATTGTTTAATGCATTAATTATCATCAATGGAATAAGTTTTTCCGGGAATTGGTAAGGACCATAATTATTTGAACATCTCGTAATTAAAACCGGTACATTATAAGTGTGATGATATGCCCGAACAAGTAAGTCAGCGCTTGCTTTTGAAGCAGAATAAGGACTATTCGGTGAAAGAGGAGTTTCTTCTGTGAATTTCCCTTCTGGGCCAAGTGAACCATATACTTCGTCGGTGGAAATCTGAAGAAACTTCTCTAACTCAAATTGCCTTGTTATTTCGAGTAATACATTGGTTCCGGTGACATTCGTTCTTATAAATTCCTGAGATGAGAGTATACTTCTATCGACATGCGATTCTGCTGCGAAATTTATTATTGAATCTATTTTTTCTTTGTTAATGATGTGGGAAACAAGCTCATAGTTACAAATATCTCCGCGGTAAAATTTATATCTTGGGTTATTCTGCACATCAAGGAGATTTTCCAGATTTCCGGCATAAGTCAATTTATCAAGATTGACAACTTCATAATCGGATTTACTAAGAAGAAACCGAATAAAATTACTACCGATAAAACCACATCCACCTGTAATAAGAATTTTTTTCAATTATTTCTCCAGTTATTTTGACATGAAACCAAATAGAATTCCAGCAGAAATAGTGTGAGAGTTTTCAATAAAGTCATTCGGCTGATTAACTAATTGATATTTATCAAGAAATTTCCATTTCTCATTCAGTCTAAGATTGTATGAGTAACTCAACCTTGTGGCGATAAACCTGCTGAGACTGTACTCTAAATTTATCACTGGTGAGAGCAAATATGTTGAATTTTTAAAACTCAAAGAGTATGATGTTATATTTTGTAAATTCAATTGATTAATCAAATTATTAAAATCAAAATTACCATCGAAGTAAGTCAGATTGATTAACTCATCACATTTTCCTAAGGAAAATCCCAGACTTAAATTTAATTTCCACACTGAAAATGTATACTCAAGGCCTGTATTCCAGTAACTTTTTTCAAATCTTAAAAACTTATTCTGTGAACTCTGTACTTCCATTTCACCTTTCATGAAATTAAGTACAACCCTTGTGTCTGGTAAAATTAAAAAATAAAGATAGGAGGTGAATCCATTCGAATGTAGTCTACTTCCCAATTTTTGTTCATTCGTATTCAAAAAAATATTATTCACTTTGTCAAAATTTATAAATTCAATATTACTTTGATATCCCAAACCAAATCCAAATCTACCTCGTAGAGATTGCTGGGGAAAAGTTTGTTCATGAAAAAAGAGCAAAACCATTATTATTAATAACCATCTACACATTGTTACAAAGTTAATCATGGGTAAAAATTTTATCAAAAAAACATGTGTAATAAAAATCTTACAAGCTAAAATCGGGTCAATTTAGAGTATTAATAATGTGAAAATTTGCTGATAAAATTTTTAGAACTATTACCAATACTGTGAAGTCACTTCATCTAACGAAAAAATGGAATTCCCCTCAAAATTCTGAGTTCCACTAAATATTTTTAGAAATTTTTTGATAGCTCGCTTAATCTTAGTGAAAATAGATCTAATAAAATATTGAGTCCTTTTTTCGAAAAATCTTGAAAACTTATTGCTGTGCTTTAAATAAAAAGTTAATCTTCTAATAACTTTCACTGGATGAATTTATTTACCACAAACCAATAACTAAATTCTATTTCTATTCAATAATAAATTTGATAATCTCTCTGAATGTATCAATTTGACAAATATCTTTTATCTCCCTCTCCAGCACTTCATTGTATAAAGTATCATTGAACTATTGCTGACAAACCTTGTTCATATTTTTCATCAACAGAAGCAAAAACTACTTATCACCATGAATCTTCATTTTTTTACAGAAAACCATCAGATGGGATTTGGTGTGATCCTGGTAAGGTGCCTTTTCAATAAGATTTATCATGAATTAAAATTTTTACATGAGAGTATGAATCATCTCAAATTAACGGATAAAATCAAAAATTTAACAATTTTATCATTTGGTTAGTATAGGAAAGAAGTTGAGCAATTCTTCAATTGAGTTTATAATAAAATCTGCTCTTGATAAATATTCCCTGCCGAGAGTCGTTTCAACAGCAACGCAAATCATGCTTGCATTTTTTGCAGCTTCGATTCCAAGCGGAGCATTTTCAACTACAAGACACTCATTAGCATCAACTTCTAACTTCTTTTGCGCAGAAATATAGGGATCGGGATTTGGTTTAGCTTTATTAAAATCTTCTGCAGTTAGAATAACATCGAATAATTTGCGTTTGTCCTCCGGTATTGCCTTTTCCATGTTTTTTCTTGCCGATGCAGTTACTAAAGCTGTTTTAAGTCCTCTCGCCCTAAGTTCTTTTATGACATTAAAAACATTAGGAAAGTAAGTCAGTTTCACTATTGAACGATAATATTCTCTTTTTTTATCAATGAATTCATCCCACTCATTTTCCGGAATTTCTATGTTCGTTTCTTTCATAAGGATTGGTAAAATTTCCCTTGAATTCCTACCTTCATGAAGTAATACGGTTTGTTCCGAAACAGTGCCACCTCTTTCTCTGAACATCTTATCCCAGGCTAAATAGTGATAGTGTAATGAATCTACTATCACCCCATCCATATCGAAAAGAATTGCTTTGATCATATAACAATTCAATTTTTTACAATAATACTTAACATAAAAAGATAAAAAAACTCCCCATGCTTAAGCAGCACAGGGAGTGATATGTATAAGGAATTGTCAAGGGGGAATTTTAGTCCATCAATGAATGAAGAAATTTTGAACTGTGATCTTCATCATCTTTACTCTTTTTAATTTCATCTAACAGATCTGCTTCTCTATCCACTGATTTCTTTTGAAAATTATTTGAGTCTGATTTAAATCTTCTAAAAGTAGATTCTTCATATATTTCATCGTCCTCCGGATTATATTTTATTGGCTCATCTGGATGATGAAATAATATGTCAATACCATTGTAAGGATCACGGACTTCGTTAACCAACACCAATCCTCCTTCTCCCTTTTTAGCTTGATCACTGAATGTTGCTGTTTTAGTAAGTTGATTTATTTTTCCATAGTTAGTAGCAATCACAGTAACAAGAACTTCATCCCTTAAGTTTTCGTCTTTTACCAGACCAAATTTTATGAAAGCATTTTGATTAGCTTTAGACTTGATGTATTCTTGTGCTGAAATAACTTCAGAGAATGTCATTAACTCTGAACCTGTGAAATTCACAAGCAGATTTGTAACTTTTGATAAATCGATTGGTTCTATGAGAGGAGAACTGACAGCATTATCGAAAGCTTCTATTACTTTATTCTCACCTTTAGCACGCCCAATTCCAAGAATTGCCTCACCACTTTCTCGTAGAATTGCGCTTACATCAGAGAAATCAACATTCACATATCCATTCTTTAAGATTACATCACTAATACCTCTTATAGCATTATAGAGAATTTCATTAGGTTTATCATAACCAGCAAAAACAGAAATTTGTTCATCTTTCAACGCTAATTGAATATTATCATTAGGTACTACAATTATCGAATCGCAAATTTCTCTGAGTTCAGTTATTCCTTTCTCGGCAGTTTGACTTTTTTGTTTGCCTTCACTGGAGAATGGTTTCGTCACCACTGCAACTACCAGCGCACCCGTTGATCTTGCAATTGAAGCAATAACTGGTGATGCCCCCGTTCCTGTACCTCCCCCAAGACCAGTGGTGATAAAAATCATTCTGGCATCTTGAAGGGATTTCATAATTTTTTCACGATCTTCTTCGGCAGATTTGCGACCTAACTCTACATTACCACCAGTGCCTAATCCTCTAGTGATTGAGGCACCAATTTGAATTTTTGTTATTGCTTTGCAGTAATTCAAGCTCTGGACATCAGTGTTGATGGCAATGAATTCAACACCATTTAGTCCTCTTTCAATCATACCGTTTATAGCGTTACAACCACCCCCTCCAACTCCAATTACTTTTATGTTTGCAACTGGAGTTTCTTCAGGAGCGATGAAAATTGAATATTTCCGTTTTGTCGGAATGTGGTCAAGACGATTTTCGAACATAAGTCCTCCATTGTTTTATTATTAATTAAAATTCTCTGAAATACTCTAAAATTTTGTTAAACACATTTTTCAACTTTTCTACTTTTCCTGTTCTGTCAATAAATTCATTTTTCACTGTTTCTTGAATTGGATGTACAGGAATATCATTAAGTAATAATCCTACAGCTGTCGAATAGATTGGATTTTCCAGTTCCTTAGCAGCTTGTCCAGATAAATTCATCGGTATACCAAGCCTGACTGGCAAACCAAAAACTTCTTCAGCCAGTTCAGTAGTACCTCTTAATAGTGAACCTCCACCAGTAAGAACAATTCCTGCTCCTAATTTACTCTTCAGGTTTGTCTCCTTAAGTTCGGTATCTATCATCTTGAATAGCTCAATCATTCTAAGTTGAATAATATCTGTGAGAATACTGGTTGAAATTGATAATTTTCGATACGGACCAATGTTCACAACAATTTCTTTATCCTGAATAAGGAGCTTTTTGCTCGCACAACCATGTTTTATCTTGATTTCTTCACTTGTTTCTGTCATTAAATTGAATATCTGTCTGATATCTGAGGTTACATGGGAACCAGCAACGCCTATGACACGCGTATGCTTGATCGAATTATCTACATACACAGCTAGATCAGTTGTTCCACCGCCGATATCAACCAGAGCAACTCCAATTTCTTTTTCATCATGATGCAGAACAGCATTAGCAGAAGCGAGAGGTTGTAATACCAACTTGTTGATTTTAAGATTAGCTTGATTAATAGCTTTCTTCAAATTATCAGTGGATGTTTTGTGTGCAAGTACAAGATGATGGGTTGCTTCTAATTTCGCACCAACAACACCTACTGGATTTTTAACAATATTTTCATTATCAACGGTAAAAGTTTCGGGTATAATGTGGAGAATGAAATAATCTGAAGGTATTCGGGTAGCTTTTATATCCTCAAGTAGTTTATTTACATCATGTTCTTGAATAATATTATCTGGATTAGTAATCATCACAAAATTTCTATATCTCATTGAGTTAATATAAATGCCTGCGACACCAACATTTATTGGTGTAATTTTAACTTTAGCCTGAGTTTCAGCTAAATTGACAGCTTTTCTTATCGAATTCGCGATAGCAAAAATATTTGCAACCGTCCCTTTCGTCATACCTTCTGATTTTGCTATACCTGTACCAAGAATATTCAATCCTTTTTCATCATACTCGGCAATTATTGCACAGGTCTTTGTTGTTCCGATATCAAGACTTGAAACTATTTTCCGTGCCATTTAACTCAATCTCGGTTTTAATTCTTTAACTATGATTTGATCACTAAATCTTAAATCAATGTATTCGTAATCAAGATTTTTGTTCTTTAGAATCACTTCTCTCCAGAATCCTGATAGATATACAGCGATCCTTTTATCCAATATTTTCCCAACAATTATCTTTCCTTTGGGATTACTGAGGTAAATAACCAGATCATTATCGTTATTCAAATTTATCTCAGAAAGAATTTCGAATAATGCTCGATCGGTTTCATAGATGTTATAGAATGCTTGATAAACTAACTCAAGAAGACTCCTGTCATTCTTCATTTGATAAATTTCAGTAATTGTTTTATCGAATGTTACAACTGGTAGATCATAAATTTGTAAACCCAGTGTATCTGGTATTATTCTCTTTTCCTTTGTGAAGACATAATTACCATTTTTTGTAATGAGTCTTACAAAGGGATTAAATTCTTCGACTTTTATTTTTAATGTTGTTGAATCAACAAAAAAACCTTCCGCTTCCTTAACAAAAGGATGTTTTTCAATACGATCTATTATAACTTCGGCTTTCAACTCTGTTAAACTTTCCTTGTCACTTATCTTTGCAAATTCTAATAATAAAGTTGTTGGTATGATTTTATTATTGGTAATCACAAGATTTTCAATTCTATATTCTGATTCATAATTTTTAGCCAATGAGATAAGTATTATTATAAATCCTAAATAAAGAAGAGAAAAAATATAAAATCTTATCTTTCTCATCTTAGTACTACCTGTTCTTTATCGAAACCGATCAGTTTAATTTCTGGTTCTAATAAGACACCAAATTTTTCTAAGACCTTTTCCTGAATGATTTTCATTAAAGCGATAACATCTTTTGCACTTGCATTATTAAAATTAATTATGAAATTAGCATGCTTTTCAGAAACTTTTGCTCCACCAATAACCAGACCTTTTAATCCAGCTTCTTCGATCAATCGACCTGCGTAATCTCCTGAGGGATTTTTGAAAATACTTCCAGCATTTGGGAACTCTACCGGTTGTGTCTCATTTCTCCTCAGTAACAATTCTTTTCTTCTTTCTTTTGCTTTTTCTTTATCCCCGGTTGGTAATTCGAATTCTGCCGAAATAATTATTTTGCCTTCCAGATTCGATTTTCGATATGCAAATCCACAGTCTTCCTTCTGTAAGAATTTGTAATCATTATCATGGAGAACTTCAACCGTTAGTATATAATCTGATATTTCTCCACCATATGCGCCTGCATTCATTAGAATTGCTCCACCTAGGGTTCCGGGAATTCCTGCAAGGTTTTCAACACCGACAAGAGAATGTTCGATGCAAGTATCAACAAATTTTGAAAGTCGAATACCTGATTCTGCATAAACACGATTTCCGTTTACATTAATTTGATTGAAACCAGATTCAAGATTAATCGCAACACCACGAAATCCCTCATCGCTGATTAACACATTACTACCATTTCCAATGATTATAAAAGGATAGTTAATCTCTTTCAGATATTTAATTAGATTTAATAAATCTTCCTTATCTTCTGGTTCAAAATAAAAATCAGCTGGACCACCAATTCTAAAAGTAGTAAAACGAGCAAGTGGTTCACTTATTCCAATATAACCTTTGAAAAATTTCTTCACTTTCTCTAACGAAAACATATCTATTTCGCAACCTTTAACTTATTAATGAATTCTTCTCCAAACTTCCAGATATCACCTGCTCCCATTGTCACCACAATATCACCATTCTGAACAATCTCCATTAATTTATCAGGGATTGAATTTTTATCAGGAACATAAATCACATTTCTATGTCCAAATTTTTTTGCTGATTCTGTAATTAACTCACCACTTACACCTTGAATAGGAATCTCACGTGCAGGATAAACATCAGTGCAGACAAATACATCACAATCAAGAAAAGATTTCGCAAAATCTTGATAGAAGTCTCTTGTTCTCGAGTAAAGATGTGGTTGGAACACTGCAACAATTCTCCTATCCCAACCTGAACGAATAGCTGAAAGAGTTGCAGATACTTCTGTTGGATGATGAGCATAGTCATCAATTACCATGATATTATTAATGTTTGCTTTTATTTCGAAGCGACGATAAACACCTGTAAATTTTTTTAAAGCTGATTTTATAATCTCAAAATTCACGCCTAATTCTGTAGCAATTGTCACGGCAACAAGAGAATTTTTAACATTGTGAATTCCCGGTACATTTAACTCGAGCTCACCCACGAATTCACCTTTATATTTTACTTTAAATCTCGAATAATTCTCATGAAATGAAACATCATAAGCTCTAACATCAGCCTGTGCGCTTAAGCCATATGTGATTACTTTTCTATTAATTTGTGGAAGAATATCTCTTAAGCCTTCTTCATCAAGACACAGGACAACAAATCCATAAAATGGAACTTTGTTCGCAAACTCAATAAAAGCAGATTTTATATCATCTAAATCTTTATAAATATCGAGATGTTCTTTTTCAAGTGTAGTGATTGCAGATATAACCGGAGTAAGTTGCAAGAAACTCCTATCAAACTCATCAGCCTCGACTATTATAAACTCTCCATTACCAAGTCTTGCATTGGTTCCACCAAGTCCACTCAATTTTCCACCCACAATTACGGTTGGATCAAATCCAGCTTCGAGCATTACAAGTCCAACCATAGATGTAGTAGTTGTTTTACCGTGGGTTCCTGCAATTCCGATACCATATCTTAATCTCATCAACTCTGCTAACATTTCGGATCTCTTAATAACTGGTATTTTTTTTCTCATTGCCTCTTGAATTTCGACATTTTCCATAGTCACAGCTGAAGAGTAGACGACAACATCAACATCCTTTAAATTTGATTCACTATGTCCTTCGTAGATTTCTGCACCAAGTGAAGCAAGTCTTTCAGTAATCTCACTTAAATTTCTATCCGAGCCTGAGACTTTGAAGTTCATAGCTAGAAGAACTTCAGCAATTCCACTCATTCCTATACCACCAATTCCAATCAAATGAACTTTTTTAAAATTCTTAAGCATTTTTCCCCTCTTTTCTACTTTGAATTGAATTTCTCATCATAATTAATTCTCTTAATAAATCGTCGTCATTTTCATAATCAAATGGTCTTATTACAATCGTTCGCTTAATTCCATCTTTAGCTTTAATCTTCACTATTCTAAGGAATCCTGATAAGTGAAATTTATGTTCTCGTTTAATTCTAATTGATTCTATTTGATTGAAAGGAATTTCTATATTCTTTGATCTCGTGGAAATGATTATCCGATCATCCTGAATGACTATTTGTTTTCTTTTGAATAATTGATATATAGTTGCTAACAGAACATAACAGAACAGAACGGCAAATAAATAAAATATCGAATCGTGAAGAACTTTTTCTATCTTAAAACCTGTAAATTGTAGCCTTAATAATACATAAACAACCAATGAAGTTAAATACACAGCTAAAAGCTGATAGTATAGAATCATGTTGTATTTAAAAACTTTACTGTTCATTTCTGTTCTTCTAAGAATTTTATAATTCTTTCTGCAATAATTCTTGCTGAATTACCTCTTGAGAACCGCTTAACATTAACTGCATAAGTTTTGAGTAATGCATTGTCGTTCATGATTTTAATTATTTGGTCATATAATTCTTCTGCTGATTGATTATCAAGATGAATTTCTGCTGCAAATCCTTTAACAAGCTCCATAGCATTATGATATTGATGATTTTCGGTTACATTAGGCGATGGAATCAAAATTGATGGGATTCCGTTTTCAATAATCTCAGCAATTGTTGAAGCTCCTGAACGAGAAATCAACAAATCACTCATTGCATACGCATATTCCATCCTATCAATAAATGGTAAAATCACTACATTCTCATTTCGTTTTAAATCTTTATAAATATCGTAATCAACTTTACCTGTCTGCCAGATAATTTGATATTTCTCAGATAATCTTTTATAAATTTTAACTAATTTTTCATTTATATTTTTAGCACCTAAACTTCCTCCAAGTACTACTATAGTTTTTATTTCAGGAGAAAGATTAAAATAATTTGCAGCTTCAAGGCGATTGGTATCGGTTAATTTTCTCCTTATCGGTGTTCCTGTTACAACAAATTTTGAAGTGTCTTTAAAATATTTTTTTGTCTGTTCAAAAGTGATGTAAATTTCCTGAGCAAAGGGGAATAAAACTTTTGTCGCCAATCCGGGATAAGAATTGGATTCAACAAGAAAAATCTTCGAGCCTAAAACCTTTGCTGCAAAGAGAGGTGGAAAAGAAATATAACTACCTGTACCGAGTGCTACATTCGGTCTAAACTTTATCAGTTCAAAAAAAGACTGGTAAATTGCTACAATCAAACTAATCACGAAGCTTAAAATATTAACTCCAACTTTTCTTGGTAAACCTTTTATTGATGTTCCTTTATATCTATAACCAAGCTTCGGTAAAATTTCTGATTCCATTCTTTTCTTGGTCCCCATAAACAATACATCAATCTCCGGCATCATTAATTTTAGTTCTTCCACAACTGCAATAGCCGGAAACAAATGTCCACCAGTTCCACCACCAGCAACAACTATTCGATATGTATAGTCATCTCTCATAATGTTTTCTTTTCTGGATAAATTATAATATCTGACTTAGATGAATTATAAGAATTAACTTTTGATGTTAAGTTGAGCATTGCTCCCATGCCAATCGCATGCATCATAGTTGCTGACCCACCGTAGCTAATGAAAGGTAAAGGTAACCCGGTTGTAGGAAGAAGTCCAATCACAACCAATGTATTGGCAAAGACATAAAGCATGAGAGTTATTACAATTCCTGAAATTGCAAGTTTTGAGAAAGTATCATTGATTCGTTTTATATACCAGATACCGCTACCAAAAATTATTAAATAAATTGCGACCAAAAATATAGCACCAACAAATCCGTATTCTTCACCAAAGATTGCATAAATGAAATCTCCATACGCTTCAGGAATAAATAATTCTCTAAATCTGCTCTTGCCAATTCCGACACCTGTTAATCCCCCAGAACCGAGAGCATAAATTGAATATCTTACCTGAGCAACAGGATCATATAAAGATTGATTGAAGATTCTCTCAAAGAATTTAGAGATTCTTTCTAATCGATACGGCGCAGAAAACAAATAAAAAAGTACTAACGGAGAGCTAAAGAATAAAGTACCGATAATATGTTTTATTCTCGCTCCACCAAGGTATAGCATACTAAGACCAACTGTAATAATCAATGAACCCTGTGAAAAATTTGGTTGAAGAAAAACCAGAATCGTTATAACAATTAGCCAGATGAGTAATGGTAAATATCCCGATTTAAAATCTTTTATTCTTTCCCCTTTCTTTTCTATTACTCGTGCGAAATGAAAAATCATTGCATATAATGCAATGAATGATGGTTGGATTTCAAATAATATAAAATCTATTGATCTCTTTGAACCTTTTTTTTCTACCCCAAATATGAGTACAATGATCAACAGTACAATCGAAAGAAGCATAAGATAATAAGTAAAATCCTTGAAATATCTGCTGGGAATATATGCCATAAGAATTAAGAAGAAGAAAGCTATTGTTGTTTTAACTATATGTTTCATAGCTAAATTCTGCGGATCTCTCATAGCACCCATGAGTTCTGAATATCTTACACTGGCCGTATAAACAACTATAATACTTGTAATCATCAATATTACAACGAGATAGAAAACCAAATTTTTGAATTGTTCTGTTTTAAAAAGATTCATAGTTGATCGACCAATTCTTTAAACATTCTTCCTCTTTGCTCGAAATCAGTAAACATATCAAAACTCTTGCACGCTGGAGAGAAAAGCACTACATCACCTGGCATCGAGACCTTTTTTGCAGTCTTTACAACTTCTTCCAATGTATCACAAATAATCACATTAGTAATTGATTCAAAGAATTTTTTAATCTTATCTCGTGACTCACCGAAGGCAATAATTGTCTTTACCCTTTCCATAACTAATTCTTGAATTTCAGAATAATCATTACCTTTTTCCCTACCACCTAATATTAGAATGATTGGATCATCAAAACTTTTTAATGCGTAGAATGTTGACCTCACATTAGTTGCTTTTGAATCGTTGATGAAAGTCACATTATCGATAACTCTCACAACTTCTAACCTGTGTTCTACTCCCTTAAAACTTTTTAATCCATCTCGAATTGAATCTAAATCACAACCAATAAATTTTGTAGCGAGAATTGCTGCCATCGCATTGTAATAATTGTGAATTCCTCTCAATAGCATTTCTTCTGTATCAATTATCGATTCAACTCTATCAATCAATGTATCAGGTAACTCAGATTTGATAATATCTCTTATGAATATTTTTCCATCACTCAAGAATGCATTGGCAAAACTTCTATCAAGTACCGAAATCGATTGAATTAAGAAATCTTCTTTCTTGAGATTATTGACAATATTCTCATCGTCCTTATTGTAGATAAATAAATCATTTACGCCAAGATTTTTAGTAATCAGAAACTTTGATGAAATATATTTTTTGAAATCGTATTCGTATCTCTCAAGATGATCCGGAGTGATATTAAGGATTATTGCTACATTGGGATGGAAATTATCGATTAAATCAAGTTGATAACTACTAACCTCAAGAACAGAAATTGAATTGTCTGAAGTTTTATCAGCAAAATTCGAAAAGGCATTTCCGATATTCCCACCGAGGAATGAATTATAGCCACTGCTTACTAAAATATGATGAATTAATGATGTCGTCGTGGTTTTTCCATTTGTCCCAGTGATAGCGATTATCTTTCCACTTGAGAACCATGACGCAAATTCCAACTCTGAATATAACTTTAATCCTTTTGATCGTGCCTCCATTAAAACTTCAGAATTAAGCGGGACTCCAGGACTTGTGACAATAAAATCACAATCAAAAACATTCTGGCTATGTCCATTAAGTTCTAATTCGACAGAACTTTGTTTTAATTGATTTAAAATTTCTTCAGATAAAATCGGATTACCTGCATCACTCAGCAAAACTCTCGCACCATGTCGTGCAGCAAGTAAAGCTGCAGCAATACCACTTCTTGCAGCTCCAATGATAGTAATCTTCTTGTTTTTGATTTGATTTTCCATTATCTAATCTTAAATGTTGTTAAACTCACAATAGCAAGAATAATTGCGATGATGTAAAACCGTACGACAATTTTTGGTTCTGGCCATCCAAGTAGTTCAAAGTGATGGTGGAGCGGAGCCATTTTAAAAACTCTTTTCCCCTCACCGTATTTTCTTTTTGTATACTTGAAATATCCTCGTTGAATAATCACAGAAACTGTTTCTGCAAAGAAGATTCCACCGAGAATGGGAAGCAGTAATTCTTTTTTAACAAGTACAGCTAAAGTCCCAAGAGCTCCACCAAGAGCAAGCGAACCAGTATCACCCATAAATACTTGAGCAGGATAGGAGTTAAACCATAAAAATCCGAGAGCAGCACCAGCGGCTGCAGCACAAAAAACTGTTAATTCTCCAGCTCCTGCGAGATAGATTATATTCAAATAATCAGCATATACTACATTACCGGTAACATAACTGAAAATTGCAAGTGTTAACATGGAAATTGCAATCGTCCCGGCAGCGAGCCCATCCAGACCATCGGTTAAATTCACTGCATTTGCTGTACCCATAATAATAAAAATCACGACAGGGATATAGAATTCCTTGAAATCGAGATTAAGATTTTTGAAGAAGGGAAGTGTTGTTTCTGTTCTAACCTGTTCAAATTCGGGAGCATAGTAAACCGCTAATCCAACTACTAATCCAATTATAAATTGAAGAATTAACTTGTACCTTTCGATTAATCCTTTTCGATATTTTTTTATGACTTTCAAATAATCATCAAGAAGTCCGACTCCGAATAACCAGAGAGTTGCGCCCAATATAATCCAGATAAAAGTTGATAAAACATCAGCCCATAAAATAACCGGCAAAACAATGGAAAGAATTATGATAATCCCACCCATTGTTGGAGTACCTTCTTTGCTCCAATGAGTTTTTGGTGCTTCTATCTTTTTTGCTTCACCAATCTGATTGGATTTCAACCAGGCAATAATCTTTGGACCAAAATAAAACGATATAATTAGAGAAGTAACTGCAGCTGCAGCCGAACGAGTTGTGATGTACTTAAAAGCTCCCAATCCGGGGATATCATACATTTTTTTCAAAAATTCAAATAAATAATATAGCATCTCTTAATCCTTCAAATAATCCATAATTTCTTCCATCTTCATTTTTCTCGAGCCTTTTAATAGAATTAAACTGCCTTCAGGAATCTCTTTGAGAATTTTTTCTGCAAGTTTTCTCTTATCATCAAAATGGTGAGAATTAATTCCTGACTTCTTAGCTTCTTCATGACTTACTTGAGTTAATTCACCGAAGAAGAATGCTTTTTTAATTCCAGCATCTTTAAGATATACTGCTAATTCACGATGGAATTTTTCTGACTCACTTCCAATTTCAAGCATATCACCAAGTACAGCCACTTTATCATTGAAGCCATTCATCATTTTCAATGTTTCAATCGCCATTTTCATAGAATCTGGATTCGCATTGTAAGCATCATTTATCAGAGTGTATTTTTTTGTCTCGATTAATTGCATTCTTTTGTCATAAGACTGGAAGGATTCCAATGCTTGTTTAATTCTTTTTAAGCTAATACCGAATTTCAAACCAACAGAGATAGCACAGAGAGCATTTTGTGCTGTGTGAATTCCAAATGTTGGAAGATTTATTTCCGCACTCTTACCTTTATAAGTAATCATTAGCGTTGGTTGCGCTAATTTGTTGAGTGAAATAATTTTCCCTTTAACATCAGCTCTCGAATGAAAACCAAAAATCAATTTTCTTTTCAAAACACTCGACTGTTTTTTAATTAATTCATCATCACCATTGACAAAACCAAATCCATTATTTTGTGCAAGATATCTGAATAAATATCCTTTCTCTTTTGCAACACCTTCTCTGTTCACTAAAAATTCAATATGAGCATTTGCAACATTTGTTATTAAACCAAAGTTCGGTGCTGCTATTTCACAGAGCTCTTTCATTTCACCGAAGTGATTGATTCCCATTTCCAGAACAGCTATCTCATGCTTATTGTTTAATCTAAAAATGTTTAGCGGGAGACCAATATTATTATTCAGGTTTCCTTCGGTTTTTAATAGATTAAATTTCGTCGATAAGATTGAAGCAATCATTTCTTTAGTTGTAGTTTTTCCGTTCGAACCTGTTATTCCTATTACTTTAACTTTGTATTTATCTCGATAAATTCTTGCGAGTTCTCCAAGTGCTTTGATAGTATTATTTACAACAATGAGTGGATAATTTTTTTGTTTGAATTTTTCAAGTTGAGTTCTATCGATAACTACACCAGCACAACCTTTTGCTATAACTTCATCGACGAAATTATGTCCATCATAATTTTCTCCCCTAATTGCAAAGAACAATTCTCCTTCCTTAATCTTTCTTGAATCAATAGAAATTCCTTTGATTGATTTAAACAATCTTTCGTTGATAATTTCCACATCCGATAACAATTTCAAGTCAGCCAGAGTTATCTTCATTTCTGAAAAATTTCCTCCAGAATCTCTTTTGCAACTTTTCTATCATCAAATGGAATTTTTTGAGTTCCAATAATTTGATATGCCTCGTGTCCTTTACCAGCAATTAAAACAACATCACCATCTTTAGCCATTCGAATAGCTTCATGAATTGCTTCATATCTGTTGTCGATAATTTTGAATTTTTCACTGTGTGTAATACCACTTAGAATATCATTAAAAATCTGTTGTAGATTTTCTGTTCGTGGATTATCACTGGTAATGATCCCGAAATCGCTTAATTCTTCAACCACATGACCCATTTTTGGTCGTTTAGTTCTATCTCTATCCCCTCCTGCACCAAAAACTGTAATAATTTTATTTTTGGATTTATTTGTTTCAATTATTTTCCTGATTGTTTTAAGAACATTTTCAAGAGCATCGTGAGTGTGAGCATAATCAACTATCACCTTAACGGGATAATTACCTATCAATTCGAATCGACCAGGAACATTTAAATTGTTCTTAACCAATTCTTGAATTTTTTCAAGCGGTAAACCGAACAAATAACAAGTTGCAATGGCAGAAGTCAAGTTATATAAATTAAAAGTCCCTGTTAAAAACGCATGAATAGGATAAATTTTATTGTTATGAATCAAATCGAATTTGATTTCACCGAACGAAAATTCAGGATTTATAAATTGAAAATCTGCCTCTTCTGAAGTACCATAAGAGTAGATTTTTGCTTTACAATCCTTCACAATCTCTCGCCCATACTCATCATCGATGTTGGTAATTGCAATTGCATCCTCTGACAACGAATCAAATAGTTTTTTCTTCGAATTGAAATAATTGTCCATTGTATGATGAAAATCTAAATGGTCTTGAGTAAGATTCGTGAAAACACCCGTTGTAAATTCGATACCATGAACTCTCTTCAACTCAAGAGAATGGGAAGAAACTTCCATTATGCAAAACTCACAACCTTCATCTACCATTCTTGCTAACAATTGGTTCAGTTCAACCGATTCTGGTGTAGTTTTTTCTGAAGGAATAGGCTCATTCCCAATGTAATTCGTAATTGTACCTATTAAACCCGTTTTTATTCCAGATTTGTCAAGAATCGATTTGATGAAATATGTAACTGAGGTTTTGCCATTTGTACCAGTTACTCCGATGACTTTTATTTTCTTCGATGGTTCCTTGAAGAAATTTTTTGAAAGGATTGCAAGAGCTTCACGAGAATCTCGAACAAGTATCTTCGTAACATTTTGATGTATCAGGTAATCATTTGAAATTTTTGAATCATCTTCAAGCACCACAACCGTTGCACCTTTTGCTATTGCTTCCATAACATAATTGTGTCCATCTACATTAAATCCTTTAATTGCTACGAAGATTGAATTTTTCTCCACACTTCTGGAATCATAGCATATCTTTCCGATATCTTTTCTTTCTACTTCACCGGCAAGTTGTATTACAGATAATCCATTGAGTAAATTTTCTAACTTCATTAAATATCTACCTGACATTTTATTCTAAGTACATCATCCTTTGATATTAAATTTCCTGGTTTTATACTTTGATCCACAACATAACCAGTTCCTTCAACAATATAACGGATACCTTTTTGTTTAAGTCTTGCAGAAGCATCTCTGAGTGAAAGTCCAACAATATTCGGTACTTCAATTCTCGGTTTGTTTCTCGTGTCTACCGTTTCTCCATTAGTCTTAAGAATGAAAATCACTTTGTTATGATAACTATCATAAATTTGATTTTGTACTATATCACCTTTTCCACGGATTTCTATTTTAGAACCGAATGATTTTGCAATTTCGATTGCGGACAATTTTGATTTTCCTGTAAGATCAGGGAATTGTTCCAGCTCACGTCTTTGAGTTGAATTTTCAACAAAAACCGACTGAATCTTTTTTAATAATTGTTTATTTGACCAAATCCTATTCCCAATATTCTTAAAAACTGGAGCTGCTATTTCTCCACCGTAGTAACCATTTTTAGGTGAATCAATTTTAATAAATACTAAAAATTCTGGATTTTCAAGCGGGAAAAAACCAACAAAAGAAGCGATGTAAGTATCACCACTATATCCTATACCTTGAAGAAATTTTTTTGCTGTACCTGTTTTTCCACCACAGGTTATACCATCAAGCTGTGCCTTCTTACCAGTTCCTTCTAAAATTACCTTCTGCATTATGCTTCGCATCTTTGCACTTGTACTTTCAGAAATTACTGTTCGTAGTACGGTTGGTTTATTTTCCAAAATTATGTTCCCATTAACATCAAAAACTTTTCTCACCACAAATGGTTTTAATAGTTTACCACCATTTATTATAGCTGCATACATCGATATTAATTGAATTGGAGTCACTGAGATTGAATATCCATGCGCCATCCACAAAAGATTATAATTATTTTTTTGTGGTTTGCTGACAATTCCTCTAACTTCCCCGGGTAAATCAATGCTAGTGTAATTTCCAAAACCAAAATTATACACATATTTATAGAATAATTCCTCTCCTATATTCTCAGAAATTTTTGCCATTGCTATGTTACTTGAATAAATAAATGCTTCTTCAGGTGTTAGAAAAGAAAATTTATGATCATCTCTAATTGTTTTACCATTGTATACTTTATAAATTCCATTCTCTGCATAAATAAGTTGGTCAAGATTTATTTTTCCCAAATCAATTGCTGAAGCGAGTGTTACTGCTTTGAATGTTGAACCTGGATCATAAACATCTGAAATAGCTTTGTTTCTTCTTATCTCATCTGAAAAAGCAAAGTATTTTGAAGGTTCAAATGAAGGACTATTTGCCAGTGCAAGAATCTCACCAGTGTTGGGATTCATGATTATCCCGACGCCATAGTTTGCAGCTGAATTCCGAACAACTTTATCTAATTCTTCTTCTAAGATTTTCTGAATTTCTAAATCGATCGTTAATTGAAGATTATAGCCTTCTTGAGGTTCATTACCTTTATCTGAGATTATTCCCTGCAATCTACCAGCAGCATCTTTTCTGTAATATACTTTACCTTCCCTACCCCTTAAAAAATCATTGTAATATTTTTCAATTCCATCGATACCTTCAGAATCATTCTGGACATAACCGATTACATGTGCTGCTAATCCTTCGTGAGAATAAATTCTTTTTTGATATTCTTCGAATCTAAAACAACTTAATCTGTTTTGTAAAAATAAAGTATTTAATTTCTGATAAGTTTCAGCATCCAGAGCATCATGTAAAAGTACTTGTTTCCTATCTGAACTTTTTATCACATCTATGTAAGTTTGAAAAGGAACTCCAGTGAATCTCGAAAGAATTGCAAGAGTATCATAATCTTTTTCTGGAAGCATTCTCTTGTCTAAATAAAGCTTATATAATTGAATCGATGAGGCAAGCAGAATGTTATTTCTATCGTACAATTCACCTCTGAGAGGTTTTTTTGTGACTTCCTCTTCAGTCAGTTTTGAGGCTATATTGGTGAAGATCTGGTGGTTCTTAATCTGAATCTCATAAAGTTTTTTGATTAAAACAAGTGTTGCCAGCAAAAAGATTATTATAAAAAGAGTAATTCTTCGTTCGATCAATTTTCTTCCTCATTTCTTAACTTTTCAGCCGGAATTTCTATTACCACAGCTCCTTCGTCAGGTATGGTCATACCTAATTGGGCAGTTGCAATTCTCACAATTCTTTCTCTTGAGACAAGTGATTCATATCTTGTTCTTAATTCTTTATTCTCATTAATCAAAACCTCTAATTCTCTTGTACGCTCATCTATTTTTTTATTTAGATTTCTGATATCAACTGCATTAATCCCGAAGAATACAATCAGAATAACAAAAAAAATCATAAATCCTGCCAGATAAGCTCGATAGTTTTTCATCACAAAACCTCTGCTGCTCTTAGTTTTGCACTCCTTGCTCTTGGATTGATTTTTATTTCCTCCTCATTTGGTATGATAACTTTCTTTGTAAGCTTTTTTAATCTCAACTTTTTGCCACAAATACATTTCCCAATTTCTGGAGGACAATTACATTCCTGTGAATTGTTATTTAAAAACTGTTTAACAATTCGATCTTCAAGGGAATGATATGAAACCACAACAATTCTTCCACCAGATTTTATCACATCAATAGAATCGTTTAAGAAAATCTTTAAATTTTCCAATTCATCATTCACTAAGATTCGAAATGCCTGGAATACTCTTGAAAGTGTATCGTTTAATTTGTGTCTCGGAGTTACGCGAGAAATAATTTCCGCAACTTCTTTAGTTGACTTAATGAATTTCTTTTTTGTATGATTCTCAATCTCTCGTGCAATTTTATAGGCAAATTTTTCTTCTCCATATTCTTTTAATACTTCAGCTATTTCTTTCGCTTCCATTCGATTGACAATTTCATAAGCAGGAACTCCGTTTGATTTATCGAAACGAAGATCAAAATCTGTCTCAAATCTGTACGAGAATCCTTCTTCAGGTGAATCTATCTGGTATGAAGAAATTCCGAGATCCACTACAGCACCATTAATCTTTTCAATTCCGAGATTGTGAAGAATCATTTTTATGTTTTTGAAATTCTCTTTCACAATGATTATCCTTTGATCATCTTTAAATTTTTCTTTACAAAAGAAGATGGCGATGTCATCCAGATCAGAAGCGATCACTCTCCCTTCCCGTGATAACATTTTTAAAATTTTCTCTGAATAACCACCGCCACCTAAAGTTCCGTCAAAATAAATTCCATCGAGCTCAGTGATCAAATATTTAAGAACAGTATCTGAGAGAACGGGATTATGATAATCATTTGTTTTCATTCATCACCGATGCAAGTAGTTCACCAAAATCACCCTGGAATTTTTCAGATGTTTCTTCCATGTATTTATCAAATTCTTCAGGATTCCAGATTTCGATATAATCACCCATTCCAATGATAAGGCATTCACCATTGATATTATTTTTTTTCATAAGCTCGGGATCAAGTTTGATCCTAAATTGATTATCCATGTCTGTTTCATAAGTTTTCGCAAATAACCTTCTCTTTAAGTATGCCACCTTCGGATCAAATGAATTTGCTTTATCAATTACTTCTTGAATTTTTCTGAAGACACTCTGGGGATATAATTTTATGCATCGATCATCTTTATCAGAGAGGATGAAGAATTTCTTGTCGGATTCACTGACAATACATCTCCTCAACCGTGATGGAATGCTGATTCTGTTCTTAGAATCAACCGAATAGCGATAACTTCCAGTGAATCCTGTAGAAATTTCAGTCACCGCAACCTCTCTGAGTTTTCGAATTATTTTGAATTATGTATGATTCATTAAGCATATAAAAACCAAAATTTTATTAATGAATTTTTGGGAGATTGTGGGCAAATTACCCACAATCTCCCACTTTTATGGCAAAGCTAAGTTTTTTTGGGGCAAATGTCAAGTGAATGAAATTAATTTTGAGATATTTTTTTGAGAGGATGTTAAATTGAAATAGGAGCGTTTAATTTATGCCCATGAGCGGATTTTAAAAATTTCTATGGTTGCTATTTTTGTTTTGATTGAATCAAAATTATAATGATAACCAAACATAAAATCTTTGCGAACTCTATGAGTTTCATCTGTGTTAAAACAAACTTCTGATTTCTTTTATCCATTTGCTGACTTCTGTTTTTTTAGTTTAAATAACCATTAATGTCACGAAGAATTTGCCAGGGTTTTACCTACAAAAAATTTCAGGTGAATTATCATATTATCAATCCCAAAAGTGATGAATCAGTAATAACCACAAGATACAACTGTTGAGTAACACAACTACTAAACAATAAACTCTGAAGAATTTTAATATTAGACCGTGTATATAATTAATCAAAATTTTGTGCTGGTGTACATAGGGTAATGCATCGTTAAAATGTTTTTTGGTGGTTCGATTTGAAAAAATGAAATAATTATTGTAGGGACATATGGCGATACATTCCTACGATATGTTTCGAAATATTTTTTATATTGATTCGAAATGGAAATATAAAATAACTTTATAGCGTATAGATAAACATTTTATTGATACATGTTCAACTCCTGGAGAGTTGTTGCGTGCTTCATGATGTTATTCCCTTCACATTGCGATGTGGAGTTATAAATATTTAACTTCTTCGGGGTTATTTTTTTATTAAATAAAGATCACAAATAAACATCCCAATTAACTCTGATAAAAACACTAAAAACCTTCTACCTTCTTAAGTCTGTTTTTCGACTTCTTATTTCTTTTTCCCCACCACAAACTACATAACTACTAACCATGAATCACGAACTAAAAACCAATTAACCAGAAGTAAAGTCATACTAAGTACATTCTAACATGTCATCCTGAGCATTTTCCCATTTGTCATTCTGAGCATTTTTTCATTTGTCATTCTGAGCGAAGCGAAGAATCTAAGAGATTCTTCGGTCACTATCGCTCCCTCAGAATGACAGTATTGAATACACATGTCATTCCGAGCGTTTTCCCACCCGTCATTCTGAGCGAAGCGAAGGATCTAAGAGATTCTTCAGTCACTTCGTTCCCTCAGAATGACAGTATTGAATACACATGTCATCCTGAGCGTTTTGCCATTTGTCATCCTGAGCGAAGCGAAGGATCTAAGAGATTCTTCGGTCACTTCGTTCCCTCAGAATGACAGTATGATATACACATGTCATTCTGAGCGAAGCGAAGAATCTAAAAGAGATTCTTCAGTCGCTTCGTTACCTCAGAATGACAATAACGTATTAAAGTCATTCTGAGCGTTTTCCCACCCGTCATTCCGAGCGCAGCGAAGAATCTAAGAGATTCTTCAGTCACTTCGCTCCCTCAGAATGACAGTATTGAATACACATGTCACTCTGAGCGTTTTCCCACCCGTCATTCTGAGCGAAGCGAAGAATCTAAAAGAGATTCTTCGGTCGCTAACGCTCCCTCAGAATGACAACAAAACTAACTTATTCCGACTTTCGTCTTCTACCTTCCGACTTCTGTTTCCCCAACGACAAACAAAAAGTACCATGAAACAGTGTTTGTTTTTATGATTGTTTATTTTTAATAATCTTTTCTCAATTGTCTGTATTAATCAGTTTAAGTAATTTTGTATTGAATGATCTCAATTTATTTTCATCCGAATTACCCTTCAGGATTTCCCATCAATACAAAACCAAAATATTTAAAATCAAAATTTGAGGTATACTATGACAGAATACGCACAACGAGTATTAAATGAAGTAAAAGCTAAAAATCCAAATGAACCAGAATTTCATCAAGCAGTTCTCGAGGTATTTGAAACACTAACTCCTGTTCTCGAACGGCATCCAGAGTACGAAGCAGCCCGCATATTAGAGAGAATGGTCGAGCCAGAACGAGTTATCATTTTCCGTGTTCCCTGGCAGGATGATAGAGGTCAGATTCATATCAATCGTGGCTATCGAGTAGAAATGAACAGTGCAATTGGTCCATACAAAGGTGGATTGAGATTCCATCCTTCTGTAACACTTGGAATTTTGAAGTTTCTTGCTTTTGAACAGGTTTTTAAAAACAGTTTAACAACACTTCCGATGGGTGGAGGAAAAGGTGGTTCCGATTTTGATCCAAAAGGGAAAAGTGATAATGAAGTGATGCGATTCTGTCAGAGTTTTATGACTGAATTGTATCGACATATTGGTCCAGATACAGATGTACCTGCTGGTGATATAGGTGTTGGAACAAGAGAAATTGGTTATTTATTTGGCCAGTATAAAAGAATTAAAAATGAATTTACAGGAGTATTAACCGGGAAAGGATTAACCTGGGGAGGTTCATTAATCAGACCAGAAGCGACTGGATATGGAGTAGTCTATTTTACACAGGAGATGTTGAAAACTCGTGGTGAATCAATCGAAGGGAAAAGAATAGCTGTCTCCGGTTTTGGTAATGTTGCATGGGGCGCAGTTAAAAAGGCAACTGAGTTAGGTGGTAAAGTTGTAACACTCTCAGGTCCTGACGGATTTATTTTAGATGAAGATGGAGTAAAGGGTGAGAAGATTGATTTCATGTTAAAGATGAGAGCAAGTGGAAGAGATGTTGTGAAAGATTATGCAGATGAATTTAAAGTTCCATTTTTCCCTGGAAAGAAACCATGGGGAGTTAGAGTTGATATTGCTTTACCCTGTGCGACACAGAATGAGATTCATGAAGAAGACGCTAAGGAATTAGTGAAGAATGGATGTATGTGTGTTTGCGAAGGAGCGAATATGCCTACCACTATTGAAGGTTATCATGTTTTTAAGGCAGCAGGTATCCTATATGCACCCGGTAAAGCTTCAAATGCAGGTGGTGTAGCTGTCTCTGGTCTGGAAATGACACAAAATAGTATGCGTCTCCCATGGCCTAAAGAAGAAGTTGATGCAAGATTACAACAAATTATGAAAAATATTCATGATACCTGTGTAGCAACAGCTGAAAGATTTGGTGTACCTGGTGATTATGTTGCAGGTGCGAACATAGCTGGATTTTTAAAAGTCGCTGATGCAATGATTGACCAGGGTCTAGTTTAAGAAATTAATATTAATCTTAATGATAAGGGCGTAAATCTACGCCCTTTTTTATTTTGTTAATTTTATTTACGAAGCAGTGAAAATAAGAAACCGCAAAGGACGCTAAGTATTTTGATGATTTTCTAATCTTCGCGTTCTCTGTGCCCTCTGCGGTGAAATGAAAAACCGCTAAGAACGCAAAGTATTGCTGTGAAAGTTTTATTTCTTTCCGCGTCTCCCCGCTCTCTGCGTTCTCTGTGGTTGAATAAAAAACCGCTAAGAGCGCCAAGGACGCAAAGGATTTTGATAAGTGTTCAATTTTCTCCGCGATCTCTGTGCCCTCTGTGGTGAAATAAAAAACCGCTAAGAACGCATAGATCGCAAAGTATTACTATAAGTATTTTATTTCTCTACGTTCTCTGCCTCCTCTGCAGTTGTTGCGAGCATTGTGTGTAAAAATCAGATTACATTAACCTTTCGATCTCCGATATACAACCTCGCCCTCCTCTTTTCAGTCCCCTCTTCGAAAAATCTCTCACTTATCACCGACTCTCGCAGATGTATAATTCTCTAAATCATAATTAATTATTTTTTCCGGCATTGGTAATTTGTCAATAACAACTCCAGCATCTTTTAGAAATTGCACTCCCAATGAATCATGATAATCAGAGAAGACTACTACTCTTACAATTCCAGCAGCAATTAGAGCCTTCGCACAGGTGGTACAAGGCATATTTGTAACATAAGCTGTGGCTCCCTTTACAGTAACGCCATGTAATGTCGCCTGTATCAATGCATTCATCTCAGCGTGATTGGTTCTTACACAATGATTATCCACAATCAAACACCCCACATCATCACAGTGTGGCTGACCTGGTAACGAACCATTATATCCTGTTGCAAGCACATATTTATCCTTTACCAAAACACAACCCACATGCATTCTCGGACATGTTGATCTCTCCGAAGCAAGCATTGCTAACTTCAAAAAATATTCATCCCAACTTGGCCTTTTTCTATGTTCCATAGTTCACTCCATATTTAATAATTCATCTTTTTTTACTCTGAAATCTTTATAAATGAGTTTTAAACAGATGAAATGTAATCATTTCAAGTATAAACTTACAATGCGTATACGAAACAAAATTTTCTTAATTTAAGAACATTAAAAATAAATTTTGAAAACAACTATGTGTGGAATCTGTGGAATTATAAATTTTGATAACTCAATTGTGGATGAATCAATCATTGTAAGAATGCGAGATGAAATGATTCATCGTGGTCCGGATGATAAAGGACTTTACATCAACAAATCAAAAAAAGTGGGACTGGGATTTCGACGACTTGCCATTATCGATTTATCTCCTACGGCAAATCAACCCATGTCAAATCACGATGAAACTATCTGGATTGTCTTCAACGGTGAAATCTATAATCACCTTGAAGTAAGAAAAGAATTGGAATCCAAAGGCTATAAATACAGAACCAGAAGTGATACTGAAACAATTATTTACGCTTACGAAGAATTTGGACTTGATTTTGTTCATAAACTCTTCGGAATGTTTTCGATAGCTATCTGGGATGAGAAGAAAAAGCTTTTCATTGCATACCGTGATCGTATTGGTAAAAAACCTTTTTATTATACTCTGAAAAACGGAAAGTTTATCTTTGCCTCGGAAATCAAATCAATACTAAAACATCCAGATGTTAAAAAAGAACTAAATCTTAATTCTCTCTCACATTACCTAACCTTTCTAATTCCTCCTGTTCCTGACACGATGTTTGAAGGAATCAAAAAATTACCGCCAGGTCACAGACTCATTCTCAATAGTAAAGGTGAAATAAAAATAGAAGAGTATTATAATGTCCTGAATAGTGATAACGAAAATCTTATAAACGATGAAGAAGAAATAAAACAAAACATACTGAGGTTACTTCGTCAATCCATCAAAGATAGAATGATTAGTGATGTTCCGTTTGGTGTTTTTTTGAGTGGTGGTATTGACTCATCTACCAATGTCGCACTCATGGCAGAACTAATGGATAGACCTGTCGATACATTCTCAATTGGATTTAAAGACTATCCATACAACAACGAATTTGAATACGCTCGTATTGTCGCAAAAATTTTTAAGACCAATCATCACGAAATTCAAATCAATGCGAAAGATGCGCTGGATTTTTTCCCGAAACTTGTTTACCATCAGGATGAACCAATTGCTGATCCTGTATGTATTCCTTTATATTATGTATCAAAACTTGCACGAGATAATGGAACAATTGTAGTGCAAGTTGGCGAAGGAAGTGATGAAGAATTTGCCGGTTATCCCTGGATGCTTAGAGATCTTCGATTTACTCAATTAAATAGATATCTTCTTCGCAATTTTCCAGATAGCATCCTGAATATAATTTATAAATTTGCAGAAAAACTATGGACTGGTAAAGGTGATTTACTAAAACTTGACTACATAAGAAGAGTAAAAGATAGAGAAGAAATTTTCTGGGGCGGTGCAATCAACTTAACTAACGAACATAAAAGAAAATTACTATTAAATCATTTGAATAATTCATACAAAAAAGTTGAAGCAATTTATAATTCTTATCGATCCAGAAGTCAGATTGATGATTTATTGAGAAAAATAATTTATGTCGAGTTTATGAATCGACTTCCCGAATTGCTTTTAATGAGAGTTGATAAGATGACAATGGCAACATCAGTTGAGGCAAGAACACCGTTTCTCGATCACCGAATAGTGGAATACTCATTCAAAATTGATTCAAGGATCAAGATCAAAAACAATACGACAAAATACATACTAAAGAAATCGGTGGAAGGAATCATACCTCACGAGATAATCTACCGAAAGAAACAGGGATTTGCAGCTCCCATAACTTACTGGTTAAGAAACGATCTATCTAAATTTACAGAGCATTACTTATTGAACTCACAAATTCACAAGCTAAATCTTTTTAACAAAGATTTTATTCGATTTTTGATTACTCCTCCCCGAGCAAATAGATCAGATTTTGTTCAGAATTCCTGGAACTTACTGAACTTATTCATGTGGTATGATTATTGGTTCGAAGGAAAGTTAATTGACTGATGGACTACTTATCAAAAATAAATCTGTTCAACTTAACCAAAACAGCTAAACAAACCATTGCTCTCTATCTCTCACAAATTGGAGCAATGATTTTTGGGGTCTTATTCACGATTGTAAACACAAGACTTCTTTCGAAATCCGAATTCGGCACATTAAATTTTTACATTCAAGTTCTTACATTTCTCGCATTGATTTTTGAGTTTGGTTATTACACTGCCGGTTCGAGAATTATTGCAATGGAAAAAGATTATCAAAAAGAGCGGGAATTAATTGGCACACTCTATCTTATCGGTTTATTCATTTCTCTCCTCTATATCATGATTTTATTTGTCTTATCTTTTTTTATAGATGGTTTATTCAATTCTAATGTGAAGTATCTAATTTTAGTTGGATTGCTTCCATCGATGGCATTCCCTTTTCAGTATTTGCTTCAATTAATTTTTCAAGGAAGTAATGAAGTTCTAAAACTCTCGTTGTACACTATCTTACCAAGATTATTATATTTTCTATTTATTGGTGTCGCATACTTAATTAATAAATTCAATCTGGTTTCTACTTCTTTACTTTATGTGATTTCATTTTTTGTTGCGACGATTTTAACAGTTGTGATTTCTAAACCTTCACTAAAAAATTTTAGAATCCATCTGCGAGAAATTATCAGAGAAACGAAGGAATATGGTTTCAAAGTTTATATTGGTAGAGTTTCAGGAATGCTTGGATATCAATCGAATATTCTCATGATTCAATACTTCGCAAAAGAAATTGAAGTGGCCAATTATTCTATAATCAATTTCTATACGATGCCTATTTCCATGTTTTCGCGTTCACTTTGCACTTCGCTATTTAAGGGTTTTGCTCATCAGGATAAAATTCCAGAAAGAGTCTTTAAGATTAATTTTTTATGGTTGATTGGAATTGGGATAGTATACATAATTTTCGGTGGTTTTATTCTTGAATTGTTGTTTTCTGAAAAATATTCTGATGCAATTCCATTAATCTTACCAATGGTAGTTGCGAACATATTCATGGGGGCTTTTCAACCTTATAATTTCTTCTTGAGTGCGAAAGGAAAAGGGAAAGAACTTCAAAAAATAGCTTTTTTGTTTGCTGGATATACTATCTTACTAAACTTAATTTTAATACCTCCTTTCAAATCAATGGGTGCTGCTTTCGCAACTTTAATTTCTATTATTTTAATCTACCTAACACATATCTATTTTTATAAAAATACTTCAAAGGAACATCAAAATGGATAAAAGACAGAAATTTGTTCTTGAAAAATTTACTAAACATTTAAGTCAAAATGTTATTGATGTAAGAGATGATTGGAATTATATGTTTCTTTCAAAATTTAAGGTTGATTATAGATTAATTTCAAAAATTCCAGGGGGACTTAAAGATAAAGTAGTACTTAATGTGGGAACATTTTTTCCTATTGATGAAATATATTTTGCTTCGAGAGTAAGAGAATTTTATTCAGTGGATCTTGCTGCTGATGTGATTCAATTTGCTAATGAAGTAGCTGATAGAGAAATTCATCCTTCCTTTAGAGAAAGAATTAAGATAAATGTAGCAGATGCAACAAGTCTTCCATTCGAGGACAATTTTTTTGATGTCTCATTCTCCTTTTCGACCATCGAACATATTCCTGATAGGAATCTCAGAGCAAAAGCTTTCAGTGAACTTGTAAGGGTGACAAAGAGTGGTGGATATATAATTATAACACTACCAAACAAGTTAAACCTGGGTAAGTTTATTAGAAGCAAATGGAGTCAATATAAAGGGACGAGTCCATTTGGTTACGAACATCATTACACACCCAATGAATTAAAGAAGATTTTAAAGCAACTTGGTGTGAAACCAATTTTTTATTGTTCCAGTGCTGGTGATCTATCGGGTATAATGTTTAGAGTTTATGATTTTGTTACGAAATATTTCGGGCATCGTATGGGCTGGATTGGAATTAAAGAATGATTCTTCATAAATATTCAAGGTAGTTGGGATAAAGTAAAAATTCTTAGTGATTACTTTAGTGGTCTGAAATTTTTTCATTCCATAGAACATTTCAGTTACTTCAAAATTTATCTATTTTTTTAAAATCATTCGACCAGAGTCTATAAAGAACAGAAATAAAAAATATTGAAGTTTGTGAACTTAGCGCGGGAAAATAGTTTCGTACAAAAATCACAATGACTCAACCGAAAAAATCTCCGCGTCCTCTGCGTTCTCTGTGGTGAATTAAAAAACCCCTAAGAACGCTAAGCACGCTAAGTATTTTGATAAGTGTTTTAATTTTCTCCGCGTTCTCTGCGTTCTCTGTGGTTAATTAAAAAACCGCTAAGAGCGCAGAGTACTCTAAGTCTCTAGCTTTAGATTAATTTCTCTGCATCTCTATCATTCTTATGTGAAGGTAATCTTGTAACTTAATTTTTCTTACATCTGAATTCCTCACTCATAATCCATTAATCAAAAACTATAAACTAATAAACCACTTTTTAAATATCTTTGTAAAAATGAACAAAGAATATGCTCAAGCAAAAAATCAAAATCGCATTCATTCACTTTATCAGAAAACCAATTTTTATCCTACGATTCAAATTAAAACTCTATAAAATTCCATCCTCCCTCAGACCGAACTATTTCTTCAATTCAAACAATTTTCATTCATCCGATTTCCACAAAACATTACTCGAAATACAATCAAAAGAGCAAATCATTAACGATGCAGAACTTATTCTCCAAAACAAATTTCAGACACTTGGTTCTGAACTCACCTACCTTGGAGAAAAAATCAACTGGCATCTGGATTTTAAATCATCTCGCACCTGGGAAAAATCTTTCTACACGAAAATCAACTCAAAAGAATCAATTAACAAAAGCGACATAAAAGTCCCATGGGAACTTAGTCGTTTTCATCAGGCTCAATATCTTGCAAAAGCTTATCTTATAACACAAGACGAGAAATACTCAAAAAAATTTTTTGAACTTCTAAACGATTGGATTGAATCAAATCCTTTCTGTTTCGGTGTAAACTGGACCTGCGCAATGGAAGTAGCTATTCGTGCTGTCAACTGGATTTTAGCACTTCACATCTTCAATAAATCACCTCACTTCACTAATGAAATTCAGACTAAGATCTATTCATCGCTCTATCAGC
>FWWM01004250.1_pt1 | contig 33640 bp, 25 predicted proteins | sample 2228351 | NCBI WGS metagenome assembly FWWM01 (sample SAMEA103939774, study PRJEB20133) | metagenome
GCGAACTGGGCGTATCTCGTATGTCTCTCGATCTATATGAACTGCACTTGCTGAAGCATCGCTACGGGATCAGTATGCAAGCCTGGGTTCATCGCGCCCACGACCTGGGGATTATCTCGGTGGCCACGGCGCAGAAGTTCTACCGCCGCTTCCGCGCCCAGGGCTGGCACGTGCAAGAACCAGGCGACCCATACCCGCCCGAAACGACCACGCGCCTGGAGCGATTGGTGTTGCGAGCGCTGGCGGAGGGGCTGATCACCGAAGGACGCGTCGGGGAACTGCTCGGCCGGCCGCTTGACCGCTTCCTGGCGGAGGTGCGCGCACAACATGACGACATTCCTCTCCCCCTGCGTGCCTGATGCTAGCGTGTTGATTGACTTTCACGTCGGTGGTATCTTGAACGAGCTGTTCTCCCTGCCGCGTCACTGGCTGTTGCCCGATCTAGCCATGGCCGAACTACGCATCCCCGCCCCGCAAACGTTGCGGGCCTTTGGCCTGGAGGTGGCGGAATTCAGCGGTGAGGAGGTTCTCGCTATCTTCGGCTTGCGAGCCGATTATCCGATGCTCTCGCTCCCCGACTGCGCCAGCCTCTTCCTGGCTCGCCGTGAGAGCGCTTTGCTGCTGACTGGCGATCGCCTGTTGCGCCGCGTCGCCGCAGACTGCTTTGGGCTGGAAGTGCATGGCGCGCTGTGGGCGCTTGACCGTTTGGTGGAGACGCGCCGACTTTCCTCCGCCCAGGCTGCGCATGCTTTGCGGAGAATGCAGGAAGCTGGCCGTCGCCTGCCTCGCGCCGAATGCGAGAGACGATTGGAACGATGGGAGAAGTGAGAAAGTGGGTGCTCGTGTTATAATCCGCTACAACTTGGATCCGAAAAGTTTCGGCACGGTCTCCTGACCGTGCCCCCGGCTGGTCAGGAGACCACCCAGAACCGTGAGCAGTCGAGGGCTGAGGAGAGATCAGGCTCGCACTTCAGGATCGAAGAGCCGACGGTGCTCGTCGAGGGCGTAGCGATCGGTCATGCCCGCCAGGTAGTCGCACACCACACGATGCAGGCCTTCTGGTTCGTCAGAAGCGCGCGCCAGGATCTCGCCGGGCAATTGGGTCGGCTCTTCAATATAGGCAGAGAACAGATCGGCGAGCAGGCGGCGCGCCTTTTGCGTCATGCGCATCACGCGATAGTGGCGATAGAAGTGGGTCATCAGGAACTGGCGTAGCTCTCGATTCTTCTCCTCGATCTCCGCCGTATAGCCGGCTACGTTGCGGCCCAGGGCGCGCAGCTCATCGACGGAGCGCACCCCGCTCTGCGCCAGGCGACGCGTCGTCTCCTCCAGCGCCGCCGTCACCTCCATGCCGATGAGCCGGCGGATGGCGCGGTAGCGCAGGAGATCGTCGATCGGTCGGTCGCGTGGCTCCCCCAGCGCATCCATCACATCCTGCCAGATCGCCAGCCGCTGGACGTCGGCTGGCGCCAACAAGCCCGCGCGCAGCCCATCGTCGAGGTCGGAAGTGCTGTAAGCGATCTCGTCGGCCAGATTGGCGATCTGACATTCCAGCGTGCCGGCGTGTTCCGGCTCATAGCCAGCGGCGTTGCGCACATCGTAGTCGGTATCGTGCTTGACCAACCCTTCGCGCACCTCATAGGTGAGGTTGAGGCCAGCGAAGGTTGGGTAGCGCCGCTCGAGCTTTTCGACCACGCGCATCGTCTGGCGCTGATGGTCGAACCCGCCGCGTCCTTCCATACACTCGTTGAGGATGCCTTCGCCCGTGTGGCCGAAAGGGGGGTGCCCCAGATCATGAGCCAGACAGATGCTCTCGACGAGGTCCTCGTTGGCGCCGAGGGCGCGCGCCATCGTCCGTCCGATCTGAGCGACCTCGATGGTGTGGGTGAGGCGCGTGCGGTAGTGGTCCCCTTCGTAATAGACGAAGACCTGGGTCTTGTAGGCGAGGCGGCGGAAGGCGGTCGTGTGGATGATGCGATCGCGGTCCCGTTGAAAGGCGGTGCGGTAGGGATGTTCCTCTTCGGCGAAGACGCGACCGCGCGAGGCGCTGCTCTTCATCGCGTACGGAGCAAGGACCATTTCTTCACGCTGTTCCAGCCAGGCGCGGGTCAGCATCGAGGCTCCTCCGTGAACACTGATCGACCAGGCCCTGGCGTGCAGTCTAGCACGTACGGGAGAAGAGGGCAAGCCGCCGCTGCTGCGACGTACCGCAAGCCTCCGGCTTGCGCCCCGCAGAGACACAAGGAGCGCACGATTGTGACTGGAGACGAAGCCGCCACAGGACTTTCTCATCTCTATACGCCTAGTTGGATCGACAGGGCCACCGCGCGCGTCAGGCGGCTGCCCCTACCCGCGCTCGTTGCCTACCTGGGAGTGTGCGCGATCGCAGCGCTATTCGGCCATCTGAGCGTGTGGACAGCAGGGCTTGTCCCTCGCGGGGCGTTCGATCCGCGCGCTCTGCTCCTGGGCTTTTGGATCTCTTATCCTTTCTTCTTTGTCCACCACCTTGACGACGCCGCCGCGCGGGCATTCGCCTCGTTCCGCCCCGCTCTCGAGATCACCGACAGCGAAGCGACGCGCCTCCTCCATGAATTGACAACGATGCCTGCGCGGCCCGTCCTGCTCGCCAATGCCATCGGCCTCGTCAGCACCTGGGTGGGCATTCGGCTCAGCGCCGATCTGACGCAACGCTATTTTACGGCCACACTCACAACCATCGTCGTCATGGGGCTGACATACGTCGGCTGGGCGATCGCCGCGACGATGGTCTATTACACAGTGCGCCAGATGCGCCTGGTGACTTACCTCTACAGAAAGGTGCGTCGCATCGATCTCTTCGATCCCAATCCCCTGTACACATTCTCCAGCGTAACGGCGCGCACTGGAGTTGGGTGGGTGCTCTTCCTGTATGGGACGATCGCCATCTTGCCCGAACTGCTGCGCAATCCGCTCTGGGTAGCGACGACCGCGGCGGTGCTCGCTCTATCGATCGCCTCTTTTTTGTGGCCGTTGATCGGCATCCATCAGCGCATCGTCGCCGAGAAGGATCGGTTGGAAGGGGAAGCCAACGAACATCTGAAACTGTGCCTCGCCCAACTGCATCGGCGCGTGCAAGGCAGCGATCTCAGCGACGCTGACGCGCTCAACAAACAGATCGCCAGCCTCATCATGGAACGTGAAGTCCTGGAAAAGATGCCGACCTGGCCGTGGGAGCCAGGGACGCTGCGCACGTTCCTCTCCGCTTTGTTCTTGCCAGTTGTAGTGTGGCTATTGCAAGTGATCGTGCAGCAGTTGCTTGGCCTGTGAGCGCAGGGCGGCGATGATCTTCTGATCGGTGACGGGGAATGGGAAGGCGTCCAGTTCGTCCAGGTTCACCCAGCGCCAGTCGGCGCAGCCAATGGCCCGCGGCTCGCCAGCGCTATGATGCGCATGGAAGGCGTGCAACGTGATGCGGAAATGGGTGTAGGCGTGACGCACCGTCGTGATCGGTTCACCCACGACGATCGTGATCCCCAGCTCTTCGGCGATCTCGCGACGCAGACAGGACGCCAGGTCCTCGTCGCCCGGCTGCCGTTTGCCGCCTGGGAACTCCCATAATCCTCCCAACATCGCCGTCTGCGGCCGTTGGGCGATCAGCAGCCGGGAGAGGTAAGGTTCTCCTCGCCAGATGACCCCTGCCGTCACATCGTAATGGGGCGTCCGTCGGCGCGGCGATGGGATAGGACGCGCTGTCTGGACGCCGCGCCGGGCGGCCAGGCAAAGGTCGGCCAGCGGGCAGCTCGAACAGCGCGGCGCTGACGGAATACAGACGGTAGCGCCAAGCTCCATGAGCGCCTCATTGACGGTCCCGGCGGCGCCTGCGGGCGTCGCCTCGACCAACGCGCGCGCCAGTTCCCAGAGTTGCCGCGCCGTAGCTGGCTGGCCGACAGGTTGGTCGATGTCGGCCAGCCGACTGAGGACGCGCGTGACGTTGCCATCCACCGGTGGCTCGGCCTGCCCGAAGGCCAGGCTGAGGATCGCGCCCGCCGTGTAGCGGCCGATCCCCGGCAGCTTCAACAGATCGGCGCGCCGATCTGGCAGCCGCCCCTGACGCGCCGCCACCTCTTGCGCCGCGCGATGCAGGTTACGCGCGCGGGCGTAGTACCCTAACCCCTCCCACAACTTGAGCACTTCCTGCTGGTCGGCGGCTGCCAGGGCTTCGATCGTCGGGAAGCGCGCCATCCAGCGCTCGTAGTAAGCGACCGCCGTCTCGACGCGCGTCTGCTGCAACATCGTCTCGCTGACCCACACCGCGTAGGGATCGCGCTGGCCAGCCGGACGATCGCGCCAGGGCAAGGGGCGTTGCGATCGGTTGTGCCAGTCGATCAGGCGCCAGGCGATGGCGGCGAAAGGCAGATCGGGGAACGTCACAGCGTCGTGCTCACGGGCAGCCCTTTGCCGCTGCGGTAAGCGGGACGGGCCGTCAGCCACAGGAAGAGGACGATGCCCGCCGCGCGCCCAATCCCGCTCAATGCGAAGATCAGATGGAAGCTGACCGCATCGGCCAGATAGCCTCCCAACAGGGGGCCAATGACCGCGCTGACGAAGACGACGGTCTGATAGAGCGCGGCGGCTTGAGGACGTTCCTCGTCAGGGGTCAGCTCCAACAAGAGGTTGAAGTTGGCCAGGTTGTAGCCGGCCCACAAGAAACCGCCATAGGCGTTGATGAAAAAGGCGTGCCAGGGGCGGGTGATGAAGATCCACAACAGGGGCAAAAGAGGGATCAACAGCCCCGTGACCTTCTGCACCCAGAGCGCGCCCTTGCGATCGAGCAGGGGGCCAAATACCCGTTGCCCAGCCAGCGAGAAGAGGCTGCTGATGCTGGCCATGAGGCCGATCGTCGAGGCCGTGCCGCCGAGATCGTTGACCATGTAGACGCTGAAGAAGGGAGCGGCGACCTGGATGGCCAGGTTCCAGACGAAGGCGCTGAGCACCATGCCCAGGAAGCCAGGGCTGTTGACCAGGGCGCGACGCAGGTCAGCCAGGCTATGACGGCCTCGCGCGCGGCTGGCCAGGTCGGGATCGGGGATGCGGGCAAAGCAGATGGTGCCCATCAGGCCGAAGGCGAAGGCCAGGATGAAGACGATCTGATAGCCCACGAGGCGGCTCCCCGTCCAGGCGTTGGTCGCGCGGATCAGCCAGCCAGCGAGCGGCGCCACCACCAGCGCAGCGACGCCCATCGCCATATTGCGGTTGCCGAAATAACGCCCGCGCAGCGATGAGGGCACCAGATCGGCGACGAGGGCGGTCCAGGCCGGATTGCCGAAGTTGCCCATGAAAGCGCGCAGGCCGCCCAGAACGATGATGAGGATCAAGGCGAGGGCGGGATCGCTGACGAACAGGGGCAGGGCGGCGAGGGCGAGCAAAGCCAGCCGGCCGATGCCGCCGCCCGTCCAGAGGATGATCGTTTTGCGGGCGCCGAGCGCTTCGGCGAGACGCGCGCCCGGGAAGAAGGCGAGCGCGCCCAGCAAACTGCCGACCGAGGAGAGGAGGCCGATCTGGCCGTTGCTGGCGCCATAAGCCAGAGCGAAGAGGGTTAGAAAACTAGCATAGAAGTTCTCACTGATCGCGCTGAAGAGGCCGTCCAGCCAGAAATAGCGCAGGCCGAGCAGTTCGCTGCGCGCTAAGGGCCGCGACGCCTGCTGCGCGATCGCCTGGTCGAGCGATCGCAGGAGGGAATCGGCTCGCCTGGGCAACCCGAGATGCGATCGCATCGCTGCCAGGACTCCCAAGGTTCTATTCCTCCCGGGGCGCGCCCATACGGCGTGGAGGGCACGCGTCCTCCTCATGGCGTGAGAAATTCCAGGTAGTTGGACCGGTTGACCAGATGCGTCTCGCTCTCCGGGTAAGCTGCCACGAAAGCCGCCGGAGGACGCCAGCGAGCAGCGTTCCACTTGCACTCAAATCCGACGAGACGGCCGCCTTCCTCTTCCAGATAGTCCAACTCTGCACGGTCGTAGGTACGCCAGAAATAGGTGTTGACGCGCCGCCGCCGATTGTGATTGAACTTGATGCGCTCGCAGATGAAGAAATTTTCCCACAAGGCGCCCACATCCGCACGCAAATCCAGGGGATTGAAGTTATTGATGAGCGCATTGCGCACGCCCAGGTCATAGAAGTAGATCTTGCGCAGCCGCCCCAGCTCCTTACGCAGGTTCCGACTGAAGGGCGGCAGGTGAAAGATGATAAATCCTCTCTCCAGGAGCGTGACGTAGCGTTCGACGGTGACCCGGTCGATGCCCAGCAACCGCCCCAACTCGTTGTATGAGACCTCGTTCCCTACTTGAAGGGCCAGCGCCTGCAACAAGCGACGAAGCAGATCGGCGCTTTTGACTGTCTGATATTCCAACACATCTCGGTACAGATAGCTGGTTGCGATCTCCACGACCGCCTCGGCGGGATCATCGGCCAGGACGACGCCGGGATACATGCCATACCGCAGTCGCCTTTCTAGCAAGCGCGTCAGCTCCAGGGGCGTCTCCTGTGTCAGCAGCTCAGCGACCGATAGGGGATACAAAGTGAACTCGATCTTGCGCCCCGTCAACGGCTCTCTGATCGTGTTCGATAACTCGAAGGAAGAGGACCCGGTAGCGATCACTTGCAGATCAGGGTAAGTGTCGACGAGCAATTTCAACGTCAGACCGATATCGCGTACACGTTGGGCCTCATCGATCACGATCAGGGTTCGGCGGCCAATCAACGCGCGCAACTCAGTGGAGGTGCGATGGGTCAGCGCATCGCGGATGTCGGGCTCGTCGCAATTAAGATACAAGCCGTCCTCAGGGAAACGCGCCAGAATTTCCTTGACGAGGGTGGTCTTGCCCACCTGGCGCGCGCCATAGATCACCACGACCTTGCCCTGGAACAAGGCCGCCTCGATTGCAGGCTGAATCGCGCGCGCATAACAAATCAACTGAACTTCTCCAAATTAGGCGATGCAACTCACCTAATTTATACTAATAAACGTGATTCGTCAAGCCACTGAGCAGGAATTTTCGCTTCATAGCGCGCACAACCAGCGCGCCAACGAAGCCACCTGGCCTGCTTCATTGAGATTCGCACTGTTGAAGCTGTTCGTCCAAACGCTCAATCTCGTTCAGATCAGTTAACTGGCTAGTGGCGACGTTCGAAGCAACTGCTGTGGGAAGAGACATGCGGACCTCTCGACTAAACTACGGCGACTACGTCGCCTGAATCATCGTCTCCAACACGCGCGGCAGGTTGGCCTGCCAGTCATCGCGCATGGGCATCCATACGGCGCGCCGCGCCACCCGCGCCCGCGTCCCCAACCGCTTCTGCAGCGCCTCGCGATCCACGCGCTCCAGCGCGTCCGACCGCAACACAAGCTGCCCCTCCTCGCGCGCGATCGACTGCACCTCCGCCGTGATCGCCAGGATCTTGATGCGCACCTGATAGAGCAGGTTGCGCGCCTCCGGCGGCAACGGCCCAAAACGATCGGCCAGCTCCTGCTCCATCTCGTCCACCTGATGAACCGCCGTCAACCCCGCCATCCGCCGATACAGTTGCAGGCGCAGGGCGTTATCAGGGACATACGTCTCCGGCAACGACGCCGGCAATGGCAGGTCGAGCGACACGGTGGGCGCCAGCGGATCCTCCAACAAAGGCTGTCGCCTCGCCCTATCGGTCGCGTCTCCTCGCTCGCGCAGCTCCTGGATCGCCTGCGCCAGCAGCCGACAGTACAGGTCGAACCCCACCGCCGCGATATGACCATGCTGACGGGCGCCCAATAGCTCGCCGGCGCCGCGCAGCTCCAGATCACGCATCGCGACCCGGAAACCGGCCCCCAGATCGCTCGCTTCGACGATGGCCTCCAGCCGCCGTCGCGCGTCGGGCGTCAGATCACGGGCCCGATCGTACAGCAAATAGGCATAAGCGCGCACCGCGCTGCGCCCCACGCGCCCACGCAACTGATACAACTGCGCCAGGCCGAACTGGTCGGCGCGGTTGATGATGATGGTGTTCGCGTTGGGGATGTCCAACCCGCTCTCAATGATGCTCGTGCACACCAGGACGTCCACCTCGCCATTGGCGAAGCGCACCATCACTTCCTCTAGCTCGCGCTCCGGCATCTGACCATGCGCCACGGCGAAACGCGCTTCCGGCACAAGCCGCTCCAGGCGATGAGCGATCTGGTTGATGCCGATCACCCGGTTATGGACGAAAAAGACCTGGCCGCCGCGATCCAATTCACGCAAGATCGCCTGCCGGATGAGGGTCTCGTCGTATTCGCCCATCATCGTCCGAACAGGCAACCGTTCCTCGGGCGGCGTGTCGATCGTGCTCAGATCGCGCACCCCCGTCAGCGACATGTGGAGCGTGCGCGGGATCGGCGTAGCCGTCAATGTCAATACATCCACTTCGGTGCGCAATTGCTTCAGCCGCTCCTTGTGCGCCACGCCGAAGCGTTGCTCTTCGTCGACGATCACCAGCCCCAAATCCTTGAACTGCACATCGCGCGAGAGCAGACGATGGGTGCCGATGACGATGTCGACGGTGCCGCGAGCCAGCCCTTCGATCACCTTCTGCTGTTCGGCGCGCGAGCGGAAGCGCGACAGCATCTCGACGTTGGTCGGAAAGGGACGCAAGCGCTCCACGAAGGTCTGATAATGCTGTTGGGCCAACACGGTCGTGGGCACCAGCACCGCCACCTGCTTGCCGTCCATGGCCGCCTTGAACGCGGCCCGCAAGGCGACCTCCGTCTTGCCATAGCCGACGTCGCCGCAGATCAGACGATCCATCGGCCGCGGCTGCTCCATGTCATGCTTGACCGCCTCGATGGCCACAAGCTGATCTTCCGTCTCGACATAGGGAAAAGCGGCCTCCAGCTCATGTTGCCAGGCGCTATCAGCGCTGAACGCGAACCCCGGCGCCAGCTCGCGCTGCGCGTAGAGCTTGAGTAGATCGTCCGCGATGGCGGCGACCGCTTTCTTGGCGCGCTCCTTGACCACACCCCAGTCGGCGGTGCCCAGGCGGTTGAGGATAGGCGGGGCGTCGCCGGCGCCCACATACCGGCTGAGGCGGTCAGCCTGATGCACCGGCACGTAGAGCCGGTCGCCCTGCGCGTAGTCCACCTGGAGATACTCGCGCGCGTGCCCATCCACCTCCAGTTTGACCAGTCCCTTGAAGACGCCGATGCCATGCTCCATGTGGACGACGTAGTCGCCGGGCTGCACGTCGGCGAAGAACGCTTCCGGCGCCACCGCGCGCGTCCGCGGTTGGCGACGCGGCTGCGGCTTGTTCCAGCCGAACAGCTCCGCGTCGGTGAGCAGCGCCAGCAGAGGCGGCTGCGTCTCTCGCGCGCCATCGCCATCTCCCCCCACACGCTCCGGGCGTAACAGCCACCCCTCCGCCAGTTGGCCAGCGACCACCGTGATGCTGGCGCGCGGCGGCGCGGCCGTCAGCTCGTCGCGCGTCTCTATCGGCACATTTGCCTCGCGCAAAAGCTCGGTCAGGCGCGCAGCCTGCCGCGTGACCAGGACCAGGCGCGCGCCGGCCTGTCGCTGCTCTGCGGCCTCGGCCACGATCTGCCGCACTCGACCGCCGTAGCGCGGTCCGGCGATGAAGGCGCGCGCCAGCAGCGACGAATGAGAGACCGGCCGCCCATCCAGTCCACCGTAGCCCAAAATGATCGGCTTACGCTCCTCGACGAGCGGCGCCAGCTCGGTCCATTCCCAGTAAGGGCGACGCGGATTGGCCGGCAATTCCCCCGTGGCCTGCAAGTCGTGGCACAGTTGCTCGGCCTGTCCCTCCAGGTCGGCGATCGTCGCCGCCGCCTCGGCTGCGTCGTCGAAGACCAGGAGCGCTTCTGGCGGCAAGTGCTGCAACGGCGACCCTGGCTGAGCGTACAGATAGGGCAGATACCAGTCGAGGTTGCGCCCCCCACTGCCCATGCGCAACTGTTCGATCTCTTGTTCATATTCGGCGCGAGCCGGCGGATGGCAGGAGCGAAGGTCGAGGGCGGCCAGCCGCTCCTGCGCCGCTGGCCCCAATCGCGGCAGCGCTTCGCTGGCGGCGGCGATCACGACCGCGTCGACGTGCGTCTGTGTGCGCTGGGTAGTGGGATCGAACGCGCGCAGGCTATCCACCTCGTCGCCGAAAAGCTCCACGCGCACTGGCCAGGCGAGGTTCGGCGACCAGATGTCGATGATGCCGCCGCGATGACTGAAGGTGCCCGGCTCCTCGACCACCGGCATCGCGCGGTAGCCCAGCCCTACCCACGTTTCGAGCAGCTTGTGCAGATCGACGGCCTGGCCGCGCCGCAGCAACCGCAAGCTGGCGCGCAGCTCACGCGCAGGGAGCGTCATCTGCATCAGCGACCGCGCTGTGGCGACCACGACAGGCGGGGCTGCCGGAGCATGCAGGCCAGGCAAACTGGCCTCGGCCAGGGCGACCAGGGCCGCCAGACGCATCTGGCGCGTCTCGCGCGACCAGGGCACCCGCTCGTAAGGCAACGCGTCGGGATCAGCCAGGACAAAAACACGTTCGGGCTGCGGCATCCAGGCGCGCAACTGCTCGGCGTAATGGGTCGCCAGATCCATGCGCGCTGTGACGATCAATGTGGGCCGGGACAGCTCGCTGACCAGCGCTGCTGTCACGTACGCGCGCGCGCTCGCTGGGATCGCCAACGGGCCAGCCATAGCGCCGCCCGCACGGATCTCCTCGACCAGCCGGGTGAACCCTTTTATCTCCCTAAGAAACTCTGCCAGCCCGCTTAAGTTCATGCCTCACCCACTACCGTTCGTCGCCGCATTGAACAGATTCATCGCCTCCACAATGCCCATCGTCAGCCAGCAACGGATCGCCTCGACCGCCCGCGCGCGGGCGGCCTTCATGACCTCCTCTTCTGCCGCTGTGAATGGCTCCAACACGTAATCGACCGGATCCATGCGTCCGGGCGGCCGTCCAATGCCCACGCGCACGCGTGGAAACGCTGTGGTGCCCAGATGCTCGATCACCGACTTCATGCCGTTGTGGCCGCCTGAACCGCCATCGGCGCGCACGCGAATCCGTCCCAGCGGCAGATCCAGATCATCATAGACAACCAGAAGATCGGTCGGCTCCACTTTGTAGAAACGAGCGGCCGCCGCCACCGCCGGGCCTACCGCGTTCATGAATGTGATCGGCTTGAGCAAGACCACGCGCTGTCCCTCGATCACGCCGGACGCCCATCTGGCCTTGTCTTTGACCCGATCAAAACGCAGCCCGTAGGCGTCAGCCAGCAGATCAAGGCACTGAAAGCCCACATTATGGCGATGACGCGCATACTCAGGGCCAGGATTGCCCAACCCAACGACCAGTTTCGTCTCACTCATAGTGATCGGAACGCCCCTGCCAATGCGATCGCCCCTTCAAGACGCCAGCCAAACCCCGTTCGTCAGGCAACACAAAGCGGGGCTAATCGGCGTGACTAGCCCCTGCACAAAAGACGCAGCCACAATACGAGCCGCCGCTCGCGCTTCCCTTCTACGCGCTCGCCTCCTCTCAGGGAGACTTCATCTGCTCCCACAGCCAGCCGAGCAACCACTTCAGCCCGAAGATCACTCCTACCACGCCGAAGACCGTCAACGTCCAACGTCCGCCGGCCCAGAAGGCGTCGACCAGGCCGCGCGGGCTGAGGACCTCCGGCAATTGATCGACGGGAGCCGCCGCTGCTGGCTGTCGGACGCTGGCGATCGCTTGCGGCGTCGGCGTGTCGACAGGCGCTGGCTCCGCCGGCGCTTCGACCAACGGCGTCGGCGTGGCGATCACCGGCGCCTCCACCACGATCGTCGGCGGCGGCGGCAAAGGCGTCGGCGACACGGTGGGCGTGGGCGTCGGCGTGGGCGTCGGCGTCTCGATCGGCTGGCTATTAGCGACCTGCAGCCCAGGCGCGATCGCTTCGTCGTAATTGCCATCCTGGCGCACGACGCGCAGGCGCAGGCTGTAGACTCCATCCGGCAGCCCACCCGTCTCCCACGTCCCCAGGAACCCGTTGGCGACCTGGTTGGGCTGCGCTTCGCCGATGAACACCCAGGTGTCGTCGCGCGCCGGCTCGCGGCTGTAATACAATTCGTACCGCAGAAAATTGGGATGGACAGCCGTCCCCTCGATGGTGACCCGCCCACGCACCACGCTGAACGGCTGAGGCGATGTGATCACCGCCTGCTGCGCCAACGCGGGTTCGCTCCGCCAACTGAGCATGACCGCCAGCGCGGCCATGATCCAAAACGCTCTACGCGAAAGCATCGCTGCTATCTCTCGACTTCCGTCTGTTGTGATCTTCGAGAGGCCTCTTCCTGGCCAGTCGCAACGCGCCAGAGTAGTGTAACACACGGCAAAAGGGACCGCCAAACGGCAGGGGAGGGTTGGGGGCGCTTGAGTTTGATGACGAGTTATAGGTTTACCGCCAGCACTCGTCAAAGTCGTTGGGATGGGCCAGAGAGCGTGACCGTATCACAATCCTCTGGATTGTGGGCGCGACACAGCCTAACCCGGAGGATTGCGGTACTTCTGGGTACCGGCAGATACGCGATCAATGTCTGGAACTGCCGGGCGCGACACATAGGCCAGAAAGCGTGGCCGTATCACAATCCTCTGGATTGTGGGCGCGACACAGCCCAACCCGGAGGATTGCAGTACGGCCACACATACAGGCATGTTCGTGGCTGGTCTCCCGCCCAGCCACGAACGCCGCTATGCCTGGTCCTCGACGGCGACCGCGCAATGGATCACCACTTCAGGGACCGTGACCGTCACGACGCCAGCGTCATAGCCCCAGGCCGGCGTCACACCTCCTGGCTCCAGGGTGACCCGTCCAGGTCGTTGGGGATAACGCAGGCGCACCGTCACATCGCGCACCGGCAGGATCTGTTCGACGCAGCGGTTGCCCGCCTCGCCCATACGGTCCCCGCTCGCCGGACGATCGCCATGCTGATTGACCAGATGCACGAGCAGTCGATCGCGCCCATTGGGCGCGTGCGCCGCCAGCTGGCGCATCAGCGTCACCTCCAGCCAGGCTGGCGCCGTCACCTCCACAGGCGGCTCGGCGACCGTCCAGCGCAACAGGTTCGCCACGATCGCCTTGAAGTTCCACTGGTTCTTGATATGAAACGCGTGGAAGATCTCGCCCGCGATATAGGCAGCCCATCCCTGGCCCACGCGCCGCAGCGTGATCGCCGGATAACCGCTCTCCTCGCCCGGCGGCGACCAGCGCAGCAAAAACTGGCCATCGCTGCGCAGGTAAGGCCGACGCAACGTCGCCAATACCTGCACATCGTCGGCGACTGGCCGCGCCAGCGCGAACGTCGCCTCGGCCAGATGCGGCATATCCAGGGTTCCCGCTTTGAGGCGCGGGTCCTGTACTTCTATGTAGGCGTGCGGCTGGTCAAACACCCCTTCATAGCGCACGCCGAGCACATCCTCAAGCGCGAAGCGTCCGCTCTCCCGATACGCATCGTCGAGGACGCCCGTGCACGCCGTAGCGATGAGCACGCCGCCCTCCCGCACCCATCTGGCGATCGCCTCCACCAGCGCCGGCGACAGATACCGTTGGTCGGGCAGGATCACCGCCTTGAGCTGCGGCAGCCACTCCGCCAGGGCCTCTTCATGCAGGAGATGGAAGGGGATCATGCTCTCCGTGAGCAGGCGATGGGCGCCGCGCGCGCTGGTCTCGTCGACCCAGAAGCGCGGCGGGGTGGCCGTCAGGTGCGCGCTCGTCGAGTGCAACACTCCAACATAGGGGACCGGCTGCGCGCCGGTCAACGACGGCTCGCGCTGGCGCACGAACTCGAGGGTCTGGCCCAGCTCCCGCATCACGGCGGGCGCCACGTCGAAAGCGTGCGTCATCTGATAGCCGATCCACGTTAACCCGCCATGCGCCAGGGTCGTCGCCACCTCTTGCTGCATGGCGACCGCCGGCTTACATCCCCAGTCGCCCCACCACTGGAGGAAGGCGGTATTCATCACGTCGAAAGGACGCCGCAACGTGGCCCAGTAAGAGGACAGGTAGCTGCCGTTGCTCACCTGGTCATCGGGGACGATATCGGCCACCAGCGCGCCCACGCCGTCGGGCACGCGTTCAGGCATGCGCGGCGTGTAGGCCCAGTTGAACGATACGACTACTTCGGGGCGGAGCGCATGGATCGCGTCGCAGATCGCCTGGCGCACCCCCCGCAGCGCGGCCAGCTTCCAGGCCACATAGCGCGGCCACGCGGGATCGCTGGCGTCGCGCGGGATGGCCAGGCCGCCGCTGTCCGCTGCAAAGCGTCGCTGACATGCTGCGCAGGTGCATACGCTGTGGGCGTATGTGCCATCGAAAAACATCGCGTCGACCTCGTAGAGGCTGACGATCTCAGCGATGTGGGGCAGCATCCACTCCTCGGTCAACGGGCTGAGCAGGCAGATCTGGATGCCGCGGGCATTGCCGTCGGTGTCGCGTTCGATCCACTCCGGATGGTCGCGCGCGATCGGCTCGCTGTTGAAGGTGTGATAGTAGCCGATGGCGCGCAGGCCGCGTCGGTGCAGCGCCGTGATCTGCGCCTCCAACATATCCAGGTCGGCAGGAAGGTGGGGATGCGGATAGCGAACGCTCCCTTTCTGATAAAACGAGTAGCCGTAGCCGCACTTGGTGAAGACCGAGACAGCCTGGGCGTTCGCAGCGACCAGGCGATCGGCCCAGCGCTCGGCGTCGAAGGCGGAGGCCAGCCCGACCGCGGCGCCGGGGCTGTGGAAGTCGAAGAACAACTTTCGGTACGTGGAGACGTACCACGATTCGGCCATGCCATTTCCTCCTTAAAGGTCGCCTAACCCTCCCGGCATCTGCGAGGCGTCGCCACACCGTAACTGTCCAGCCCAACACCCCGCTCGCCACCGGGACACGCAGACACGAAGAGACACAGGTCACCTGACCATCGTCCTGGTCTACTCCTCCACAACCCCTCGTGGTTTGACGCCTTGGTGGCAGAGCCTATTCCGCCTGAGCTGTCACGCTACATCTTGATCGCGCCCGAAGTCAGGCCGCGGATGAACGTGCGGCTGCTGAAGGCGAACAGGATCAAGATGGGCAGTCCGGCGATGACGTAACCAGCATATTGCGCCCCGGGATCGCGCTCGGTGACGAGCTGGCCCAGCCGCAAGATGCCCAGGATCACGGGATAGCGTTCCGGGCGGGACAGGACCATGATCGGCCAGATGAACTCGTTCCAGACCCCCATGATCTGGAGCACGATCAGCGTCGCCATGATCGGCTTCGCCAGCGGCAGGGCGATGCGGACCAGCATGACCGCTTCGCTGGCGCCGTCGATGCGGCCAGCCTCGAAAAGCCCCCCCGGCAACGAGGAGAAGAAGGTGCGCAGGACGATGATCTGGAACGCCTGCGCGCCCGCAGCCATCGGCAGCCAGATGCCCCAGTAGGTGTTGTTGAGCTTGAGGGTGACCGTGATCACGAAGGTGGTGATCAGCGTGAGGATGCCGGGGATCATCAACAGCGCCAGGACCGCCATATAGAAGAACTCGCGGCCTGGGAAATCATAACGTCCCAGGGCGTAGGCCGTGAGCGTGCTGCAGACAATGCTGACCGTCACCGTGCCCACGACGAAGATGACGCTGTTGATCATGTACGGTTCCATGGCGCGCCAGGCTTTGATGTAGTTGACCCAATGCAGCGGCCAGGTGGGCAACCACATGGCCTCCGCCATCTGCTGCATATCCTTGAACGATAGCTCCAACAACATGATGACGGGCACAAACGTGAGGAACCCCAGGATCCCCAGCACCAGCGAGATGATCCAATCGCTCTTGATGCGCCAACGGCGCGCCGGGGGATGCAGCGGCTGGGGAGGACGGGAGGCAGGCGCGGTGGTTGGGCTCATGATCAGCCTCTCCTATCAAGTCGCTTCGTACTCGATGTTGCTGCGGATCGCGGCGTTGTTGATCAGCGTCAGCGTGAAAATCAGGACAAACAGCACGACGCCGATCGCGCTGGCGATGCCGAATCGCCCCGCGGTCATGGCGGCCTGATACATCTCCCACGCCGGCACGGTGGTCGCGTTGTTCGGCCCGCCGCGCGTGACCAGCAGTTGCCAGCCGAACCCCTGCAACGAGCCGATCACGTTGAGGATGACGATCAGACGGATCTGCGGCACGATCAGCGGCAGCTCCATGGCGAAGAAGCGACGCAGGCTGGAGGCGCCGTCCATGATCGACGCCTCAATGATCTCATAGGGGATGGCGAGCAAGCCAGCCAGGTAGATCAACATGCCCACGCCGTCGATCCAGGGGAAGCCCATGAACATCAGCGAGGGCAAAGCCGTCTTGGGGCCATTGAGCCAGGTCGACCCCGGCAAGCCTACGGCTCTGAGGACCGTGTTGAAGAGGCCGACGTTCGGCTCATACAACTGCCGCCAGACCAGGATGCCAACGACCCCGGGGACGACGATCGGCAAAACAAAGACCAGACGAAAGAAATAGGCCGTTTTCTCATCGCGCAGGCGGTACAGCAACGCCGCGCCGATCAGCGGGAAGGTGGCGGCGCGAAATACCTGCCAGAGCACGAGCAAACTCATGTTCACAAACGCTTTGCGGAAGATCACCTCTGACGTGAAGATCTCGCGATAGTTCTGCAGGCCGATCCATTGCGCCGGGCGGAAACCGTCCCAGATCGTGAAGCTGTGGTAGATGGCGGAGACCGCAGGATAGTACGAAAACGTGATGAGCAAGGCGAAGGTGCCCGACATCATCAGATAGCAATACCAGAACTTGCGAACGCGCCGCAGCGTATCCCGCCACGAGCTGGCGCCTTTGCCCGGCGACTGTGCCAGCGCTTGGCTCATCTCTCGCCCCCTCACCGATAGTGCGCGGCCCAGCGACTCACGCCGCTGGGCCGCGTGTCCTCAGGCGTCACAAGGTGGAGCGCTTCGCTCTCTCAGACCCCCGCGCTCCACGCTCGCCCGATCTTCGCCTTATCCTACTTTCCAGTCCGGGTTCGCCTCGAGAACTTTCCTCACCTCTTCATCCCAGGCTTTCTTGGCCATGTCCAGGAACTCGCTGTCCGACATATCGCTGGGCAGATACGCTTGCCATAGCTTGTATTCCGCCTGGAGGCCGCTGGTGCTCAGCGTCTGCCAGCTCTGATAGGGCACCGCGCGATCGTATGGCTCATAGAAGGGAGCCAGCTCCGGCAACCCCTCAGCGCCCTTGGTCAACGGCACCAGGCCCGTTTCCTTGCAGACCATGCCAACGTGTTCGGGGACGCTGGAGAACATGAGCCAGTCCATGATCACGGGGATCTTGTCCGGTTCCTTCTGCGCCAGATAGCCAGGGACGTGGTACTGCATGGCGCCCCAGGCGCCCTGGATGCGCACGATCTTCTCCGGCGCGGCGGGCCAGATGTCTTTGGTGATGATGGGGAAGGCCAGCCAGCCGAACTCGAACGGCGGCGGCGAGGCCTTGAACTGGCTAACAGCCCAGTTCCCCTCCATATACATGACCACCTTGCCTTGGCGGAAGAGCTGGCGATAGTCCACCACCCCTTCATAGCCGACGGGGAAGTAGGGGGTCATTTCCTTGAAAAGATGCGCAAACTTCAGGTAAGCATCCCAATCCGGGAAGTCTCCCTTCTGGCCGTGGATCGCCAGCTCCTTGCCGGTGATGACCCGATTGCCGTCGTCGTCCCAGTCGTAGATCTTGTCCCAGACGAGCTGGTTATAGATATGGGCCGACAGCCAGTGCGGGAAACAACACGTTTCCGGCGAAAGGTCGGCGCCGTAGGGGATGTATCCCTTGTCGAGCAGCTTCTGCCAGACCTCCTTGAAGTCGCCCCAGGTCCTGGGCTTGTCGGTGATGCCCGCGTCGGCGAAGGCGTCCTTGTTATAGACGGTCATCACGCCCGCGCCGTCCATGTTCACGCCGTAGAGCTTGCCATCTGGCCCCGTCTGCGAGATGATGGCGATCTCCTCGAACTGATCCTTCCAGGCTTTGTTGCCGGGCACGTACGGGTTGGGCTGGTTCATGTACTCGGTGAAGTCAAGCGCCCATCCCTTGTTGACATGCGGCCACAGGTCCTCGGTGTTGGCCCAGTAGATGTCGGGCGCGTCCTGGGCTGTCATGCGCGCCAACAGCCACTCCGAGAGATTGCTGCCCGCGGGGAAGCGATACCATTCGATCTCGACGTCGGGATGCTGCTCCATGTACTTGTCGGCGATGACCTGGTAGGCGACGTGTCTCGTCTGTCCCTCGGCGAGCTGGACGTTAGGATCGGTCGGCTCCGCGGCCTGCGCCCAATGCAAGATCTTGTACTTCTTGGCGGGCGCAGCGGCGGGCGCTCCGCCTGGGGCGGGAGCAGGCGCGGCGGGCGCGCAGGCGGCCAACAGCGAGCCGGCGGCGATCGCCCCCAGCGCCTTGAGCATGTCGCGGCGACTCATCGTACGGGGAATCATCGGATTGCCTCCTGTCAGATGGGATCAAACCACACGGAAAGCAAGAAGATCGAACAGAGAACGACAGCGGCGCTTATGTGGGACAGATTCCAGGTGGATCGACTTTATTATAACGCGGCTGAACAGGGGTGTCCAATCGAAATGAAACGCGCCCGACAAAGACACCTGCGACAGAGGAGGTGTGGCTCCCCTGCCGCAGGTGTCCCTCAGGGCGCTGCGTTCGCAATGTCGCGGGCCGCTCTCTTACCAGTTTGCTCCCCAGCGATCCGTCACAGGCTGGCGCATATGCTGGGAACGCAACTCATGAAAACGCAGCCAGTCGCGCACCACATCCTGCGGCCGCCGTTGGCTGCGCACCAGGAAATCGGCCTCCGGCGGATAGCAGGCGATCGGCTCGCCTTCTCGTGGCTCTCGCCACAGGTTGCCGTCCGTCTTGCGGAAGTTGGTGGGCAGGTCTGCCCCTTGATAACGCAAGTCCATGCTCCAGCGGATAGTGTCCGTTATGTTTTCAATCGAGCGATGCGGCGTCCGGTTGGTAAGCAACAGCACGCCTCCCTTACGCACGGGCACGGTCACGACTTCGCCAGCGGGCAGGTCTGCTGGAGCGATCTCCAGATAGCGCGTCTTGTCTGGTCGATAGTGACGCACCACTGGCCCCTTATGGGCGCGCGGGATCACTTGCAGGCATCCCCGCTCCGGCGTCGCGTCGACCAGGGGCACCCACACCGTCAATACTAGCGCCTCATCGCAGTAGGGTTCGAAGTAGCCGGAGTCCTGATGCCACGGCACCACGCCATGGTCATGCCCGGGGATCTTGGGGCGTAGTCGATACACCGAGGAAGCGATGATCTCCGGGCCGACGAGTGATTCCACCAGGTCGAGCAGTTTGGGGCTGGTCAGCAGCTCAAAGATCGCTGGCCCAGAGAGCTGACCGCTATTGATCGACCAGTAGAGCTTTTCCGTCTCCGCCGTGATCCGCGTCAAGCGCGTCTCGAAGCCCTCCTCAGCATAGAGGCGACTCAACTCTCCCGCTGCCACCAGCTCGCGCGCGCGGCGATCTATCTCGTCGTTGATCTCATCGATCACGGGCTGCAAATCGCTGTCGTCGAACAGACCATCGACGACAAGATACCCTTCACGGTCGAACTCGGCGATCTGGTCGGATGTCAATCTCATATGAGCTTTCTCCTTGGCTATTCTCGTATCTACCTGCGCAAGGCCTCAAGGCATATCCTCGCGAAAGAGGCGCACGCCGCGCGCCATGATCCCCTTCTGGGCATCGCTCTTGCGCGCTTCGGCGGCATGACGCTCCGCCTCCGCCCGATTGGCCACCGTCGTCGCGTTGATGATCGTATAGTCGTCCGGCCGCCGATAGCGGTTGATGAACACCGGTCGCGGCCGCGGCGAGTGGTTCTCCTGCGATCCGTGCACCGTCTTGACATGGAAGAAGATCGCGTCGCCAGCCGCGCCGACGATGGGCAACGCTGCTTCCCAGGGCCACTCCTGCTCGTCCAGCCCCAGATGCGAGAACGTGTCGACGTGCTTGAGCTGCCCCATGCGGTGGCTCCCCGGCGCCACATAGAGCGCGCCATTGACCAGGTCGGTATCGACCGCGTAATTGAGGACCGCCACCGGCCCTTCATAACGATGCTCAAAATAGGCCGAATCCTGGTGAAGATGCTTGGGATGGCCCCCTACCGGCTCCTTGTACAGACATTGGCCGTAACCGAATAGCTCGATGTTGGGGCCGAGGATCGCCTCGACGATGTCGAGCGTGCGCGGGTCGAGCGCCGATTGGAGAAACGCCGCGCTCGTCAGGTAGCTGATGGCCAGGACCATGATCTGCTTGTCCCGCTTGTAGCCGGGCGGCGCCGGAATGAAGAGGGTGCCGTCGGGGGTGCGCCACCCCTCGGTGACGCGTTCGGCGCGGTCCAACAAGGCCAATGCCTGCGCCGCCGCCGCCTCGATATCACGAGTGAGGGCCGGCACGTAGGCCCGGCTCAGCCCGCGCACCATCAGACAACCATGCTCTTTGTAGATCGCCGCCGCCTGCTGCACGTCGAGGTTGTCCGCGAACACCTCGAGATCGCGCACGCTCACCGCCGTTCGTGTGACCATCTGCCCCTCCCTTTCATCGTCGACCATCGCCTGTCTACAGGCCATCACACGCCCCTGCCCCCATCGATTACAGCCAACGCGCGTCTCACCCGGCCGCTTCGCCTGCGAGCAGGGTCATATTTTTATGAAATTATAGATAAAAATAGAGGGGTGTCAACCCAGGCTGCTGAAGGTTGTGGGGTGAATGAGCGCAGCCGTTGGCGATGTAACGATGTTACACCGGCTGCCCCGGCGGGCTGAGCTGCGCCGTAAGGCCGCCGTCCACGTAAATCACCTGCCCGATGATAAAGCTGGCATCGTCCGAGGCCAGAAACGCCACCACCGCCCCGATCTCCAACACCGTCCCGTAGCGCGCGATCGGCACGCGCCCCATCACCGCCTGCACCGCCGGGTGCTCCGACGGCGGCGTGCGCTCGATCCGGATCGGCCCCGGCGCCACCGCGTTGACGCGAATGCCATAGGGCGCCAGCTCGATCGCCATCGCGCGCGTCATGGCGTCGATCGCCCCTTTCGCCGCATCGTATGGATGCCCCCGCCAGTGCGCCCGCGCCCCCCCAACTGAGCTGATATGGATGATGCTCCCCCCGCCCTGCTCGCGCATGATCCGCGCTGCCCGCATCGACGCCACATACGGCCCGCGAATGTTGGCCGCCAACTGGTGATCGAGCAACTCCTCGTCCATCTCGAAGAACTCGACGCGCCGCAGGTCGGCGGCGTTGTTGACCAGGACATCCACTCGCCCGAACGCCCGCAACGTCTCCGCAAACAGGCGGTCGATCTCCTCCGTCCGCCCCAGGTCCGCCGGCGCGGCCAGCGCTTCGATCCCCAGCGCGCGCAGCTCGGCTGTCGTCGCCACCACCGCCTCCGCCGTGCGGCTGTTGATCACCACCTTCATGCCCTCACGCCCCAACCGCAGCGCGATCCCCTTGCCGATCCCTCGACTCGACCCCGTGACGATCGCCACCCGTCCCCGCAGCTCCGGATAGCGGGCCGGGATGGTCGCATACAACGCCGCTGTCTCCATGTCACGCTCCATCCGCTCAATTCAAATGAATCCGCGTGCCCTCCGCCGTCTTGACGACGTCGATGCGCACCGGGAACAGGTCCTTCAGCTCTTCGATATGGGTGATCACCAGGATGCAGGCGAACTCGTCCTGGATCGACTGGATCGCTTCCACCAGCCGCAGACGCCCCTGCGCATCTTGCGACCCGAACCCCTCGTCGATGAACAGGGTCTGCAGACGCGTGCCCGCTCGCCGCGCCAACAACCTGCTCAACGCAATGCGCAGCCCAAAATTGACGCGCAACGCTTCTCCCCCCGATAGCATCTCGTAGGGCCGCACCCCCAGCTCATCGCGAATGACGACGTCGAGCGTCTCGATCGCGTCCCCCTTCTTCGTGTCGCGTTGCGTCTCCAGCGCGATCGTCATGCGGCCATCGCTCATGCGCTCCAACAGACGGTTCGCCTCATCCTCGATCTCCGGCACAACAGCTTCGATGATCATGGCCTGCAGCCCGCGTTTGCCGAACGCCTCGCGCAGCTCCTCGTAGATCGCCTGCTCCAGGCGAGCCTGCTCCAATTCCTGCGCGCGCTGCGCGCGCCTGGCGACCGCCTGCTCGCAAGCCGCCACCCGTTGTTGTGCCGCCCCTAACCGTTGTCGCGCTTCTCCTTCTTGCTCACTCAGAGCAAGCGTCAGGCGGTCCTGTTCCAGCACCCTGGCCTCGATTTGGGGCAGTTCGCTGAGTTTCTCCTGCAACTCGTCGCGCCGCGCGCGCGTGTCGGCCAGGCTCGCCGCCAACGCCTCCTGCCGCTCGATCAACTGCTCCACAGCCCGACGCTCGGCGTCGATGCTGGCCAACGCTCGCTGCAGGTCCGTATAACGTTGCGCCCAGCCAGCGTTATCGGCGACCGCCGCGACCGCTCGCGCATGTTCCGTCGCGTCATAGCCGATCGCTTGCTCACGTTGCGCCAGTTGCTCGCGTAAGGCCCGCTCCGCCTGCGCGTACTCGCCGCGCTCCAGACGGGCGCGCAATTGCTCCACTGCGGCCTCTGCCTCGACGGCCGCGTCCAACGCTCGCTCCGCCTCCGCCAGCGCCTGCTCCGCCTGCGCCAACTGCCGTTGCCAGCGCGCCTCTTCCTTCAACTCACGCTCGCAGGCAGCCAGCCTGTCCTCGACCTGTCGTCGCTCTTCTTCTAGCTTTTTGGCTTGCTGGCTGTTGCTGCGAAACTGCCCCCCCTTCCCTTTCCCCTCTTCCTCCCATTCCGCCAGCAGTCGCTCGCGATCGGCATCGGCCAGAGGCTGTTGGCACACCGGGCAACGTGCGCCAGCCGGCTCCAGCAAAGCGATCTTCTCGCGCAACGCTTCCATCTCCGCCTTGAGCGCGCCGTTGCTGGCGCGCAGCCCAGCGATCGCGTCGATCAACTCAGCTTGCCGCGCGCGCAGGGCGCTCTCTTCCTGCCTGACGGCCTCCAGCGCGGTCAGCCGTTCCCTGGCCTGCGCGGCCGTCTGTCGCAAGGCGCCCGCGCGCGTGGCTTGATCTCGCAGTTGTTGCGCGCGCGTCTCGGCCGCGCGCAGCTCGGCCTGGAGGGCCGCCTGCGCGGAGCGAATCTCCCCTTCCGCGCGCTCGCGCTCGGCTCGAATCTGCGCCGCCTCCAACTGTCGCTGGCTCCAGGATTGCACCGCCGCCTGCGCCTCCTGCCAGGCGCGATGCCCTTGCTCGATCGCTGCCTGCTCGCTCAGGATCGCCTGGAGCGCTTCGAGACGCTCCCGCCCCTCGGCGAGCTGGGCGGCCAACCGTTTCGCCTCCGCCTCCTCGCGTTGCAGGCGCTGCGTCAGCCCCTCCACCTCGCGGCGATAGCCGAGTAGCTCGCGTTGTCGCGTCCGCAAGTCCTCGAGAGTCCGTTCTGCTGCGCGCAGCTTCTCGCTGAGGTCCGCCACCTGGCGCGCCGCCTCACGCTCTTGCTCCTCGTACAACGGCCGACGGCTGATCTCCTCATCATACTGCTGCACCTCGATCGCCAGCATGTCGGCTCGCTCCGCGCACGCGCGCGCCCGCGCGCGCGCCCGCTCCTCATAGCGATCGTACACCTCCAGCCCCAAGATGTCGGCGAGCACTTGCTTGCGCTCGCCCGGGCGTTTGGTCGTGAACTCGTCGGCGCGCCCCTGCACCAGGAACGCCGAGTTGATGAACGTGTCGTAGTCGAGGCGCAACAGTTGCCGCAGACGCGCCTCCGTCCCGCGCACGGTCGGCTCGCTCAGCGAGCGATACTGCTCTCCCGTCCATCCCTGCAGCTCCAGCGCCGTCTGCCCACTGCGCCGGGCATCGCCCGCGCGACGCTTGCGGATCACCCGATAACGGCTTCCCTCCAGCTCGAACTCGAGCTCGACCTCCATCTCGGTCTGCCCGGTGTGGATCAGGGCGTCGTCGTTGGGCGCGCGCGAACGCCCCCACAAGGCCCAGGTGATCGCGTCGAGCAAGGCCGACTTGCCATGTCCATTGTCGCCGGCCAGACACGCCAGATGGATGCCGCGAAAATCGAGCGGCGGAACGTCCTCGCGATAACACATGAAGTTGCGTAGTCGCAGTTTGAGGGGTATCATCTCTGCGCTCGGCTCCTCTATCCTCAGCAGCCCAACGCTGCCGCGATCCTGGTCGCTCGCAGCCAGAACATGCAACAGACAAGCAGCCATCTTCAGAAGACGCCGCAAGTGTACCACAGAAGGGTGCGACCATGAAGCGTGTCGTCAGCATCAGCCTTGGCAGCTCCACCCGCGACAAAACCGTCGAGCTAGAGATCATGGGCGAGCGCGTCCGCGTCGAGCGCATCGGCTGCGACGGCGACGAAGCGCGCGCCCGTCGCCTCTTCCAGGAACTGGATGGCCAGGTCGACGCCTTCGGCATCGGCGGCACCGATCTCAACGTCCGCATCGATCATCGCTATTATCCATTGCATGGAGCGCAGCGCCTCGTCGCCGGCCTGCGCACCCCCGTGGTCGATGGCGATGGGGTGCGCCAGATCGTCGAGCGTCGTCTGGCCCAGCGCGTCGAGGAGCAGATCGGCTCCTCCATCCAGCCCAAGCGCGTCATGATCACCACCGCCGTCGATCGCTTCGACATGGCCCTCTCCTTCCACGATGCGGGCTACGCTGCCGTTTACTGCGACCTGATGTTCGCCCTTGGCCTTCCGATCCCCGTGCATTCCTTGCGCGCCCTGCGCCTCCTCGCCGCCATCTTCCTCCCGCCCCTCGGCTACCTGCCTCTGAGCTGGGTCTACCCTACCGGCAGCAAACAACACCAAATCGTGCCCAGATTCGAGCGCTGGTATCAGTGGGCGACCGTGATCGCCGGCGACTTCAACTACATCAAGCGCCATTTGCCTGACCGCCTGGAAGGCAAGGTCGTCGTCACCAACACGACCACTGCTGATGATGCCGATCTTCTGCGCGCGCGCGGCGTCGCCTATCTCGTGACCTCGACGCCGCGCCTCGACGGGCGTACCTTCGGCACCAACGTCATGGAGGCGCTGCTGACCGCCCTCGCCGGCAAGGGACGCAAGCTCACTCCAGACGAATTGCGCGCGCTGATGCAGCACGTGGACATCACGCCCACCATCACAAAACTCCGCTGATCGCCGTAACCCGGCCGCAGATCCAGACGTGTAACGATTCGCCAACCAAAAAGGCTGCAGGGCTTTCCACCCTGCAGCCTTCGCAGATCCTGATACCGCTCAGAACCCCTGCAACCTGCTCAAATCGGCGATCCCCTCGGGCAGCGCCGCCACATGCTGGACAAGCCCCAGCCGCGCCGCCCGCACCGCCGGCTCCTCCGCCATCACCAGGATCTCTGTGAAGAAAACGTTGATAGGGTCCTTAAGCGTCTGCAGCGCGGCGACCAGGCTCGCCACATCGCTAGCGGGCGATACCTGGCCGCGCACGGTCCGATAGGCCGTCAACAGCGCTCGCGCGGCCGGCTCCGTCAGGCGCTCCTCGTCCAGCGGGTAGCGCTCCTTCAGCTCGCGCACGATCCGCAGACAGCGCGCGTAGGCGACCAGGAGGTCACTCCATCCTGGCGCCTCCACCGCCTGCGCCAGCTCCTGCACAGTACGATAGGCCCGATCCGGATCGTCCCCACGCGCCGCCAACACAGCATCGACAACGTCGTAGCGGTACCCTTCATCGAGCAGCCAGGCGCGCAACCGCCCTTCCACGAACGTCGCCGCCTCCTCCACGCGTTCCTCCGCCGTTGGGACCGGCAGCAGCGTCGCCGCCTGGCGCAACCCCTCGCGGATCGAGAACGCGCGCCGATGGCCGATCACGATCTGAATTAACCCCAACGCCGCGCGTCGCAAGGCGAAAGGATCTGCCGACCCGCTGGGCGCCAACCCAACCGCGAACAGACCCATCAGGCTGTCGAGCCGATCGGCCAGCGCCAACGCGATCCCCGCTGCGCTCTCCGGCAGCCGATCCCCCGCGAAGCGTGGCCGGTAGTGCTCCTCGATCGCCCACGCGACCGCCTCCGGCTCGCCGCTCGCCAGCGCGTAATAACGTCCCATGATCCCCTGCAGGCTCGTCATCTCGACAACCATGCCGGTGACCAGATCGGCCTTGCACAGGAAGGCAGCTCGCTCTGCCGCAGCGGTCGTCGTCGCATCCAGGCCGAGCTGCGCCGCCAGACGACCCACCAGACGCACCAAACGCTCCGATTTATCCAGCATCGAGCCGAGCTGCTGTTGGAAGGTCAACCCCGCCAGCCGTGGCCGATAATCCGCCAGCTTGCGCTCCCGGTCATGCCGCCAGAAGTAGGCCGCGTCCGCGTAACGCGCCCGCAACACATCGGCGTATCCCTGCCCTACCAGCGCCGGATTGCGCGGTCGCCCGTTGGCTACCGCGATGAAGTACGGCAACATCCCATCCGTCTCGCCCCGATCCATCGCCGCGTCGCCCTGGCGCACGATCGGAAAATAACGCTGGTGCTTCTTCATCACTCCCATCAGCACTTCAGGAGGCAGGCTCAGGTATTCCGCCTCGAACTGACCCAGGATCGCCGCGGGCGCCTCCACAAGGTCCGTCACTTCGTCGAGCAGCTCCTCATCCTTCGGCACGCGCCCATTCACCTGCGCTGCCAATGCCGCGATTTGCTCGGCCACCTGCTGGCGACGCGCCGCGCGATCGACGACGATCCCCGCCTCCGCCATCGTCTGCCAGTAGCTCTCCGCCCGCGCGATGGTGAGCGGCGGCGAATCCTCGATGCGCAACCCGCGGCTGACGCGTCCGCTGCTCGCGCGCGCGTAGCGGAAGGGGATCACTTGATCTCCCCAGAGCGCCACAATCCAGCGCAACGGCCGCGAGTACGCGACGCCATCCGAATCCCACCGCATCGTCTTCTCGAAGCGCAGCCCCGCGATCAGACGCGGCAACAGATCGACGAGCACCTCCGGCGTCGGCGCCCCCGGCTCAACTTTCACGGCGAAAACGTACTCGCCCCCATCTGCCTGACGTCGCTGCAGGCTGGCCACCGGCACTCCTTGACGGTTGGCGAACCCTTCCGCCGCGCGCGTGGGCTGCCCCAGGCTGTCATACGCAGCCCGCGCCGGCGGCCCCTTGATCGCCAGCTCGCTGTCACGCTGGCGCCCCGCCAGATTTTTGACGTACAACACCTGTCGCCGCGGCGTCGCCGTCGCGATGATCTCGTCGTAGCTCAGTCGCGCCTCGTCCAGCAGGCGCTGCGCCAGCTCCGGCAGTTGCGCGATCGCCGCCGCCACATCGCCTACGGGCAGCTCCTCCGTTCCGATCTCGAGCAACAAATCCGCAGCCGGCGCGATCGTCTGCACCGACAACGGCGGCGCGGCCTCTCGTTCGACGCCCGTCGTCGCGCCATCCGACGCCGCCCTCAGCAAAGGATACTCCATCTGCCGCCGCTGCTCCAGGTAGATCGCTGCGATCTGTCGCGCCAGATCGCGCATGCGGCCGAAGTAGGCGGCGCGCTCGGTGACGCCGATCGCGCCGCGCGTGTCGAGCACATTAAAGGTGTGCGAGCAGCGCAACACGTAGTCGTGGGCGGGCACCACCAATTTGTGCGCAATCGCGTTCAACGCCTCCGCCTCGAACAGATCGTACATCTGTTTGAGGCGCTCGACGTCCGCCACATGGAAAGCATACTGGCAATGCTCGATCTCTTGTTGCCGAAGCACGTCTCCGTAGGTCAGGTGGCCATCCCAATCCAACGCCCACACATCGCGCACCCCTTGCAAGAACATCGCGATGCGCTCCATCCCGTACGTGATCTCTACCGCCACCGGATCGAGCGCGATCCCGCCCGCTTGCTGGAAGTACGTGAACTGCGTGATCTCCAGCCCATCCAGCCACACTTCCCAACCCAACCCCCACGCTCCCAGCGCGGGCGACGCCCAGTTGTCCTCGACGAAGCGGATGTCATGCTGATCGCGGTCGATCCCCATCGCCTCCAGGCTCTCCAGATAAAGCTCTTGGGGATTGCCCGGATCGGGCTTCAGGATCACCTGATACTGGGTATGCATCAGCATACGGTTCGGATTCTCAGCGAAACGCCCATCGTCAGGCCGGTAGGACGGCTCGATGTATCCCACGTTCCACGGCTCTGGCCCTAACACGCGCAACACCGTGAAGGGATTCATCGTCCCCGCGCCCACCTTCTCGCTATAAGGTTGGCCGATCGTGCAACCGTGCGCCGCCCAGAACCCCTCCAGGCGCATTAAGATGTTCTGAAAAGAGTGTGGATTCTCCGGCATAAGTACCTCAGGCTCCGCGATCTGATCCTTTGAGAAGTTGCGTCATGACCTCCGCCTGACGCGCCTGATAACGCGCCAGCTCGGCGTTTGCCTGCCCCAGGTCGGGATAACGCGCATCCGCCTTGCTCTGCCCGGCGCGCAAGGCGGATTCGACGTCGATCCCACACTGGTAGGCCAGCTTGAACAGAAACACGAAGACGTCGGAGAGTTCTTCGCTCAGGTCCGCGCGCAATTGTTCGGGATCGGCCGCCGCCTTGTAGCCCTCCCATTGGAGCAACAGCCGCGCGACTTCGCCCATCTCCTCGAACGCGTGAATCAACGTGTGGCTGGGCGACACGCGATCCCAACCACGCGCCCGATCCCATTCCTCCAACCATCTCTGATACTCTGCGATATGCATCAGGCCGCCCACCCCATCTGCCGCCGCAGCGACCACAGGAAGTCCACCGTCTTCAGTCGCCGTTCCAGGACATATACGATGTAGCGATAGAGCAGTTGTTCCGCCTCCACGCGCACCCCTTCACCTAAGCGCAGGCGGCTCACCGCTCCATATTCGCGCGTCTGCAGGAAACGCAACACCTTCAACGTGTTGAGGGTCAGAGGCTCGGCGGAAGCCAGCCCTTCGCCGCAGCGCGGACAGAGCACGCCGCCATCCTCCGGCAGGAAATAATTGGTCACGGGCTGCAAATCGGACCGACAACGTACGCACAGAAAAAGCTGCGGTTGGTAGCCCGTCAGGGCGAGCAGATGCAAGTCGAAGAAACGCACGACGAGATAAGGATCATCGCCCGCATCCAGTCGCTCCAGGGTCTCTCGCACCAGCTCAAAGAGGGGCAGGGCCTCCTCTCCCTCCTCTGTGAAGCGATCGACCATCTCCGCCACATAATAGGCATACGTCGTGCGCATCAAATCCTGGCGCAAGCGGGGATAGGCAGCAGCCATCTCCGCCTGGCTGATGATGTCCCACGTGCGCGCCCTGGCCACCAGGAGATGGGTCAGGGTGAATAGCTCGATGTGGCCAGCCTTACGGCTCAGGGTCTTGCGCGCCCCTTTGGCCAGCAACTGGCGCTTTCCCTGCTCGGCCGAGAGCACCGTCAACAGGCGGTCGGCCTCCCCCACGTCAGTTCGGCGCAAGACGATCGCCTGTAGACGATAGAGCCGTTGCCGACGTTCTTCCATCTCTTATCTCACGTGCTCGCCGCCGAACACCATGGCCCTCTTCGCAGCGCGGACGCTGATCAAGCCCAGCATCTCACTGTCCACGATTTCCTTGTTCGCCGCCCACACAGTGGGAAGTTACAGGGGGCTTCCTACTGAGCGCGCACCGTGTTGTAGCGATAGGGGCGCGCCCAGTTTTTGCTCATCTTCCCCTGATACAAGGCTTCGGCATCCACCCCCATCGCCGACAACATGTGCAAGATCCGAATGACGGCGTCGATCAATTCTTCGCCCACGATATCGAAGGGTTGGCCCTTTTTGTAGGCATCCGTCGCTTCACTGATCTCGGTGTGGATCAGGGCCAGCATCTGCCAGAACCGATCAGGGTCTGAAGAGAACCCTTTGGCGTCGCACAGGGCGCGGACCTCCCTCATATACGTGTTCAGATCCCGCTGCTCGTCCACATCACCTCCCACCGCACACGCCCTCCTGGCGATCTCACCCGCGTCCTGCCATTTGCGCGGCCGGATGCGTCCCGTCCTTTCACGCCCGCCCTTCCGATGAAAGGACAAGGTCATCCGGTCGGAAACGATCTGGCAAAAGCTCTTCGACGGTCATCATCCGCCGCCGCCCCGCCTGATCGGCCACGATCACCAACGCCCGCGGCGCGAATTCCGCCATCACCTGTCGACACAGCCCACAAGGGCTTCCGCCATTGACCGTCACGACCGCGATCGCGACAAATTCGCGCTCGCCCTCTGAAACCGCCTTCCACAACGCCACGCGCTCGGCGCACACGGTGGCGCCGAACGAGGCATTCTCCACATTGCAGCCTGTGAAGATGCGCCCGGACGATGTGAGCACGGCCGCGCCCACTGCATATCGGGAATAAGGAGCATAGGAATGAGCGCGCGCGTTCGCTGCCGCCGCGATCAATTCGTTCTCATGCGTCTCGATCATAAGGTCAGCAGGAAAGAGCGCAGAGAGGAAAGAGCGGAATCAGCTCCGGCAGGAGGATCAGCAACGGCCGGAGTCCGGCGGGCGCGCACGCGTTCGATTCGCTGTCCATCGACCGATAACACCTCAAAGGTCACGTCATCGAGGACGATTTTGTCCCCCACCGTGGGCACTTTGCCAAGATAACTGTAGATCAATCCTCCCAGCGTGTCGCCGCCAGCATCCGGTAGCTCTACAGCGAGTTGCTTATTGACTTCATCCAGATCCACGCGGGCGTTGAAGACGAATTCATCCTCGCTGACCTTCTCGACGGTAGGCTCTTCCGAATCGTACTCGTCCTGGATCTCGCCCACGATCTCTTCGAGCAGGTCCTCGATCGTGACCATCCCAGCCGTCCCGCCATATTCGTCAACGACGATCGCCAGGTGGATCTTGCGCTGTTGCAGCTCTTGCAACAATTCGTCTACATTCTTCGTCTCGGGGACAAAGTAGGCCGGCCGCAAGATCTCGCTCAATGGGCGCTCCGTCTCGCCCTCCACAAAGCACCGCAGCAGATCTTTGGCGTAGAGCAAACCCACGATCATGTCAATGTTGCCGCGATAGACGGGGACCCGCGAGTGGCCAGCTTCCAGCATCGTAGCCGCTGCCTCACGCAAGGAGGTCTCGACATCCACAGCCACGATATCGATCCGCGGCACCATCACCTCACGCACGATCGTGTCGCTGAACTCGAAGATACTGGCGATCATCTCCTTCTCCTCCTGCTCGATGATCCCCTGCTCTTCGCTCACGCTCAGCAATCGCTGCAACCCCTCCTCACTCGCCAGGAGATGGCTATATCTCAGATGATAGGCCTCGCCGCAGGTCTTTCGTTCCAGCCAGGAGACCGGCCATACCACCGGGAAAAGCGCATAAGTCCAGACGCGCAACGCGCCCAAGAGGCGATCAATGAACTGTTCCGGCAACCGCGTGGCAATCCCACGCACCATGGCTTGCAGCATCAACAGCGCCCACAAGATCACCGCCAGCGCGCCGATCACCGCCAAGAAGTCCGGCCGTTGCCTCCATCCCCACAATGCTACAGAACCAGCGATCGCCGCAAGCGATAACGTCCTGAGGAACGTCAGGGCCGTCAAGAACCGCCCTATATCGTCCGCCGAAATATGGTCAGCCGGCGAGGAGGATAGGCCGTCCTCTCTTCCTTGCCTGCTCTGCAGCAACCTGCCGATCGTCAAGGCAGTCTCAGCCGCCGTGGCCACCCCAACCCCTAACACACCGAGAAAGATCAGGCCTAGCTCCGCAACGATCTCGCTTTCCATACCCATCATTTTTCCGCGCTGACTCCTCAACCGCGTTGAGGCATCGCGCGTCTCCCTCACATCTCAGTCGATGGCCCAGCGGCATCATTTCGTTGTTGGTTGACGCACCCTGGCCGGCACCCCCAGGGCCAGCTCGCCATCGGGGACATCGTGGGTGACGACCGCTCCCGCGCCCGTGCGCGCCCTCGCCCCGATGCGCACGGGCGCCACCAACATCGTGTCGCTGCCGATAAAAGCGCCCGCCCCGATCTCCGTGCGGTGCTTGCGCTGGCCATCATAGTTGCAGGTGATCGTTCCCGCGCCGATGTTCACATCCGCGCCCACATGGGCGTCGCCTATATAACTGAAATGCCCCATGCGCGTGCGCGGGCCAAGATAGCTGTTCTTGACTTCGCCAAAATTCCCCATGTGCACACCTTCCGCCAGGTGCGCGCCTGGTCGAAGGTGCCCATAGGGGCCGATCTCACAATGATCCTCTACAACTGCTTCTTCTACCACCGATGCCACAACCTGGCAATTCGCGCCGATCTGGCTATCACGAATCACGGTGTTCGGGCCGATGATACACCCTCCACCGATCCTGGTCTTGCCCAACAAGTAAGTGTTGGGATAGATCACTGTATCTTGCCCGATCTCGACCGCCGCGTCGATCCAGGTCACATGTGGGGCGATCATCGTCACTCCCGCCAGCATCCAGCGTTCGTTGATGCGCTGGCGCATGATGGCCTCTGCGCGCGCGAGGTGCACGCGATTGTTGATTCCCTGCACCTCGCCGATATCCTGAATGGTATGAGCCATCACCACATGTCCCTCGGCTGCCGCCATGCCCACCAGGTCGGTCAAATAATACTCACCGACAGGATGTAACGGCAACCGCTGCAGGCATTCCCATCCCCATTCGGCCCGCAAACAATAGACGCCAGCGTTTAACTCGCAGATGAGCAACTGTTCAGGAGTCGCCTCCTTCTCCTCAACGACTTCCTGGATTCGCCCGGATCGGTCGCGCACGATGCGCCCGAACCCCATCGAATCCTGGCTGACGACGGTCAGGATGGTCAACGGGCCGCTGTTTCGCGCCTGAATTTCTACCAACTGTCGCAAGGTCTCCAGGCGCAACAGCGGCATGTCCGCATAACACACCAGAAGCGACCGGGCCCGACCAGCGAGGGCATCGTATGTTTGAGCGACCGCGTGGCCCGTCCCTAGTTGTTCCGTTTGGACCACATACTCGACTTCGTCGCCTAACTCCGCGCGCACGGCGTCAGCCCCTGCGCCGACGACGACGACCGGCGGTCGGCCGGTCAGCGCGATCGCGTTCTCGACGGCGTAGCGGACCATAGGCTTCCCAGCCACAGGATGCAGGACCTTCGGCAACGCCGACTTCATCCGGGTCCCCTGTCCAGCGGCCAAAATCACCATGAACAGATCGTCCATATGAGGCTCTTCCTCGAAAGGTATATCGGTGTTTCCCGAATATCACCGCGATCTCAGGCTGTCCGTTGGCAACTCATGGCCCCTCCAGCGCCGGGCTGCGCCAACGCCCAACGCAAGGAGAGCGCGCGATCTCATAACGGCAATCTTAGAGCCTACCCCCAAAACGGTCCTGGATGGTCTCCTGACCAACCAGAGGCACGGTCAGGAGACCGTGCCGAACCCTTTCGGATAGGTTCTAACAGGTACACGACTCTCGAGGACACGGATTATTCAGATAACAAGATTTTACACGATGAGAGATCAAAACACCGCAGGGGGCGCAGGGGACGCAGAGAGAATCGGCAAGATCTCCTCGTACCGCGTGCTCCGCGATGAAAGGCGCGCTGTCGAAACGCCAACCGCGCAACTCCCGT
>FWWM01004258.1_pt1 | contig 33606 bp, 29 predicted proteins | sample 2228351 | NCBI WGS metagenome assembly FWWM01 (sample SAMEA103939774, study PRJEB20133) | metagenome
CGCTCTGCGGGCCTTCGAATCCACCAACGAGCGGGCACCCAAGTTCGACCTCATGGCGCTCTCGGCGGACCGCCGCAGCTGGGTCAAGATCGGCGCGCTCTGGGAATACTCGTCGAACGAGACCGGCGAGTGCTTCCTCTCGGGCCAGATCGACGATCCCAGCCTCTCGGCGCCGATCCCGGTCGCCATGTTCCAGCAGAACGATGGCAGCTACAACGTCGCCTGGCGCCGCTCGAAGCCCAAGGCCTCGCTCGACGGCTTCGGCAGCGAGAGTGAAGGCGCCCTGCCGCCGCTGACTGCCACCGGCGACGAACCGGCCAGCGACCGCAGCGTTGACAGCGCTGCTGCCACCGGCGACGGTCTGGGCGACAGCACCGCTCCGGCACCCAAGGGCAAGACGCGCGCGAGCGTCGACGCCTGACCGGGACAAGCCCCCCGTGACCGGTGCCGCGACCCGCGCCGGTCACATCGGGAAGGCCCGTCCGCGCATTCGTCGCGGGCGGGCCTTTTCTTTTGCCCGGTGCTTGCAAGCCGAGCCGACCTGCAGCGGAAACTCTGCCTGCGAAAGAGAAGGGGGAGGTGCCGTTCAAGCAAAGGAGGCTTGAATGGCACAGACAAACTGGACTCTCGATCTTGGCGGGGCTCCGTGGAACGAAGACTGCGCGCAGATCGGCCACACCCCGAACTTCGACCTCGTGAATACCGCGGAAGCAATGCTCTACAGGGCTGCGCTGATCGCGGTCGCCGGGCCTCCGCCCGCCGGGATCACCCTGCGGATCAAGGCTAACGCCCATGATTTCGGGACCTACCGGACAGTCGAGGCGAGCATCGACAATGAGCAGGACGATGGCAGCCATGCCAGTTATCTCGAGACCCTCGAGACCGGCATCGCCTTCTGGCATCAGGCCGGGTTTGCACCGCCTGAATTCGGCCAGCTGACGGCCAGCGATCAGCTTGCTGGGTTCATTGTGGATGCCGTCGCAAGCGCGCTGCGGATAACACGGCCGAGCAGCACCGGCGCATTCTTTCCGGCGTCCTCCGGGCCGCTCCACCGGAACCTCACCGCAGCCTTTCCGGAAGCGGCGCAGCGCGCCTTTTCTGAAGGGGGCCTGCCATGCTGACGGATAGCGAGCGCTTCTCCTTCAGCGCCTGGCGGATCCATGCCTTCGCCTCTACGGGCAATGCCTACGACGCCGTGCAGACCGACGAGACTATCGCTGCTGGCGATACTCTCCTCATTCTCGAGGAAGGGGTTGTCGGTGTCGCGATGACCTGGCCCTTTGCTATCACCGCAGAGGTGGGCAAGCTTCACGCGGTCTGTGAGCCCGGCGCTGGCGAAACCCTTGGGCAGATTGAAAAGGCGCTCGATGTTCCAGACGGGTCAATCGCTCGAGCCTGCCGCCTCGCAAGGACTCTGGGCTTTGCGATTGATGCGGGCCTCGTCCCAGTGTTGCCGGAGCTGCCGACGATAGAGGTGGAAGGCTAGCGCGGCAAGCGTCGTCACAGAAATCTTGCTATTTTGGCAATAATTGCTATTTTGGGTGCCACGAGGAGATACCACCATGCCAGCGACGGCCAATGAGCACCCCAGGGTTCCCCTGACCCGGTTTCACAACAACACCGGCGAGTTCCTCGACCTTGCGACCAAGCAGCCGGTCGTCCTGACCAGCCATGGCCGCGAGCGGCATGTGATCGCAGATAGCGAATATTTCCGCCATCTTGAACAGGCGGCGCGCGGTATGATCGCAGATCACATGAATATCGAAGCTGTCGCTTCGTCCGACATGACCGAAGCCGACCGCCAAGCTTTCGCCAATGCACGGCCCTCGGACAGCGAACTCGCCAATGACCGCTGGGAAGACTGACCGCCCCGCCGCAGGCCATATCCTCCGATACGTCTATCTCTTCCACGAAGAGCAGCGCCAAGGCCGCGATGAGGGCGTCAAGGAACGCTTTGTCGTCGTTGTGGGTGTGGAAGGGTCACGCTATCTGGTCGCCGCAATCACGACCAAGGGCGAGGGGCGCATAAACGCCATCGTGATCCCCGATGAGATCGCGCGCACAGCCGGGCTTGCTCCCGGTAGCGCCATTGTCATTTCGGAATTCAACCGGTTCACCTGGCCCGGGTTCGACATCAGACCCCTGATGAAGCAGCCCGGGTACATTGCCGGACGTCTCCCACCGCGGTTCACGGCAAAGATCATCGATGCCATCGCAGCCTGGAAAGCCGTTCCTGTCGATCGGGACTGATTTGCCCACAGTTCAGAAAGACAGCCCCCTTGGGGCCTTGTCCGATCATGCATGAGGGCTGCGTCAGTGACGCCAACCTCGTGGATCGGCGCCCCAGATAGCCAGGGTCAGGAGTTCCGGACGGCTGCCGCAATGGGACTATTCGTTCACCGAAATCGGCGAGGGGGGACGATCAGTCCTGCGACCAACGCCAGCGTGAGCAAGCCGATGCGCGGCGAGGTTGAGGTTCAGGCGTGCGACAAGGCCCTGTGCCAACCGCACGTCCGCCGCCCAGTGCCCCTGCCTTTCTGGTCGAGCTTAGGGCCAACCTGCAGAAATGCGAGCCGTGTTGCCGGGCAAGCCGGGCTGCCCGCACCACCTCGATTTCCGAGGTTTCCCGCGCGCGAAGGCGCACGGTGTCCCAGCTCTCCCGCCGAGGCTCGATAAGGGCACCGGCGGACGAGCCGTCGGCACCAAGGAGGCTCTTGCAATGAACATCGTCAACCTCGTCGGCCGTCTCGCCAAGGATCCCGTTGCCCGCGACCGCAGTGACACTCGCATCACCGAACTGATCCTCGTGACCGAACGCCCGGTCATCCGCGATGGGAAGGTTCAGAAGGACCCCGAAACCGGCTACCCGGTCAAGGATGCCGAATTCCACAAAATCACCGTCTTCAACGGCCTCGGGCTTCCGCTGCGCCAGCACAAGGCCAAGGGCGACCAGCTCGCCGTGACGGGCCGCATCCACTACTCGCGCTGGCAGGACGCCGAAGGCAATGACCGCTACGGCTGCGAGATCATCGCCGAGAACGTCGAGTTCCTGTGATCGTCAGGAGGGCGGCGCTTCGGTGCCGCCCTTCCACTAGTCATTGGTTGCGCGAGCCAGATTATGGAGGGCAGCTCGGCTAATTGCCGGTAGGATCAATCCTGGCCCCCCGGTGACCACAGCTGCAGCGCAAGTGCCGGGCTACCATGCCCAGTTTAAGAGGGATCGACCTGCTGAAGCAGTGATCGCGAAGCCGGGCCGCCGGCATGATCACCACGCGCCTGCAGCGGCTGCACTCGATCTGCGCATTGAGACCATGACGAACGAGATCGGCGACAGAATTGAGGCGTTTGATTCCCATGCGCCGCTGAGAACATAAAAAGAACATTAACTTCAAGGGATCCGGAAAGGGGGGTGGGCGCCTTCCGGCCTGTGGCCGGCATCGCGCTCTATTCCGCCGGGCTGCCGCCAGCACACAAGCGTGGTCTGTGTGCTGGGTCTGCGACCAGCGTCACCTAGTCCCTGCCGGGTCTCGGCCCATTCGGGTGACGATCGCTGGCGTGAGGGAGTGGAGTTCGCCCGCGCCTTGCCTTGCTCTATCCGCGGCCAGTCGGCGGCGGTCACGATTAGGCTTTCGGGATCGCTCATCGCCCGCCGCTGGGGGAGTTAACGCTTGCTTTATAAGCAGGAATTAAGAAAACGGGATGGCCCAAACCCGAAACCAAACCGAATGGACCGCCGTTTTCTTGGCGGCGGCTGAGCTCTCTCGTCGAGACTATGCCGTAAGCTTCACTCTTGGGCCGAACGCACCACTTGCAGACCTTGTGGTACGTGCCCCCAGCGGCATCAGCTTCATAGTCGATGTTAAGGGCAAGGCGAAGCCAGGTAGATGGTTGGTAAAACCAAAAGTCGAGACCCCGGGGCTATTCTATATTCTCGTTCGGCTTGGGATGACACCTGTTGGCATCAACCGAGCAGCTGACCGCTTCTACATAATGACGCAGAGAGAGGCACTTCTGCTAACGACCACTCATTCCACTCATTCCGGACTTAGCGGATTTACCTCGAAATCCGCTGCCCAATCGCTCGACAATTGGCCTTGCTTGCCCAAATGAACATAAGCTTGTCCGCTGGGCGCAACAAGGAAGTCATAGTGTGACCCGCTGCCCGTGGGTGACCGAAATGGAGTCGCCTTGCGAGTTCCCGTTGCGGCGGAAAAGTCATCGAAGCCGCCGGACCAGTTCAAGCGCTGACCTCATCTGCGGCAAACGCAGTGCCGAGGATGCCAGATGCCCCTATCGGCCCTCCCGATCCAGACGGATCGCTTCCTCGAGAAAGCGCTGGGGGTCTCGAACATACTGCGCTGCCTGTGATTGCATGATGGTTCTCATGACAGCCTCACGGCTCGGCTGAATGATTGCGCCCTCTGGCGTCGCAAGGACGCTATCGAAATGGCGCGCGAAGTCGCAGATCCCGCCGACCAATGGTAAAGACAGGTCCGCTACATTGAGGCGGAACTGGATCCCCTCAATCGCCTGCCCGTCGATGCTGACCTGAATGTCGTCCGCTTTCTCGTCGCCCCAAATCCGCAGGCCGTCAGACCAAGACGGTTTCTCTGGAAGGAGGCTGCCGAGTTTCGAGAACAACACCTCCGCATCAGCCGCCGAGAAACCGAGAACGGTCTCATCGAGTTGTGCGCGGCTCATTCGCACTGCGGCAACCCCTGCGACGCGCGCCGCAGATGCAGGAATGAGATCGATGACGAACTGCCACACTGCCATCATTAAAGCATAGCGCATAGCTCAGCTGCAGCAACAGGTTGAGTTGCCGCGCTGTCCGTGGCAGCCCTCCCTCTGCCGACGAGCCGCGCCGAACCACCTAAAAGACTGGGGGTGTTCCCGCTGTAAGCCCTTCGCAGGGCCGAAGGGGCGGCCCGGTGTGGCGCTGAAGCGCCTGACCGGCCCTGCCTTCGTCTCTGCTGCTCGAGGGCGGGAACGTCTCTTCCACACACACAGGAACACCTGCCAAAACCTATCGGCGGTCGCCCCTTAGTCAAGGATCGCGGTCCCCCCAATTTTCAGCGGGGAGGCTGTGTCGCTGCGCGCCAGCCACCACGCAGAAAATCGGTCCCCCCACGCCCGCCATGGCGGCGGCGAGACGAGCTCGCCGTCCCTGACACGGTTCGTCCGGCCCGATGGGTTTTTGGCTGTTCCCAATGTGGGGACGATTTCAAAAATCGGAGGCTATCATGACTGTTTTCAACTCGTTCGCAGATCTGGCTCAGGCACGGATCAATCTCGCCGATGCACGTGAAGGGATCACGGAATCCTACGACGGGGCGTTTCTCGAGCACAGCGATCTGGCAAAGCTCAACATCATCGAGGCTCCAATTGCCGCCGAGATGCCGGATCCCGACATGGCGCGCCGCGCCGTGGAGATGGCAATCGGAACGATCTTCGATGTCCTCAAGGATACGCGCATGGAAGAATTCGCGCAGCAGCTCGCCTGGGGCATGGTCAACTCCTTTCACATGACCGCACGCCTGGCTGAAGGACGCGAGGACGATGCTGCAAAGAAGCTCGGCGAAATGGCACGCCACTTCGATCCTTCGGAAATCTACGCTGTCGAGCTCGAGGAAACACAACAGCTTTGCCAGACACTGCAAGGGTGCCGCGAAGCGCTCGAGGCAATGCGCGATCATGCAGCGGACGTCTACCGGGTCGAAACCGGTCGCCCCTTCACGGCCGCTCGGGGATCGCAAGTCAGCAACAATGGGGTGACCGCAAGCCAGGTGCAGGCACGCGATTTCCTCGCCGCCCGCGCCAAGGATCGCAGGGCGCAATTCCAGCCCGATGGCCCGTTGGTGATCGTGTCAGGTGGCCAGAAAGATTGGCACGATTTCGCGATGATCTGGGCAATCCTCGACGACATCAAGTCTCGGATCCCGAACATGGTCCTGGGCACGACCGGCATGCGCAAGGGCGTCGACGCTATGGCGGGTGCATGGGCGCAGCAGAACGGGGTCAACACCATCCTGTTCGTTCCCGACCAGCGCCACGGCAACCGCGCTCCGTTCCTGCGCAACGAGAGCATCGTCAAACTGAACCCGGTTGAAGCGATCATCGGAGAAGGATCCGGCATCCAGTCGAACCTTGCACAGCGCCTCCGTCAGGCTGGCGTGCCGCTGCACATTCGCCGCATCAGCGATCAGGCGCAAACGCGCTCGCGCACCTTCGGCTGAGCGCTTTTCGGAAGGCTCCGGCTTATGCCGGGGCCTTCAGTTCTTCTTTTGCGCAAGGGGCGGGCTCTGGGGGCATCGAACCCCCTTCGCCCGCTGACGCGAGCATCGCGATCCCTGAATGTATCAACGGCACTTTTACCTTGGGCCGGTGCGCCTTGCCCGTGCCCGATGCTTCGCATCTTGCGGGCATCGCTGCCGAGCCAACGGCTGCATCCGGACAATGGGCCGACCGGCAATCCTCAGGCTGGACCAAACCCCGTGTGGGCATTCAGCCACAAGCTCAGGAAGTGAGAAAGGAAAGGGGGATGGAGGGGACGAGCAGCGACAGGAGGCAAAGATGCTCGTCACATTCCGCGTCAAGGATATCGAGACAAGGCTCCATTCGCTACCGGCTCAGATACGCTCGCCAGAGCTCGCCGCGCTGATGCGCAGACTGCACACCGCCAACAGTACAATCGATGCAGATCCGGGCGAATTCCTGGCTGCGCCCCTGAACTTCGAGATCAATGCCAACGCGCTTGCCATCGCCGCGTTCGCATCATGCTTCGACCATCGTCCGGAGATGATCGCGATCGTCGAGGAAGCGCAGTTTCTTGGACGAATGCTGCGGATCGAGCACCTGCAATGCGATGCGCCGATCACGATGCGGGTGAGCGAGCACATCGCTCTGATAGGTGACATCACAATGAGCAGCGACCTTGCGGCAAAGGTGCTCACTTCTCTTGGCCGCCATGCAAATGAATCTGGCCAATTGTCCCTGCAGAAGCTCGCGACAGCGCTCGAAGATCACCGGACATACGCGGCTTTCGTCAAGGCAGGAATCACTCCGCTCTTCGAAAGCCTCGCGTTCATCGCCGCCACCGATTGTGGAGAGCAACACCCGCTGCTCGAATGGAGCTAATGACGAACCAGCCACCAGTTCACGAGCAGCCGGGAATGGGCTCAACTCGACGCCATGTTTAACGCTCGATCTGCAACCAGCCTCCTGCACGATCGAGGTGGAAAAGGGTGCCCGGCACGTTGCCGCGGTGCCCTTTTTTCATGCCGCGTGGGTCACGCCGATCCCGAACAGCCACGCTCCAGGGCATAGCTTTCGCGAAGTCGCTGGCAACGCATGCCTCCTGCCGCAGGCCCGTCCACCACCATCGCCATGAGCGCCCCGCCAGCATACTGGTCAACCACTAATTTCCCGACCGAGAAGCCGTGCTGCGCCGGCTTCCGCACCATCGAAAAATTAGCGGTCAAGCCTCCGCTTCGCTCCGGTGACCAGCACACTGACGGGGCGCTGTTTCATGGCATGGCGGACGAGCCGCCAAGCGCCAGGAGGCAAGGTCATGTGCTACACAACGGAAAGCTACGAAGACGACGTTTCGGTGCTTCGTCAGATCAACCCCAACATCATCGCCCTTGATGAAAAAACGCTGGAAGCCGAGCGGCGCTCATACCACACCTTCTTCGACGTCCATGTCGTCGAGACCCCGGACGGGTACATCCTCATCGAGGAAGGAGACTATGGCGAGCTGCCGATGCATCTGATCGACCAGATCGTCTACACCGCCACCGGCAAGATGGCCGATGAATTCTGACGAGACAGGGCGGTGGTCATCGCCGCCCAACTCGACAAAAACCAGACCTCACCCGCCAAGCTTCTCGAGGGCAGAAATCGCCACCTTTGGCTTCACCTTGACGGCCAGCTCCAGAAGGGCAATCGCCGTATCCTGACCGACCTTTTTGATCAGCCGATTGAGCTCTCGCTCTGCTTCCTCACGCTCAAGCTCTGCAAGCTTCTGCCTGCGCTCTTCCAGCTCCTTTTCCGCTGCTGCCAGGGCAGACCGTTCGCGTTCAAGTTTCGATACCATTGCGCACTCCTCCAAGCCTTGAAAGACCATGCGACGATGCACCAATCGCAGGGTCTGTTCGAGGCAATTTTTTGCTTGCTGCTCTTGCGCCACTTCGTCGCGGAGCATGGCCTGCTTGAGCCATCGCCACGGCCAAACCAAGAGCCATTGTCGTCCCACAGCGCGCGCTGTAGGCGGACATAACGCCTGCGGTGAGTTCGCGAGTCAGGCTCGCTCGCGCAATCCCGCTGGAGAACCACCTGCGCGAGTGATCCCCCTACGGCAATGGACCTGGCACAGGGCACAAGTTCCTGATTTTTGCACACCGTACACCCGAGGTCGGGTAGTTTTCCGCACTAACACATTGAAATATAATAATCTGGCTACCGCCCCGGAGAGGGGTTTGTCGCCCTCTCCGAATGGCGATCTGCCCACTGTAGCGGATGGTAATTTACAGCCAAGGCCACGGAAGCCGTATGACCATCCCGGCCCGATGCGGATCGATGGCTACATGGCGCGGATGAGGCCGCCAGCAGCAGATACCATCCTATGGGATAGCCTTGTGCCGGGTTTTGGCCTGCGGTGTTTCGTGTCAGGCGCCAAAAGCTGGGTGATCAGATATCGGGACCGCAGTGCGCGGCGGCTAGAAACGATCGGCCATCCCCCAGCTCTCGATGTGCATCGTGCGCGCCGCACTGCGCAGGCACTGATCGCGGCAGCCGAACTCGACGGACTGCCGCTTCCCGAGGACAAACAGAGGCAGGAGCAGGTCTTGTTCGGGGCGGTGGCCGAAGAGCTCATGGGCGCGCTGGCGCGCTCCTGGAAATCGAGCACGCTGAAACGCAATCGGCATGCGCTGCGCAGGGAGTTGCTTCCCGCCTTTGGCGAAATGCCCATTATGACAATCTTGAAGCCAGATGTTGTGCGGTGGCGCGACAACATGGCTTCGCAGCCCCATGCCTTCAACCGCGCTCTGCCAGTGCTATCGATGCTGATGCAAGAGGCCGAGCGGTTCGGATACCGCAAGCCTTCCTCCAACCCTTGCCGCCTCATATCGCGCTATCCTACAACGAAAAAGGAGCGCTTTCTCAGCCACAGGGAATACCGCAGCCTTGCTGCGGTATTGAAGGACGCGGAAAGGGAGATGGTGCAGGCAGTGGCGATCATCCGGCTGCTGATCTACACCGGCGCGCGTTCAGGGGAAATCACCGGGCTGAGGTGGGAATGGATTAAGCCGCCGCGCATCTTCCTCCCCGACAGCAAGACAGGCGCCAAGATCATCCTGCTTAATGCTCAGGCCCGTGCCGTGCTTGACCAGGTCGAGCAGCGTCGACACGAAAAGGAAGGGCTGGTTTTCCCCAACTTGGCCGGCACTAGACCCATGAACATACAACCCCACTGGATCGCATTACGGGCCCGCGCAGGATTGCGCGACATGCGCCTTCATGATCTGCGCCACAGCTTTGCCTCTGTCGCGATCAGGGAGGGGATATCACTCGTGCAAATCGGCCGACTGCTCGGTCATGCGCTGACCGAGACCACCGAGCGCTATGCGCATCTTGCCGACGACGATGTTGCGCAGGCAGCCGAGCGTGTCAGCTCTGCCATCGCCGCTGGACTGGGGCTCGAGCCATGAACGCGCGGGTACTTTCGAAGCTTGTAGCCGATGAACTCGTAGAGCTCGGCCTCGAAGCTGTCGGCGTTGCCGAACGCGGACAGCGATCTACGCGCTGGTGTCCGAGGCAGCCTGGCTTTGGCACCCGCAGCTACGCTGGCGGGCGCACTGTCTATGTCGTGCAGACCAAGATGCAGGGCCGCTTGCGAACTGTCACTTTGTGTGACGCGCGGCTTATTACAATCACCAAGGCGCGCGCCATCGCGCGCCGGGTGCTGTTGCGTGCGCAGGTTGGCGAGAACCCCGCCAGCACTCGTACAGAGCGCCGCGCCGTTCCCCTGTTCCGGCGGTTCCTTGATGAGTACTGGAACGCTGTGTCGCCGAGTTGGAAATCTTCGACCCTTCAAAGCAACCGCCATTATCGCCGTCATCTCGAAAGAGCCTTTCCCCGCGCTTATCTTGACCAGATTACTTCTGCTGATGTGCAGCGGTGGTTTGCAAAGATCACGGAGGCAGCAGGACCCGCTGCTGCCAACCGCGCATTTGAGCTTTTGCGCGCGTTATTCGTCAAAGCTGAAGAATGGGGCATTCTTCCGGAATCTGCGAGCCCGTGTCGCGGAATCACGCGCAACAAACTGCGCAAGCATGAATGCCGACTTTCGGCGATAGAGCTCGAGCATTTTGGCGCGGCGCTCGTCAATGCCGAGGCCAAGCATCCGATGGCAGTGGCGGCCATCCGGCTGATCGCGCTTACGGGTTGCCGCAAGAGCGAGATCCTGAACCTTACCTGGAATGAAGTGCGGGGTCGCCGCCTGCTACTGACCGATGGGAAAACCGGTCCACGCACCGTGTGGCTGGGAAGGGCAGGGGAGGCGATCCTTGCCGACCTTGAGCCGCACCCCGCGCTCGACGAAGTATTCTGGTGGAATGACCAGCCCCTATCTGTTTCACGGCTAGATCACGTCTATCGGTCATGCCGGGAAGTCGCCGGGCTGAGGCATGTTAGAATGCACGATCTGCGTCACAGCTTTGCCAGCCACGCCGCATCGATGTCCGAGACGCTGCCGATGATCGCGAGACTCATGGGGCATTCCAATACAGCGATGACAGCCCGCTATGCCCACCTTGATGATGCCGATATTCTCCAGGTTTGTGAGCGGATCGGAGCCGTGATTTCGCGGGCAATGGGAGAGCGTTGAACTGCCATGTCGATTGTCGAACGCAATGCGATGCGATGCTACACGGCAAGCTGCGCGCTGATCACGGTCGGCGAGCGTCTCTACGTGCGTATCCTGCGGTTCGAACTATTGCTTGGTTTGGGACAGGGCTGTCGTTCCGTTATGACTTGTCGAAAATCAGTTATTGTCAGAAGCTGACGTACAGCGATCGCCCATCCGAAATCGGGTCTGCCCAGACCGTTGCCAGATACGTTTTAACACAACCGACCAATTTGCAGATTGATGCTCTTAACAGTCGACAATCATTCTTTCAGCTGCCGCTCCCTATCGCCTGACTAACGGCGTAACCACTCGTCGCGGATCTTGTCGATCGCGAGATCCTTCCACTGCTGCTGCCAGAGGTCCCAGTAGGGAATGTCGGTCGATGCGGGAGCCGTGGTGCAGACCTCGATCTGGACAACGGACGGCAGAGCGATCGACTCTCCGACCAACAGCGCCTCGCCCTGCTTGAACGCTGGCATCTTGTCGATGAGCGTGCCCAACGAATCCGGCAGTAGCTTGCGGACATAGCCTTGGTCGACCGGGTTGGTCAGGCGCATCGCGATGAAATTGTTGCATTGTGAGAAGATCGTCTCGGAAATCTCGGATGGCCGTTGACTCGCGAGGAGCAGGGTAACGCCATATTTGCGGCCCTCCTTGGCGATGCGCTCGATCGACATCTTCGACGCCCGAAACTTCGACAATTCGCTATTCGGCACATACTTGTGCGCCTCCTCGTAAACAAGAAGGATCGGCGCGTCGTTGTTGATCTTTTCCTGCGGATTGGCGGCGCAGCGCAAGCGCTTGTAGAAATAGCCATGTTCGAAAATCAGCCGCGAGATCAGCGAGACCGTGATACTCAGGACCTCGAACGGGACGCCGCTCAGATCGATGACCGTGACGTTATGCTGCTTGTCCGTGCTGTAGCCGAGAATGGATCGGAGCGTTTCCTCGAAAGAGATCGACTTGGATTTCTCGCCAAGGAAGAAGTCGAGGCGTCTGTCGTTGATCTTGCTCTCGAGACGGTTCACAAAGTTGGTCAGCCGTCCATAAAGACTGCCCTGCGTGAGCTTTGGCTGTCCGGCCTTCTCCTTGTTGCTCGCAGCATACACCTCGCCGCTGTCGACCATCTCCGTGTTACGATAGTTGGCGTAGGCCAGTACATCGCAAATGTCGAACGGAAGCGGCGTGTCAAGATGAATCCTGCTTTTGTCGTCATCACCTCCCGCGAAATGCGCCTTACGGCTTTGGATCACGGCATCCTTGAACACGTTGCGCTGATTGTGATCGTTAGCCTCGGTGTCGAGGAAGAACTCCTCCAATTCCTCGCCGCTCAGCATCCAGTAGGGGAGAACCAGGCTGGCGCTGTCGATGAAATTCGCTTCCGGAAAGGCCGCACGATATTCCGAATGGATATCGAAAATGATCACGTGCGAGTTGTTCAGCGTATAGTCGCCCTTCGCCCCGACCGCCTTCTGAACGATCTTTGCGACGGTGTGGGACTTACCGGAGCCCGTGGAACCGACCACCGCTATATGCTTGTTGAAGAATTTGTTCCCGTCGACGGGAACCTCGACCTCTTTGTTCGTCGCAAGCCTCGAGAAGCAAAAGCGATCCTTCACGGGCAACGAGCTGCCATAGATTAGGCGGATATCGTCGATCGTCGCCGGCTGGACCGTCTTCGGCGGAATCGCGAGGGCGTCTCCGCCTCGCTCAAACTTCTGATCGCGCAGAACGCCGAGCGGGAAAGCCTCGATCACATAGTCCTGGCTGCCGTCGTCGCGCGCCTGAATCTGGAAGTTCTCAATGATGGCGATCAGTACCGCATTTTCATTGTCGGCAACCTTCAAATAAGAGCCGACGCGGAGAGACTCCTCAGCAATCCTGAAATTCTCGAGGTCATCGACAACGATCTTGACCTTGTTAGGAAAGACCGCGACCACTTCCGCTTTTACATCACTCATACGCATCCCCTAAATGATCTTGTCGATATCTTCGTAGTTGGGAATCTGGAATCGGGTGTGGCTGATGGCACCATCACCAAAGTCTTGAACCGGCTCACTGCGGTAGAATTCGTAGATCTCGCGCGAGCGCTGGAACGACCGAAAGGTCTGCTGCGCCTCCGCCAGATTGCAGAATAGCCTCAGGGCCGGGCCGGCGTCGGCGGATGCCGGTCGGGAGATCGACCCGGCGTCGAACTGGGCACCCTTGAAATCGTAGCCGTCAACGAAGCGAAAGTCTTCATTGTGCAGCTCCTGCTTTAGTCCGGCAAGTTCGCTATCGTCGATGCCGACGAGCAGCACGTAGGGTGAGAAGGGCCTTGCATCTCGCTTGGAGAGCTTTGAGTATTTCTGGGAGATGGTCTTCAGAAGCGTTTTGACCGCGTTCCGGCTGTAGGTATCGCCAGCCGGATGGATGATGAAAAGCCTGTCGGCCGGAGAGACATTGAGGCCCGCTGCGAAAAACTTATTGCGCAGCGCGCGATAATATTTGGCCGTACCGAGCTTGGCGATGAACCACTCATCAAAGAGATACGAAGATGTATCTATTCTCTTTATGAAGGCTGTCCTCGTTGTGACGCGCAGAGCCTCGTCCGGTTCGATCGCCAGTTCCTTGATCACCCGTAGGGCGCTGTTATAATAGAAAAATTCAGCTGCGAACGGTGAGCAGCCGAACTGTTTGACAAGACTCTCGATGATCGCCTGAAACTGATCCTCGAATTTCGGAGCATTCACGTCGATCGACAGAAGTTTCAAGAAGCCCTCAAGCTCCGTGTCACTGACGCCAAGCTCTTCATGCTTTTTGACCGTCTTATTTTTTGATACGGTTGTGAGAAAATTGGTCTTTAGGAAGCCGATATCGAATGGGAGAACCAACTTGTCCTGTCCGGACGCAAAATGGCCGCTGAGCTGGTATCGGATCGCTGGCCGACCGGCGGTGAGGCCCGCTTTATAGTGCGCAAGCATGAACATGATAGCGGGCTTGATAACCGAATGATTATACTCTGATTTTTCATAATATTTGCACTGGACAGCAGTCGTTTCCGTAGCGGTGTGGACGTCGATATCCTCGATGCATTCGATCGCCACCGAATCATCCGCACCGGATAGCCCCAGGATGCTGAGGATCGAGCGATCGAATTGATAAAAATAGCCCGCAATCGTCGAAACTGCGCTCCGATCGGTCACCATTACCTCCTGCGGTGATCTGCCGCTCGGACATCGCGTCCGCATTCGTTCGTCAACGGATTCCCCATTTTGCGGCCTCTCCCGTGTCGATGATCGCATATCGGCGATTGGTGACTTCATGGTCACAACGCGATCCGATTTCCAGCGACATGTCTGAAGGCGCGATCACGGCAGGTGAGAAGGACGACCTGCATGCGAGTTGCAGCCTCCGACAAAATCTCGATCATCGTGTCGAGACGGGCATCGTCGGAGTAGACCAGCGGATCGTCCAGTATCAGCGAGACGGGCTTCCCCTGCTCCAACAGCATATCAGCGAATGCAATCCGCGTGAGGACGGCAAGCTGCTCTTGCGTGCCGCGCGACAGGCTCGCGCAGCTTTCGTCCATTCCCGCACGGATCACGCTTTCGAGACCGAGATCCTCCGAAAAGGTGAGCTCGCATCCAGGCAGGAGGCGCTCGATATAACGCTTCGCCCGCGCCGCCACCGGACCGACAAATTTGGCCGACGTCTCGTTGCGGGCGGCATCGAGGGTGCTTCGCAGCACCTTCAGCGTTTCCGCTTCATCAGTGATGCGCTGAAGAGCAAGACGAGCCGCCTCGACTTCCTCGGAGGCGGCAGCTGTCCGTTCGGCGAGGCCGAGCCCGCCCTCGCTCTCGATCGTCCCTTCAAGGCGCGCGATATCAGTCTCCAGCCGCGTTCGGGTTTCCGCGGCCGTGCGCACCCGCGCATCGATCAATTCGATCTTGCGCGTGATCGCCGCGACGTCGTGCGCGGAGGCATCGCGGAGCGCGTTTTCAACCTTGACCGAAGCCTCGGCGGCTTGCTCGTGCGCCTTGGCCAGATCTTCGGCAAGCGTCGCCCATTCAGGTCGCCGCTCGATCGCCTCAAGTGTGCTGACCGCGTTGGCAACATCGCTCGTGGCCTTGGCTTCTGCCGTCGCAAGCAGCGCTTCCTCCTGCTCTGCGCGACGCAGGGCCTCGATGGCGCTGTCCAAGGCCCCTTCTGCACGGGCTGCGGCGCTATCGGCGATCTCCACCGCCTTCGTGAGCACCGCGATATCCGGAAGTTGTCCCTCCACTACGGCATCGTCCGTGCCGAGCTCGGCGACGAACAGCTTAAGCGCGGCGGATCCAGCGGCAAGCTGAAGGGCATCATCGGCGAGCGTGGCCGCTTCGATGCGCGCCTCCAGGGTTCGCAGGTCCGCTGCGGCATCCCTAGCGATCTCGTTGCGGGCTCTCGCGGCAGCAAGATCGATGACACCGAGGTCGTCGAGTGCCGTTTTCCGCTTTAGAAGCGCAGACGCCAAAACCTCCGCGGCGCTGGCGGCAGACGCCGGCGGCGTGATCTGAAGCTCAGCGGCGCCGATGCGGATATGGACTTCGCGATCAACGGTGCGCGCGCCGAGTACCATCGGCTCGCCATCAATCGTGATTCCGTCCGCTGAGCCGGACAATGCAACACGGGTCGCGCCAGCGTTCACCACCGCCTGCGCTTCCGCAACGGAGCGATCATGCGCTTCAAGCGACGTCAGCACTTTCGGGGCGATCGCCGTGTCGGAGAGCGCCTTCGCAGTGCTGTGTTGTTCCTCGAGCTTCAGGAGGTCGGCATGCCGCCGGCGTGCGGCTTGGATAGCTGCACCGCGACGGCTTAGTCGGATCCGCTCTTCGCCTTCAGCCAGAGCCGTTCGCGCGACTTGGCGGTCCGTGCGCGCGGAGTTAAGCGCGGTGCGCACATCCACCACCTTCTGCTTTGCCGCTGACAATGTGTCGGCAAACTTGAGACGCCGTTCGCTTGCCTGGGTCAGCGCGGTGTCCGCATTCGTTCGGGCCTGCGTCGCGTCGTCGTGGCGCTGCCGAAGGTCTGCGAGCGCCTTCACCTTTCCGTTGACCGCTTCCTGCTCGGCACGACGGGTGTTGAGGATCTGGGCCGCCGCTCGTGCGATATCGAGCGAAGCAACGAGGCTCGTACGCGTCTGCGCGTCCGTGTTGTCCGCCATCTCGCGCTGGATGATCTTCAGGCGGGCGCGAGCTGCTTCGACATCTGAGAAGCTGCGCTCCAGCGTGGCCAACCGATCCGCGGCTTCGCGCGCCGTTGTCTCGGCGGCCTCAAGCCGCTCACGCGCGGCGGTTTGCCGGCCACGCTTCTGGCCGGTCGGTGTCCAGTAGAGCTCATATTGAGCTTCGACCCGATCCCTCACTCGGCGATAGGCAGCGCCGCCCATGATCGACCCGACTTCCGCCTCGAGCGTGGAGGTGACGCTGTCGCGCACGATCTGGCCGGGCGCGGTCACGGACAAGGCCTCGGTCTGGGCGACCCAAAGCAAACCTAGCGCGCCATAGGTCGCGACATCGCCGCCCCGGCTCGTGTCGCGGACCGAACCGAGCAGCGCATTCAAGCGTGCCTCGGCCTCCTCCCCTTGCGCACGGCCCTGAGGACCCGAGACCTCGACCGATGCGCTGCGCAAGAAATGCTTGGTCACCGACCAAGGCGCGCCGCCGACATCGAAAGCGACTTCGACCTCAGGACCGACTGCATCGCCATATGGGACGAAGGATTGGGCCAGCTGATTGCGCGTGTTGAAGCGGACGAAGAAGGCCGCGCGCAAGGCCTCGAGAAGCGTCGACTTGCCCGTCTCGTTTGGCTCGATGACGACGTTGAGGCCGTCGGTAAGGCCCTCGATCACGACGGGTGCGCGGAATTTCCGGAAATTTTTCACCGCGATGCGACGAATGACGAGGCTCATGCCGGCTCCTCCCGGCTATACTCGACGAAAAGGCGCTCAAGGGCCCGCTTCGCGACCGCCGCATCCTCGCCGCCGCCTTCGATCCTAGTATTGAGCATCGCCGCCGCAGCCCCGAGCATGCCCTCGACGGCCAGATTCGCAATGTCCGCCTCGCTTGGCCGACCTACCAAATCATCCGGGCGCACGTCGAGATAGCGCAGCTGATGGCCGATATCGTTTTCGAGGCGCCCCAGCATGCCAATTCGGTCGCCGAGACTGGTGATGCCAGCCAGCTTCAGGCGCAGGAGCGTGGTGGGCGCGTCGATCGCGCCTAAGAGCGATTCGCACTCGGCATCGAACGCCGCCTGGTCGCTGACCATCCAATCCCGCAGAAGCCACTGGAATCGACCCGTGCGGATCGGCTCGATGGACGGCTCGGCACCGGTCGACAGCTCGACGACGAGGGCCTGCCCGGGGTCATCCCGCTGGAAGCGATCGACTTCGGGCGTGCCGGCATACCAGGTGCGACCATCGACGCGGAGGGCCCCGTGCCAGTCTCCAAGCGCCAGATAGTCGAGGTTTGATCGGCGTGCGCGATCGGGCGCGATCTGGTTCTTCGATTCGCCTTGCGAACCAAAGTCGCGGATCGAACCGTGCGCGAGGCCGATGCGCAGCGTCGCGCCGGGCGTCTCCATGGCGTCGAAACGGGCGGTGGGATCTTCGAGATTGTGGCGATGCTCAAGCGGCGCGGGGAGCAGCCAGATGCCAGGGTTCATCTCGACCGGCTCGGGTGTCGACAAAATGACGATGTTCGCGCTCGCCCGTTGACGGACGCGATCCCATAGTCCGCCGTTGCGCGCGAAATCATGGTTGCCTGGAAGCAGCCACCAGCGACAGCTGTGACGGCTCATCCGGGATATAGCTTGTACGATCGTCCGGTCTTCTGGCCCTTCGGTATCGAAGATGTCGCCGGCTACGACGACGTGCTGTGCCCCATGCTCGACCGCCATGTGCCCAAGTGTGTCGATTGCCTCGAACCGCGCCTCGCTAAGGGCGGCCCGGACTTCGGGCTCGAAGCGCCCATAAGGTTTGCCGAGTTGCCAGTCAGCAGAATGGATGAACTTCAAAATACGTCCCCCTAGTCACGCGCTCCCGATCCTCGCTAAGCGCGAGAAGTTCTCGGCCTCCGCCGGCTCGAACTTAACAGCCTGGACAAAGCTCGGCACCCTCAAATATCCGGCCACCTTTTGCTCGCTTCCAACCCCGCTCGCTAGGCCAAGTAACGCGTCAGGCGCTCGTGCAGCCTGGCCAAGCAAGGGCCGCCTCCAGCACGGCATGGGCTTCCTTTATGAGCGTCACGTCGCGCTCCCACTGGCCATCCGGCCCACCGCGGAATTTCTCGCCATGCAGGTAGCTATTGCGCACTCGGCAAACGCCCTGGACAATTAACTCGTGCACGTTTGCTAAAGGCACGGGTGTTTCGGGTGCCCATACAAGGTCGTTCATCAGGCGCCGCGGCGGTTCACCGATCAGCGTCTTAGCGATGCCCGTGTCGACGACTGCGGAGAAGAATTCTGGCCCGAGATCGCGGGCGAACGCATCCCAATCGGCCTCGGCAGTCTCCTTGTTCAGCCGCATCCAGCCGGATCGCTTCAAAGCATATTCAGCATCGCCGAACTGCCCCGCGAATGCTCCTGCGACGACGTAGGGATTGTCCAACGAAATCCTCCAAGCTTGATCCGTCATCCGGCTAGCGTGCCGGTAAACCCTGTGAATGACTTTCTGAACGACCCCCCTGAAACGCACAACCATCTGTCTGCCGGATTGCGTGCGAATGGCCGGTTCCGGCGTGAGCAGACCTTCAAGTGTCGACTGCGGAACAACCGGAAGTGGTCGGGTTTCGCCATCACCCATTTTGCGACGACCACGATCCGACTATCGATGGAAACTTTAGTCAGGTCAGAAGTAGGCCGGTGCCTCGCACACGAAAAAGCAAACCCAGTGCACTACCTCACGCCGCGTATCTCCCGTCCTTTAGCCGCCTTGCCATGCCAATGCCGGCGAGCGCGTCCAGCACTGGGCGGACGGTGGCGGCGCGTTTGCCCTTGAAGGCTCGGGCCACATCTTGCGGCGCAAGGGGCGTGGCGGCGGCGGTGAGGATGGATTGGACAGCGCTGACCTGTTCGGGGAGCGAGCCCGGCCAGGGGATGACGTTGTCGGGCAGCGCGGCGGCGGTTTCGCCGAGGTCGAGCGTCTGGGTGACGGGGGCCTTGTAGTCGGGTGCCTGATATTCGGGGCGCAGCCAGCGGATCAGGCCGCGGGCTTCCTCGGCGGCGCGCTCCTTGTTGAGGGCGACGAGGCGCGTGAGGATTTCCTCGTCGGAGAGGTCGGCAGGCCAGCCATAGGCTTCGGCGACCAGCGCATCGATGGCGTCGTGGTGCTGGCGGATCAGGGTGACGAGGCCGCGATCATGCATGTCGCGCTCGGCATCGGTCAGCGCACGGCCCTCCCGCAGGGCTTCGAGCACATTGTAGAGCTTGGTGAGGGTCAGGTCCTTATGGCTTTCAAGCACCCGCTTGCGCAGCGCATCGAGCGCCTCGGCTTCGGCCCGGATCTTGTCCTTGAGCGGTTCGGGGACATCGGCGGGGAATGGGAAGGTCGTCGCACATTTGGTGTTGTAGACGGGTGTGTTTCCAACGCCATGTCGACCGCCAACACGCGCAGAGAATGTCGCGTGGGCCTGGGAGCTCAAGACTCCGAGCACGAAAGCATCGTCCGACGCGACACACCGAAGCTTCTGGTCAGGCAGAACAGACGAGGAGAGGAATACGAAATACCTTGTGGGAGAGTTCTCGACTGTCACGATGTAGCGAGCGATTTGTTTGATTCCGCTCCGCAGGCCATCTCGCGATGCTTCAAAACGCCACCATTCTTTACGGAGCCGGAGATTTCGTTCTTGGCTTCGTTCGGGCTTAGTATGGGTCACAAGGTACTGGAAAGCAGCTTCCGAGATCTGTCGAACGGCTGCCTCGGAAGTGCAGTCATTGAAATCGAGCACCCTCGCGTTCCGTGGTCGCCGCGCAACGTCCTGACCATTCAAGTACCTCGGCGCATACCGGTCCACGGCTACCGCATCGGGAAAGAGCCTGAAAGCAACATCTTCAGTGACCACCAGCGTTGTCGCATACGGTTTCATGCCAGCATGTGAGAGGTCAGACCACGCCTTGAGCTCGGCAACACCATCCATCTCAACCGACGGCGACAGGTCGGGTGTAATTGATCTACGGATTTTCGTCTCCAAATCAGCCTGTTCCAAGATCGTGCCATCGGAAACACGGCTCCTCGGATCATCATGATCTGGCGCCAGCAACAACCGTCTTTGCTGGCTCTTGCCCTTGGACACGACTGTGAACGCGACACGCACGCCTGCTTCAGCATCCTTCCCTGCCCATGGATGATCGGGGATCGCAAAAGTGATGTGCAGATCGTTGGCAAGCGCGCTGGAGGTCACCTTGCGGTTTTGCTCCATCCGAATTCGGCTTGTGGTGATCAGACCAAACTCGCGAGCTCCAGCACGGACACTGTCAGCCGCGAGCTTCCAGAAGTACATCACCAGATCGACGTTACCCGGGATAGCAGGGTGGCTATCTCGAAGAGCATCTGCGTAGCCGTCGCCAAGCAACTCTCGGGTCTCGCGGCTCGAAACGAAGGGCGGATTCCCGACAATGAAGTCCGCCTTCGGCCACTTCGTGGCGCGCGGTTTCACGTACCGGTATATTGGAATGCGCGCGGTTTCGTCTGGTACATCGATACCGGTGACGGGGTGCTCTTTCATCGTCTCGCCGTCCCAGCGGGTGACGGGCTCTCCAGCCTCGTCCAGCTCGGCAACCTTCTCGTCCCACTCGATCAGGGCGTCGCGGTTTTCGATGGTCTTGACGTCGCGCAGGATGGGCTCAGGCGGGGTGCGATCCGCGCCGTTCACGCGGAAATGCCATTGCAGATAGCCGATCCACAGCACCAGCTGCGCAATCGCGGCGGCGCGCGGGTTGATCTCGATACCGAGGAAGTTTTCGGGCGTGATGGTGTGGCCGGTGAGCTCGGCGACATACTGGTCGTCGCCCAGCTCGACCAGCAGATCGAGCACCTCGCCCTCCAGCTCCTTCATGCGCGCCATGGCGACATAGAGGAAGTTGCCGGTGCCGCAGGCCGGATCGAGCACCTTGGTCTGGGCAAGGCGGGAATGGAACGCCTCGACAAAGGCCTTGGCCTCGTCCGCCTTGCCCTCTTCGATCAGGGTGGCGGCTGCGCCGCGCACACCGTCCCAATCGGCGCGCAGCGGTTCCATGATGGTGGGGCCGATCAGCCGCTCGACATAGGCGCGGGGGGTGTAATGTGCGCCGAGCTTGGCCCGCTCCTTGGGGTTGAGCGCGCGTTCGAGAAGGGTGCCGAAGATCGCAGGTTCGACCTCGGTCCAGACATGTTCGGCGGCTTGGATCAGCACCTCCAGCTCCTCGGCATCGAGGGGCAGGGCGGTGCGTTCCTTGAAGAGGTAGCCGTTGAACTTCCTGAGTGGCACACCTAGCGCAGGTGAGAACTCGCCCTTGTCCATCGCCGCCCACAGCGCTGAAAGCTGGTGTTCGAGATGCTCCGGGTGGGTGCGCTGGTTCTTGAGGAGCTGGGTGAAGCTACCCTCGGGGATCAGCTTGCTGTCCTCGGCGAACATCGTGAACAGCACGCGCATGAGGAAGCCGCTGGTAGTCTCGGCATCATAGCCGCGCTTTTCGAGGCGGCGGGCGACGGCGGCGAGCAGATCAGCAATGTCGCGCGTGACGCGGGCGGCGCGGGCGGTGGGATCGAGGCCTTTGGGATCGGTCCAGATGGCGCGCAGACGGTCGCGCACATCCTCGTCGCGCAGGTCCTCCAGCATGATCCGGTAGCGCGCCCGGTCGGGGAACTGGGCGTAGGCTTTGCCGGTGCCGGTGAAATCGGCATAGACCTCGATGCAATAGCCAATGTCGGCGATGAGCAGGAACGGTGGCCAGCCATGATCAATGGGGAGCGCCTTGGCGTAGCGTTCGGCCTGACCCTTGGCCTGGACCATTGCCTTGGCCCAACCAGGTGTGCCGCGCCGGGCGGTGCCGCGGGCTACGCGGGTCTTGGCGGTCTGGCCGAAGATGTCGAGATCGTCCTCGCCCTTGTCGGCTGCCGTCCGGTCAGCCTCGCTGCCCTGCTTGGCCTCGAGGATGAAGCAGCCGCGCTTGTAGCAGTCGATCCGGCCGAAACTGGAGGTGCCGTCGCCATTGTCCTGAAAGACGCGCCGCTCGAAGACGTAGTCGTTCGCGATGTCGTCAGCCTTGGCGCCGCGCGGGGGATCGACACCAAGCAGCCGGGCCAAGCCGTTGATGAATGACTGAGTGTTGGCGAGTTCGCTGCCACCTGTCCCGCGCCACTCGGCTATAAACGTCTCGATATCAGAAGGTTCGGCCATAGGGCACGATTTAGAGCACAGCTCATTCATCTGGGCAATGAGTGCGGCTTGCTCTGGGTACGTACAGTGCGCGCGGGATCTACCGCCGGTTTACAAAATCAGATGTGGTTGACAGATTTGCAAGAATGCCCATAAGAGGTGCGACGGCTGCAATTGGGGCACATCAGTGGCGAAAATCTATCCTTGGGAATATCATTCGGATCTAACTGAGGACCGCCTAAAAGCGGTTGCCGCTATGCTTGTCGATGGGCGCAATGCTGCCCTCGAGCGCTATGATGCTGAGGCCGGCGACAACGGATGGACGCACGGATGCCGGGCGTTCCAGTTTTGCCGCCATCGCGTGCTTCAGGCGATCGATAGCGGCGATCATCCTTGGTTGACAGCAATCGATCGGACCTTGCAGCTCATTTTCAAGATCGGCGAGGTTCCTGTTCGCATTTACAAGGGTGAAGCCGAGGATCCAACCGATCGCACACTGAAGCAGAGCTTCGGGGAGCTGCGCCAGCTCGAAATGCTCTTCCCGGAGCATGATGAAGGTCGCGACCTTGCTTATCGGTTCGCGGTAGAAACCGACTTCGACGGCAGCGTTCTCGCGGTCAAGTTTGTCGGACTGCGCGGTGACGCGGCTGTGTTGATCTGGGACGTACCGCTTGATGGTGTTTCTGCCTTTACAGGGGTGGTCGGCCGTGCGGCGACAGAGAGTGTCGAATTGGCGTCCCCCAGCGTGGGTTTGCGCACGGATGGCGACAGCGCAGAGGGCAGCACCGGCGTCTGACGTCACCACCTTTGATCGGACTAGATTATGGTCGGAACGCAAGTCTTCGACGGTGACCGCTTACGACTCGCCCGCGTAGCAAAGGGGTACACTCTGGACGAGTTGGGGAGCCGTGTCAGCGCGACGCGGCAATACCTCAACCAGCTCGAGCAGGGCACGAAGCTCCCGAGCAGGGAAATGGTCGAAGCGCTGGCCGCAGCGTTGGGAGTGACAGCTCGCTTCTTCACCCTGACAGGGCGCGGTAGTGTTTCTGCCGAACAGTGTCATTTTCGAAAACAGCGCACGACGCCGGTCTCGGTCGTCGGCCAGGTATTGGCGCGCGGAACGCTGTTGGATGGAATTGTCAGTCGCCTGGATCGCGAGCTGAAACTGCCTGACGTTTCGTTCCCGGACATCCCTGTCGAAACGACCGCCGAGATCGAGGATGCCGCCGAACAGGCACGCGAACAATGGCAGCTTGGGACTGGCCCAATTTCGAGCATGATGCGGGTCGTCGAAAATGCAGGGGCCGTTGTGAGCTTTTTCGCGGGTGTATCAGAGCGTGTTGACGCGCTCTCGATAGATCGTCCGCGACCGCTGATTATTCGGAGTGAAGCGAAACCTGCTGCGTGTCGCTTACGCTTCGATTTGGCCCACGAATGCGGGCATCTGGTGATGCACAAGGGCATCGTGACCGGAGACAAAGCGACTGAGGATCAGGCTAATCGCTTCGCTAGCGCATTCCTTCTGCCGCGCTCAGCTTTCATCCATGAATTCCCTCGCAGCCGTATGTTGAATTGGGCCGCGATCTTCGAAATGAAACTACGTTGGAAGGTGTCAGCATCAGCGATCCTTCGACGTGCCTATGATCTAAAGATCTTGTCCGCCGATCAGTATCGCACGGGTTGCATTCATCTTAGCAAAACCGGCCAGCGCAAGTTCGAACAATACGACGATGTCATTGTCGCAGAGGAACCAGAGCTGCTGCCGTCTGCGATGGCGGCACTGGAGCAAGCCTATCCGGGGGCCGTGCGGCGCATCGCTGATGATGCCGGTATCGAAGGCGACATGTTTGAATGCGTTTCTGGACTTGGATTGCCGGATGAATCGAACTTCGAAATGGCGAGCATTGTTCCGATCTTACGACGCTGAACGCTATGCTGGGGTTAGCGGGACCGCACGGGATTCAGGTCTGACCGATTTGCGCTGGATTATTGGACAATTAAGTTCGGCAGCGGAGATGGCTGGGAGTGTCGCACGATAACACCAGCCAGCTTTATCCACCCGTCCAAAGAAGCTTCCCTTCCATGACATGAACCAGCCCCTGGCCGGACCCTGTCAGGCGCTGCAACGCGCGCTCATGCGGACCGTGTTGCCGTTCCGTTGGAACGTCTGCCCGCACCACTCCTGTGAGCGGCGTTGCCCTCGCTCGCGCTCGGTGCAGACCTGCCCGTCTCCCGCCTCATCGGGGCTCAGTCGAAGGGATAGTCCCTTGGACGAAAGAACAGCTTTGAAAGGTCAGGATCATGAAAAACACTGTCACCCTCGTCGGCTTTGCAGGCAACAACCCAGAGACCCGCGAAACCCAGTCAGGGGCAAAAGTTGCATCGCTCTCGCTGGCCACATCGCGCAGCTACAAAGATGCCCATAACAAGCGCCTGACTGAGACCGAATGGCATCGCATCACCTGCTTCAACGGCATCGGAAAAACCGTTGCTGAACACGTTACCAAGGGCGCCATGCTGATGGTCACCGGTCGGATCCACTACACGCGCTGGACCGATCAGAACGGCACCGATCGCTACGGCTGCGAGATCATTGCCGAGCAGGTCGATTTTCTCGCTAAGCCAAAGGATGCCAAGCCAGCTGAAACGGTTGAAACAGTTGAGCTAGCACTTGCCTGATAGGACATGCCAATCCGGCAATAATCACCAAAAGTAAGGCCTCGGAGTCAACCTCCGGGGCCTCCCCAATCTTCACGAATACGATCCAATTTCATCGGGTGTGTTGACGAGATGTGCGCTCAGCTCATGTCCGGAATTACGGTAAAAGGGACCTAGTATAAGTTCGAAAAGCTTCGACTATTCAAGTGAAGCTGGCCCTATCAAAATGGCAGCAAATGCCCAGTTTAAGAGCATCCCGACGATCTCGAACAACGCGAATCCGCAGATAGCAAACACGACCGCGCAGATGATCGCAGCCTCGAAAAAACGCCAAAATTTCTCCCGCTCTTCAGGCTGGGGGTTCCCGGTCTTTCATCAGCAGCGATGACCCTGCGAGTACCGGTCCCAGCATTCTGCCTATCCGCCGCGGACCATCGCGCAACTCACGTCCCTAGAGCGAGGGATATGCACCATGCACCGGTCCTGTCACGGCCCGCGCTGCCGGTCGTAGTGCATGCGCGCATGGTATTGCGCGGTCGGGACCGCTAACAGCGCTAGGGAAGGCACAAAAGACCGCTACTCGACTGGCATGTGCCGATATCGGCTTCCCAAAAAGCGCTGCTAGCCCTCTGAAAAGACACTTCATGTTGACCCCTGCATATGGCCAGATGGGAACTTTTGCCGGCTTTGAGGTGGATTTCAGGCGCCTGGAGGGCTAATAGGGTTCCACCAGAACGCCAAATCATCAGCGAATCCAATGTGCTAGGTTTTCCGATATCAGCAAGGAATCAGTCCCTATGGTAAGCACACCGTACACCGCTGCGCGGTAGGCTAATGCAGCGAAGTTCTGCATATTTCACAATTGGTTAGCTGACATCTTGCTCACAATTCGGGCGCTGCAGTCGGCTGCAGGATGTTCAAGGCTTCAATAAAGCGTCGAAAAACCAATGCCATAGCGCTGCACCGGGCTGCATCGCCGAGACTCTTGGCAAGCGCAATGCAGCGCTATATACTCTAACCTGCGATAGACGAACCACGCCTGAAAAGGTGTGGTAGTGGAAAAGAAACAGTTCCAGAGCGTCGGTGTAACGCTCAGCCCAAGGATGATCGACGTCGTCGATCAACTTGCGACAAGTCGCGGTGTCTCGCGGTCAGAAGCCATCCGCATTGCCCTTGAAGTGGGCATTCCCCTCCTGAAGGCGGGATTATCGCTCAATGCCGAGCGGGCTGTCACAATCCTCGAGCATACCCAGCTCGCGCTCTCGCTCATCGTTCAGGAGCAATATCCGGCTGATGCCGAACACCTGATCGCTCAGGCGCTCTCCAACGTGCGAGAGCATCATGGCTGAAGACATCCGGTTCAGCAAAAAAGCTGCCACTCTCACCCACGCTTCCGCGCGCGGAAAAGTGAAGCGGAACGCTGGCAATTTTACGCGCGGATCGCAGCTGTTCCACCATGAAATCCTGATGACCTGGGCGGGCATCAGAATGCCCCTCTATGTCTGGGTCGGAACCGCCGTTCTTCTGCTGTGCGTCCTCGTCAGTTTGACCTTCAAGAACCACGAGGTTCAGCTCGTGCTGATGAAGCTCTACGCCGAGGCTTGGGGATGGGTTCAACTCAATCCTAACAAGCCTGTGAACCTGACGCTTCCGTCGGGTCAGATGGTGCAAGGCACCATGTCCATGGTGCCCTATCATCCTGCCGTGGAACGGGCTTGGGCCAAGGCTGTGCAGGTCAGCATTTCTGCGGGTCTTGGTGCAGCCTTTATCTGCGTCCCATTGACCGTCTGGTTCGTCGACTTTTCGAAACGGCGCGGCACCGACATTCTGACCGAGCGCCATGAGCGCGGGGCCGTCCTTGTGACACACAGCGAACTGGCCCAAGCCATCACCACTCATAACTGGAAAGCGCATGTCAGTGAGTGCCGCAAGCGCACGCCAGCAGTGGACCCCGACAAGATCCGCGCAGAGCCCTTGAAGGACCGTGTTCGGGCGGGTCTGCATGCGCCTTACCGCCTCGCAGGCGTGCCAGTTCCCTGGCGCCTTGAGCAAAGTCATGCGATGTTCATCGGTACGACCGGTGCGGGCAAAACGACCGAGCTCAAGAAGATTGTCACGCAGGCGCGCGAGCGTGGGCATCGCTGCGTCATTTTCGATCTGACCGGCACCTTCGTCGAAAGCTTTTATGATGCCGAAACGGACATCATCCTCAATCCGATGGACCGGCGCTGCGTGCCATGGTCGATCTTCAACGACTGCGACAATTATGCCGAATTCATGAGCGCCGCGACGGCGCTGGTTCCGAGTGGGCACAGCGCGGAAGATGACTTTTGGCAGAAGTCGGCACGCACCCTGTTCGTCGAGATGTGCGTCAAGATGATCAAGATGGGCGTGCGCTCAAATGGCGCGCTTTCCTACTTCCTGATGCAGTCGGATCTGAAGACGATCCATGCTCAACTTGAAGGCACGATCGCAGGGCCGATGATGTCGCCCGCCGCTGCCAAAATGGCAGAGTCGATCCGTACGACCTTCATCGCCAATGCGAATGTTTTCCGCTTCCTGCCCGAACCTCCTCCGGGCGAAGCCGGCTTCTCGATCAAGAATTGGATGACGACCGAGGTAAAGGAAGGATCGATCCTTTTCATTACCTCCACACACCCGGATCTGGTCCTCAATCGCCCGCTCCTGACGCTCTGGATGGACCTTGCCGTCAATGCGCTGTTCCACATGGGAAGGAGCCGCGATCTGCGCACGTGGTTTCTCATCGACGAGGTCCATGCGCTGCATCGTCTCCCGGCGATCGATCATGGCTTGCAGACCGCGCGCGCGTTTGGCGGCGCCTTCGTGCTTGGCATGCATTCCTTCGACAAGCTTGAAGAAACCTATGGCGAGAACGGGGCTACCAATCTGGCCTCGCTGGCGGGCACCAAACTGATCCTCAAAACGGCCGATCCCGAGACGTCGCGGCGATGCTCCGAGTTCATCGGCAACCGTCAGGTCCGGATCATGGATGAAGCCTATTCCTACGGCTATAATGACAACCGCGACGCATCGACGATTACGCCCCGTACCAACGTCGAGGAACTCGTCATGCCGGTCGACATCAGCGACCTGCCCAGCATGCACGGCTTCGTGAAATTCCCGGACGGCTTCCCCGCTGCCCGGATCAGGCTGACGTGGAAAGATTACGAACCCCGCGCAAAAGGCTTCGAGCGTGTCACCGACATGCGCGCCGCCGAATACACACCACCGTCCGGGGATGGCGCGGAATTGGGGGGTGGGGATAGGGAAGGCGCACAACCTGACATCGCGCCTAAGGAGCCGAAAGATCGCGAAGAGGTAGCGCTGAGTGAGGCTGAGCGGGCGGCGCAGCAGCTGAGGGAGGCGATCGAAGGGCCATTGAACCCTGAGCGCGAGCTGACCGAGGAGGAGGTAACACGCAAGATTGAGGATGAAGAGGAGCGGGCAGACTTCGAGCGAAAGCCAGCGCAAGGGGAGCTCTATGGCTATAACCGCCCTGGCAAGAAGGACCAGCGCGAGCGGCAGAACCATGCCATGCGCGACAGCGAAGAGCGCGGCGCGCAAGCGAAGATCGAAGGGCCAAAGGGGCGAGCGCAGAACAGCAGGGCAGACGCCCAGGAAAGCGAGCTTTCCAAAGAGAACATGCGCGGCATCGGCAACGAAAGGCAGAGCCGTCAGGACCCTTCCATCGACGATGATCAGGAGCTTGGGCGATGAGCGCGGCAGGACAGACCCGCCCTGTGTGCCCCCTATTCTGCGCGCAATGCGCCGGGCCGATGCTCCGGCGCGAACAGGCAAGGGTAGCCTGAGATGCTGTCGGTCGCATCAGTCGCGTCGGCCGGCGGCGCGGCAAACTACTTCGCCAAGGACGACTACTATGTCGGCGATGGCCCTGCGGAGCTCAGCGAATGGGGCGGGAAGGGCGCCGAAGCACTCGGTCTTGCTGGTCCCGTTGCCAAGGATGACTTCGAAAAAGTCCTCGATGGCAAACTGCCCGATGACACCGTCGTAAATGGCAATGCAAACCGCCGCTCTGGGATAGACCTCACATTCTCCATGCCGAAATCGGCCAGCCTGCTGGCGCAGTTGGGCGGCGACAAGCGGATCCTCGATGCGCAGCTGTCCGCCGTCAAGGCGACCATGGCCTATCTCGAGAAGCACTATGCGCAGGCCCGCGATCGATCACGCAATGCCAACGGCGAGGGCGTGGTCACAGGCAAGCTCCTCTATGCCTTGTTCCAGCACGACACGAGCCGGGCGCTCGACCCGCAGAACCATACCCATGCTGTCATCGCCGCGATGACGCAGGACAAGGATGGCAACTGGAAGGCGCTGTGGAACGGTGAGATCTGGAAGAACAACACAGTCCTTGGCTCCATCTACAACGCCGCGCTGCGGACGAACCTCGAGAAGCTAGGCTACGAAACCCAGATCACGGGCAAGCACGGCCAGTTCGAGATCAAGGGCGTGGCACGCGATGTGATCGAAGCCTTCAGCCAGCGTCGGCTGACCATTCTGGCGACGGCCGAGAAACTTGGGAAGAGCGCAAACGACACAGAAGCCTTGCGTGAAATCACCAAGCGCACCCGCGATCCCAAGCTCAATCCGGATGACAAGCAGGCGCTTCGGCAAGAATGGGCCAAGCGCGCTGCGGGGCTCGGGTTCGATGCCAAGGCGCTCGTCGAGCAGGCGCGGGAGCGCGGCTTCGAGGGGCGCGAAAGCCCTTTGGGATCGCCTCAGCGGGTACAGGAGACGCTGAGCGCGCTCCGCGACAGCGCGAAGCTCTACACCCGGCCAGCGGACACACTGACAACCAATGGCCTGCAACGGATCACCCTGACGCCCACGCAGCTGCGCACTGAGATGGCAACCGCTTCTGCGATCAGGATCATCGGCGAACGAGAAACCTCCTGGACCCGGGGCGACCTGGTCAAGACCGCGCTCGACCTCGGCGTAAAGGGCGTGACCGCTGACAGGGTGGAAGCACGGATCGGCGTGTTGGTGGCCGACGGGAGAGTGCTGGAGGGCAAAAGCGACAGGCTCGATGGCAGGCCCGAGAAATACACCACACCTGAACATGTCGAGATCGAGCGGGCAACGCTGGCCAATGTCGCTGCGGGAAAGGGTGCAGGCCACTCCATCATCGAAGCCGCCGAGGCCCCCGGGCGCTTGCGGCAAGTCGCGGGCACTCATGATCTCAGCGCCGAGCAGATTGCCGCCGGAACACTGGCGCTCGCCAGCAAGGACCGCACGGTCGTGATCCAGGGTGTCGCAGGTGCCGGAAAGACGACGATCATCTCGGCAATTGCGAGCGTGGCGCATCAGGAGGCAAGGGAGGTGATCGGCCTCGCCTTTGCCAACAAGATGGTCAGCGATCTTCGGACCGGGACGGAGATCCGCGGGCCAGACGGAGAGGTCGTCAGGCAGCAAATCGCCGCAAGAACCGTCTCATCCTTTGTGAATGCGCATCTGCGGCCCGCGCTTGCGGGTTCGGGTCCGAAGTTCGAGGCATCGCGCGAAGCCTTGCGCGGCAAAGTGCTGGTCTTGGACGAGGCGTCGCTGGTTGCGAACAAGCCGATGAATGACCTGCTCACGATTGCCAACCGGCTTGGTGTTGAAAAGCTGGTCATGATTGGAGACCGCGCCCAGTTACAGCCGATCGAGGCGGGCAAGAGCTTTTCGCTGATCCAGTCCGACAATCCCGCAATGGCCCGCATCGACACCAGTCTGCGGCAACGCACCGAGCACATGAAAGAAGCGGCGGGCCTGGTGCGCGCCGGCATGTTCAAGGAAAGCTTTGCCTCGCTTGGCGAGCGCGTCGTGGAAGCAGGCGCAGATCACCTCAAGGTAACCGCGCAGAAGTGGCTGGAGCTTTCGCCCGACGATCGCGAGCGAACCGCGATTTACTCGTCAGGACGTGCGGCGCGCGGCGAACTCAACCGGATGGTCCAGCAGGGCCTGAAGGCAGAAGGGGCGATCCAGGGGGAAGGGCTGAGGCTGACTACGCTCATCCCGGCCCATGCGACGCGCGAGGAGCTGCGCTACGCCGCAACCTACAGCAAGGGCCAGCTGCTCGAAGTGACGCGCCAGAACGCCCCCGGAGGGCTTGTTCGGGGCCGGTACGATGTCGAAGGCCTCGACGCGAAGGGCCGGGTCATGCTGCGCGATGAAAGCGGCAAGCTGATCAAATTCGACCCGGCGGCGATCGATCCTTCGGACAAGCGCGATGCCTTGAGGCTCTCCGAAAAGCACAAGGAGACAATCTACGAGGGCGACAAGATCCGCTGGACCGAAAAGGATGATGCCAGGGGGCTGATGAAGTCCGAGGAGGCGAGGATCCTCGGGATCAGGGATGGGATCGTCACGCTCGAGAACAAGGCAGGCGAGACCGTAGAACTCAAGCAGAATGACCGCATGCTCGAGCGCATGGGGTTGGCCTATGCGATCAACATGCATCAGGCGCAGGGCGACACCCGCGACATGGCGATCGGTGAGATGCACTCATCAGCCCGGCACTTGTCGAACCAGCGTCTGGCGCTCGTCATGATGACCAGGGTGCGCGACGACATCACCATCGTCACCAACGACCGCGATCGGCTCCTGGCGCAGATCGCCCGCAACCCGGGCGACAAGACCAGCGCGCTCGAAACCCTTGGTGAAAAGCAGGTCGAGGCGAAGCGTGGTGGGCGCGAGGCTGGCGAGGTTCGCCCCACCATTCCCGATCATTTGAGGGCGCCTGAGGACAGGCAAGCCTCTGCCTCGCGGATCGATCCGGCGAGCCTCCGGGCAACGCCGAAGCTCGACGTGCCGGAACGCAACATCGAACGCAGCCGATAGGAGGAAAATCGTGACACAGATGAGCCATGCCACAGCGGGCAAACCGCCTTCAGACAATTTCGAGATTCACCTCACGCAGCAGCTGACCCTGACCAATCTGGTGAACGAGGCAGGACTCTCGGAGATTGCGCGTGCCGCTGGAGGGGACAGCTTTGTGGTCTGCGACCTTACTACGCACGGGGTTCAGGGATGCGCTGATCTGCGAGCTGCCCTCGATAACCAGAAAATGGCCGCCGAGTTGGTGGCCATAGGTCTGATGATCCTTGTCGCAGTTCTGGTGGGCACGATCGCGGCCGCTTTTGTGAAGCTGGTGGCGCAGCGCGCGGCTCCTTTCAGGGAGCGGCGCGCCGATGCCTTTCTCCCACTGCACAAGGGTCGCGCAAAGCCCCTGAAACGGGCCGTCAACATCATCATCAGGAAGGAGAACGGACATGGCATTTGACTACGAAGACGCAGGGACCTTCGGGAGTGAGCGCGAGGCGAAGGACTGGGCGCAGCGCAACAAGGTCGATCTGCGCGATCTCCATATCCGCAACGTCGGCGGCCAGCGGGTCGAGGTGGGTATCCGCAAGAGCGCCTACGACACCCGCGAAAACTACGACAACCAGCACGGCCAAAGGCGCGACGGTTTCTGGCGGTGAACAAACTGTTCTATGCTTGGAAGTCGAAGGGCGGCTGAAAGCAGTAAAGCAAGCTCGCCGTCAACTTAGACCTACCAGAGTCGCTTGATGGCGAACCCATCGAACAAGGCCTCGTTTGACACCAATACGAGGTCTTCGACCTGCGCCTGAGCGATGAGAAGGCGATCGAACGGATCTTTGTGGGCGATGTTCATCTCGCCCGCGAGCCGGGCGTGGTGGACACTGATCGGCAATTCCCCAAACCCCTGCTCGGCGATGATTTCCTCAAAGTTCTGAGCGAGCAGGGCAGCCCCGGGCAGCTTGCCGATCCGGAACTTGGTGGCGATTTCCATCGCGGAGGCAGCGCTAATAGCGATGTCGTTGACTTCGTCCGCAATGGCTTCGCGGGCGCGGCGGCTGATGGCTTCGTCACCCGCCAACCACCAGATCAGCGCGTGGGTATCGAGCAGCAGCCTCAAGCGAGGTTCCACCCTTCGAACTCATCGTCAGGCAGCGGCTCGTCGAAGCGGGTGTCGACCGTGATCTGCCCCTTGAGCGCGCCAAAGCACCGCCGCCCGCGCGGATTGACCGGCACGAGGCGCACGACCGGGACATTGCCGCGGGCGATCACCACCTCGCCGCCGGCAAGGGCGTCGGCAATGAGGCGGGACAGGTTGGTTTTGGCATCGTGAACCGAGAACTGGGCCATGGGGCAACTCCTTAGCCAGATATATAGCTAAGCGTGGCGCAGGAGGCAAGAACCCGACTGCTGCGTGATTGTTCGAAATCGGCTCGGAATTGCCAGAGCGATCTGCGGACAGCTGGCCAGCTTGTGTTTCAGGCGTGCGGATGGCATGATCTGGCGGCGGCCAGATAAGCGAAGTTTTGATGTAAATGGTGAATTGAATGGGCCAAAAGCGAAATAAGAACTTAACTACAAATATAAATCTCGCAGATTGATAATAAAGATTATGTTAATACCGATACCTTAACTGTCCATGTAAACTGTGTCCAGTGTGATGGGGAAAGGCTTGCGGTCGCGGAGGTCTTTCAACAGTATCAGCGACCGTGTCCACTTCGTTCGCCACGATGCCCTGGCAGGCTGCGCGCATCGAAATGCCCGGCGGTCGCCGGTCGTGGACGGTATTGGATGATGATGGTGACGCCGTCGAGGGTCTTCGTCACT
>FWWM01004259.1_pt1 | contig 33602 bp, 25 predicted proteins | sample 2228351 | NCBI WGS metagenome assembly FWWM01 (sample SAMEA103939774, study PRJEB20133) | metagenome
TCGGGCGCAAAGCGCCACGAGCCAGCCCGAAACAACGCGTTCCCGCCCACCACCCGGCCAGCCCCTTGAGCCTCCACGTGCAACCGCAACAAGGTCAGAAGGAACGCCTGGCGGTCCTCATGGGCGAAAGAGGCCGGCGAGTGCACGATCATCACCCCGTCCATGTATTCCGCCTTCAGATTCTCGTCAGCCAACGCCTCAAACTCCGCCTCGCTCACCCCATACAGGCGGAGCAGATAGGGGTGGAAGGGCTCGACGTCCACATGGACCCGCGCGGTTGCGGCGACCGCCATCTTCCCGTCCTCCCATCACCCGGCCAGCCAGCCACGGTTGAACTCCTCGATGGCCCGCCGCAGCTTCTCCTCGGTCTCTTTCGTGATCTCCTTCCGCTCGGCGATGTCGCGGCCGACCTCTGGATAGTTGGTGGCCATGAAACGCAGGAACTCCTTCTCCCATTGGCGCACCTTCTCCACCGGGATCGAATCGAGGTATCCGTTCGTCCCGGCGAAGATGACCATCACCTGCTCCTCCAAGGGCATCGGCTCATACTGGGGTTGTTTCAGGATCTCGGTCAACCGCTTGCCCCGCTCGATGATCGCCAGGGTGGTCTTGTCGAGGTCCGACCCGAACTGCACGAAGGCGGCCAGCTCCCGGAACTGGGCCATCTCCAGGCGCAGGCGCCCGGCCACCTGTTTCATGGCCTTCGTCTGGGCGGCGCCGCCTACCCGCGAGACCGAGATCCCCACGTTGATCGCCGGGCGGATGCCCGCATTGAACAGGTCCGTCTCCAGGTAGATCTGACCGTCGGTGATGGAGATCACGTTGGTCGGGATGTAGGCGGAGACATCCCCCAGTTGGGTCTCCACGATGGGCAGCGCCGTGAGGCTCCCGCCCGATCCCTTCACTTTCAGGATCTTCAGGTTGTCCTTATCCGGGCGGGCCTCCAGGGCCTTCTGGGCCTCCTTATACCCAAGGGGGCCGGTGTAGACCTTCCCATCAACCCCCTCCCGGGTGTCCTCGGGGGCATCCTTGGGGACGAGGATATATTTGTTCGCCAGCCGCGCGGCGCGCTCCAGGAGCCGGGAGTGGAGATAGAAGATGTCGCCGGGATAAGCCTCCCGGCCGGGGGGACGCCGGAGAAGGAGTGAGACCTGGCGGTAGGCCCAGGCATGCTTGGTGAGGTCGTCGTAGACGATCAAGGCGTCATTGACCAGCTGCCCGTCTACGATCACACCGTTCTCCATCACCTCCTCCCCCATCGCGCAGCCCGCATAGGGGGCGATATACTGCAGGGCGGCGGGGTCGGAGGCGGTGGCGGCCACCACGATGGTGTAATCCATCGCCCCGTAGCGCTCCAAAGTGGCCACCAAGCGGGCCACCTGGGCGCGCTTCTGGCCGATGGCCACGTAGATGCAGACCATCCCCTTGCCCTTCTGGTTGATGATGGTATCCACCGCGATGGCCGTCTTCCCGGTCTGGCGGTCACCGATGATCAACTCCCGCTGGCCGCGCCCGATGGGGATCATGGCGTCGATGGCCTTGATGCCGGTCTGCACCGGGGTATCCACATCCTGGCGCTTGGTGACCCCAGGGGCGATGCGCTCGATAGGGCGGTAGCGATCCGTCACGATCGGCCCCTTGCCATCCAGGGGGCGCCCCAGAGGATCCACCACCCGGCCCAGCAGGGCCTGGCCCACTGGGACCGAGGCGATGCGGCCGGTGCCGCGGACCTTCATCCCCTGGCGGATCCCGCTGAAGTCCCCCAGGATGATCACACCGACGTTGTCCCGCTCCAGGTTGAAGGCGATCCCGATCACCCCGTTCTCGAACTCCACCAGCTCGCTGGCCACCACGTTGCTGAGGCCCGAGCACCGGGCGATCCCATCCCCCGCCTCGATGACCTCGCCGATCTCGGCCACTTCCACCTGAGGGGTATAGGCTTCGATCCGCCGTTGCAGAGAGGCAATCAGATCCTGCCAGGCGTCGGTCCGATCCGCCATCGTTCACCTCGCGGATATCAGATTGGGGGAATGGACCATCGGTGGAGGCCGCCGCGATCCGAGAGGCACGAGAGCCCTCGTGAAAGCCGGACCCCCTGTCCCCTCGCCGTTCCGACGGATCGCCGCGTAAACGCCTCCGTCGGTCTGGCTGTGAAAAGCGTCACAGGGCTATTATAGACGGAGATGCTCATGGCTTCAAACGGGCGACCGTCTCCGCGTCCAGACGCCGGACGAGGGCGGCCACCCAGGCGATGGCGCGCTCGACGTCCTCCCGATGGACGATCGCGCCGTGGCTGTGGATGTGCCGGGCGGGGACGCCGATAACCAGGGTCGGCACCCCGCCTTTGTGGAGGTGGATCACGCCGCCGTCGGTGGCCCCGCCCTCCAGGACGGAGAACTGGATGGGGATCCCCAGGGATTGGGCGGTCTCGACCGCGAGATCCCGCAGCCGGAGGTTGGGGATCATGCGCGCATCGTAGACCACGAGGGTGGGCCCTCCCCCCAGCCGCAAGGGGGATTCCTCCGGCTTGATCCCCGGCACATCCCCCGCGATGTCCGATTCCAGGATCAACGCCACATCCGGGTTGACCTTCTCCACGCTAGTCGCCGCCCCGCGCAGGCCCACCTCTTCCTGGACAGTCGCCACCGCGTAGACCGCGTTGGGGTGGCCTTCTCGGGCCAGGCGGCGCATCACCTCGACCAGCACCGCGCAGCCCACGCGATCGTCAAAGGCCTTCGCCAAGTAGGTCTTGCCACCGGCCAGCACCTGAAAGGGCGCCAACGGGACAATGGGGTCCCCCACCCGCACCCCGGCCTCCTCCACCTCCCGAGCCGAGGTCGCCCCGATGTCAATATACATGTCCTTCCGCTCTACCACTTTCTTCCGTTCGTCGGGGGAGAGCAAATGAGGGGGCTTGGCCCCGATCACGCCCACCACATCCCCCTTGTGGGTCTTGATGACCACCCGCTGGCCCAAGAGGACCTGGTCGAACCATCCGCCCAGAGGGGTGAAGCGGATGAAGCCCTCAGGGGTGATATGCTTGACCATGAAGCCGATCTCATCCATATGGGCGGCGAGCATCACCCGAGGCCCGCCCTCGCCGCGTCGGCAGATCAGGCTGCCGATGTTGTCCTGCTCGACCTCCCCCAGGCCCTCCAGGAGCCCACGCATCACCTCACGGATCTCCGTCTCATAGCCTGGAACGCCGTGCGCCTCGGTCAAGGTCTTCAGCAACTCAGCCAGCTCGTCCATGGGTCGAACCTCCACACGAAAGGGATGCTCGGGCGCGAGTGCCCCGCGGGGTGAAGGCTGCGATGGATCCGTTGGGTGACAGGCCTCTCCTCTCCCCCTCGGCTGTTTCACAGAACCCGCCGAAGGCGGCGCCCCATCCCCTCAGCCCCTGGGAGGGGTCCAAGGGCCCATCGCATGTTCAACAGGCGGGACGGGTTGAGAGATCGAGGGTCGTTCATGCGCCCAGCGGCCGTTCATGGTCATCAACCCGTAACGCTCCTGATGCCGGCCCCGTCTCACCCGGAACGGATAGGCGCGATCGTGGTAATCGAAGATCTCGATGTCCCGATCGTCCGTCGCAGACACCGAAAGGAGATACATCCCTTCCAAAAGCGGCAGCGAGGGGATGGTGTAGATGATCTCCCCCTCTCCCTCCACCCATGGGATCTCGAACCCGGAGAACGCGGTGTTGGGGCCACAGATGTGGACGCCGTCGTGGCGATGGATGGCCAGCCCGAACACCGGCCGCTCGATGCGTCCGTCCGCCCGATAGCGCATATGAACCCGCATGGTCTCCCCGGTCTCGAACTCGTCGCGCCGCTGGCCCTCCCCATCCGTGAGGTAGACCTGCTCGATGCGCACACGGCCGCTGCCCCAGCGATGAGGCGAAGCGGGCTGGCTCGGCGCGCCCCTCGGCCGATCGCCGCGCCGATGGACGGCGTCCAGATACGCCTGCACCACGCCGGCGGGCGCCCCCTCCATCTGGATACGCCCTTGATCGAACCAGAGGGCCCGATGGCACAGCCGCTGGATCGCATCCAGATCGTGGGAGACGAGGAGGATCGTCACCCCCGCGCGCTGAAGGGCGAGCAGATGCTCCATGCATTTCCTCTGGAAGGACGCGTCGCCGACCGCCAGCACTTCGTCCACCAACAGGATCTCCGCATCCAGATACACCGAGACCGCAAAGGCCAGGCGGACATACATCCCGGAGGAGTAATGCTTCACCGGGACATCCAGGTAATCCTCCAGCTCGGCGAAGGCGACGATGGCGTCCAGGCGGCGGGCCATCTCCCGGCGGGGGATACCCAGGAAGGCGCCGTTGAGGAAGATGTTCTCCCGACCGGTGAGCTCCGGGTGGAAGCCCACGCCGAGTTCCAGCAGGGCCGCCACCCGCCCCCGCACCTCCACCCGGCCGGAGGTGGGCGCCAGGACCCGGGCGGCCAACTTGAGCACGGTGCTCTTGCCCGCCCCATTGGGCCCGATGAGGCCGACGGTCTCCCCCGACCGGACCTCGAAGGAAACCTCCCGCAACGCCCAAAACCCATCGGGCGATCCCCGCCGCCACCGCCTCCAGCCCTCGATGAACAGTTCGTGGAAGGAGCGCGGGCGCTGGCGGTGCATATGGAAGCGCTTGGAAACCCGATCGAACCGGATCATCTTCTCCGCCGCCGTTCGAGGGAACGCGCGGGACCTCCCCTTCCCCTTCGCCCCCGCCCGGAGCCGGGCGCTTCCGCAGCCGTCTCAGCGCTCTGAGGGGGAAGGGGTGGATCGTTGGGGGCCGCCTCCCCTACGCCCGGACCCCGAGCCGGGCCGCGACGATCTCTGCGATCTCCTCGGGATGGCGGGCGACCGGGATGCCCACGCTCTCCAGTTTGGCGATCTTCTCCGCCGCCGAGCCCGTGCCCCCCTCGATAATCGCCCCCGCGTGGCCCATCCGCTTGCCCGGAGGGGCAGTCCGCCCCGCGATGAACGCGGTCACCGGCTTGCTCATCTTCGTGGCGATGAAGTCCGCCGCCCGCTCCTCCTCCATGCCGCCGATCTCGCCGATCAACACGATATGCTCCGTCTGGGGATCCTCCTCGAACATCGCCAGCACCTCGACGAAACTGGTCCCCGGGATCGGGTCGCCCCCGATCCCCACACAGGTGCTCTGCCCGATCCCGCGCTGGCTCAGCGCCGCAATCACCTCATAGGTCAGGGTCCCCGAGCGGGAGACCACCCCTACCGGCCCCGGCCGGGTGATGTGGCCCGGGATGATCCCCACTTTGCTCTCGCCCGGGGTGATCAGGCCCGGCCCGTTCGGACCGATCAGCCGCACCCCCCTGCGCTCCAGGTAGGCCCGCACCCGGATCATATCCTGGACCGGGATCCCCTCGGTGATGCAGACGATCAAGGGGATGTCGGCGTCGGCGGCCTCCAGGATCGCGTCGGGGGCGAAGCGGGCGGGGACGAAGATCACCGAGCAGTTGGCCCCGGTGGCCTCCACCGCCTCCTGAACAGTGTCGAAAACCGGCACCCCCAGGACCCACTGCCCGCCTTTGCCCGGCGTTACCCCGGCCACCACCTGGGTGCCGTATTCCAGCATCTGTTGGGTGTGGAACTGGCCTTCCCGGCCGGTGATCCCCTGCACCAAGACGCGGGTGTTCCGGTTGATGAGGATGCCCATCGCCAGCGCTCCGGATCAGATAGGGTTCGCGGTCGCTTGGTTCGCCGCAGGGCGCCCGGGCGCCTGCCGGCTCACCCCTCAGCACAGGGAACATTCGATAGGGGAAGCCGATGGCCCCCTCCCCCAGCGTCCCACGCGCCTCCCTCGGCCAATCGCACCGCCTGCTGGGCGGCTTCCACCAGGGTGGTCGCGGTGTGCAGCGAGATCCCATGGGCCTGCCGCAGAATGGCCCGCCCCTCCTCCTCGTTCGTGCCCACCAGGCGGACGACCACCGGCACCCGAGGGCGGACCATCTCGAAAGCGGCGAGCATCCCCCGCGCGACCTCATCGCACCGGGTGATGCCGCCGAAGATGTTAATCAACACGGCCTTCACGTTGGGGTCAGAGAGGATCAGGCGCATGGCCGCCGCCACCCGCTCCGCGCCCGCCCCGCCTCCGATGTCCAGGAAGTTGGCGGGGCGGCCGCCGTAAAGCTGGATGATGTCCATCGTCGCCATGGCCAATCCGGCCCCGTTGACCATGCACCCGATGTTCCCATCCAGCGGCACATAGCTGATCCCGTATTTCCGCGCCTCCCGTTCCGTCGGGGTTTCCTCGTCTTCATCCCGCATGGCCGCCAGATCGGGATGCCGGAACAAGGCGTTGTCGTCGATGATCATCTTGCCATCCAGGGCCAGCAACGCCGGCCCGGGGACCACCGCCAGGGGGTTGATCTCGGCCAGGGTGGCGTCGTTTTCCTCGAAGCAACGATAAAGGCCCAGCGCGATCTGCGTGAAGGAGGTCCAGAGGGCGCGATCCAGGCCCATCCCGGCCGCCAGGGCTCGGGCCTGGTATTCCCGCAGGCCCAACTCGGGCTCGATGACCACCCGGAGGATCTTCTCCGGCGTGGTCCGGGCGACCTCCTCGATGTCCATCCCCCCGGCCGCGGAGGCCATGGCCACCACCCGGCGCCGGGTCCGGTCAATGGTGAGGCCCAGATACAGTTCCGCCTGGATCTCGGCCGCCTCGTCCACGAGGACCCGACGGACGGGGGATCCTTTCAGGTTCATGCTGAGGATCTTCTCCGCGACCTGCTCCGCCTCCTCCGGGGTGCGGGCGAGGCGGATGCCCCCGGCCTTGCCCCGGCCTCCCACCAGGACCTGGGCTTTGACCACCACCGGCTTCCCCAGTTCCTTGGCGATGGCCCGGGCCTCCTCCGGGCTCGCCGCCACCTTCCCCCGCGGGATCGGGATGCCATACCGCGCGAAGATCTGCTTCGACTGATACTCGTGAAGTTTCATCCGCCCGCCCTCCGCTGCAGGATCATTTGGGCGATTCGACACGTAGGCGATCGAGAAACTCCCGAAAGTTGTGCAGATCCCGGGAAACCTCCTCGAAGCAATTGGGAAGACCCTCCGCCAGCGCTTTCAGGCGGGCACGATCGAACACGAAGGCGTAGACATTTCGAACCACGTGACGGAAGCGGCGATATTCGTCAAGGCAATCGCGCGTGCTCCGGCGAAGCACGGCCGGCCGAAGGGAAGGGATCTCCACGCCCATCTGGCGGAGCAGCTCCTCATGCCAGTGCGGGCCCTCCGGAACGGTTCGATCCACCACTCGGGCGATCTCATAGAAGACACGCTCGATGCCCGAATAGAAACCGTGGAGGTTCAACGCGATCGCGTCCCAGTATGCCTCTTCCTCGCTTCGAAGAGCCTGTCGTAGAAAGCGGGCCACGCGCTCCACGACCCGGCGGAGATCTTCCAACTCCCCATCTATGCGGCCGATGAGCGTCAGGATGTCGGTCCTCACAGGTCCATTCCCTCTTCCTCGATGCGGCGGAGCAGTCGGGGCGCATCGCGAAGCTCTTCCAACCGCACCAGATCCACCCGGAACTCCGGGGTCAGGGCGCAAAGGGCCTCCTCGGCGTCCCGCATGCGCTCCGGGGGAACGCCCTCGACCGCCAGATCAATGTCGGAGCGTTCGTGGAACCATGGGGCCAGCAGGGAGCCGAATACCCGCACCCGATGCGCCCCGAATCGGGATTTCAGCAGCGCGGCGGCCTCCCGCGCGACCGCCCAGGCGCGCTCCTGACGCTGCGCCCGACGGGCCTCTTCCTCCGCCCACCGCCGCCGCCACGCTTCCCGATATCGCTCCATGTCCTCGGGCGTGAGATCCGCCGCCGTCTTCGGCATCGCCCCCGCTCCCCTTCCCCATCCCGCCCCAAATTATAGAACTCCTCCCGGAACTCCATGTTATGGAGCCGGGAAGGCCATCACCCGATGCCCGCCGGAATCCACCACCCAAATCCGTCCATCGGGCCCGACGGCGATCCCTTGCGGCAACTGGAAAGAGGCGACATCTTCCCCATACTGACCGAAGCTCCACAGCGGATTCCCTTGGGCATCGAAGACCACGACCCGGAAACCGGTGGGGTCCGTCACGAAGATGTGCCCCCGCGCGTCCACCGCGACGTAGGGCTTAGAGGTAGGGGATTGATCCAGCCACCCAGCGATCGGCCACGAACGGACCGGGGCTCCATCGGGGGTGAAGAGCTGGATCCGCCGGTTCCAGGTGTCGGCGACCACCAGGTGGCCGTCCGGCAGCGCGGCGATCCCCACCGGCTCATCCAACTGCCCGGGGAGGATGCCGAGGCCGCCCCATGCCGCGACGAACTGCCCGTCCAGGGTGAACACCTGGACCCGCTTGTTTCCGGTGTCGGCCACATAGAGGCGATCGCCGACGGCCACCAGCGCCCGCGGGCCGTAGAAGAGGCCAGGGCTCTCCATCGGGCTCTGGACACGGTCGAATTGCCCCCAGGCCCGGAGGAATCGGCCGTCGGCGGTGAACTGCTGGATCCGATGGTTCCAGAGGTCGGCGACATATACCGAGCCGTCCGGCCCCAGGGCGATGCCCCAGGGCTCGTTGAACTGCCCCGCCCCCAGCGGGAGCGGGCCTGCCCCATCGGGATCGCTGCAGCCCGGCTGCCCCGCTTCATACAGGGCGCAGTAGGAGCCCCACGCCCGCAGGAAGCGACCATCGGGGGCGAAGACCTGGACGCGGTGGTTGCGGCCGTCGGTGACGTAAACCTCCCCGTCCGGCCCGATCGCCACACCGTGGGGCTCGTTGAACCGGCCGGGATCGGCACCGGGCCCGCCGATGACCAGGGTGGCGGTGAGGGTCCGGTGCACTTTGAGGTAAGGATCGGTTTCCTCGGGGGCGAGGGTCTGCTGGGGGCGCAGCGGCCAGGCCTTCGCCGCCACATCCTTCCGAATGAACAACTTGAAGTCGTGGGCCAGGGGCCATTGATCCACCCGATGCGTTTTGTCGGTGAGTTGATCATACCGGGTGTAGTCTCGGCTCCAGAAGATATCCCATAATGCCATCCGGCGCTGAGGGTCGAGCAGCCAGCGGACCAAGCGCTCCCACGTGAGCTCCCGGTAATCCTCCATCGGCCACCAGATCAGATGGTATAGATAGGCTTCGTGGGTGTTGCGAAGGGCGTTTTCCACCTTATACCAGTTGGCGCTGCCGACCAGGACCACCGGGGACTCCACGGCCGCGCGGGTGGGGGTTTCCCCGAAATAGCGCTGGGGCCAATCGCGCAGATACCAGTTGAACGGCCATGCGCTATCGTTGTCATACGCCACCACCGTCTGATCCCGGCCGATGGCCCGGGCGATCTCCTCGATCTGCCGCATGGCCACCTTCACCCCTGGCCCGCCGTGGGCATACACCCCATGCTCCAGGGCCAGGTCATAATTGATGAAGCTGAACCTCCAGGCGACGTGGAGCGTGGCGAAGGCGAGAGCGGCCAGGGCGGCCAGGGCAAAGGATGCGAGCAGGCCCGGAAGGCGGAGCCGATCATACAGGAACCCCCAGACCATTGGGATGGCCGCGACGGCCAGCCCGGCGGCGATGACCTGGTTGACGGCGATCAGCGATTGCAGGGTCCCCGTTTCAAGGGCGAGGCGGGCCTCCGGCCATGCCGACGACAGCCCCACCAGGGCGGCCACGAACGGCGGGACGAGCAGGGCGGCCACGGGGCCTCCGCCCCGCCACCACCGCCCCCAGTCCAGCGCCCCCAGGGTGTCCTGGAGGAAGACAGCCGACAGCAGGATCATCGGCACCGCGAGGTGGACCGTCAGCCAGGGCATCTTCTCCCCGGCCAGCGTGTAGGCCAGCCACGAAAGGACCGTCCACGCCCCCAGGAACCCGCGGAACGCCCAGCCCAGGCGGTCGGGGAGCGGGGCGTCGGCGATCCATCGGCCCAGGTAATACCCCAGGGCGAGCAGCGAGAGCAGCATCGGCATGAACTCATACATCGGGGCGATGACGAAGTAATAGAAAAGCGGCTGGCTCCCCCGCTGAACGCACTGCTGGGCCAGCCAGTAGCCCAGGGAGCCGATGTAGCCGGTGGCGACGCCCGCCCCGTTGGTGAAGAACGTGGTGAAGAGGGGGAGGGAGATCCCGAAGAAGATCCCCATCAGGATGGGCCAGCGGCGGGCATCCCAGACCACCCCCAGCCCGGTGCTCAGGGCCCCGAAGGCCAGGAAGAGGACCAGCACCCGTATCATCTCCTGGGTGACCCCGCTGAAGCCCCCGCTCTCGAACAATGACATGGAAGCGAAGGGCTGATGGAGCCACAGAAGGGAGACCGGGTTCAGCCAGACCAGCCCGGCAGCGGACAGCATCCACAGGCTCAGCCCACCGATGACGATGAGGAGATCGAAGGCCGGCTGCTCCCGCAGCCGGGCGCGCCCCCACCGCCCGGCCAGCACCCAGGCCCAGACGCCGAGGCCGGCCAGGGCTGCCAGCCCCCCGCCGAAGGCCAGCCAGAGGCCGGGCTCGGGGATCGCCTCCGGCCGGCAAACGAAGGCCCCCGGGATGCCCTGCGCTCCGGACTCCAGCCCGACCAACGCCGCCCCGCCCCCCGCGGCAAGTAATCCGGCCCCGATCCCCAGCGCGAGGCGATCCTCCCGGGCGCAACGGGGATCCCGGAGCACCGCCGCGCACCAGGCGAGGAGGAGCAGCAGCCCGAAGATCGCAAGGTAGATGAAGGCGGCCTCCATCGTGGTGTAGAACAGGGCGATCACAGCCGCCAGGCCATAAAGCCAGCGATCCTCGCGGGTCTCCAGATAGGCGAAGATCATCCAGACAGTGAGGACCGCCCACAGGGCCATGAGGCCCTCGTCCCGGATGTAGCGGCTGTGAAACATGATCATCGGGGAGATCAGGAAGAAGAAGGCCGCCAGCAGGCTCCCCCACCGCCCCAGCCAGCGGCGCATGAAGAGCGGCATCATCACGAGAACGATCCCCGCCACGGCCACCGGAAGGCGGCCGGTGAAGTCGTCCGCCCCAAACAACCAGAAGGCCAGCGCATCGAGGTGGAACTTCAGGGGGCCATGCATCATCGGGGTGTGGATGAAGCCTTTCCCCTTGAACAGCTCCCAGGCGTAGTAGACGTGCAGGCTCTCGTCGTGGCTCATCACCCGATCGCCCAGCCGCCACAAACGGGTGAACCCGGCAGCCGCGAGCAGCGCCAGGTAAGCCCAGCGCTCCAGCGGGCTGAGGTCCGACCACAAGGCCCGCCATCGGGACAGGGAAGGGGTGCGGATCGCTACCTGCATGCCGTATGCTCCGGGAAGGGTCCGGAAACCGGATGGGGATTATAACACACTAAAAGCGCTCCCGAACGCCTTCGAAGGAAAGATGAGAAAAGTTGGCCCGCTCACGAATCGTCCACCCCGATCGCGGGCTGCTCCACGGTGGGGACCCGCATCCAGAGCACCATCCGGTGCGCCACCGGCCCCATCCCCGCGCGGAGGTCCATGATGGCCGGGAACGCGCGGCCCACCCAGCCCTCCGGCGGGAGCGGCAGCGGCCATCCCTCCGGGGCGATCCAGACATCGCCTGCCCCCCCGGCCGCCCACGGGCTCCGATGGATCGCCGTCGGGAATCCCCAGAGGGTCCAGCGCCAGAACGCCTCGGCCTCCTCCGCCACGACCACCACCGATACCCCGCCCGGCCATTCCTTCCGGCGCACGGCCTCCTCCCGTAAGAGCGCCACGATCTCCCGCACCGCCGGGGACGTCATCTCGGGCATGGAGAGGCCGGGGACCGGATCCACCTGCCGCACCAGCGCGGCGGCCCCTGCGATCTGGGCCAGGGCCACCGCGATGACGAGGGCAAGGCCCGCCCCCAGCGCCCCAGGGGTTCGAATCCAGGCGATGAGGGGACGCTCCCGGGATGCTTGTGGGGAAGCGGGCGGAGGAATGGGTTCCCCTGAAGAGGAAGCGCGCGCTTCCTCGGGGGGTTCCAACCCGCGGCCCAGGGCCCAGATCCCCAGACCCAGCAACCCCAACGCGACCCCGACGATCAGGCCGCGGGCTGCCTCGCCGTCGGCGCGGGCGCCCACCCCGGCGGCCGTGCCGATGGCGATTAATCCGATCCCCGCCGCCCCACCGACCTCCCCCCACCGCCCCCGCCACCCGGCGCCCACCGCCTCCCCGATCCGCTGCAGCGCATATCCGGCCAGCACAATCCAAGGGAGCAACACCACCGGATGCTCCGTGAAGGGAGCGCCCCAGCGGGCCAGGCGCAGGCCGATCCCGATCCCCGCCCCCGCCGTCGCCGCGCTCAGGAAGGGATCCCGCCCCCGGACCGCCCAGACGCCGCCCACCAGGCCGAGCAGGAGGATGAGGGCTTCCGCCCGAAGGAAGGTGAAGAGGCTGTTCCACCCGAACGGAAGGCTCTCCGGCGAGAAGCCGGCGAGCCAGGCCGAGAGCCCGTCCACGGTTTCCATCGCCCCGCTTCCCCGCCATCCCCCCCACGCGCCGACAAACAGCGCGGTGATCCCGAAGAGCCCCAACGCCCGCCAGCGGGGGAAGGCCGCCTCCGGGGGATCCAGCCACCCCAGCGGAAGCCACATCAGGCACCCGGTCCAGAAGGCGGGGCCCGCCGCCGCCCCGAGCCCCAGCGCCACCGCGACCCAGGCCCAGCGGGAAGGATGGGGGCGGCGCCACGCCGCCAACGCCGCCGCCAGCGCCGCCGCCGCGACAATCCCGCCATCGAGGAAGCGGGAGGCCATCAGCGCGGAAGGGGAGATCGCCCACAGCCACGCCGCCCCGATCGCCGCCAGCCGGCCCATCGGGCGCAAGAGCACCCAGAGGGCAACGACGGCCAGCGCGCCTGCCAGCGCCGCGCCGGAGCGCATCCAGCCATCATCGGGGCCGAAGAGGGCGAACACCGTGGCGTTCCATCCGGCCAGCAACGGGCTGCCCCCGGGTGGCAAAGCCCCTCCGCGCCAGGCTGCCCATGCCTGCGCGGCCTCCAGCGGCGTTGGGGGGCGGAGGCCCAGATCCCACACCCGGAGCAGGAGCGCCAGGCCGAAGAGCCCCCCGAGGATCCACCGCTCCCATCGCTCGCCCGCTCCGTCCTCGCCCTTCATTCCCGCCTCCGATAGATCACGGTCTCCCCGCTGCGGAAAACCGGATCCATCAACCGCTCGAACTTCGCCAGGACATCGGGGGGGAACTCCCTCCGCTCCGTGCGGCCGACGATGACATACACGATCCCATATCGGTCCAGGAGGGCCTGCGTCGCCTCCAGATCCGGGGAACGCCAGAGGACCATCAGGTCCGGCTCCCGGCGGCCCATCTCATCGTAAGATCCCCGCCACTGGTGCTCGTGGCCGGCCCACCCCAACACCGTCGGCAGGCCGGTGTGGGCGGCGAAGCGCCCCCGCTCCGGCTGGAAGGAAATCCCTTGCCAGCCCGGGGCTTCAAGGATCACCGGCGTGCCTTGAACATGCCGGTTCAACCACTCGATGGCCGCCAAGTCGTCGGGCGCCTCGATGGCCAGGTAGGCGTATCCGTCCAGGGTCGGCGGCCCGGCGAAATATCCCGCCTTGATCGGAAGCATCAGCGCCGGATAGAGGGCGGCCAGGGCGATCATGCCCCCGAACAGACCGGCCAGGAGCGGGCGCGCGCGCTTCCCCCATTCCCAGAGCGCGCCCATCCCCCAGGCCAGGGCGACGCTCCAGAGCGCCCAGGTCTGGTAATAGAACTTGAAGACCGTGTTCATGCGGGTGCCGAAGAAGTCCCGTATGAAAACGAACTCTACCGCCCAGGCCAGCGCGGCCCCGAAGACGACGAGCAGACCCACGAACGACTTCACCCCGCCCTTGCGTCCCCACAGCGCCGCGGCCCCCATACCCATCCCCGCCAGGAGCATGGGCACCCACGGGCCGCTCCCCGGGAACGGGGTCGGATTCCCCTCCAGCACTACCGTCCCGTCCAGCAGCCGCCCCCGCACCCACGGCTCGAGCGCCTCCAGCGAAACCGGCACGCCCGGCAGGGAAAGGTTCACCTTCCGCGCCAACGCATAGATCCCCACCAGCATCCCGACCGGCGCCAGCCCCAGGCCCAGCGTCCCCGCCAGCACCGTCCCCCCCCACGCCTTCAGATCCAGCGACCGCCGCTGGCGGAGGGCGTCCGCCAGGATCAACAGGATCAGCCCGATCCCCTGAAAGCCGAACATCACCAGGAACTGGGGCAACCGGGTTCCGTTATACAGGTTGGGAAGAAGCCCGCCCGCCTGGGAGCGGAACCCGAGATAGAACGGCAGATACAGCGCGGCGCCGAGCCCCAGCACGCCCCCGGCCAGCCCAAGAAGGTCCCATCGGAAGGAGCGCCAGGGACGCCCCGCGCTCCATGCGCCCAACGCCCAGGCGGCCAGCAGCAGCCCGGTGTAGATGGGGAAATCCCACGTGTTCAGAAAGGCCAGCCCCCCAAAGGCGATCGGCAGGACCCAGAACGGCGGGCCGTGGCCATGAAGAAAGCGCAGGAGCGCAGGCCACTCTCGGAGCGCGGAGAGGCCGGGGAACCGCTGCGCGGCCTGGAGGGCGGCCAGGGCCAGCCCGACCGCCATCAGCGCGAAGGGCAGCGCCAGCACGTGGGGATGCAGATCGCCCAGCAGGAAGCTGAACTGGGGGAACTCGTCAATGACCTCCTGGTGCTCACCCTGTGGCGTGTAGTCGCGCACCACGCGCGAGGCCCGCCACCAGGGCCACAGCCGGCCCTCCGGCGGCCAGCAGGCCGGCCAGGGCCGCGTCCCAGGAAGTGTGTTCAACTCCGGGATGTCCAGCCAGGCCCAGAAGGCCGGGTCGCGGATCCAGCCGCACGCGTGGGCCAGGTCCAGGATCGCCTCGCCGTTCCCCGCCAGGCCGACCCAGAAGGCGCTGAGCAGCGCCACCGCCCCGGCAGCGCGGGTGCGCCCCGGGCGGTAGAGGGACCACAGGTTCCACCCCAGGCCGGCGGCGGTAAGGAGCGTCAGGGCGAACCATGAGGAAACCCCCAGGTTGAAGGTGAAGCGGGTCGGAAGGCCGGAGAGTTCGGTGAGGAATCCCAGCAGGATGTAGCCGAAGTAATAGTAACTGATGGCGAAACCAGACAGCCAAGGGTCATGAGGGGGGAACCGATCCGCCCGGACCACGGCGTTGAGGAAGGCCAGCTCCATCGGCTTCTCGGTGTAGGTGATCTCGGGGTTGTAGGCCCGGAAGAGGGTCCAGCCGAGGAAGGCGAGGGCGAACAAGAGCTCATAGAAGATCGCCAGGCCGCGCCGCGCCCAGAGCCAGCGCCATGGGGATTCGCCGGACCGCTGGGCCAGCCAGAGCCCGAAGGCCAAGACCGCCCCCCCCGCGGCCAGGGCCCCTCCCCGCGAGGCCGGGAGGATCCCGAGGCTCCCGCCCCACCACCACAGGAACCCCATCCCCAGGAGCCCGAGGGGGCGGGCGAAGGCCAGCCCGCGGTCCGGAAGGGGGCGGAACACCTGGAACGCGAGGGGCCACGCGGCTCCGCCGATGAGCAGCCACAGCCACCACCAAAGGATCGTCTCGAACATCCGGCCCTTCACAAACCTGAGGTTGGGCTTTCGGGGAGGAGGCGTTCACGCGCCGGTTCCCCTCGCCGCCCGGGGCAGGGGGCGCCCATGAAGGCATGAGGCTGGGCAGCGTGCCGCCCAGCCTCATAGTCGCCGCGGGGCGCTGCCGCGCCCGTCTGCCCGATCTTCCTTCTGCCATGCGACGTCGAGGAAAGCGCCCTCGGCCCGGCCACGCGCGTGGAGGCCCTCCCCATTGGGCCCCTGCGGCATCGGGGCGCTCCCGCTCAACCCATCAACGCCGCCCGCAACCCTTCCATCCGTGCCCGGACGCTGCCGTCCACCACGCGATCGCCGACCCGGATGATCAACCCGCCCAGGATCGTGGGATCCACCCGGAAGACGACCTCGCCGATGGAATCCAGACGGGCGGAGAGCTCCTTCCGGACGGCTTGCTTTTCCTCTTCCTGCAGCGGGATCGCGCTGATGACCTCCACCCGCTCCCCCTTCAGGCCCCGGAGCTCCTCCAGGAGCTTGGGGGGCACGGTGGTGAAGAATTCCTGGACCAACCGCCGGTGACGGGATTCGTCCAGCGCGTCGCCCACCACCCGATGGGCGGCGGCCAGAGCCAGAGCCGCAATCTGCGTGCGCAGCTCCCCCAGGATGCGCTCCCGCTCCCGTTCGGCCTCCTCCCGGGCGACCTCCAGGATGCGCTGCGCCTCCGCCCGCGCCTCCGAGAGGATGTGGGCCCGCTGCTGCTCGGCCTGGCGGACGGCTTCGGCGACGATCCGCTGGCGCTCCGCCAGCGCCTCCTCCAGGATCCGCTGGCGCTCCGCTTCCATGCGCGCCCGCAGCTGCTCCGCCGCCTTCGCGTCCTCCAGCCCCTTCTCGATCAGCGCCCGCCGCTCCTCCAGCGCCCTCAACACCCGGGGGAAGACAAAGCGGGACAGGAGGAACCAGATGAGCAGGAAGTTGAGAATCTGGGCGATCAGATAGATCGGGTTGATCCCAAGGGCCTCCAAAGCCGGCCTCCCGAATCGTGAAGGTGGATCCTCAGACCACGAACTTCAGCAGCAGCGCCACGACCAGAGCGTAGATGGCGACGGCCTCCGCGAAGGCGATGGCCAGGATCATGTTCAACTGGATCTGGGGCGCTGCCTCCGGGTTGCGGCCGATGGCTTGCAGGGCCCCGTTGGCCAGGATCCCGATGCCGATCCCCGGGCCCAGCGCCCCCAGGCCGATCGCCAGGCCGGCCCCCAGCACGCTCAAGCTCTGTGGCGAGAGGATCTCCTGTGCGAGAATCAACCCCAGCATGTCAAACCTCCTCCAGGGAATTTATCATGCGACTGCCTCGTTCGGAAAGGCGGGCGGGGCGCCGAAAGGACCCCGACCCGCCGCGCCCGCCATATCAAGGGGAAGATGATTTAGTGATGGCCCTCCGAATGCTCCTGCCCGTGCCCCGCCATCGCCAAGGCGATGAAGACCATCGTCAGCATCATAAAGATGAAGGCCTGGATCAGGCCGACGAAGATCTCCAGCCCATAGAAGATCGCCGGGACCAGGAACGGGAGCAGGAAGATCATAATCCCCAGCAGCACGTGGCCGGCGAAGATGTTCCCGAACAATCGGAAAGAGAACGAGATGATCTTCGCCACCTCGCTGATCAGCTCCAGCAGGCTGACCAGGAACTCGATCACCCCCATGAAGCCGCGGCGGAGGGCCTTGATGTTGAAGAACTTCCAGAAATACCCCGGCCCCAGGGCGCGGACGCCCCACACCTGCACCATGAAGACGGCCACCAAGGCCAGCCCGATGGTGAAGTTCAGATCGGTGCTGAGCGCCCGGAGGTAAGGAACCAGGATGAAGCCCCCCGCTTTGGCCGCGCCCTCCCCATGGCCTTCGGCACCGTGCTCCGCCGCCTCCGCGGGCGCCGCCGCGGGCTCGGCGGTCAGCAGGGTGAATGGCCCCCAGTGGATCACCGCGTGGCCCGGCTCCGGGCCGTGGGCGGGCTCCACCTTGCCAATGGAATCGAACCCCGGGATCAGGCCCATCCAGTTCGCCGCCAGGACCATCAAGAATATCGAGATCACCAGGGGGAACGCCTGGCGCGCCCGGTGGCCCAAGACGACCTTGGCCAGGTTCTCATAAAGGGCTTCCACGAGGAACTCGAACAAGTTCACCAGCACCCCCAGCCCCCGAACCTGCGGAGGCAAGGGCCCGGCTCGACGGGCCACCAGGAACCCCAGCCCCAAGACGACGAGGTCCACCAGGAGCATCGCGACCATCGTGTTGGTCAGCGGGGCGCCGAAGAGCAAGGGCCCGGTCAACGGCTCGGGCTTCACCAGGATCACCGGCAGCACCGCTTTCAAGGGCTTCCCGCCCACCGGGAGCCCATGCCCCAACGTGCCGAAGAAAAGGGAGGTCCCCAGCACAAACCCTACGATCAGGGGCGCCACCACCAGCGTTTGGAAATGGCGGATCACACGGGTATCCCGCAGGCCCCACCAAACCAGGCCGATCACCAGAGCGTCCACGATCGCGATCCCGATCAGCCCAGGGGCGGAATCCCGGAACGTCGCCCCGGCCCCCCGCAGGAGATCCCCCAGGCTGCCCAACAACCAAAAGGCCGCCTGTCCCCCGACCCCGCAGGAGAGCAGGGCGATCAACCCCAACAGCAGATACGGTCCCATCCGTCGGATCAGCCGGCCCATCTCGGCGATCGGACCTCCTGTTAGGATGGATGCTCCTCGGGCGAGCCGGAGGGCTCCGCCTCACGCTTCCCCGGCCGCGAAGGGGCCTCCATGCGAAATTGAGCGGCCGCGGTCATCGCCGCGCGGACCATCACCACCAGGCCCAAGGCGGCCCCCACGATCATGCACGCGGCGGTCAGAACCGGCCGGGTGCCCAGACGGACATCCAGCCAGAGCCCACACAGCATCGCCCCCACCACGGCCACCACCGGGATCAATCCGATCTGGGAAAGCGCCCCCGCCAGCGCCAGGTTCCAAGCTCGGATCCACCATCGCCCAGGCGTTTTCATCGTCTCTCTTCTTCCGAATCCTGTCTCACAGGGGAGGGGGAAGCGATCTCACGGCCGGGCCGGAGGCCCGCTGCGCCCCGCCCAACCGGGACCCCGCTGAGGAGGGACAACCGCGCGATGCCCGTCACAAAAGAGCGGCCTCTATATGATACCTTCCCGCTTGCCCTTCTGACAAGAGAAGAGTTCGAAAATTCGCCCCGGGATGCAACTTTGCGCCGCGAAGGCGATAGACGGACGCAGCGGGCGGGCCGCCACCGCCCTCCCGGGAAGGCTAAAAGGCCTGCGCCGCCATCTGGGCCAGCAGGTAAAGCGGATACACCAGCACCGTCAGCAACAGCACCCCTGCCACCGTGAACCAGAGGGTGAAGCGGGCCGGACGGGAAATCGGGACCGGCTTCCCCTCCTCCGGCGAGCGGTCCACATACATCGCCCGGGCGACGGTGATGTAGTAATAGAACGCGACCATCGCGTTGAGCACCCCTGCGATGGCCAGCCAGAGCAACCCGCTCTCGATGGCCGCGGCGAAGACGAAAAGCTTGGCGAAGAAGCCGACCAGAGGCGGGATCCCTCCGAGGGAGAGGAGGGCCGCCAGCATCGCCAAGGCCAGCCCCGGCGAGCGCCGCGAGAGCCCCGCCAGATCCCGCATCTCCTCGCTCCCAGTCACGTTCGTCATGATCACTGCGACGGCGAAGGCGGCGATGTTCGTCAGGGTGTAGATCCCCAGGTAGAAGATCGAGGCGGCGATCCCCAGCGGGCTGGCCGCGGCCACCCCGATCAGGATATAGCCGGCCTGGGCGATGCTGGAATAAGCCAGCAGCCGCTTGAGGTTCCGCTGAGGGATGGCCAGGAGGTTCCCCACGGTCATCGTGACGAAGGCCAGGGCCGCCATCAGCGCCACCCAGTTCGTCTGGGCCGTGGGGAAGGCCTCCATCATCGCTCGGATCAGGAGGGCGAACCCGGCCGACTTCGAGGCCACCGAGATGAAGGCGGTCACCGGCGTCGGCGCCCCCTCATAGACATCGGGGGTCCAGAAGTGGAACGGCACAGCGGAGACCTTGAAGCCGAAGCCCACCAAGACCAGCAAAAGGGCCGCCATGACGGCGGGGGTCGGCAGCCCGGGCAGGGCCTGGGCGATGCGGGCGTAGGCGATCTCCCCCGTGAAGCCATACAGCAACGCCAGCCCGTAGAGCATCACCGTGGAACTGAAGACACCGAACAGAAAATACTTCAAGCCTGCTTCCGCTGAGCGCGGCGTGTCGCGCAGATACCCCGCCAACAGGTAGAGGGCGATCCCCACCGTCTCCAGCGCCAGATACAGCGTCACCAGGTTCACCGCCGCCCCCATCAGGCCCATCCCCAGGATCGAGGCCAGCAGGAGCACGTAATACTCGCCGCTCTGGCGGAGCGGCCGGAAATCCATGGAGATGGCCACGGTGAGGATCCCGGAGAGGATGAAGATGATGCGGAACAGCATCGCCGCCAGGTCGGCCCGCACCGATCCCCCGAACGCCTCATACGGGGCGGCGATCCCCGTCGCCAGCTGCGCGGCCTGAACCGCCGTCACCCCGAGGGTCACCCCCAGCCCCCCGATGGCCCAGTAGCCCAGCTCCCGCTTCCGCCCCTCCGGAAGCCAGGCGTCCACGGCCATCATCCCGACCGCCGCCAGCACCAGCACGATCTCCGGCAGGACCGACCAGAGATGCGCCCACCAGGATAACTCCATCGCTCGTCCCCTCCTCTGCGCGCCTCAGGGTCCTAACGCAGCGAGGCCACCATCGCCCCCTGCAGCAGGGAGGCGATGGGTTCCACGCCGGTCTGGATCAGATCCGTCATCACCCGCGGGAAGACCCCGATCAGGACGAACCAGACCGCCAGGGTGACGATGGCGACCTTATCCAGGGCGGTCACATCCCGCACGTGGGGGTAGCGCTTCGGATCCAGATCCCCGAAGAAGGTGGCCTGGAGCGCCCGCAGGATGTAGGCGGCCGAGAGGGCGATGCTGGGCGCGGCCAGGATGGCCACCCAGGGATACCACCAGGCCGTCTCCCGCGCCGCCCAGATCCCAGCGAAAACCTGGAACTCGGCCACGAATCCGGAAAAGCCGGGCATCCCCATCGCCACCAGGCCGCCCAGGATGAACCCCAGGGTCGCCAAGGGCATCGCCCGGGCGAACCCGCCCAGATGGGCCAGGTAGCGGGTGTGGGCCTGATCATAAACCATCCCCACCACCGCGAACAGGATCGCGGCCATCACCCCGTGGGAGAACATCTGGAGCACCGCCCCGGTCAGGCCCGTCACATTCATCGCCGCGAACCCGATGGTCACGAAGGCCATATGGCCGATGCTGGAGAAGGCGATCACATACTTGAGGTCCTCCTGCACCAGGGAGATCGCCGCCGAGTAGAGGGCGGCCACCACCGCCAGGAAGACCACCACCGGCAGCCAGTAAACCGCCCCGCCGGGCATCAGCTCGATCCCCACCCGCAGGGCACTGTAGGCGCCGACCTTCATCACCACCCCGGCCAGGAACATCGAGCCCGCCGTCGGGGCTGCCGAGTGGCCGTCGGGCACCCAGTTATGGAACGGCCACAGGCCGGCGGTCACCGCGAAGCCCAGGAAGACCGGCAGGAACCACAGGTAATCGAAGCGCACGGCCTGGCCGAACACCTCCACGGTCCGGGCGAAGGCGCCCCGCGTGGCCAGCTCCCGCAACACATCCATATCGAAGGTGCGGACCGGCGAGACGAAATAGAGGGCCAGGGCGCCGACCAGGGCGATGATGGAGCCCACCAGGGTGTAGAGGACCAGCTTCATCGCCGCGTATTCCTTGCGGGTGGAGCCCCAGATGGCGATCAGGAAATACTTGGGGAAGATGGCGATCTCGTAGAAAAAGAAGAGCAGGACCAGGTTGCGCGCCACGAAGACCCCCATGATCCCGCTGGCCAGGAGCAGCATGAAGGCGAAGAGCTCATGGGGGCGGTCCTCGATGTTCCAGGACACCAGCACCCCGGTGAACAGCACGAGGGCCGACAGCAACACCAGGGGGAGGCTCACCCCGTCCACCCCCACGTAGTAATGGATCCCCAACTGGGGCAGCCACGACATCCGCTCGACGAACTGATAGCCCCCGGCGGAGCGGTCGTAGGCGACGAAGGCCCACAGGGCCAGCAGCAGCGTGAACCCGGAGACCGCGGCGGCGAAGGCCCGCGCAGCGTCCTTCTGATGGCGCGGGATCAACAGCAGAAGGAGCGCCCCCACCAGAGGCGTGAACACGATGAAGCTGAGGATCGGGATCGGCACCGCTGGGATGGTCATCCCTCACGCTCCTCGGTGGAGATCAAAACCGCCAAGTCCGACACGGGCGAGCGATATTTACAACGAGTAATCATATTGCAATATATGGTTAGCTTCGTTTAGTTTTAAGATGTTTTGCGAACCAAAAGCACGAGAACGCCTAAAGTTCCAGAAACAGTAACTTGGAGACGCTTCGCATGCTGACGAGCTGCCCGATCATCCGTTAACAACACCCAACCTCTGGCCGCAGCGATCGCTAAAGAGGCAGCCTCGCCGCGGTGCAGCTTGTTCGGAAGGGATCTGAAAATCTCGATCTCAACCGGATGTTCCAGAAAGACAATACGGAGCCATCCGGACGGATAAATAGGATATATACTTTGCACAATGGGCTCTAAAAAATCATACCCTTCATCAATTCCACGTTGTATTTCCTCAAAAACATCAAAAACAGGATAAGCAATGTAGAGTTCCGGGCCAACCGCCGGAAGGAGATCCAGACGTTTCACGGCCGCAAAGTTTGATAAGACGGTTGCATCCATCAATATAGGCATTTAAAAATTCTCCAGCGCCTGGATTTCGGACCGGGCTTCCTGAGGGTCGGCAGGACCCAGGTGCAGCGTAACGCCGTGATGTTCCAGGATCTCCTTCATTCGCTCCATGCTGACCCCGGCGATCGCCGCCGCCCGAGCCAGGGTGAGCTCGGGATCCGTTCGGTAGCGATACACCGCCAGGGCGATGCGCAGCTCAGGACGATCCTGAAGCAACAGGCGCAGAGCCTCCTTGATCGCCTCTTCCTCGCTCTCAAACAGCCCCGCTTCGACCAAATCCCGCAGTTGAATCTCCATCCGAACCTCCCCGATACCTCTTCGGACGAGCCCAGGAGCCGGCGTCCTCCGGCCTTAACCGAACAACTGCACCAGGGCCGCGTTCAAGGTGGGCACGATCCACGCCGGCCACAGGCCGGTGAGCAGCATGAAGGCCATCAGGGGAGCCACCGCCAGGATCTCCCGCGCGCTCATCTCCGGCAGGCGCGCCCATTGGGGGTTCAGCGGCCCGTGGAGGACCTTCTGAAGGGCCTTCATGATAAAAGCCCCGGTGATCAACAGCCCCAGCATGGCGATGGCCGTGAGGGCGGTGAACACCGGCCACGACCCCTGCACCACCATATACTCCGCCACGAACCCAGCCAGGCCCGGCAGGCCCACCGAGGCCATCGCGCAATAGATCAGGATCCCCCCATACACCGGCATCCGCGCCCACAGCCCGCCGTAGGCCTCCAGATCCCGGGTGTGGGTGCGGTCGTAGACCACCCCCACCAGGGCGAACATCGCCGCCGACGAGAGGCCGTGGGCGAACAACTGGAGGGCGGCGCCGTTCACGGCGATCAAGGCGTGATCCCGGATCGCCGGGTTCCCCAGGGCATAGCCGGCGACGGCAATCCCCAGCACCACGAAGCCCATATGGTTCACCGAAGAATAGGCCACCAGCCGCTTGAAGTCCCGCTGGCCCAGGGCCGCGTAGGCGCCGAAGACGATCGCCGCGGTCGCCAGGAGGGCCAGGGCGAGGGCGAAGCGGGCGGATTCCATCGGGAAGAGCGGGAAGACGATGCGCAGGAAGCCGTAAGCGCCCAGCTTCAACAGGATCCCCGCCAGGATCATCGAGCCCGCCGTCGGGGCCTCGGTGTGGGCATCCGGCAGCCAGGTGTGGAAGGGCCACACCGGCACCTTGATCGCGAAGGCGATCACGAACGCCCAGAAGACGATCGCCTTCACCACCTCCATGGGGACCCCCGCCAGGGTCCCCTGGAGGGCAGGCCAGCGACGGCTGACCTCCAGCAGATCGAACGTCCCGCCCTGGGCCCCGCCCAGGGCCGCCCAGATCAGCTGGATGCCCAGCAGGAGCCCCAGGGAGCCGGCCATCGTGTAGAGGATGAACTTCAGCGCGGCGTAGTGCCGCCGCTCCGGCGCCCCCCAGTTGTTGATCAGGAAATACATCGGCACCAGCCCCAGCTCCCAGAACAGGAAGAACAAGAGCAAGTCCAGGCTGACGAAGACCCCCAGGATCCCGGTCTCCAACGCCAGGAAGAGGGCGAAATAGGTCCGGGGATCCTGCGTGATGTTGAAGGAGATTAAAACGCCCAAGGGGGTCAGGAGGGCGGTGAGGAAGATCAGCATCACGCTCAGCCCATCCACCCCCAGGTAATACTGCGCGTTCACCTGGGGGAACCACACCGCGCGCTCCACGAACTGGAAGCCCGGGCGGCTGAGGTCGAGGTTCAGCCAAAGCCAAACGGAAAGGGCCAGCGGGATCAAACTGAAGAACAAAGCCAACCCCCGATGCAGGCGGACGCTGTCGCGCGGGGTTAGGGCGATGAGCCCCGCGCCGAGCAACGGGGTGAACGTGATCAGAGTCAGGATCGGGAACGGATACCCGAAAAGCGTCATCGCGCGCTTCCCCCATCCGAAGGGATCTCCCCCATCCCCGAGCCTCCGGCGGCGGGGAAGGGGCCGGGTTCAGAACCCCCGCAACATCGGGGCCACGGTGTAGAGGACGATGAAGCCGAGAATGCCTAGGACCACCACCAGCAGGTAGTTCTGGACCAGACCGGTTTGCAGCGTCCGCAACTCGCGCCCCGCGGCCTTCACCCCCTCGCCGATCCCATCGCCGATCCCGTTGACCACCACCCGGTCGAAGAGGCGCAGCGCGCTCCCCGTTGACCAAACCGCATCGGCGACCCCGTGGAGGAAGCCATCGATCAGCACGCGATCCATGAAGAAGGCCACGGCGCGCTCCGCCAGCCACAACGTGGGGCGGACGAACACCCGATGATAGAGATCGTCGATATACCAGCGGTTCCGGAGGAAGTCGTAAACCGGGCCCAGGCGGGCCAGGGGGTCCGGCTCGCCGGCGGCCAGCGGCCGGCGGGCGTAAACCACCCAGCCCAGAACAAGCCCGGTCAGGGCGATCAGGGAGGAAATGAAAACCGGCGCCGGGTTGAAGGGGAGCGCCTCCGGATGCTCCAGTAGGGTGCCGCCGACGAAGTCATGGAACCAATTCCCCCCGACCAGCGCGGACAGGAGCGGGAACCCCTCCGGCACCCCCACATACCCGCCGAAGATGGCGAAGAACGCGAGGAAGACCAGGGGGAAGATCATCGAGGCGGGGCTTTCCTCCGCGTGGGCGGCCGCGGCCGTGCGGGGCTCGCCGAGGAACGTGAGCGCGATCTGGCGCATCGTGTAGAAACCCGTCAGGACGGCGGCCGCCGCCAGCAGCAGGAAGACCAGCAACGGCAGAAGCTCCCCCTTCTCAAAGGCGCCGTGGAACGCCTCCCCCAGGATCTCATCCTTGCTCCAGAACCCGGCGGTGATTAGCGGGAAGCCCGCCAGGGCCAGCCCCCCCGCCACGAAGGTCCAGAAGGTCACCGGCATCCGCCGGGCCAGCCCCCCCATGTTGAACATGTCGTTCGGATCGAAGGGCTCCCCATGGCCGTGCCCATGGCCGGCGTGGTGATGGCCGTGCTCCACCGCGTGGATGACCGATCCGGAGCCCAGGAAGAGCAGAGCCTTGAAGAAGGCGTGGGTGATGAGGTGGAACGCCGCGGCCACATAGGCCCCGATGCCCACCGCGGCCAGCATGTAGCCCAGCTGGGAGATCGTGGAATATGCCAGCACCCGCTTGATGTCGTTCTGGGCCACTCCCATCGTGGCCGCCATGAACGCCGTGAAGGCGCCGATGAGCGCCACCACCCAGAAGGCCGTCTCCCCGCCCAGGCCGTGCTGGCCCGCCTGGAGCAAGGGGAACATCCGGATGGTCGTGTAGACGCCCGCGGACACCATGGTGGCCGCGTGGATCATCGCGCTGACCGGCGTGGGGCCTTCCATCGCGTCGGGCAGCCACACGTGCAGCGGGAACTGCGCGCTCTTCCCCACCGTGCCCGCGAAGAGCAAGAGGGAGGCCAGGGCGGCCACCGAGAGGCCCGCCACATAAGAGGGCGTCTCCGCCAACGCCCTCAGGGTCTCCGGGTTGCGCAAGATGTCGTGGAAGTTCAGCGTCCCGGTCTGGGCGTAGAGGTAGGCGATGCCCAGGAGCATCAATACATCGCCCACCCGCGTGGTCATGAAGGCCTTCACGGCGGCGCGGTAGGCCGATGGCTTCCGATACCAGAAGCCGATGAGGGCGTAGGAGCAAAAGCCCATCACCTCCCAGCCGATGAACAGCGTCAGGAGGTTGTCGGCCACCACCAGGAGCAGCATCGCCGCCTCGAAGAGGGAAAGGAGCGCGAAGAAGCGGCTGTAATCGGGGTCCCCCGCCATATAGCCCACGCTGTAGATGAAGATCATCAGCGAAACCAGGGGGACCATGAACAGCATCACCGCCCCCAACGGGTCCACCAGCACCCCGAACTCCAGCGGGCGGGGCCCGACCGGGAGCCATGGGATCCGCAGAGCGATCGGATGCTCCCCCAGATGCTCCGCCCGGATGGCGTTCCAGAACACGATCTGGGAGAGCACAAAGGAGACCGCCACCGAGAGGATGGCGAGGGTGTGGCTGAGGCGCTTCCAGCGGTTCGCGAACAGCGCGATCAGGCCGAAGGCGATGAAAGGCGGCCAGGGGATCAGGGCCACCAACAACGGCAGGATCGTTCCCTGGGTCTCCATCCCCCTTCACCTCGGAAGGTTAGCCCTTCAGCAGGTCGATGTTCTCCACGTCGACGGTCTCGCGGTTGCGATAGATGCTGATGATGAGCGAGAGGCCGGCGGCCGCCTCCGACGCCGCCACCACCAGCACGAAGAGGGCGAAGGCCTGCCCCGTGGTCGCCGTCGGGTGCAGATACCGCCAGAACGCCACCAGGCTCAGGTTCACCGCGTTGAGCATCAGCTCGATGGCCATCAGGATCGCGATGGCGTTGCGGCGGGCCAGCACCCCATAGACGCCGATGCAAAACAGCGCCGTCGCCACCAGCAGATACCACGTCAAGGGGACCATCCGCGACCTCCCCACATCGGGCGGGCTGACCGCCATCGGCTCCGTCCGGCTTTACCGCTTCTCCCGGGCGATGAAGATCGCCCCGATCAAAGCGGCCAGGATCATCACCGACGCCAGCTCGAAGGGCAACGCGAACTGGTTCGGATCCACCAGGGAGCGCCCCAGCGCCTCGATGGTGTCCGCCGGGACCCCGGGGGCCGTCTGCGGCCACGGGAACCCTGTCACGACCGGGGCCAGGAGGACAAAAAAGAGCCCGGCGATCACCGCCGCCGCCAGGCTCTGGTTGTTCAGGGGTGGGCCCGGGTTCCGGGCCATCCCCCGGGTGAGCATCACCGCGAAAATGATGAGGATAGAGATCGCCCCGATGTAGATCAGGACCTGCACGCCGGCCAGGAACTCCGCCTCCAGGAGGACGAAAAGGCCGGCGACCCCGACGAGGGATACGATCAGATACAGGACGGCATGGAAGAGATGACGGCTGAGAACCGTCAGCAGGCCCGCCCCCAAGGTCAAAATGGCGAAGAGGATGAAAACGGCTTGGATCAGCGTCATCGTCCGACCGCTCCCTCCAGCGGAAGATCCTCCCCCGAAGGCGCTAATGGGCCGCCGCGGCCTCCGCGGCCGCCAGCTCCTCCGCCCCCTCCGCGGCGGGCGCCATCGCGGCCATCCGCGCCCGGTGACCCAGATAGCCCGGCAGGGCGAGGGCCCCGGTCAACATCGCCATATTGAAGGCGAACATCCCCGCCGCCCACAGGCCCTCGCTCGCCCCGGCCGCCCGCAGGGCCTTGTCCACCAGCGCCACCCCGATGAGGTTCAAGATCATCAGGGGGGTCAGGAACTTCCAGTTCAAGTTGAGCATCTGATCGATCCGGATGCGGGGGAGCGTCGCCCGCAACCAGAAGAACAGGAAGATCCCGAGGCCGGTCTTGATCAAAGTCCACAGATACGGCGGCAGCCAAGGCCCCCGCCATCCGCCCAGGAAGAGCACCGCGAAGAGCGCGGAGACCACCAGCGCGTGGACGAACTCGCCCAGGAAGACGAGGGCGAACTTCATCCCGCTGTATTCGATGTGGAAGCCGGCCACGATCTCCGACTCCGCCTCCAGCAGGTCGAAGGGCGTCCGCCCGACCTCCGCCACCCCCGACATCAGGAAGACCAGCGCGGCCAGCGGGAGCACGAACAGGAAGGGGACGTCCTGGGCCTGCACGATCCCAACGGTGGACATCGTGCCGGCGACCATCACCACAACCGCCACGCTGAGCACCGAGGGGATCTCATAGCTGATCAGCTGGGCCACCGCCCGGAAAGCCCCCAACAGCGCGTATTTGTTGTTGCTGCCCCAGCCCGCCATCAACACCCCCACCAGCGCCCCCGCCCCCACCGCCAGGGCGTAGAGGACGCCGATGTTCAGATCCACCCCGATGACCCCCGGGCCGAAGGGGATCACCACAAGGGGCGCCATGGCGCACACCGCGATGATCAGCGGCGCCAGGTTGTAGACCCAGCGGTCCGCCCCCGCCGGCATCGTGTCTTCCTTCGTCAACAGCTTGATCCCATCCGCCAGAGGCTGCAGGATCCCGTAGGGGCCGGCCAGGTTCGGGCCCAGACGGTCCTGGAAGCGGGCGATGATCTTGCGCTCCACATAGGTCAGAACGGCGAACCCGATCAGGCCGAAGTTGGCCAGCAGGAACGCCTTGATCAGCCCGATGATCAGCGTGATCGCCCATTCGGGCAGCCCCAGGCCCTGCAGCAGGCCGTGCAACCACGCCCCGAGATAGGGGAACAGGTTGTAAATGAAATCGTAGATTTGAGCCATGCTCGACCTCACACCCCAGGGTTCATCGGCCCCACGATCGCCAGACGCTCACGGCCCGGGTCGAAGCGAAGCGGCGGGGAGGGCAAGGCCTACACCCATTCCAGCGCGCCCTTCCGCCAGGCGTAGAGCAAGCCGCCGAGCAGCAGGAGCAGGAACAACGCCATCTCGATCACCGCATACAGGCCCAGCTGACGATACGCCACCGCCCACGGGAACAGGAACACCGCCTCAACGTCGAAGAGGACGAAGATGAGGGCGAAAATATAATACTGAGCGCGGAATTGAACCCAGGCATCCCCCACCGTCTGGACGCCACATTCGTAGGTCTCTAATTTCAGGAGGTTCGGCTTCTTGGGCCGCAACAGCCACCAGAGGACCAGCGTGGCCCCCAGCAGGACGATGGACATCAACAGGAACAGGCCGACCATGGCATACGCCGAAAGCACGGCCCGCCTCCTTGTGGCGAGGATCACAAACCGCGGCGATTATAGCATGCATTGATAAGAGGATCAAGGCAGGCCCCGACGATGCGGATCTGGATCCTGGACCCTTCCCCCACCGCCGAGCGGTGGATGTGGATCCAAGGATGGGCCCGCCACAGCCGGCATTCGCTCCTCGCCTTCACCCTTCCCGCCACGTCCCCCCGGGCCTCCCGGCTTTCCCCGGCGATCGCCCAGGCGCGCGCCGAAGGCCTGGCCCGGCGGATCCGACGCCACCTCACGGGCTCCGCTGCGCCGGATCCCTCCCGCCGGCCCGTGGGCCAGCCGGATCTGGTGATCATCACCGACGGCATGGACGGGATGGCCTTCCGCGAAGCGACCGCCGATCTGCTGGCCGGCGTCCCGCTCTGGGTCTACTGGCACACGAGCCGGATGGCCCGACCTGGACCCCTCCCCCCCGAGGCAATCGCGATCGAGCGCCGCACCCTTCAGGCGGCCCAGCGGTCGCTCTTCCACGGGGAAAGCCAACGCCGGCGCGTCCTGGACGCCCTCTCCGGCGACGACCCCGCGCTCGCCGCGGAGATCGAACGGCGTGGGGCGGTGCTGCCCCCCGGGTTCGAGCCCTCCCCGCCCCCGCCCGCGATCCACACCCTCCCGGAGCCGCTGGTGCTCTGGATCCTGCGCGGCGAGCCGGAGGAGATCCCCCTGCTGGCCGCCGCCCTCTCCCATCCGGACCTGCAGCGACCGCCCTTCCGGGTGCTCCTCCTCAGCGAGCGCCCGGAAGCGGAGGCCCCCCGGGTCGCGCGGCTGCCCCGCGGCGTCCGGGCGCGGATCCTGGGGATCCTGAGCCCGGTGGATCCGGAAGCGCGCCGCTGGATCCCCGCGGCCCGGGCCGTGGTAGATGGGAGCGCGGGGCTGCATTCCCCGATCTACCTAATGCATCTCGCCTTCCAAGGCCCGTGGCCGCTCGTCCCCGCCGGCTCCGGGTTCCTGGATGGGCTCCCTCCCGCACTCCGGCCGCTGTACGCCTACGAGCGCCCGGGGGATCTCGCGGAGCGGCTGGCCGCCCTCCTCCGGGGATCCCACCCGGCCGATCCCCAGGGGGTGCGCCCCGCGCTGGCCGCCTGGACCTGGTCGGTGCTGGCGCCGCGATATGACGGGCTGTGCGAGATGGCCCGGGCCGCCTGAGCCGGGATCGGCGTCGCGCGGCGCCTTCTCCGTCCTCCACTCATTCGTCCTGGGCCACCCGGAAGCGGCCGTTCGTGAACACCACCTTCTGTATGATCCGCTGATCCGCCAGCGGGCTCTCCGGCCGAGCCGAGACCACAATGCGCACCCGATCCTTCAAAGGGGTCACCACCACTTTGCGGGCGAGGATCTCCTGGACCTGGAAGATGCCCGCGGAGTTACTGAGGTAGACAGCGATCTCAATGGGGACATCCGTCTTGACCGTCAGCGGGGGCGGCGAGCCGTCGTGGCTGGCGATGCACGACGGGATGAAGCCCAGGATCAACTGCTCCTGCTCCGGATCGGGATACAGCTCCGAGAGCCAGCACGGCAGCAGCTGGGACACCAGTATCGCGCTGTATTCGATGTGGCCGATGCGGTGCACCATGTTCCCGATGTCGTGCAGCATCTCCGCGGCCAACACCACCAAGAAGGCGTCGTCCAGATCCCCGGCCCTCGAGGTGGTCACATCGAGGGGGACATGGTCTCGTCCGCCCGCGCAGCGAGCGGCTGATGATCCGGAGCGATTTCGATCACCACCCCGTGGTCCCGATAAGCGATCGAACGCCGCGGCACACGGACCTTGCTCCTCCGATCCTCCCATCCCCCGGGTTGAAGATCCCCATGCGATCCCCCTGTCGCCACCGGGCCGGAGGAGGCGCTACCCTTTCTCCACCAGTCCCTTGAGTTCGTAAAGCTTCTGCAGTGCCTCCAGAGGGGAGAGGGTCTCGGGATCCAGGTGGCGGAGGGCGTGGACGGCCGGATGCTCCGCGAACAACGGGAGGGGCGCAGGGGGTGGGGACGCCCGGGGCCGCACCGCCGGCTCCCCCCGCTCCAACCGGCCCAGCAGCTCCCGCGCCCGCCGGATGACCGGCCGGGGCAGCCCGGCGAGCTCCGCGACATGGATCCCGTAGCTCCGATCCGCGCCCCCCGGGCGCACCTGATACAGGAACACGATGCGCCCCTCGACCTCCGCCACCGCCATATGGGCGTTGCGGACCCGCGGCAGATACGCCGACAGGGCCGTCAACTCATGGTAATGGGTGGCGAAGAGCACCTTCGGGCGCCGCTGGGGATGGTTGTGCAGGTATTCGGCCACCGCCCAGGCGATCGCCAGGCCATCGTAGGTGCTGGTCCCCCGCCCGATCTCATCGAGCACCACGAGGCTCTCCGCGGTGGCCTGGTGCAGGATGTAGGCGGTCTCGCTCATCTCGACCATGAACGTGGATCGGCCCGCCGCGAGTTCATCATGGGCCCCGATGCGGGTGAAGATCCGATCCACCGGGCGCAACCGGACTTCATCGGCGGGGACGAAGGAGCCGATCTGCGCCATCAAGACGATGAGGGCCACCTGGCGCAACAGGGTGCTCTTCCCCGCCATGTTCGGGCCGGTCAGGATGAGGATCCGCCCCTCCTCGTCCAGCCGGAGATCGTTGGGGACGAAGCGGCCGGCCAGGGCCTGCTCGACTACCGGATGCCGCCCACCCCGGATCTCCAGGACGTCTTCCTCCACCAGCCGCGGGCGCGTGTAGCGGTGGCGGGCCGCCGCCTCCGCCAGCCCGACGACCACGTCCAGGTGGGCCAGCGCGCCTCCGATCTCCCGCAGCCGGGGCGCCGCCTCCCCCACCGCCCGGCAGAGGGCCCGGAACAATTCCGCCTCCAGCTCCGCCTGCCGGGCCTCCGCGTTCAGGACGAGGGCTTCGTATTCCTTCAGCTCCGGGGTGATGAACCGCTCGGCGTTGACCAGGGTCTGCTTACGGATGTAATCGGGAGGCACCTGACGGGCCGCCGCCCGGGGGACCTCGATGTAATACCCGAAGACCTTGTTGTAACCGACCTTGAGGGTGCGGATGCCCGTTCGCTCCCGCTCTCGACGCTCCAGATCGGCCAGCCAGGCCTGCGCCTCCCGCGCCGTGGCCCGCCAGCGGTCCAGCTCCTCCGAGAACCCCGGACGGATGACCCCGCCCTCGGAGAGGGCGGCCGGGGGGTCCTCCACCAGGGCGTCAGCCAGCCGCTGCAACAAATCCGGGATCGGCGTCAGCGGGGCGATCAGCGGGCGCACCGCCTCCGCCCGCGGCCCGTCCATCCGGCCCAGGAGGGCCTGGATCTCCGGCAACGCCGCAAGGGCCCGGCGCAGCGCCGCCAGATCGCGGGGGGAGGCCAGGCCGCTCCGGGCCCGCCCCGCCAGCCGCTCCACATCCGGGAACCCCCGCAGCCGCTCCGAGATCCGCTCCCGGGCGATGGGATCCTCCACGAAGGCCTCCACCTGATCCAGGCGGGCCTCGATCGCCGCCCGATCCCGAAGCGGCTGCGAGATCCAGGCCCGCAGCAGCCGTCCACCCATCGGGGTGCGGGTGTAATCCAGCACGGCGAGCAAAGATCCTTTCCGGGGATCCCCCGCCATGCTCTCGGTCAATTCGAGATGGCGGCGGGTGGCCGGGTCCAGGATCATGTGCTCGGCGGTGGTATAGGTTTCCAGCGAGGTCAGGATCGAAAGGGCCTCGGGGCGCGTTTCCTGAAGATACTGGACGATGGCCCCTGCGGCCCGCAGCGCCAGGGGCTGATCCTCCAGGCCGAAGGCGTGCAGGGAGGCAACCCGGAAATGATCCTGCAAGGCCACCCGGGCGGCCTCCGGCGCGAAGCGGTGCGCCGGGAACGGGGTGAAATGGACAGAGGAGCCTTCGGCGGGCGCCGGGAGGGGCGGTGTGGGGGGCTCCCCGGGGACCGCAGGATACAGGCATTCGCGGGGGGCGATCCGCCACAGTTCCGCCTCCGCCTCCCGCCGGGCCGCGGGTCCCGTCCACTGGGTGGCCGCGAAGCGCCCCGTGCTCACCTCACAGTAAGCCCAGCCGACCCCCGCCGTTGCCTCGACCCAGGCGGCCAGGTAATTCGGGGTCCGCTCGTCCAGCAAAGATGGCTCCAGCGCGGTCCCCGGGGTGACCACGCGGACGACCCGGCGGGGCATCAGGCCGTTGACCGGCTCACCGACCTGCTCGGCGATGGCCACGCGGTAGCCGCGCTCGACCAGGCGGGCGAGGTAGGGTTCCACCGCGTGATGGGGGATGCCGGCCAGGGGCACGCGCTGCCCCTTCCCCACCGGCCGGGAGGTGAGCACCAAGTCCAGCTCCCGGGCGACGACCTCCGCGTCCTCGTCGAAGGTTTCATAGAAATCGCCCAGCCGGAAGAACAGGATGGCATCGGGATATTGGCGCTTGAGCTCCAGATACTGGCGCCGGATCGGCGTCAGGTCCTCCATCCAAC
>FWWM01004264.1_pt1 | contig 33571 bp, 30 predicted proteins | sample 2228351 | NCBI WGS metagenome assembly FWWM01 (sample SAMEA103939774, study PRJEB20133) | metagenome
CTCGACGGCGCCGCCCAGATCAGTGAACGATTTCTGCAACACAGGCTCATCACCCGAAAGATCCCAAATCGCGAGTGATTCGCCGCCCGAGGCGCCGAACTTCGTGCCGTTGGGGTTGAAGCTCAGGTGCTCGACCGCCACATCAGTGAAGACCCCAGTCAGCGTCATCGGCGGCGCACCGGTGATGGCATTGACGATGACGATGTCGCCCGTCACCTGCACCGCCGCCACGCGCGAGGCATCCTCGGAGAAACGAATAGCCTGCGTGGTCGGCGGGAGGGTTTGAGCTTCACCGACGATCTTGACGTCGGCCAGCCGAATGCGCCTGAGCTCGCCTTGAGAGATCACGACCAGCTCGCTGCCATCCTCGTTCAGGGCGATGTCGGACGCGACCTCGGCCGAAGGCCTGGGGACAATGATGGTCTTCGCGATCGTCGAGGTCTCGAGGTCGTAGATGTCCACCGTGCCGTCAAGTTGCATGATGGCGCCCACCCTGCCGTTCGGCGAGGCGGCATACCAGAAGATTGGCGCATCCTCGTCGTTGAGCTGCACCGGCGTGCGCGTCTGCAGGTCGAGTGTATCTGCGGCGATGACCTCGAAGCTGCGCAGGCTGAAGACGACGAGCCGGTTGTTCGCGGCCGAGTAGATGTGCCGGAGGGGCGGCTCATCCAGCTGGAAGACGCGAGTAAGTTGATCGGCTCTCTCCAACGTCAGGCCAGTGAGCGACTCGTCGGCTGCCGGCGCAACCGTCGCTGTCGCACCGGGAGGTTGACCCGGCTGCGCCGGCGACGCTCGAACGGTCACCGTGGGTCGCGGTGCACGGGTGCGGGTTGGCACGAGTTGCGGCTCCGGCGTGCTGGACTGCTGGTTGCACGCCGCGAGTGCCAGCGCCGCGATTGCGGCGCACAGCATGCTTGTGGACAAATGTATCGCTCGCCTCATCGGTTTGTGCTCCCGAGGACAGCATCGGTCGCGAGCTGTCGCCCGCTGCCACCACTATAACGGACGCGACCACCGAAGGGAAGGCGCACGACGCCGACCGCCATCGTCTCGGGAGAGTGCCTCGGCTGCTCAGCGGTCAGCGCGAATCCGCGCCGCCTGGCGAGTTTCACTCCACCGGGCGTGCTACCACCACGACACAGTCGCCCTGCTGGGTGAGCGGGATGGCCCGGCGCGACATCACGAACCCGCTCGTCTTCGCCCACACGACCGCCGGCTCCCAGCTCGGTTGCTCGACGAAGTGGATGTGGCCGACCGGTTGCCCGGCCTCGACAGCATCGCCCAACTCGACCAGCGGTTCGAAGATGCCCGAGGCCGGCGACATGATGTAATCGTCGCGCAACTCGGACGACACCAGCCGGCTGGGGGAACTCGCCGTGCTACAGCCCGGCGCAGCCCGCGCGCCCTGCCCGTCGCGCAACACACCTATCGCGGCCAGCACGTTGCACAGGCCGTCGTAGGCCAGTTTGAGAGTCTTTGGGCCATATTGCGACGCGCTGCCCATCTCGGTGCCCAGCGTCGGTTTGCCGAGCGACTCGGCATAGCCGGGCAACAGCCCGCTGCCGGCCACGTCCCGATAGATGAACACATACGGCGCGCCCCACGCCATGGCCAGGCGCACCATCTCGCTCATCTGACCCGGATCGGCCACGCGATGCATGTTCACCGAAGGCAGAAAGTGCATCGAGCGGCCACCCGAATGCACATCCACCACGACATCGGCCAGGGGGATGAGGACGCTGGAAGCGAAATGCGCGATCTGTCCGGTGATCGTATCCGTGGGACTGCCAGGGAAGGCTCGGTTCATGTTGCGGCCATCCAGCGGCGAGAGGCGCGTGTTGGCCCGCACGGCTGGCAGGTTGAGCGCCGGCACCAGGATGATGCGGCCCCGCACGTGCTCGGGCTGGATGGCGCGCGCCAGCTTCAACAACGTCACCGGACCCTCATACTCGTCGCCGTGGTTGCCACCGAACAGCAGCGCAGTAGGGCCGGCGCCGTTCTTGATGATGATCAGCGGGATGAACAGGTTGGCCCATGCAGCCGTGTCGCTGGACTGAGGCGCCTGGATGTAGCCGTACTGTTTGCCATCGAGGTCGAAGTCGAGATCGGTAAAAAGGCTGCTCGTATTGGACATAGGTGGACGAATGGTAGATGAAATTGTGGAATGTCTGCATGGGAAAAACCGGACCACTGACTACAATCACTGGAATGGCTACTTCAGCGACTTCGTCTTCACTCGGCACATCCTCTGCGCATCCTTCCCTGTTTCGGCTGTTCGTCACCTGGCTGCGCATCGGCGCCACGTCGTTCGGTGGCGGTTCGGCCACGCAACTGCTCATCCAGCAACACTTCGTGGCGCGCCATCGCTGGATGACTTCTGAGGCGTTTGCCCAGGATTGGGCCATCGTGCAATTCGCGCCAGGTATCAACCTGATCGCCGTGACCGTGTTGATCGGCCACCGCTTCGGCGGTGCGCCGGGCGTGGTCGTCTCACTGCTCGGCATGCTAGGGCCAGCCATCACCATCACTGTGGCTATGACGGCGCTCTACGGCCAGGTGCGCGATCTCCCGCACGCACAGGGCGCATTGCGCGGCATCACGCCGGCGCTGGTCGGCCTGAGCATCGCCTTCATGTGGCGGCTGCTGAAAGGACCGCTGCTCGGGGCAAGACGACTGGGAAGCCTGGAGGTGATCTCGGGGTTGCTGCTGCTGGCGGCGGCGACGGCGCTTACCGCGCTGGGCGCGCCGGTGCTTCTTTCCTACCTGATCGGCGCAGCCGGCCTGGGCCTGGTCTACGCGCTCAGGGCGAGGCGCGCGACAACGTCCGAGCAGGGACGGTGAGCATGGACTGGCTGACGTTCTTCCTGCTGTTCCTGAAGGCCAGCCTGCTCTCCACCGGTGGCCGCGGCCCCTTCCCTTACCTCTACACCGACCTGATCGCGCGCGGTTGGGCGGTCGAATCGAACTTCGCCGAGGCACTGACCGTGGGCGAGATCAGCCCTGGGCCGAGCGGGTTATGGGTGATCAGTCTGGGTTATCTGATCGCCGGCCTGCCCGGCGCATTGCTAGCGTCACTGGCCATCGTCATCCCGCCGCTGCTGGTGCTGGTCATCGCGCGTGTCCACGATCGGCTGAAGTCCTTCCCCGCAACCGCCGGCGTGCTGGATGGGTTGGTGCTGGCCATCGTTGGCAGCGGTGTGGTGGTGCTGGCCAACCTGTTCGTCAGCAACGGCGTCAGCGCGATCACCCTCTTCATCGCTGCAGTCGCGACGGTATTGGCGTTCGACGGCCGCGTGCCAACCTGGGCGCTGCTGGCCGGGGCTGCAGCCATCGGCGCGGCGCTGCTGCGATGAAGCCGACGCGAGCGACGAGGCTTCTGCCATGTATCATTTCCATCCGCGCCGGCAGCGGTTGTGGCCGGCTGAAACGATGAACCGATGGCGGGAGGATCGCGATGAAGATGATCATGGCTGTCGTTCAGGCCGACGACGCCAGCAAAGTCACCCAAGCACTGAACGAAGCCGGTTACCGCGTCACGCGCATGGCGACGCAGGGCGCCTGGCTGCGCCGTGAGAACGTCACCCTGCTGGTTGGCGTGGAGGATGCCCACGTCAACGACGCGTTGCGCGTCCTGCGCCGGACGGCTCAGCGGCGAATGGCCTATGTCAACGTCCCTGGCGAGGTCATGGGCACCTACAGCCCCCAACCACTCGAAGTCGAAGTGGGGGGCGCGACCGTGTTCGTGCTGGACGTCGAGCGGTTCGAGCGGCTGGGGTAAGGCGCGACGGCGCGGTTAGTGATCCGTCGTGCCGAGCCGCGCCAGCGCCACCCGCACCGCTTCCTCATTGGCGTCAATGCCGATCCATTGCCGGCCAAGCTCCTGCGCAGCCACCAGCGTCGTGCCGCTGCCGCAGTAGGGGTCGAGCACCAAGTCGCCGACGTTCGACGAGGCGGCAATGATACGCCTCAGCAACGCCAGTGGCTTCTGCGTGGGGTAGCCGGTGCGCTCCGACGACACGTTGATGACTGCCGGGATCTCCCACACATCGCGCAGCAGCACATCGGCATAGTAACCCTGTTCGTCGCGCCGGGCGTCGAAGAAACGCTTGCGATAGCGCACGCGCTCGCGCTGTGGGTGGAAGGTATATGCGTCCGAAGCGGTGTAGAACAGGATGGCGTCGTGCTTGCGAGCAAAGCGGCGCTTGCCGGCGCCACCGGTGCGATAGGCCCAGACGATCTCGTTGCGAAAACGATCGCGGCCGAACAACGCGTCGAGCATCAGGCGCAAACAATGGCTCATGCGCACGTCGCAGTGCAGATACAGACTGCCGGTGTCCTTCAAGACGCGGCGCAATTCACCCAGGCATGGCGCCAGCGCAGCGCAGTAGGCCAGCGCATCGCCTTCGCCGAGCACGCGGCGCAGCGCCTCCAATGCCCTGGCGAGCGATGCCGGCGCCTCGGCCAACGCGCGACGATATGCCTCGCCATCCCAGGGCCAGGCGTCGCGGAAGCGGGGGCCTTCTTGTTGTCTGCCGGTGGTGTAGTAAGCGTGGCCAGAGTTGAACGGCGGATCGGCGTAGACCAGGTCAACCGACCGATCGGGGAGACACTGGCGCAGGACGGCGACGTTGTCGCCACAGTAAAGCGCCCCACCTGGAGCGCAGTGTGTGGGGAATGCACATCGCCCCACGCCCTAATCCTCGCGCCCGACGATCTTCTCGTAGATCGTCCCGAACTCCTCGTCGGAATAGAACTCGATGACGATGCGCCCGCCTTTGCGCCCGCGCACGAGCGATACCTTCGTCCCCAACGCGTCGCGCAGCCGGGCCTCGTATTCCTTCGCCCCCTGCCATTCGCGGTCGCGCTCCGTCTTGCGGGGCGTGGCCTTCGGGCTGTTCATCCGCCGGATCAGCTCTTCGGTCTGTCGCACGTTCAGGCCGTGCTTCCTGACCTCATCGAGCGCAATCAGCTGGTCTACGGCCGAGTTCAAGCTCAACAAAGCGCGCGCATGCCCCTCGGTGATTTCGCCCTGCATCAGGGCAGCCTGGACCTGTCCGGGCAGTTTGAGCAGGCGCAGGGTGTTGTAGATTGCCACCCGGCTCTTGCCCACGCGCTCGGCCACCATGTCGGGCGTCAGGCCAAATTCATTGATGAGTTGCTGAAAGGCAGCCGCCTCTTCGAGCGGGCTGAGGTCGTTGCGCTGGATGTTTTCGATCAACGCGATCTCCAACATCTCCTGTGGCGTGGCATCCTTGAGGATGACCGGCACGTGCGAGAGGCCGGCAAGCTGGGCCGCGCGCCAGCGTCGTTCGCCGGCGATGAGCGTGTAGGGCAGGCCCGGTCCCTGCGTGCGGGTGACGATGAGCGGTTGGATGACCCCGTGTTCTCGGATGCTGGCGGCCAGCTCTTCGAGTTGCAGCGCCTCCTGGCCACGCACCATGCGCGGTTGGCGTGGGTTGGCGCGAATCTCGGTGACAGCGATCTCGATAACGCCGGCGCGTCCTGCGTCGGCCTCGCTTGCGCCAGGAATCAGCGCGTCGAGCCCTCGTCCGAGTCCAGTTTTAGGTGCCATAGGGAGTCGAGAGTGCGATCAGGGCAAGTCGGCCGCTTCGTGTACGGTCGCCGCGCCCGGTGACGTATGGGCTTCGCCCGGCACTGCCGCGCCATCCGACGCCGGCTGCGCAGCAAGTCGGCCGCTTCGTGTACGGTCGCCGCGCCCGGTGACGTATGGGCTTCGCCCGGCACTGCCGCGCCATCCGACGCCGGCTGCGCAGCAAGCGTTGCCTCATCCTGCGTCATCAGCTCCTCAGCCAGGCTCTTGTAGGCCTGGCCGCCCGGTGACGATGGCGCATAGGTCATGATCGGCTGACCGTGGCTGGGTGCTTCGCTCAGCCGCACGTTGCGCGGGATGCGCGTGCGGAATACCTTGCCGGCAAAGAACTTCTCCACCTCGGCCACCACCTGCTGCGAAAGCGCCGTGCGCGCGTCGTACATCGTCATGACCAACCCGCGAATCTCGAGCCGCGGGTTCAAGCGCTGACGCACGAGCTGCACCGTGCGCGTCAGTTGCGAAAGCCCTTCGAGGGCGAGGTACTCGCACTGCACCGGGATGAGTACGCCATCCGCAGCGGTGAGCGCGTTGACGGTGAGCAGGCCGAGCGACGGCGGGCAATCAATCAGCACATAGTCGTATTTGCCGGCCTCGGCTGCCAACGCCTGACGCAACCGATACTCGCGCGCCAGCTCGCCAACCAGCTCGATCTCTGCTGCAGCCAGTGCGGGCGAAGCCGGCACGACCGACAAGTTGAGCCGCGCGTTCTTCAACACAGCCTTCGCCGGCGTCACGCTGCCCAGCAACACCTCGTACGAGGACGCGCCAACTTTGTTCTTGTCTAGGCCCAGGCTGCTGCTGGCATTGCACTGCGGATCCACATCCAGCAGCAGGACGCGCCGCCCGGCTAGCGCGAGGTAGGCGCTCAGGTTGACCGCCGTCGTGGTTTTGCCCACGCCGCCCTTCTGGTTGGCGATCGCGTAGATGCGAGTCATCGTAAAGCGCAGGAACGTGGCTTTGGCGCGCTCGGCCGGCACTGCTGCCGTTGCGCCGGGCACAACGGCGCTACGCCGCGCGTGCAGTGATTGTACTGCACCGCTCGAGGTCCTCCGGGGTGGGCAGTCCGGCCAGACGCTTGCGGGTCACGGATTGCGCCGCGACGCAGTTGGCAAAGGCAGCTGCTTCGAGCGGATCGCGGCCGCGCTGCAGGGCGATGAACAACGTCGCGGCAAAGATGTCCCCTGCGCCGGTGGGATCCACCTCCTCGACCTGAGGCGCCGGGACGTGATGCGGCCTGCCTTCCAGAAAGAGGATGCAGCCATCGGCGCTCAGGGTGACGACGAACAGCCGCGCCTGAGCAGCCCATGTCAACGCCAGCTTCCAGTCGCCGCCCACGTCGTCAATGCTGATCACAACGGCGTCGGCGCGAGCCAGGATGTGCGGCGCAGAATCCCAGGGCTTGGTGTAGACGCGGCCGGTCTCGTCCCAGCGGCGCAGCCAGCCCTGCGGCGTCACGCCGATGAAGGTGTCGGGGGAGGCTTCGGTGGCGAAGCGCGGGCTCACTTCGTCGCAAACTGGGGCCAGATGCATGATGCGGGCCTGGCGCAGCGCATCGGTGAGGTGCGCAGGTTCCAGCCGGACCGGGCTGGGACGCGTGTACTGGATGCGACCGTGGGGGGTGTAGATGTTCTCGAACTGCGTCGTGATCGGCGAAGCGATGCGATGCACGTGGATGCCGGGCAGGAACCGCTCAGCGTCGTAGCTTTCGGCCGCCGCAGTCAGGACGCTGACTTGCTCCACAATGCGCCGCGCGGCGAGCGACGCAAACCAGGCCGTGCCCCCGGGTGTGATGCTCCCATCACGCCAGACGTCTTCGGTGACATGTCCGATGGCGAGGTAATCTGGTGTCATGGTGAAGGGGGTGAGCGGGTGAGGGCTCCACCACGTCACCCGGCCACCCTGTCCCCCTCACTTCCTGGGTTTGATCTGCACTTTGCGCGAAGCGCCTTCGCCAAAGCTCTCGGTGAACACGCCGGGCTGATCGCGGAGGGCCATATGCACGATGCGCCGTTCGTTGGCCGGCATCGGCTCGAGCGTAATGGGCTTTCCGTTGGCGACGACCCTCTCGGCCAATCGTCTGGCCATGTTGATCAGCTGCTGTTCGCGCCGCCGACGATAGCCGTTGACATCTACGTTCACGCGCAGGCTGCTCTTGGTGCGATGCGACCACATCGTTTGAACGACGGTCTGCAGCGCATTCAGGCCTTCGCGCCGATGGCTGAGCAGCATCTCCGCATCGTGCGCATTGCGAAGCACGACGTCCACCCAGATGAACGGTTCCTCGTCGCTGTTGGCCGGGAAGACGCTGTGCGCACTGACCTCGTAGCGCTTCAGCCCCATATACCGGAGGATGTCGCGCACCAGCGTGAGCGCGAGGTCTTCACCCTCGATCTTCGGCACGGCAGGTTCGTCGGTCGCTGCATGGGCAGCCTGAGCGACGGGCGGCGTAGCTTCCTGGGCGGCAGGCGGCGACGCCTCGGCAACGGGCGGACGAAGCGCCGGGGGCTCCTGGGGGTGAGGAGGTTCGGCGCGTGGAGAGGGTTGCCGCGCCTCGAGTTCAGCAAACGGCGTCAGGCGAACGCGAGCCGGCTTCGCGCCGATCCCCAACACGCCCCGGCTGCCTTCGTCGAGCACTTCGATCTTCACTTCGGCGCGGATGAGGTTGAGTTGCTGCAGGCCTTGCGCAATTGCGCTCTCGACATCGGGTGCTGAAACTTCGATTGTGGGCATCTTCTTCCAGGTCGTCAGTGTATTCGAGCGATGGGTTCGGACGGCTACTGCGGTGTAGTCGTGACTTTGCCCTTGCCGCTGCCATCCTTGGCGCCGCCCTTCGCCTTCTCCGAAGCCGAGCGGTTCACCCGGCCGGTGGACTTCGCCCTCACCTTGGACTTGGGAGGCACGAAGAGCGGCTTTTCGGCTACTTCTGGTTTGGAGGCTGCGAGGGCACCGGCTGCGGCGCTGGGCGCCGGCACGCTATGAAGCGCACGCGCGCGATCCAGGCTTGGCTTGGTGATGTAGTATTGCACGATACCGATCAGGTTCGACACCACCCAGTACACGCCCAAGCCCACCGGCGTGCTGAGCATAAAGAACCCGAACATCAGCGGCATCATCAATTGCATCATCTGATTGGTCTGCCGCATGGTCGGGTCGGTCGTCGGCGGCGTCATCACCTTGTTTGCGAAGTAAGTGCTCACCACCACCACGATCGGGATGATGAGAAACGGATCGGGCTGACCCAAATCCCACAAAAGGAAGCGGGAGTTAATCGGCACCAGCGTGGAGAGGCCGGGCAGGAAGCCATACAGATGGCTACCCAGCTCCAGTGTGCTGAGCGGCGTGACCGCCAGCGTGCGGATGATGGCCTGATACAGCGCGATCAGGATGGGGAACTGGATGAGCAGCGGCAGGCAGCCGCTGAGCGGGTTGAACCCCAGTTTGCGCATCTCGGCCTGTAGCCTCTGCGGATCGCTCTTGTATTTCTCCTGCAGCGCCTTGATCTGTGGCTGCATCGCCTGCATCTTGAAGCTGGAGATCTGCTGCTTCAACGTGAGGGGCAGCGTGATCAGGCGGATGATCAACGTCAACGCGATGATGGCCAGCACGTACTGGTTGAAGAGCAACCCGTACAGCAGCATGAGCGCGTTCGTCATCGGGTTGACGAGCAGGAAGTCGAAGATATTGCCCATGTAGATCTAAGGCCTGAACTTTACCAGACCTGTGCGCCTTACTCGCCTTCGGCTTTTCCGGCATCGGCCTGAGCAGCGCCGTCCGGCTTCGCTGGAGCATCGGCCGGTTTGTCCCCGGACTTCGGCGCCGGCGCAGCGCCCGCCGGCTTGGGGGCGGCTCCAGCAGGGGCAGCCGGCTTGGCACCTGGGGCGGGCTTGGCCGTCGCCGGCGCAGCGCCGCCGGCGGCCGCCTTGGCGGCATCGGCTTTGGCTTTGGCCTCGGCTGCAGCTTTCTTCTTTGCCTCTTCGGCGGCACGATCCTCCAACTCACGACGCCAGTCGGTCGGGTGGATGGAAGCGTGATAAGTGTCCGGCTTGGTCAGCTCAGCTTTGTCGTGCACCAGGCGCGCATGTGGCTCTTGATGTGGATAGTAGCTGAGCTCGTAGTCGTGATCCATCTTGATCGCATCGAACGGGCAGAACTCCGCGCAGTAACCGCAGTTCATGCAGATGGTGGTGTCGATGTAGAACTCTTTCGGCTGCGGCACAGGACGTTTGGTGACCGGATCTTCCGTCCGCACGATCCAGATGCACTGCGGTGGGCATACTTTGGCGCAGATGCCGCACGAGGTGCACTTGTCATCCTGCTTTTCGGTGTCGTAGACCAGGAAGGGCACGTAGCGGAAGTTCTCCGGCAGCGGCAGTCGCTCCCGCGGGTACTCGACCGTGACCAGCCCTCTATTCTTGGGGCTTTGCCGGCGCAGCGGGCGTGGTTGTTGCGCGCCGCTCTTGTTCAGGATGTACTTCAAGTCTTCCGCGTAAGTGTCGATGAAGTGCCTAAGCGTCACGCCCAGGCCCTTCAGGATGCCGGTTCCCATCAAACCCATAGTTAGCCTCGAATGTCCAGATTTCGCGCCCCTGCTTTCGAACCAGCGACGACTGCCAGCTCGAACCGGAGGCGCGAAACCGGCTACCGATCCACTTCTCCCAACACGATGTCCAACGAGCCCAGGATGACGACGGCGTCGGCGACTTTCTGGCCGACCGTCATCTCCTTTAGCGAATTCAAGTTGATGAACGAGCTCGAGCGCACGTGATAGCGGTAGGCGTTCTGGCCGCCGTCGCTCACCAGATAGAAGCCCAGCTCACCTTTCGGCGTCTCCACGCGGCCGTAGGCTTCGCCGGCCGGCACGCGGTGGTTGTAGGCCTTCTTGCCAGCCTGAATGTCGCCTGGCTTGGTCTGGTCGAGTTGATTCAACGCCTGCTGCACGATGCGCAACGACTGGCGCATCTCAGCGACGCGCACGCGATAGCGGTCGTACACATCCGCACCGTAGAACACCGGCACATCCCAGTCGAAGCGGTCGTAGATGCTGTATGGGTCAACGCGACGGATGTCGTAGGGCACACCGGCGGCACGCAGGCATGGCCCGGTCAGGCTGTAGTTGATGCTGCGCTCGGCAGGCAGATAGCCGACGCCGATCGTGCGCGCCTTGATGATCTCATTGTCGGTGAGCAGCTGCTCGAGCTCGTCAATCTTGCGCGGGATGCGATCGAACGCCAGATCGCGGGCATGCCGGATCTGGTCCTCGGTCAGGTCGCGGCTGACGCCGCCGAAGCGCATGTAATTGCACATCAACCGGCTGCCCGTCACCGACTCGAACAGGTCGAGGATCAGGTCGCGCTCCGTGATGAAGTAGAGCGCCGGCGTGTAGAACGCGCCCAGGTCGTTCAACAGGAAGCCGATGGCCCAGAAGTGCGACTCGATGCGCGTCAGCTCGGTCATGATTACGCGCAGGTATTCGGCACGCTCGGTGGGCTTGATACCCATCATCTTCTCGACCGTGATCACGTAGCCCAGCTCATTGGCGATGCCGCAGATGTAGTCCAGCCGGTCGGTGTAGGGGATGTTGTGCAACCAGGTGTTGCGTTCGCCGATCTTCTCGTGGTTGCGGTGCAGATAGCCAAGCACGAGCTTGAGGTCGGTGACCGTTTCGCCGTCGAGCTTGACTACCATGCGCAACACGCCGTGCGTGGATGGGTGTTGCGGCCCCATGTTAACGATGATCTGATCGGTCTTCAGCTCCTCATCGTCGGCTAGGTTGTTGTAGTTGCGGTCGAGCACCGGCACTGCGGCGCCGATGCCTTTGGGCTGGGGTGAGCGCTGCGACTGGCCATTCGTCTCGACCTCCAGGCCGGGTACGCCGCTGGCCATCGAGTCGTACAAGCCGGCATCCGGATTGGCATTGAAGTTCAGCGGGTCGAAGCCAGGCGGATAATTGACGTTATCTTGCCAGGGCACGCGCTCCTCGGCCAACTCGTGATGGCCGCCCGGCCAACGCGAATCGAACGGTTTGGTGTCGCCCTCGTAGTAGGGTTCGCGCCAGTCCTTGCGCAGGGGCCAACCGTAGAAGCCTTCCCAGGTGAGGATGCGGCGCAGGTCGGGATGGCCCTCGAAGCGCACGCCATACATGTCGTAGATCTCGCGTTCCTGGAACTCCGCGCCGGCGTATACCGGCACGAGCGAAGGCACCGCAACTTCGGTGGGCGCGACCGGATCGTTCCCGCGTGGCACGCGCACCTTGAGCGTCAGCGGTTGGCCGCCCTTCGACCGCTGTGGGTGATAGACGACTTCGATGTAGCCTTCCTTGATGTAATCCACCGCGGTCGCGTTGGCCAGCATGTCGAACCCCAACTGGTCGCGCACGTAGGTCATCACATCGCGCAGTTTGCTCGGGTCGTTCACCAGCACGCCGACGTAGGGCGCCGGCGCGATCACGCTCTCGCCAAAATGCTGCTGCAGCTGCACCAGTTCCGGCGTGAGCGTCGCAAGCGGCGGGCCTTTCGGCGCGGCATGACCAGCGGGCCTGGCCGCAGGTTTGGCTGCCGCGGCCGGCGCAGCCTTGGGAGCTGCCGGCCGCTCGGCCGGCGAGGGGTTGGTTGTCTCCTCAGCCATCGTTCTCCTCCCTCATCATCATGCAGCCGGCTGATCCTGAACCGGCACCTGCCCGGCGGCCTTCTCTTTGATCTCCTGAGCGCGCCGCGGATCAACCAGATCAGGTCCGAGCACCGGGACGGGAATGACATCTTCCTCACCCTTCTGATACCACGGCACATTTCGCAAGGACTGCTTCTCGATCTTCTCTTGCAGTTTGATGAAGCTGTGCAGCAACGCCTCCGGGCGTGGCGGACAACCGGTGATGTAGACATCCACCGGGATGAACTTATCCACCCCGCTGACGACGTTGTAGCCTTCTTTGAAGGGACCGCCGGCCGTCGCGCATGCGCCCATGGCGATGACGTAGCGCGGCTCTGGCATCTGGTTGTACAGGCGCACGATCTGAGGGATCATCTTTTTGGTCACCGTGCCGGAGACGATCATCAAGTCGGCCTGGCGCGGGCTGGCGCGCATCAGCTCCCAACCGAAGCGCGAGAGGTCATGCCGGCTGGCTGCCGTCGCGATCATCTCGATTGCGCAGCAGGCCAGGCCAAACAACATCGGCCACATGCTGCGCTTACGCCCCCAGTTGTAAATCTTATCCAGCGAGGTGATGAAGACGTTGTTCTTCAGATCGTCTGGCACACGGGGATCGTTCTGAAATCCCTCGGGCACGTTCGCATTGGTCGGTTCAGCCATTCCACAACTCTCCGTTCAGCAGGTCGCATGATTGACGATTCATCCGGCAATTCAGCAACCCGATGACATTCACAGCAATTCCATCCACTCCATCTGAATCTGCTCCAGCCATTCCACCGGCAGCACGTCGCGCTCGTCGCTGAATCCATCCAGCTGGACGACCCAGTCGCGCAGCACGTGCAGCGCAATTGCGCTCGGGTCGGCCACATCAGGGTGCGCGGCGTTCAACAGCAGGGCGATCGGATAGGTATCGTCCCAGTACAGTGGGTCGGGCGCATTCATGCTCAGCCTGTGAAATTCGGAGCGATTATACCTACCGGAAGCTTATTCTTTGCTGAGCCCAAGAGGCTGGCATGGTTGAGCAGAGAAGCCTACGGTCGGCATCACGTGCGCCAGATCACCTTGTCCTCGATGGGCGAGCGTTTCGCCTGCGGAGTAACACCATTCGCCGGCCGTCCCAGGAACAGGAAGCCCAGCAACTTCGACGGCGGTTTCAACCCGACCAGATCAAGCACGCGTTCATGACGCACGATCGCCCCGCTCGTCCATTTGCAGGCGTAGCCCAGACTGTGCGCCATCAAGTGGATGTGCTGCGCAGCGATAGCAACCGAGGCCATGTCTTCCCACTCCGGCATCTTGTCCTGACCTGTGCGCAACATGCCCAGGCTGATCCAGACCGGTGCGGCGAAGGGGCGCTCGCGCTGGGCCTGCTCGGCCTGCTGGTCGTATTGCTCCGGCGGCGTGAGCAGGCGGTAGGCTTCGGCGAAGCGCTCGCCGAGCAACGCGCGCGACTCGCCGGCAAACACACAAAAGCGCCACGGTTCGGTCAAGCCATGGGTGGGCGCCCAGTTGGCTGCCTGCAGCATCAGCGCCACTTCTGCGAGGTCTATCGGATCCGGCAAAAGATCCTTGAGCGCGTAGCTGCGCCGCTCACGAATGAGGTCGAAGAGAATTCGAGTTCGGTCATTCATCGCGTTTCGGGGCGAAAGGATACCGCAGTCGCATCGCCTGTGCTACAATCCGCGCGACCTGCGTGCAAAGACACGCGGCTTAGTTTTACGCCAGAAACGGACAAACGTCCGATTGAACCGGCGTATAGATTGAGTTTAAGGAGAGTGTGATGGCAACCGTCGATCTATCACAAGCGAATATCCAATCCGAGGCGGCGGAAGCGCCGGCGATGACATTGAGCCCCGCTGCAGAGGCCAAGCTGCGTGAACTTTTGCACCAACGCAACATCCCCAACTACGGGCTGCGCGTGTTCGTGGCGGGGGGCGGTTGTTCCGGCTTGCAGTATGGCATGGCATTCGAGGCCCAGGCCCGCGAATTCGACACCGTCATTGACCAGAACGGTGTCAAGCTCTTCATTGACCCAACCAGCCTGATGTATCTGAGCGGCGCTTCGATCGATTTCGTGGACAGCTTGATGGGCGGCGGCTTCAAGATTGACAACCCCAACGCCGTTTCCTCGTGTGGATGCGGTCACTCGTTCAAGACCAAGGACAGCGCCTCGACGGATGAAGGGGCCAGCTGCGGCTCCGGCTGCGGTTGCCACTGAATCTCATCAACTGAAGAGCGACGAGTTCTGAACGCAGCAGCACCCGCGTATCGCGAAACGCAGGGACCGGCGTTCAGGGCTTGGCGTTTTTCCGCCGGTCGAATGCCGGCAGCGCGTCATGTCAATCTCTGCGCATCGTCTTAGAATGACGGAACAATTCGCCAGGGTGTGAGCTGCGCGCTGCGAAAGTCTGGGCCGATCTCAGCTCGACTCATGGACAACCTTCGGCCGAGCAGAAGGTCGGAGGCGGACCAGACTGCAGAGCCCTCCTACACAGGTAGCCATGTTCAAGAACCTCTTCAACCCCAAAGCAAAACCGGCAGGTAAAGAGCCCAAGCGCTTGTGGCTGGATCTGGGCGACCTGGGTGACCTGGTGAACCCGGCCGGCCCACATGAGCAATGGCAGGATCACGGCATGGGTTTGTTGCGCACCATCCTTCACCAGAACGGCGTGATGACTGACATGTTCAGCACCCGCCAATGCACGAGCTGGGAGGAGGTGGAGAAGCGCATGAGAGGCTACGACATGCTCATCATGAACGTGCGTAGCTATACCTTTCCGGTTGCCTATCGCTCGGCACAGATCTTCAAGAAGGTCAACCCGAAAGGCATCGTGCTCACCGGAGGCATGCACGCCACTGTCGCCCTCGACGAGATGCTCGCCGTCGAGGAGTTCGACAAGATCTGCCAGGGGCCGGGCGAGAACGTCATCGTCAACCTGGCCACCAACCCCGATGCCTTCCCCCGTGTGATTCTGGGCATCGGTGCCAAGAGCATGGCCGAATGGCCGATGATCGACCGCACACTATGGCCGGAGCCGGCCAGCAAGAAACTGGCGGCTAAGTTCAACTGGCCGCTGGAGCCGGAGTGTGGGTGGGGACCACCGCCGGTGGCCACGCTCCTCACCAGCCGGGTGTGTCCCTGGCAGTGCGCCTTCTGCAACGAGAACAGCTACATTCCGAATATGGGCCGCCGGCCGGTGGACATGGTAATCGAAGAACTAAACTACTTGGATGAGACGTTCGGTCCGATCGGCTCAGTCGTCATTCACGATTCGATGTTCTTCCAGAACCCATCCTGGCTGGAGGAGTGGCTGGACAAGTACCCGAAATACGCCAACAAGACCTGGCCCTATTGGGCGGCAGCCCGCGCCGACACCGTCCGGCAGTGGCCTGAGTTGTTCGAAGCGCTCGTGCGCAAGACAAACTGGAGCACCGTGTCCATCGGCTTCGAGAGTGGTAGCGACCGTGTGTTGAAGATCCTGAACAAGGAGTGCACCGAGGAAGACAACTACTTCGCCATCGACCTGCTCACGCGCATCGGCGACGACATGGAGGCCAAAGGGCTGAAGCCGCCGGTGTTCTGGAGCAACATCATGCTCGGCATCCCGGGTGAGACGCGCGAGGACGCCTTCAAGACCATGCGCATGCTCAAGTACACCAAGCGCATCATGCCCTCCATCTCGTTCTACGCGCCCTATCCCGGCTCGGTGCTCGGCCATCAGATCATAGCCGAAGGTAAGAGCCTGATGTCGAAGGAGAACTATCACCGCTATCCCGACGACGAGAAGGTGAAGGGCATCGACTATCAGTTCTATCGCGATTTGCTGAGCGGCAAGTACGACGACGAGATCAATCGCGGGCTGGCCACCATCCGGCAGCAGCGGGTGGATTACTGGGATGCCCTGGCCAAGGCGTAAAAAAAGTGCAGAATTGGGAATTGAAAAGGGAGTTTGTCGGGCATGCTCCTCAATTCTCGATCCTCGATTCTCAACCTATGAGCTCCTTCTCCAACCCTCACTACATGTATCTGTTCGACATGAAGAACGGCAAGAAGAAGCTGGCCTATGGCCAATCGCCGGAGGATGCGCTGGCGATCCTGGCGCTGCGCCTGACCGAAGAGGAAATGGCGCAGATCATCCGCGACAAGTACGTCAAGATCAACCAGCGCCAATTGCAGGCCTACGTACACGAGCTCGGGTGACGCCGGCACATCGGGCTCAAAGGCTCGAGGCAGCCTCGATGCTCGAACCCGGAAAGCAGTTGACCGAATCGCAGCGACGGATTGTGCTGGCCATCGCGCATGGAGTGCGGTTGAAGGACCACCGCGACATCGAAGGGCACAAGACCTACGCGCTGCACTACGCCGACGACCGCAGCGAACCGGTCGAGCCGTCCGACGTCGCGTCCCTGGTCGAGCAGGGCCTGATCAGCAGCAACAAGAAGTTTCCGTCGGCGACGTACTGGCTCACGGAAGCCGGCAGCGCCCTCGCCTGGGCGTTGCAGGACACAGCCTAGCAGCCACTCGATAGCCGGGATGCATGCCGCGTCGCCCGGCGCAGCGACTTGCGGCGCGCCCATGCCCGATTTCGGATGAACCCCGCTTTCAGGCCGCGCCAAGCCTTCTTATAATGTCCGTCGCACACAAAGGGAAGGCAACATGCGGGGCATCACCATCTTCAGCGGCAGCGCGCATCCAGAATTAGCCGAGGAGATCTGCCAGCACTTGGGCTTGCCGCTCTCACCCGTGGAAATCCGGCGCTTCAGCAACGATTGCATCCAGGTCCAGCTCCTGAGTAGTTGTCGCGAGGCGGATGTGTTCTTCATTCAGCCGATCTGCCCACCGGTGCAGGAGAACCTGATGGAGCTGCTGCAAATGCTCGACGCGGCCAAAGGATCGGCTGCGGCTCGACTCACCGCCGTCATCCCGCACTATGCCTACGCACGCTCGGACAAGAAGGATGCGCCGCGCATCTCCATCGCCGGACGGTTGGTGGCCGATCTGTTGAAGACCGCCGGCGCAGATCGGGTGATTGCTATGACGCTGCATTCGCCGCAGGTGCATGGGTTCTTCAGCGTGCCGGTGGACCATCTCAACGCGTTGACCACGCTGGCTCGCTACTACAAGGAGCGCGGCGACCTGGATAACACCGTAGTGGTTTCGCCCGATCTAGGCAACGCCAAATCCGCCGCGAAGTTCGCGCGCATGTTGCGGTTGCCGGTGGCTGCCGGCAGCAAGCAGCGCCTCTCAGACGATCGGGTAGTGATCGAGGACATCGTCGGCGACGTGGACGGCAAGAACGCAATTGTGCTGGACGATGAGATCGCCAACGCCGGCACCATCATCGAAACGCTGCACTGCCTGCGCGAGCGCAACGTGCGCCGCATGTCGGTCGCCTGCACACACGGACTATTCACCGGTAAAGCCATCGAGCGCCTGCAGGCGCAGGCCGACGTGGACGAGATCGTGGCGACCAACACCGTGCCCATCCCACCGGAGAAGCGGCTGCCGAACATGCACATCATCTCGATCGCGCCGCTGTTGGCCGAGGCGATTCGGCGCACCCACAACGGCGAATCCATCAGCAGCATGTTCGAAGAAGAGATCTGAGCCGAGCAGCGACGTCCTTCAAGGTTCGAATTCCAGCTCCATCCACTGCTCGGCCGGCACATCCACGTAGGCGAACGCATACGCTCCCCTGCACGTGGCGACGGCCCGGTAGTTATCCACCCAGGCGACGAACCCCAGCGGACCCGGTGGGGCCGGCGCACGCAGCACCACGCGCCCATCCACGCGAAAGATGACGGATCCGGGCAGCCAGTCCAGCTCGTAGCGATGCCACTGCGTCATGTCCAGGTCGAGCAACGCCTCGTGGGCCCGAACGAGCGAGCGCGCGGCGGCCATGGCCAGCGCCGAGACGCCGGGCAGTTTGAGCGCGATGTTGCCGGCGACCGTCATGGCCCTGGTCAGGCCGGCAAGCGCGCTCTGCTTACCGACCGGCAGGGATGTATGCAACGTCGCTGCCTTGAATCCATGTCCGGGCACATCGCGCACGAGCTGCATGTCCGACTCCGGCGAGCCGTAGAAGAACCAGACGTTGCGCGGCGGCTCGACCACCTGGCCCTCGCGGGTGAACGGGTGATTCCAGAAGCCGAAGCCGGCCGTGCCCTTCAAGACGCCGGACGGGTGTGAGAAGCGGGCGCGTAGCCGAAGCCGTTGTGGCGGCGAATTGGCAAACCGACGCGGCAGCGTGTGCTCATAGTCATCGAGTTGAGCGTCGGTGTAGGCCATCCCTGTCACGGGCGGGATGACCAACCGGATCACGCTACCTGCGCGTTCAATCCGCCCACCGTTGACGAGATGGTCCTTCAATGCGCGCATGAGAGTGGGGCATATTCCGTGTTGCCCGTCAGCGTCGCTTCAGCCATCGCCTGGCCTGCCGGATTTGTGCTCGAATGGAGCGCAGCGACGTGCCGCCGATCACATCACGCGAGGATATGGATCGCTCGAAGTCGAATACGTCGAGGATGTCAGCGTCGAAGTACGGGGACAGCGACCTCCAGTCTTCGATCGACAGTTCGCTCAACCGGACGCCGCGTCGTTCGGCCAGAGCCACTGCGCGGCCGCTGATGTGATGCGCCTCGCGGAAAGGCAGTCCCCTGCGCACGAGGTACTCGGCCACATCGGTTGCCAGCATAGCCGGGTCGAGCGCGGCGCGCATCCGGTCGGGAGTAACCTTGAGCGTGCGGATCGCGCCGGCGACCACCGGCAGAGCCAGCGCCAGCGTGTCGAGCGAGTCGAACAGCGGCTCCTTGTCCTCCTGCAAGTCTTTGTTGTAACTCATCGGCAACCCTTTCAATGTGGTTAGCAAAGACATCAGGTTGCCGATCAGCCGGCCCGCTTTCCCACGCGTCAGCTCCATAGCGTCGGGGTTTTTCTTCTGCGGCATCAGGCTGGAGCCGGTGGCGTAGGCGTCGTCGAAGGTCACGAAGCCAAACTCGGCCGTGGAATAGACGATCAGGTCCTCGGCCAAACGGCTGAGATGCACGCCGATCATCGCGCAGCAGAACAGCAGTTCGGCCACGAAGTCACGGTCGCTCACGGCGTCGAGGCTGTTCTGTGAGACAGCGCCCCGGCGGAGCGCCAGCGCAGAAGCGTCGCGCGCCTCGCGAGGAGCATGCTTTGGCGGCAGAAACCCGATCGCCGCGGCCAACGCCTCACGGTCGACGGCGAACGGATTGCCGGCCAGTGCGCCGGAGCCCAGCGGCGACACGGCCGTGCGCCGCGCGCAGTCATCCAGCCGATCTACGTCGCGGGCCAGCTGCCAGAAGTAGCTCAGGCACCAATGGGCAAAGGTAATCGGCTGCGCCCGCTGCAGGTGGGTGTAGCCGGGCATCAGTGTGCCGGGATGCAACTGCGCCTGCTCGATCAGCGCGGATTGGAGGTCGCATATGGCTTGCTGCATAGCGCGTATCGCGTCCAGGGTGAAAAGGCGCATATCGGTGGCGACCTGGTCGTTGCGGCTGCGTCCGGTATGCAACTTGCCGGCCACCTCGCCGACGATCTCCTTCAGGCGGCGCTCGACCGCGGTATGGATGTCTTCATCGTCGGGCTGCACGGCGAAGCGTCCCTGAGCGAATTCCTCGTGCACTGCGCGCAGACCGCGCACCAGCGTCGCAGCCTCATCTTCGGTGATCACGCCGGCGCGGGCCAGCGCGTCCGCGTAGGCCATGCTGCCGCGAATGTCGGCATCCCACAGTCGGATGTCGAACGCGATCGAATCGTTGAAGCGCTTCATCAACGCGTCGGTCTCGCTGCTGAAGCGCCCGCCCCATAGCTTGCCAGTCGTCACGCCTTCACCCATCATCCTGTCCAATCAACATCCCCTGCCCGATCACCGCTTCTCGCTCAGCGGGCGGCGGCGATAGTCGGGCGCGGCATTCTCGATCACCGTGCTAAGCTCTGTGTCCTGCATGCGCGAGGCGATGCGATAGTCGAAATCGTCGGGGTTGACGTTGGTGGCGATCATCGTCGCCAACCGGTTGCGGTAACGATAGTCGAAATCGTCGGGGTTGACGTTGGTGGCGATCATCGTCGCCAACCGGTTGCGGTAACGATAGTCGAGGATCTCGAACAGCACGCTGTCCGACCACGGCGAAGAGGTCTCTGCGCCCAGGTCGTCGAGGATCAGCACGGTGGCCGTCTTGAAGACGTGCATCCGGCCGGTGAAGCTCTCCTGTTCGGTGTTCGACTGCAGCTCGATGGCTTCGCGCAACGACGCGAGCAAGTCGGGCACGGTGATGAACAGTGACGGGATGCCAGCCTGCGTAAGGTGATTGTCCACGGCGGCGCACAGATGTGACTTGCCGCTGCCGCGCTCGCCCCAGATCACCAGCCAGCGCCCTTCCGGCTTCTCGGCGAATTTCTCGGCCTGGCGCAGGCAATGTTTGAGGATCGGATTCTCTTTGCCGCCGAACTCGGTCTTGAAGTTGAGGAAGGTCTTGCCTTCCGTCATCTTGCTGCGCGAGGCAAACGCGGCAACGGACTGGATCTTCCACCGTTGCGCCACGTCGCAGTCGGGGCAAGGTTTCAAGTTGCCCGCGTCATCCACGATGAAGCGTTTGTTGCCGCAGCGCGTGCAGTTTGCTCCGCCATCGCGCGGGTCCACGGGCGCATCGGGGTCGCTGCGGGAGGGAAAGTCTGGCGCAACCGACGCTCCACGGGCGCCGTCAGTTCTCCGCTTCAAGCTCTCTTCGAGCGCGTTCTTCAGCAGCTGCGCGCTGCTCGTCGGTGTATTCGACTTGCGGCCGGCTGTAGGTGCGTCCTTGCCGGCTCGAGGCCTGTCCACGTTTGCCATCCTTGCCTCCCCTGCGCTTCCGATCCGGATCGGGTCGAGACGCAGTGGTCAACACCTTCTTGATGTAGTCCCAGCGCAGCGCGTTGGCGTCGGCAGCTCTGTCGAAGGCCGCCACCCAGTGCGCCGGGTCGGTCACCTGGGCGGCCAGCGCGTTGATCTCGGCAGCAATGTGGCCGTCGAGCGTCCGGTTGACGCGGCGCCGGTATTCGTCGAACGCCAACCGCGCCGTGTCGTTGACCGGCCGTGGCGTGAACACGTCCGGCGACGGGTGCCGCAACAGCTTCTTCACGTAGGGCCAGCTCCGTTTGTTCTGGCCGGCAGCGTAGCCGAACACGCTGCGCCACAAGTCGAGGTCATTCACCTCGTTCCACAGCAGCCGCATCTCCTCGGCCACAGTAGAAGTGGGCGGTAGCCCGAAGGACGCTTCGTACAGCGCTGTCAGCTCGCGCATGTGTAGCTCCTGACGCACGTCGGCGCGCTGCAGCGCCAGGGCCGCCTCTTCGCGTTCGGCCAGCAGCGGGATCAGCGCATCCACATCCACGCCGTCATCGCGGGTGACGCGCTTCAAACCATCGAGCACGGCGCGCAGGCCAAACATGCCGGTCGCCACGCGCACCAGATCGTATTCGCGGCCGTTCGGCTCACGGCCCAGGCGCTCGCGCAGATTCACCACCTCTTCGGGTGGCGGCATGGTCTTTGCTACGATCACCCGGTAGTACTCCGAGGGCGCCGCCGGTGGTTGCGATGCCAGCGATGCCAGGCAAGCGCGCAGCGTGCGCGGCGGCGTGCCCTTCGGCCGGGGCACGCGCAAGGCAGCGCGCACAGCAGCAACGATCTCGTCCTCCGTGTAGCCGCGGGCCAGATGCTCCTCGATCGAAAGGAGGTCCTCCGGTTGCGGCTCGTATACCTCGATCGCCTCGAGCCGTTCGATCTCACGCGCGACGCGGGCCATCACTGCGGCACACCGGGGCGAGTCGTCCGCCGGTTGCGAGGCAACCGCGCTGATCGCCTCGACGGCACGACGGCCAGCTTCGTCATTGGCGAAATAGCGCGGCTCGCCGTAGCCGGCGCTTGCGCAGAGCAGCGTCCCGCGCGCGACGGCGCGCTGCAGCGCCGGACGCAGGGTAATCGAAGCGAAGCTCAGCCCGTCGCGAATGGCCGGGTGCGCCATCAATTCTGCTTCGGTGACGAAGGGCGCGGGCGAGAGCTTCGCCTCCAGCAGGCGCAGTGCGACCAGGCTGACCTTGAGCTCGGCCAGATCGTCCACCTGAGCCAGCATGTTGTCGATGAAGTCACCGATCACAGCTCGATCCTCTCCCGCGCCAGGTTCTTGAACGACGTGAGACGCTTGTCGAAGAATAGCATCACTTTGCCGGTCGGACCGTTGCGATTCTTCGCCACGTTGATCTCCGCGATGTTCTTGAACTCGGTATCCGGGTTATACAGCTCGTCGCGATAGATGAATATCACGATGTCCGAGTCCTGCTCGATGCTGCCGCTTTCGCGCAGATCGCTCAGCATCGGCCGCTTGTCGCTGCGTTGTTCGACCAGGCGCGAAAGCTGGCTGCCGGCGATGAGCGGCACCTTCAGCTCGCGCGCGATCGCCTTCAGCGAGCGCGAGATGTACGAGATCTCCTGCACGCGATTGTCGTTGCGCATGCCGGCCTCTCCGCTCATCAACTGCAGATAGTCCACGATGATCAGGTCGAGGCCATACTCCTGGTAGATGCGCCGTGCCTTCACCCGCAGGTCGAGCGGGCTGAGCGAGGGCGTGTCGTCCAGGAAGATCATCTGGTCGGCCACTTGCATCGAAACGCGCGTGAGCGCTCCCCACTCCTCGTCCTTCAAGTCGGCGATGCGCAGGCGCTGTGAGTCAATGCCGGTCTCCGCAGCGATGAAGCGCTGCACCAGTTGTTCATTGCCCATCTCCAGGCTGAAGATCGCCACCCGCTGCCGATGTTTGAGCGCGGCGTGATACCCGATGTTGAGCATCAGGCTGGTCTTCCCAACGCCCGGGCGAGCCGCAACGATGATCAGATCGCCTTTCTGCAGGCCGCCGGTCAACCGATCCAGGTCGTGATAGCCGGTGGGGATGCCGAGCGGCTCGTCGCGATGCTCGTGCAGGTATTCGAGCCGCTCGAAGAAGTCGCTCACCGCCCGGCGGATCGGCACCATATGGCCTTCGCCGTGACCCTCGGTCACACCGAAGACGATCGCTTCGCTCTTCTCGACCACCTGCTGGATGGGCAGCGACTGGTCATAGGCGATGCGGGCGATCTCGCCGGCAGCGTTGATCATGCGCCGGCGAAGGGCCAGGGCCTCCACTGCGCGGGCATAGGCCTCTATGTTGAGCGCCGTGGGCACCGCGTTCGTGAGCTGTGCGATGTAGGGTTCACCACCTACCTCATCGAGCTTGTTGTTGCGCGCCAGCTCCGAAGAAACCGTCAACAGGTCAATCGGCTCGCGCCGCTCGTGCAGGCGCAGCATCGCCTCGTAGATCCACTGGTGTTTCACTACGTAGAAATGCTCGGGGGTGAGGAAGCTGGCGATGCGCACGATCGCCTCTGGGTCGATCAACAGTGACCCCAGGACCGCTTCTTCGGTCTCGACGCTATGTGGAGGAACGATGAACGCATCGGCCATGGACGGTTGATTGTAGCGAGGTTGTCAATGGCTTTCATCCCCAGCTCAGCGTCCTCTGTCAACATCGGGGAGGCAAAAACAGTCGAATCATCAACAGGATTTCACCATGGCGCTTGTAGATGGATGGTCGTCATTTCTCGTCGTCACGCTGGCCATTGGCTTCGTCAATGTGCTGGCCAACTTCGCTTTCTTCGGTTGGGCATCGCGCCGGGCCAAATCCATCGGGGACGACGCTCCACTGGTCTCGGTGCTCGTGCCTGCGCGCAACGAGGCACACAACATCGCAGCCTGCATCGGGTCACTCCTGGCGCAGGACTATCCGAGCTTCGAGGTCATCGCTCTAGACGATGATTCGACCGATGCGACCGGCGCCGTCCTCGAGCGGCTGGCGCAAGACGACCCTCGTCTGCGCATCATTCACAACCACCAGTCCTTGCCGCCGGGCACAAACGGCAAGAGCCGCGCCTGCCAGATGCTGGCCGAGCACGCACACGGCGAGTGGTTGCTGTTCGTGGACGCCGACACCGTTCACCGCGCCGATTCGATCCGCGCCGGCGTCGAGCGCGCGCTGGGGCTGGGGGTCGCGTTGTTCTCGGTCATCCCGCGACAAACGCTGGGCAGTTGGGGCGAGCGATTGTTCGTGCCGGCCGGATTCGCGCTGATCTACAACTGCGTCTCGCCGTGGCGGATCTATCTGGAGCGCAGGCCACGCCCGTTCAACGCAGCAGCAATCGGGCAATATCTGCTGGTGCGTCGCGACGCGTACTTCGCTGCCGGCGGCCACCACGCCATCCGCAACCAGATCCTGGACGACGTCGCGATGGGGAAGTCGCTCAAGCAACACGGTTATCGCATCGCGCTGGGCGACGGCGACTGGGTGCGTTGCCGGATGTATCGCGGCTTCGGCGAGATGGTTGCAGGGTTCTCGAAGAATGCCTTCTCGATCCTGAACGGTTCGCTGGTGATGAGCGCTGTCTTCATCGCCGCGTGCGTCGCGATGTTTCTCATGCCGCTGGTCGAGGCGATCGTCGGCGCGACGAGTGGTGCACCGAACTGGGCTGCGACCGTCGCCGTTGCGCTGGTCGGCGCGAACTTCGTCCTGGTCAGCCGACGCATCGGCCAGCCGTGGTGGGTGGGGCTACTCTACCCGGTTCAGCTCGCCGTCGGCATCGGCATCCTGCTCAATTCGATCCGCTGGCGATACACCGGCCAGGCGCACTGGAAGGGACGCGCCCTCACGGGTTCGGCGATCCGCTAGGCCGATCTCCGGTCTGGCGGCGGCGGCGACGCCGAGCTTCGCGCTGACAGCGCTCGCCGCAATAGGTCACGCGCTCCCAGTCGCGCGCCCACCTTTTGCGCCAGGCGAACGGCCAGTTGCAAATCGGGCACACCTTGGTGGGCAAATCACCCTTCTTGGGCTTCGCCGACTTCATGTTCACGACTCCCAGATGCGCGCGGCGACGTCGAAGCGCAGCATGAGGACGCCATCGCTCAACGTCAGCACGTTGCCCTCGGCACGCACGACGCGCAGTGCTGCCGCCGGCATCGGCGCACTTGTAATCAACGGCGGGAAGCGGTATCCGCCGAACGAATCGGTCTCGAAAATAGCCAGGCCCCCGCGCGCGGTCGCGTCATCGCCGCCGGTGGCCGGGTCGCGCACCAGTCCGGCAAACGCGACGACCCGGCGCCCGCCCAGCTCGCCCTGCCAGGCGTTCCGAGACAGGAACTGCATCGCGCTCAACGGCGGCAACACATCCTCGATGATCCCATCGGCGAAGACAAAATCGGCCGTGCCGAGGCCGGTCGTAACGGAGGCGGGGGCGTTCTGCCAGGTGATGTCGCTGGGAGGTGGCAGGTTCATCGCGGTGATCGGATCGGCGTTCAGCGCGTGCTGCAACTGTTGCCAGCCCTGCTGCGGCGTATTGTCGGTCAGGCCGCCGCATGTGCCCCTGTCCTGGCATGCCTGCCACTGCGTCAGTAGCCCGCCGAATTCGAGTTTGCTGCCCTTTTGCTGCGCTGCATATAGGCTCATGCGGTACCACTGATCAGCGTTCACGCCACTGCGCAGGTAGATCTCCGGGAAGGGAATCGCATACGGAGGTCGGTTCACCTGCCAGACATCGTCCACAGTCCAGCCGTTGTTGGGGTTCTGCGTTGGGTTGCCGCTGGTTGGACAGCCGTCGCACGTGCCAAAGTTGATGAATGGACGCGCTGTAGCGTCCGCATAACCGTTCACCCAGGCCTTGGTTAGGGCCGGCGTGTTCCAGCTCATCTCGATATCGTTGCCGCCGAACACGGCGATGCGATCGCGCACGCCGGGCGGCGCAGCATCCTGCAGCCAGGCGTGTAACCGATTGACCATCTCCCCCCAGGCCCGGCCGTGGGCGAAGCTGGTGTCGGGCTGCAACGTCGCGCCGCGATAGTTGTTGGTGCCGATGGCAACGCCGAGCTGCGCAGCCTGCGGCGCACATTCCCAGTAGCCCCGCAGGAAGGCCTTGCTCGCTTCGGCGATGACGTCAACCGACGCGAACGGGAAGCCCGCGCGGTAGTAGATCGTGCCGTATTGCCCGTCCTGCACCCACGGCTGGCCGAAGGCCAGGATGATCACGCCTTGCTCGCCCGCCCGTCCCGAGGCACAGCCCATGGCATCGTGCTGCGCCGGCTCCATCGTCCCGATGTAGCGCGAGGTGGTGGCGGCCACGGGCGCCGATCCCCCAACCGTGATCGGCAGGTAGACGCCGGCCGGCAGCGTCATGGCGACCTGGGGCACAAAGGCCACTGCATCGAAGCCGATGCGCCGGCTGCTGACCGGCTCGCCGGTCGAGTCCGTCAGTTGCACGAAGTTCGGGCCGCCCGCGTCGAAGACGTGCATCCCCAGGCTAACCCACTCGGCGTAGTAACGGTTCTGGCTGATGGCAACGGTGTTCGTCATGCCGCCAGCGACGATTTCATAGCGCGCGTTGGTCGTGCTGCTGTGGTAGCGCGGGACGAACGCGAACACTTCATAGGTCATCGGGACGGTCGCGGTCACCGGCAGCAGCCAGCGCGCGTAGTTGATCGTGTCGGTCACGACGTTGAAGGTGTATGTGGTCGAGCCACCGTAGAAGTTGAAGCTGGTGCCGGTTGCGACATACCACCACCGCGCCGGGCCGAACTTCTGAAAGAAGCTGTCGTCGGCATCATCCACGATGATCGCCATCGGAGGCAGAGCCGTCTGGGCGTGAGCGGACGGAGATGAGGCGAGCGCGACGAAGGTCAATGCCACGACGAGACCGATGCGAAACGCGTGCATAGCGCGATGGTAACGCATTGCGCGCAGCCCCGGCTATCGGCGAGCGGAGCGCCCACTTCTCGCCCCTTCACATTGCCGCCAGCCGTTCGCTCACCTGCGCGCGCTTCGCCTGGAGCTCGGCCAGCTTGGCACGTTCCTTCTCGATCACATGAGCCGGTGCGCGCCTGCCGAAGTCACCAGCCAGCAACGATTCGCTCCTGGCGATTTGCGCCTCCAGCGCAGCCAGCTCTTCGCCCAGGCGCCTGCGCTCGGAGGCAAGGTCCACCAAGCCGGCCAGCGGCAGGTAGACCGTCGCGCCGCCCAGGGCCAGCGTCACGGCTTGCTCCGGCGCCGGCACATGTTCGGCGATCACCAACCCATCGTCCACGCGGGCGAGCATCTTGATGCTCTCGCGCATCGCCTCGAAGAAGGCAGCGTGTGCGCCGGCGTTGATCAGCGCCGGCACGCGCCGGCTCTGCTCCACGTTGTATTCGGCGCGCACGTTGCGAATGGCGTGGATGGCCTCTTGCACCAGCGCCATGTTGGACATCACCGAACGATCGCCGGACACACTGACTTCGTCGAGCCGCGGATAGGGCGCCAGCATCAACGCGGGATAGTCGAAGCTGGCGATGTGCCACCTGCCGGCCGCCGTCTCCTTCAGCTTCTGCCATAGCGCTTCGGTCACATAGGGCATGAAGGGATGCAGCAGGCGCAAGTTGGCGTCGAGCACGCGCACGAGCATCTCCGGGTTCGGCGTGATCTTGGAGAATTCGAGATACCAGTCGCAGAAATCACTCCAGATGAAGTCATAGATCAACCGGCCGGCCTCGCCATACTGGTAACTATCCATGCAGGCGCGAACCTGAGCGATCACCTGAGCGAGCCGCGCGCCGATCCAGGCGTCGGCAGGTGTTGCTGCCAGCGTCCCGACGCCGTCCGGCGCATCCGACACCTTGCCGAGCACGAAGCGCGCCGCGTTCCACAGCTTGTTGGCGAAGTTGCGCGCGCCCTCGATGCGATCGCTGCGCCACTTGCCGTCCACTTTGCGGGCATCCATCTTGATGTCGTTGCCCGGCGCGCCGGCCGTGACGAGGAAGAAGCGCAGCGCGTCGGTGCCATAGGTGTCGATCAACTCGAGCGGGTCAATGATCTTGTCCGGACGGCTCTTGCTCATCTTCTTGCCGTCGGCAGTGCGGATCAAGCCATGCAGATAGACGGTGGTAAAAGGCACATCACCGGTCAACTCCAGGCCCAGCATCACCATGCGCGCCACCCAGAAGAAGAGGATGTCGTAGCCGGTCTCCAGCATGGTGGTTGGGTAATAGTCGCGCATGTCCTGCGTGTCGCGCGGCCAGCCCAGTGTGCTGAACGGCCACAGCCCGGACGAGAACCAGGTGTCGAGCACATCCTCGTCCTGGCGCAGCACCACCTCCGGCCCCCAATCCGCCATCGCAGCGCGATAAGCATCGGCTTCGGTCAGCTCGCAGTATTGCGTGGGCAATCGGGAATCAGCCGGAGCGCCCTCCCGCTTCGCCCTCAATTCGTCGGCGTTGCTGACATACCAGACCGGGATCTGATGTCCCCACCACAACTGGCGGCTGATGCACCAGTCGCGAATGTTGTCGAGCCACTGGAACCACACCTTCTCGAAGCGCTCCGGCACGACTCGGATGCGGCCGCTGCGCACGGCGTCGGCCGCCATGCGCGCCATAGCCTTCATGTCGCACCACCACTGCAGGCTGATGCGCGGTTCGATGATCGCGCCGCTGCGTTGGCCACGGCCCAGGCGCACCATGTATGGCTCGGTCCGCACGAGTAGGCCTTCTTTCTCGAGGTCGGCCACCAGGCGCTCGCGGCACGCGAAGCGGTCCAGCCCGGCATATGGGCCGGCGTTCGCGTTCATCTTCGCCGTCTCGTCCATCACCTCGACGAAGGGCAGGTGATGGCGCTTGCCCACTTCGTAGTCCACGAAGTCGTGCGCCGGCGTCACCTTCACCGCGCCGGTGCCGAACGCCATGTCCACGGCGCTGTCGCTGATGATGGGGATCTCGCGGCCGATGGCCGGCAAGATGGCGCGACAGGCCACGCGATGCGTATAGCGGTCGTCCTCGGGATTCACCATGACGGCCGTATCGCCCAGGATGGTCTCCGGTCGGGTGGTGGCGACCGTAATCCACTCGGTCGCCCCCTCGGCCCAGCGTCCGCTGCCCCAGGGATGCTGTGGCCCTTCCCAGCGATTGGTCTGCAATGGATAGCGCACGTAGTAGAGAAGGCCCGGCTCCCCTTCGTCCTCGGTTTCCACTTCGAGGTCGCTCACACCGGTGAGCTGGACGGGATCCCAGTTCACCATGCGCGTGTCGCGGTAGATCAACCCCTTGTCGTACAGGCGTTTGAAGGCCGTGCGCACGGCCAGGGTGCGCTCATCGTCGAGCGTGAAGGCCTCGCGATCCCAGTCCACGCTGATGCCCATCGCGCGCTGCTGGTTGTTGATGATGCGCTGCGAATGCTCTTTCCAGGCCCACACCTCCTCGAGGAACTCGCTGCGGCTCATATCTCGCCGGCGACGACCTTCCTGCTCCAGCTTCTTCTCCACCACGGCCTGCGTGGCAATGCCGGCGTGATCGGTGCCTGGCACCCACAAGGTGCGCGCGCCTTTCATACGGTGGTAGCGCGTCATCAAGTCCTCGATCGCGCTGGTGAGGGCGTGGCCCATATGCAGCGTGCCGGTGACGTTGGGCGGCGGGATGGTGATGACGAACTGTGGCTCGTTCGGGTCCAGATAGAGCTGACGCTCTGGCTTGAAGTAGCCATTCTTCTCCCACCAGTCGTAGATGCGGCTTTCCACCGCCTTCGGATCGTAGGTCTTCGATAGCTCGGTCATGGGTCAACAATCACCGCTCATCGGTCACCGACGAGTTCGGCGACCTGTCGGTCGAACAAAAACGCCCTTCTCCATCCGCATATCGGACGAGAAGGGCGCTTCCCGCGGTACCACCGAAATTCGCCTGCCAGGGCCAACCCTCGCAAGCGCGCTCTGACGCAGTAACGGGCGCACCCGGATTCGGCTACTGCGCAACGCGGTTCACCGAATCGACTCGCGAGCGACCTTCGGCAGCTGCCTTCCGATGCCGGCTCTCAATCCACGACCTGCACTCCCTGTCGGCGCCGGGCTGCCTACTCCTCTCGGTCATCGTCTTTGTCGTTCGTTCAAGCGGTGATTATACCGAGTGCGCCCCACGCCCGAGGTCAGGACGCCTCAGCCCTTATAATCCATCGCACGCAGTAAGGCGCGACACCGGAGACCAGCTATGTCAGACACCCTCCTGATTGCAAAAGGCGAGAAAGAATGCTTCATCCTGCCAAGGATGGCGAACCGCCACGGTGTGATCACTGGCGCAACCGGCACCGGCAAGACCGTCACCTTGCAAACGATCGCTCAAAGCTTCAGCCGCATCGGCGTGCCGGTGTTTCTGGCCGATGTGAAGGGCGACCTGAGCGGCATCAGCCAGCCGGGCAGCGAATCCAACGCCAGAGTGACTCAGCGCATCGAGCAGCTTGGCTTGAAAGACACGTGGACGTGGGAGGGTTGCCCGGTCACCTTCTGGGATGTGTGGGGCGAACAAGGCCATCCGCTGCGCGCCACGATCTCGGAGATGGGTCCGCTGCTGCTCAGCCGCATCCTCAACCTGAACGACACCCAGGAGGGTGTGCTCAACGTCATCTTCAAGGTGGCCGACGACAATGGGTTGCTGTTGCTCGACTTGAAGGACCTTCGCGCCCTGGCACAGTGGGTCGGCGACAACGCGAAGGAAGTCAAGACCCAATACGGCAACGTCTCGGCAGCCAGCATCGGCGCGATCCAGCGCGGGCTGCTCACGCTCGAATCGCAGGGAGCCGACAGATTCTTCGGCGAGCCGGCGCTCGACCTGTATGACATGATCCAGACCGACGCGAACGGCCGGGGCGTGATCAACATCCTCGCTGCCGATCGCTTGCTGCAATCGCCCAAGCTCTACGCCACCTTCCTGCTGTGGCTGCTGAGCGAGCTGTTCGAGCAACTGCCGGAGGTGGGCGACCTGGACAAGCCCAAGATGCTCTTCTTCTTCGACGAGGCGCATCTGCTGTTCGACGATGCGCCCAAGGCGCTGCTGGACAAGATTGAGCAGGTGGTGCGCATCATCCGTTCGAAGGGCGTGGGCGTGTTCTTTGTCACTCAGAATCCGGTCGACATCCCGGATGTCATCCTGAGCCAGATGGGTAATCGCGTGCAACATGCCCTGCGCGCATTCACGCCGCGGGACCAAAAGGCGGTCCGCGCAGCGGCCACCACCTTCCGCCCCAACCCCAGCATCAACGTCGAACAGGCCATCACCGAGCTCGGTGTGGGTGAGGCGCTGGTGTCCTTCCTCGACGCAAAAGGAATGCCCAGCATGGTCGAGCGCGCGCTCATCCTGCCACCGCGCAGCCAGATCGGGCCGATCACGCCCGAGCAGCGCCAGCAACTCATCACCGGCTCACTGGTCTACGGTTACTACGAAAAGCAATTGGACCGCGAGTCGGCCTACGAGATGTTGCTCGAACGCGCCGAGCGGACACGCGTGGAGGCGGAGAAAGCGGTGGCCGAAGCAGCGGCGCTGAAAGCCCAGAAGGAAGCCGAGGCCAAAGCTGCCAAGGAGGCCGAACGTCAGGCGCGCGAACGGGCCAAACAGTTGGAGCGCGAGGAGCGAGAGCGCCAGCGCGAGGCGCGCGAGCGCGAGAAAGCCATCGGCGGCGTCATCGAAGCCTTCGCCAAAAGCGCCGCCCGCTCTTTGGGCACCTCGACCGGGCGCAACTTGCTTCGCGGCATCCTCGGCGGGCTATCCAGCACAGGCTCCAGGCGATAATCGGTTGATCCGACAATCGCACGCTTGGTGTCGAAAATACCCTTGACCGAAATTTAGTTGTGCATATAATCACAAGCGCCGATGCGGGATAGAGCAGTGGCAGCTCGTCAGGCTCATAACCTGAAGGTCGTAGGTTCGAATCCTACTCCCGCTATTTCCAAATATAGATCGTAGCCTGTTAACAGGACTACACGATCAACGATCCGGGCCTCGTGGTATGTGAGATTCCCCGGATCGCTTTTTTGGGGGAGTTGCAGGGCGCAACTAGCCTTTCGTAAAGCTGAGATGGCCGGTGCTCCCTTTGAAGTGGGCGATAGGAGGCTGACACGTGAGGGAGAGGGGGCCGCATCGAGTTCTCCGAGTTCCTCTCGATATAATCGCGCGCAGCGATGTCCGCAGAGTTGGTCGAGGCCACGCCCTCCGACGCGAACCCCACTCGCCCTGATAACCGGCAGACGCCCTTGCGGCGATACCTGCACCCGGTCGCTTTGTTCGTCATTCTCTTCGTCGCCGGGGCGTTGCGCTTCTATGACCTGAACTGGGATCAGAGCCAGTACAACCACCCCGACGAACGACATGTGACGAACGTGATCTCGGCGTTGCAGATGCCGAACAGCCTGGGGGAATACCTCGACCCTGCCCGGTCGCCGCTCAACCCCTACAACAACCGGCAGAGCTGGGTATATGGCACGCTGCCGCTCTTCGGCGGTCGCGCGGTTGCGGAATTCCTCGACCAGGGCTGCGCACCCGCCAACGCTGCAATCCCGAAAGCGCTGGGAGGGCTGCTGTTCGGCCCGGAGGCTGCCGGCTGCACGCAGGGGTTCTTCACCGGTTACGAGCACATCCGACTGGTCGGGCGCCTGCTCTCTGCGCTGGCCGATACGATCACCGTCCTGGTGGTATACCTCACCGGCCGGCGGCTGTTCGGTTGGCGCGTCGGGTTGCTGGCATCGGCCTTCGGCGCGCTCGCCGTGTTGCAAATCCAGCATAGCAAGTTCTTCGTCGTCGAAAGCCTGTTGGTGATGTGCGTAGCGTGGTGCCTGTATTTCTGCGCGCGGATCGCGACGACGGAAGCGAGCCCTGGTCGCAGCGCATATAGCCTCGGCGTCAACGCTGCGCTGGCAGGCATCTTCTCCGGCCTGGCCGTCGCGAGCAAGATCAGCGCCTGGCCGACGGCTGCGTTGGTGGTCGTCTCCATCGCGATCGCGATGCTGCGCGACCGGCGCGCCACCGGGCCTGCCGTGTTCACCGCCCTGGCCGCCACGTTGATCGCAGGTGCAGCGGCCTTTACCAGCTTCCGTCTGACGCAGCCGTATGGCTTCGTGAGCGCCAGCGAGGTCGAATGGGCCTACACCATCCGCGCCTGCGAGACGCTCGCCGACCCGGCCCAGTTCCAGATCTGCCAGCAGACGCTGCCGATGCCGGAGAGCCTTGCGCGGATCGTGGCGCGACTGCCGGCGTTTCTGCGCCCTGTCATCGCGCCGTCTGCGCGCTGGATCGCCGAACTACAGTCGGCGGCGGCGCAGTCCTCCGGCGCCGTTGATCCGCCCTGGGGTTGGCAGTGGGCCAACCGTGCGCCCATCCTCTTCCCGCTCGTCAACATCGTGTTCTACGGCCTGGGCGTGCCACTTGGCGTCACTGCCGTAGTCGGGTCGTTCTA
>FWWM01004272.1_pt1 | contig 33545 bp, 29 predicted proteins | sample 2228351 | NCBI WGS metagenome assembly FWWM01 (sample SAMEA103939774, study PRJEB20133) | metagenome
TCGCCCATGAGGCAGTAGACGCGTGCGGGGTTGCCATCACGCTTGAGCGCAAGTGCCATGCCAGCGGAGATGGATAATCCCTGACCAAGCGACCCAGTTGCGACAGGATGCCACTTGAAGCGCGGGGTAGGGTGCCCCTCCAAGTCGCTGGTGAACTGGCGGAGCGTATCCAAATGTTCGACGGGGAAGACACCCGCCTCCGCCCAAACCGCATAGAGCAGAGGCGCTGCGTGCCCTTTGGAGAACACGACTCGGTCGTTCCACGGATTGCGCGGGTTCGCCACATCGTAGCGCAAGGCATAGAAAAAGAGCGCAGAGACCAAATCCGCAGCGGACAGGCAAGTGGTCGGATGCCCAGAGCCTGCCAGCGTGGTGGAGCGAATCGAGTGGATGCGCAAAAGGTTTGCCTTCGTCTGTAGTTGCTCGATAGTCGCCATCAGCCTTTCTCTCCCTGTAGTGGTCGGTACTTCCTGTACGGTGAATTATACCGAACCCCTGAGGGCGTTCGAGAAAGAAAGTGGCTTGGGCATCTTGCCCATTTAGCACACGGGCGGGACGCCCGTGCTACGGTCTGGTTGATGGGCAGGATGCCCAGACTACGAGTCCTGATTTTCGAACACCTTCCCGAACCCCTTGACAAATCGTAAACCTTATTGGGGTATACTATAAACTGCCGATATGGGCGTTTTACAGCACGGTCGATTTTTGGGACAAGCGGAGGCTGGGGTAGCCTCTGCGTTTTGTGGCGTCTTTTAGCAATTTTCCTTCAACTTATCCCCAAAAGGGCAGGTGATGATATGATTTACCCAGAGAATGATGAACTGAATCAGTATCCACGGTACATCTTAGCGTTATTAGCTGCAGAGCGCGCCCGCCTGTTAGTGGCAGGAGCGAAACCGCTCGTACCCGTCAACGGCACCGAGTTCAACCCGCTTAGTGTGGCATTAGAGGAGATTGCGCAAGGTAAAATCCGCCTCCGAATCACCGACGACAACCGAGTAGAAGTCGTGATACAGGGTTCTGAGGTGAACTGGGCACTAACCGACCTACGAGAACTAAAGCAACGAGAGGCAGAAGAGGACGAAGAGTCGCAAGAGATCCAAGAGTTCTTTGAGCAAGAAACAGGCTACCCTCCTACTGAGGGGTCCGAACCTTCACTGGGAGATGTTGGGCAAGAACCTGAAGAATGACCAAGCCGGACTATTACGAGGTGCTGGGGGTGGGGCGCAACGCCTCGCAAGAGGAGATTAAAGCGGCGTATCGCAAGTTGGCGCGCCAGCTCCACCCCGATGTGAACCCGAACGACCCTGAAGCAGAGGAGCGCTTCAAGCTGGTCAACGAGGCGTATCAGGTGCTCTCGGACCCTGAAGCGCGTGCCCTCTATGACCGCTTCGGACACGCTGGCACCAGTACCAGCGCCCCCGCAACCGACCCCTTCAATGTAGCCGAAAACCTGTTCCAGATGTTCTTTGGGGGCACGGTCAGTGCCCATCCGCGTGGGGCAGTAGACGGGCACGACCGCTGTGTGGACATCACGATTACCCTTGAGGAGGTTCTGCATGGGGCAGAGCAGGAGGTAGAGGTGGAGCGACTGCGCCTGTGCACGCGCTGTCGGGGCACTGGCGCAGAGCCAGGCACCACTCCTGAGCGCTGTCCCAATTGTCAAGGCTCCGGGCGCATCCGCCATACCCAGACCACCATACTGGGAACCATCACCCGTGTAGTGCCGTGCAACCGCTGTCGTGGCGAAGGCGAGATTGTGCGCTCCCCATGCAGAGAGTGCAAGGGGGAAAAGCGCGTGCTTCGGCGCGACCGCGTCCGAGTGCCCATCCCGCGCGGTGTCGAACACCAAACCACCCTCATCTTGCGTGGGGAGGGCGATTCGGGTCTGCGCGGCGGACAGGATGGCGACCTCTATGTGGTGGTCTCAATTGCGCCTCACCCACGCTTCAAGCGGCGGGGAGATGACCTCGTGACACAGCTCAACCTCACTTTCCCCCAACTGGCACTGGGCGACGAGATAGAGATCGAAACGCTCGACGGCAAAGTTGCCGTCGAGATACCTGAGCTCACAGAACCCTACAGCGAGATTCAACTGCCTGGGTACGGCTTGCCGAACCCCCACACAGGCAAACGGGGCGACCTCTATGTGCGCATCGGGCTGAAGATGCCCAAACAGCTTACCGAAGCCCAGCGCAACCTCCTACGCCAGTATGCCGAGCTATCAGGCATCCGCCTGAAAAAATATGCCGACAGCGAGCCGACCAGCTTCTTTGAGAAGGTCAAGCGCTCGTTCAAGCAAGGAGATTAGCAGTGCCCAAGATAGTGTGCGCAGGCAATTTGACGGCTGATGTGGTCGCCCGTCCTGTGGTGCATTACCCAGAACGGGGGGTGTGCGCCCATGTTCAGCAGATGGAACTCCATGTCGGAGGATGCGCTTCGAATACGGGGTTGGCAATAGCCAAACTGGGGCTTCCTATTGCTGTGATTGGCAGGGTGGGCACCGATGTGTTCGGTGATTTCGTGGTGCAGACTCTTCAGGCACATGGGGTAGACACACGAGGCATCCGTCGCTCCACAACGGCGGGCACCTCCACCACGATGGTGATGGTGCATCCCGACGGGGAACGCTCCTTTATTCACTATATGGGCACGAACGCCGAGTTCAATCCCGACGATATCGACTGGGAAGTGGTGAGTGGGGCTAAGGTATTTCACTTAGCGGGTATTTTCCTCACCCCACGCATGGACGGTCTGCCTGCGATGGAAGTGCTCAAGCGCGCCAAATCGATGGGCTTGACCACCACCCTCGATGTCACCTGGGACTCCACTGGGCGGTGGATGAGCCTGTTGCGCCCCTGCCTGCCCTATGCGGACTATTTCCTGCCCAACTTTGGGGAAGCCTCCTCGCTTGCAGAAGGCAAGACCGACCCTGATACGATAGCCGATGTTTTTCTGGACGCTGGGGTAGGCACTGCCGTCATTAAGATGGCAGGTGAGGGATGCTATGTGAAGAATCGCGAGACCGCCTTTCACCTGCCTGCCTATTCGGTGGAAGTGGTGGACATGCTGGGGGCAGGGGACTGCTTCTGCGCGGGGTTCACCGTGGGCTTGGCGTTGGGCTGGGACCTGCACACGACCGCGCGCCTCGCGAACGCCGTGGGTGCTCTGTGCGTGACTCAACTGGGTGCGACAACGGGGGTGCGTTCGCTAAGAGAGACTTTGGAGTGGGCTGGTATTGAACCGCCCACCCCGCTTTCATAACTCGAACAGTTCCCCAACCCGCACACGGAAGTCAGGCAACAGGTCGCCTCCAGTGAGTTCGTCATCCTCGTGCAGTGTCTGCATCTCAAAAGGTGCGGTGAACACTTTAACGGTGCGTGTGTTGGGGAATAGGAGCCAGACCTGCTTGGAGCCAGAAGCGAAATATTCGCCCACCTTGCGCAACAAATCGGATGGGTCTTCAGAAGGGGAGACGACCTCTACTGCCAAGTCGGGTGCGAAGGGAGCGAAGCGGTCGGATGGCTCCCCTTCGGGCAGACGCTCCTTCAAGGTGAACGACACATCCGGACAGCGCACATTCCCATCAATCATTCGGAAGCCCGCTTGGGAACCTGCAACATAACCTCGCAACTCAGCATTTATTCCCATGCGCGCAATCAAGCGAGCCGTGATAATATCGTGTCTGAATCCTGTAGGCACTTCCTTTGCCTCCCCGTCTACCAGTTCATATTTGCGCCCATCGGAAGGCAGGCGCATGAACTCCTCCTCCGTGAGCCGTCGCTTGCGCTTTCTAATAAGCGGGGCTAAGGTCGTTGCCATTTCTATCACCCATCATGGGAGTATACCCCTGATTACAGGTCGACCTCCTGCTCAAAAAGCACATTCGCCTTATCGTCGGGGAGATCACGGTTGCGCTTGTGAAGCACACGAACGATTGCTTTCTCTGCACCGTCTGGGATAGTGTGGCGGATGACGCGTCGTTCGCCAGGCTTGAGGCGCGTATCGGAACCGTCAATCGCCACATTATCGGCTAAGAGCGTCTGATGTTTCGCCAGCACGGAATCGCCCTTCTTGAACTGCACCTCCACAATCGCAACCACATACTCAGGACCCGTGGGCACAGTGTGTCCTACCCAGACGCTCTCCATTTTGACATGGAGGGTGCCCTCGCGTGGGGTGATTTCCATCTTGACTCCCTTCTGGAACATTTCGGGCGTAGCCCCCTCGAACTTGTGGATGCGGGCGGTGCGGGCGGGCAATCCTTCCTCATTCGCAATCGGGCGTTCCACCACTGGCATATGGCAGTTCACACATCCGTTGGGGTCTTTGCCCCACTCGCTTTGCTTGTACCAGTCCACTGTGCCGAAGATTTCGTGGCAGGTGGCGCACATATCCACGGTGCCGAACTTCTCGTTTTTCACGGTCGGGTGCGCCTCTGTTTTGGTGCCCAGCGTGCTATGATACGCGCCGTTCGCATCTTGGTGGCAGCTGATGCAGTCGATGCCGTGGGTTCGCTCGTCAGCACGCAAGTCGGGGTGCTGTCCGAACCCCTTAACGAGAATAGGTTCGGGTGCGTGGCAGGGAAGGCACATCTTGAGCGAACGGTTGCGGGAGGTTTGGGCAAAGGTTTCACTTTCCCAAGCCATCGCGTGGCGTGAACTTGCCCAATCTTTCGCTTCGTTCGGGTGGCAGGATTGGCAGTCTCCTCGCACTTTGGGGAGGTCGCTGTCCACTACACACGCAGAGCTGGGCTTGTTGCCCATACTGACCAACATCACGAGTGCTGATACCGAAAGTCCCCATAAACCGATGATACGCATACGAGTCTTGTTCGGAGTTTGTACCGAGATTCCTGCTGATCTGATGCCACACACCGAGAAGGTATAATCTCATAACCCTTTAAGTCGACCCTGTGAGGCGACAAGGGAGGAGATCGATGCCAGTTGACCGCTCATTGCGCAAAGTTTTGGTGATTGGTTCGGGTCCGATTGTCATCGGGCAGGCTGCAGAGTTTGACTATTCCGGTACTCAGGCATGTCGCTCCCTCAAAGAGGAAGGTTTGGAAGTCGTACTGATTAACTCTAACCCCGCCACCATCATGACTGACCCCGAAACTGCCGACCGCGTCTATATTGAACCCCTCACGGTAGAGTTTGCCGAGCGCGTGATCGCCCAAGAACGACCCGATGGGCTGTTGCCGACTTTGGGTGGACAAACAGGGCTGAACCTCGCAACCGAGCTGGCGCTGCGGGGCATTCTGGATAAATATGGTGTGCGTCTATTAGGCACTCCCCTTTCCGCAATCCAATACGCTGAAGACCGTGAGCGGTTTCGCGAGCTTATGCGCCAGATAGGGGAACCCGTGCCCGAATCGTGGATTGTGGAAAGTGTGGGCGAACTGCGTGAAGTCGCCAAGATTGCCCCATATCCCTGCATCGTGCGTCCCGCTTATACTCTCGGTGGCACAGGTGGGGGGATTGCGCATAACCCTGATGAGTTGCTTGAAATCGGCACGCGCGGGCTTCAGCTTTCGATGCGCAATCAGATACTGGTCGAGCGCAGTCTGCTCGGCTGGAAAGAGATAGAGTACGAGGTCATGCGGGATGCTGAGGATAATGCGATTGTGGTCTGCAACATGGAGAACATCGACCCAATGGGGGTACATACTGGCGACTCGATAGTGGTAGCACCTTCGCAAACCCTTTCGGACTTCGAGTACCAGTTACTGCGCTCTGCTTCGCTAAAGATTATCCGGGCGTTGGGCATTCAGGGTGGATGTAATGTGCAGTTGGCGCTAAACCCCCACGGTGCGGACTACTATGTGATAGAAGTGAACCCGCGCGTGAGCCGATCCTCTGCGCTCGCCTCTAAAGCCACGGGTTATCCGATTGCCCGCATCGCAGCGAAAATCGCAATCGGGCTTCGCTTGGACGAGATACGCAACCCTATCACTCAGACCTCCGCTGCTTTTGAACCTGCGCTCGACTACTGCGTGCTGAAAATCCCGCGCTTCCCCTTCGATAAGTTCCCTACAGGCGACCGAACGCTTACCACCCAGATGAAGGCGACAGGCGAAGTGATGACAGTAGACCGCACCTTTGAAGGTGCCCTCATGAAAGCAGTGCGGGGACTGGAGATAGGTGTCTTCGACCTGCGCTATCCGGGTGCCTCCAAGCTTAGTACGATGGAGTTGGAAACTCTGATTCAGGCGCCGAACGACCTGCGCCTGTTCTATATTGCAGAAGCGTTCCGACGGGGCTGGATGGTGGAAGAGGTACACGCACTCAGCCAGATTGACCCCTGGTTCCTCACCAAGATTCAGCGACTGGTCGAGATGGAGCGCACCCTCATCGAGCGCAGTAAAGAGTTGAGAGAACTGTTGGAAGCAAGCCCCGACAACCTTGATCACGAAGTCTTCATGGTCCTGCGTCAAGCGAAAGAGTGGCAATTCCCCGACCGCTTCCTGGCGCAAATCACGGGGCTAACCGAAAAGCAAGTACGGCAAGCGCGTTGCCAATTGGGCATCAAGGCGGTTTACAAGATGGTGGACACCTGTGCAGGTGAGTTTGAGGCGTACACCCCCTATTTTTACAGCACTTATCACGGTGAGCATGACCGTCCAGCCCCTGTCCATCCGCGCAAGGTGCTGGTGCTTGGTTCAGGACCGATACGAATTGGGCAGGGGATTGAGTTCGACTACTCCGCTGTACACGCTGTTCAAACCCTGCGTCAAAATGGTTGCTACGCTCTCATACTCAACAACAATCCTGAAACGGTCTCGACCGACTTCGACATCTCGGATGCTCTCTATTTTGACCCCATCACCATAGAGGATGTGCTGAACTTGATTGATTACGAGTCGCCCATCGAGGGAGTGCTGGTGCAGTTTGGCGGTCAGACCGCCATCAATCTGGTGAGGCATTTACAAGAGTTCGGCGTGCCCATTTTGGGCACGCCTCCCGAATCGGTCGATATTGCAGAGGATAGACACCGATTTGACACCCTTTTACACCAGTTGGACATCCCGCGTCCATCGGGGCGCGCCGTGTCAACTCTGGAGGACGCGCGTGCAGTCGCTTATCAAGTGGGCTATCCTGTGTTGGTGCGCCCTTCGTATGTGTTGGGTGGACGCGCGATGGAGATTGTGCGCTCGGAAACTGAGCTGGACATCTATTGGCAATCGGCAGTATTGGCGTTCCCTGATGCGCCTGTACTAATAGACAAATATATCGAGGGTAAAGAGGCAGAAGTCGATCTTGTCGGTGATGGCGAACGCATTCTGATACCCGCAATTATGGAGCATATCGAGCGGGCAGGTGTTCACTCAGGGGACAGCATGACCGTCGTGCCACCCCAGTCGCTTACGGATGCAGAGCAACGGCAAATGGTGGACTATGCGGTTCAGCTGGGGCGTGCGCTCAAAGTGTGCGGACTGATGAACATTCAGTTCGTGGTACAAGATGGGCAGGTGTATGTGATCGAGGTGAACCCTCGTGCCAGCCGAACCGTGCCGTATCTTTCGAAGATTTCTGGTGTGCCGATGGTCAAGTGGGCGGTGCAAGCCCAGCTGGGCATACCGCTCCCCTGTGAGGGGGTAGTAGGCGTACGGGATCGGATTGCGGTCAAAGCGCCTGTGTTCTCGTCGCTGAAGTTGAAGCGTGTGGAGGTCGCTCTTGGTCCTGAAATGCGCTCCACAGGGGAAGTGATGGGCATCGACCGAACCTATGCCTCTGCTCTGTACAAAGCCCTTGTGGCAAGCGGGACAGTTCCCCCGCGCAAGGGGAATGTGCTGTTCACGCTTGCGGACGCTGACAAGCCTGAGGGCGTACAGTTAGCGAAGGCGTTTCATCAGCGGGGATTCCGACTGTACGCGACACTGGGCACGGCGCGCGCCTTCCAGCAAGCAGGTCTTCCCGTACAAGTGGTGCCCAAAATCGGGCAAGGCTCTCCCGATTTGCTGACCTACCTTACAGAAGGGCACATTCAGTTGCTTATCAACACGCCCAGCCCTGACCACAAGGCGGAACAGGAGGGTCTGCTTATTCGACGGACGGCGGTTGAGCGGGGTGTTCCATGCCTCACTTCGCTGGACACTGCGTGGGCGCTGTTGACCGCCCTATCTGCAGGCGATTTTATTGTGGAACCACTTTCAGCGGGTGGGCATTTTCCAGCAGGAACTTGATCACATCTCGAAGGGCTACTTTCGCTGTTTCAATAGGCTCTCGATGGTGTCCATAAGCCGTTCTGCGCATTCGCGCTTGCTCATCAGTGGAAGCGGTTGCACACGCCCATCGGCAAAGATGAGCGTAAGGCGGTTGGTGTCCACCTCGAAACCACTCTGTGGGTCCAACACATCGTTGAGGGCAATCAGGTCTAAATTCTTCTGACGGAGTTTGGCACGGGCGTTCTCCAGCAGTTTATCGGTTTCCGCGGCGAAGCCCACCACGATACGCTCCCCTTTCTGCTGGGCGACGGTGCCCAAAATGTCGGGATTAGGCACCAGCCGAAGGTTCCACGGCGTCTTCTTGCGCTTATGCTTGAGAGGGCGTACGACTTCCGGGCGATAGTCGGCTACCGCAGCGGTGGCGATGAAGACATCGCACGCGGGGAACTGGGCTTTCACTGCTTCGAACATCTGTTCTGCGGTCTGCACTCGAATGAGCTGGACGCCTGGGGGCGGGGGCAGGGGCGAAGGACCCGAGACCAGCACCACCTCAGCACCTCGTGCGCGCGCTGATTGCGCAACCGCATAGCCCATCTTCCCGCTGGAGCGATTGCCTATGAAGCGCACAGGGTCCATCGGCTCGTAGGTTGGTCCTGCGGTGATTAGAACCCGCACCCCACGAAGCGATTGGGGGCGGGCGAGCCGTTCCTCTACTGCTTGCACAATCGTCGGGGTATCCGCAATCTTGCCCCAGCCCTCATCACCGCACGCCATGATGCCGTAGGTGGGGTCGATAAACTCCACTCCTCGTGCCCTAAGGGTTTGCACATGGCTTTGCGTGGCAGGGTGCGTCCACATCGCAGGATTCATCGCGGGGGCAATCAGAATAGGCGCTTGGGTAGCAAGGGCGAGCGTGGTCAACATATCGTCCGCCAGCCCCAGCGCAAGACGGGCAACCGTGTGTGCCGTTGCAGGCGCAATCAGGATGAGGTCGGACTCTTGGGCAAGGCGAATGTGAGCAATCTGTCCTGAGTCAGGCTCATCGAAGGCGTCCACTGTCACGGGGTTGCCCGTCAAAGCCGAAAAGGTTGCCGGCGTTACGAGGCGCACTGCCGAGCGAGTCATCACCACCTTCACCGTATAGCCTCGGTGAAGCAGTTCACGCGCTACATCGCACGCCCGATACGCTGCAATACTCCCACAAACACCCAGAAGAATTTGCGCCACGAAGTGGATTATACCGAATAGAGAGGCTTTTGAGGCGATTCGAGGCGTTCAAGGAACTTCTCTGCTAACCGCTTCTGAGGGGCAGAGAGAGCGTAATTAGCGAACTCATCAGGGATAAGCCAGCGGAGGTCACTGTAGAAGTCAGAGCGAGGCTCCCCAGCCCGATAGGCGCACAGATAGCCATAGAGCTGAATGCGCGAATAGGTCACTGCATGCTTGACTACTCCCACCACCTCCATCGGTTCCACTTGTAGCCCAACCTGCTCGCCAGCGCGGATAGCAATTGCTTCCAGTGGCTCGTGGGCGAGGCGCGTGGCACGCGGAAACTCCCACAACCCGCCCCATAGCCCTTCCAGCGGTCGCTGTGCCAACAACACACGCCCATCGTGGACGATGAGTGCGGACACATCGACCACCTGTCGCGTTGGCTTCGGAGCGGACGGCTCAGGCACTGCTGTGGGCTGACCCCGCTGGAACGCAGAACAGAGATGAGCGACGGGGCATTCTGCACAGCGCGGGTGGGTGGGCGTGCAGACCGTAGACCCCAGCTCCATCAGTGCCTGATTGAAGATGCCTGGCTGGTGGGGGTCTATCAGTTGGCGCGCCAGTTGCCACAGCAGTTTTTGAGCGCGTGGCTTTTTCAGGTCGCCCTTTAGCCACAGCAGGCGCGCCAACACCCGCGTCACATTCCCATCGACAACGGGTTCAGGCTCATTAAAGGCGATACTGGCGATTGCGCCAGCCGTGTAGGCACCGATACCGGGCAGTTCGCGCAGGCGGTCGGCAGAACGGGGAAATTCGCCCCCGTTCTGAACGATTCGGCGTGCGGTCTCGTGCATATTGCAGGCACGCGAATAGTAGCCCAGTCCTGCCCAGTAGCGAAGTACCTCCTCTAAAGGTGCCTCCGCCAGTGCCTGCACATTCGGAAACCGCTGAATGAACCGTTCAAAATAGGGCATCACGGTGGCGACCTGAGTCTGCTGGAGCATCACTTCCGAGACCCACACCCTGTAGGGGTCGGGATTCGCGCGCCAGGGCATCGGGCGGTGTCCTTTCTGGAACCATTCACACAGGCTCTGGCGCAGGTTCTGCACCCAATCCGGATTCAGCTCAACGGTTTGCATAACTTACGCCTACTCTGGGAGGGGTTCGTAAATCACCCACACAGGGCATGGCGCGTGCTTCAACACATAGGCGACCGTGCCCAGCCCAAGAGGGCTTTCTAAAGGCAACAGGTGGCGATGGTCGGTCATCACCAGCAAGTCTGCGGATAGCTCCTCGGCTTCGCTAATCAGCCCAAGCCCTACATCGCGTGCCTGAACCATATCGGCAGAGATAGGCACACCCTCCTGTTCAGCGATATGTTCCGCTTCCAGCAAGATTTGCTCCGCCTCTTGGGCACCAGGGGCGTTCGGGTCGTCTACCTCGTGGGCGAACCCGACCATCAACACATAGACCAACCGCAGGTTGAGCCGTTTCTCGCGTGCGAACCGACACAGCCAACGCAGAACCTGTTTATCGGCTTCGCTTCCTCGATACGCCATAAGAATCGTCTTCATCTCATCGCTCCAAGAAATAGCGTAGGGTGCTCACTACCACTTTCGGCTTGCGCATCAGCGCCAAGCGCAAAATCCAAGCAGACTGATTATGCAGAAGATGGTGCCACCACTTGCGTGGGTAAAACTCTGGGATGACCACCGTCAACAGGTCTAAGCCCTCTTTCTCTATCAGCTCGTCAATATAGTCCTCTATCGGTTCGATAAGCGAGCGATGTTCCGAATCGACCACATAGAGCGGAATATCGGGCACAAATTGGTGCCACTCTTTCTGGATTTTCTCAGTGGTGGGGGTAACGAGTCGTAGCTGGGTCTCCTCGTCGCGCCCGCGCACCAGCACGCGCCGATAAATCGCAGGGGGCTTCGGGTCTACATTCACATGGAGGGCAATAATGTCTTCAGGAGGTGCTAACTGACGCGCATACTCCACCGCTTGAAGCACCCCCTGATGGACGCTGGGTACAAGGATTAGCACCTTGTGGCGATGGGATGTCTTGGGGACCCCTGTGGGACGGAGCTGAACTCGGGTCTCGGTGTAGTGTTCGTGGACTTTGTAAAGGAGATAGATAACCGTGCCGATTGCCACGAGAGTGATCCATGCACCGTACTTGAAGTTGACGATGAGTTGGGTAAGAAACACAAGGAAAGTCACGCATGCCCCAAACCCGCTGATAAGCATTCCCATCTGCCAGCGAGGCGGTCGGATACGCAAAAACCGTCGCGCCATCCCTGCCTGCGACAATGTAAAGGAGATGAACACACCGACCGCATAAAGCGGTATCAGGGAATGGGTGTCGCCACGGAAGTAGAGGATGAGCAGGGCAGAGAGCACGCCCAGCAGGATGATGCCATTATTGAACACAAGGCGGTCGCCCAAGTTTGCCAGCTGGCGTGGAGCATAGCTTGCATTCGCCAGCACCGACGAGAGGCGCGGAAAATCCACATATGCCGTATTCGCAGCCAGAATCAGGATGAGCGTCGTGAAGACCTGCACCACATAGTAGAACCACGCAAATGCAGTGCCCTCTAAAATCGTGCGGGCTAACCGTGAGGTGAGCGTCTCCACGATTTCCCCTTGCTCGTTTAGCACAGGCAGGATGTTGTAGTAGGACGAGGTGTAGGTAATGCCCAACACCAACCCTGCCAAGATGCACGCCATCAGCAAGAGGGTGGTCGCCGCATTGCGCGAGGTCGGCTCACGAAACGCCGCAACCCCATCCGAGATAGCTTCCACCCCAGTAAGCGCAGCGCAACCGCGTGCAAAAGCAGTAAGCACAACCAACAACCCAAACGAGGTGGTCGCACCGTAGTAGGGTGGATAGGGGGCAACCTCTGCACCGCCCGTAAAACTGCGCACCAGACCAATCGTGATGAGGATAGCAAAAGTAATCACGAAACCGTAGGTTGGGGGGGCGAATACTGCACCCGACTCGCGCGCCCCACGCAGGTTCACAAAGGTCATGAAGGCGATAAAAAGCAGACAGAGCAAGATTCGGTAGGGCAAAAGAGCAGGGAACGCAGAGATTATTGCGTTTACGCCCGCTGCAATACTCACTGCTACTGTCAGCACATAGCCCACCAACAGAGCCGACGCAGCGAGTAGCCCCCAGAACTCGCCCAAATTCTCTCTGGCAACATTGAATGCACCCCCTCCCTGTGGATAAGCGTAGACCGTCTGGCGGTAGGAAAAGACCACGATGAACAGTAGGATGACCACCGCTATCGAGATAGGAAACGCTAATTTCAACGCCTCTTCCCCTGCCGACCAGAGCACTAACTTCATCTCTTCGGTGGCATAGGCAGAGGAAGACAGAGCGTCCGAGGCGAATACCGGGAGTGCCAGCAGTATAGGCAACCGCTCGTGGCGTACTCGACGCGTCGATAACGGTTCACCCACAATCAAGCGCCATAGCCGACCTATCATCGCTCACGCACGGGAAAAAGTATACCTTTACCATTTCCCGTTGTAGCACGGGCATCTTGCCCGTGAGATTCTTCGCTTCGCTCAGAATGACGCTGGGCGAGATGCCCAAGCCACCCCACCGCTTTATGCAAGACGGGATACCATGCTACTTTTTCGAATACTCTATCAAGGCACTTGACTTTTTTGGCGTATATGGGGTATAATACCGCCACCAACACTAAGATGGAGGGTATACTATGACCGACGCTCGAACAACTTACATCGAGGGTATCCTTAAGGCATTCAAGGCAGGTGAAATTGACATGGCTGAAGCAATCCGAGCAATACGACGACGCAAGCCGAATCAGGCTAAGATCGATGGTGCGAAAGAGTTCGCCCAGCTGGTAATGGAAGGGAAGATAGAAGAGGCGTTCAACAAGTATCGCTTCGGTCTGAAGGATGTGCGACCCCGCCGACAGAAGCGTGCTCGCGCCTCCTAATCACCCATCCATTTAGGAGGCAGGCATCGTCCCTGCCTCCTAATCCACCCAATCGGCAATAAAGATATTGGTTTCGCCCGGCACTTTGTTGTTCCGATTGGACGCCCACACGAGTCGTTTGCCGTCCCGTGAGAACATCGGGAAACCGTCAAATTCGCTCGTGTAGGTTACCTGTTCCACTCCTGAACCATCGAGTCGGATTAGAAACAGATCGAACTCGCGACCGCGAGGGTTGTGATGGTTCGAGGAGAAGATTATCTGCTTGTTGCCGGGGCGCATGAAGGGCGCAAAGTTGGCACCTCCTAATCGGCTCACTTGCCACTTACGCTTGCCGTCGGCAGTCATCGCCCACAGCTCCAGTTTGCTAGGGCGTACAAGCCTCTGCTTCAGCAGGCTCAGAAACTCCTCCCTCTCCTCTTCCGTTTTGGGGTGGTAGGCACGGTAGACGATATACCGCCCATCCCACGAGTAGAACGGTCCGCCATTGTAGCCCAGCTCGTGCGTCAACCGCTTGAAGGTTTTCGTGCGCAGGTTATATTCACAAAGGTCAATATTGCCATAGCGGGTCGTGGTGAACAGGATACGGTCGCCTCTGGGGTGGAAAGAGCCTTCAGCGTTATACTCTTCGTCGTCGGTAATGGCTATGCGGTTTGAGCCGTCCGCATCGGCAATATAGAGGCGGTAGGGCAGAAGGGGCCACACATATCCCTGCGAGCGGTCGGGTGGCGGTGGCGGTTCCTCGCTGTACCAGTCGGTAGAGCTATACAGTATCTTTTTGCCGTCGGGCGACCAGAATCCGCAGGTGCACCGCCCTTTGCCCGTAGAGACCAGCCGTACCCCGGAGCCATCGACATTCATGGTGAATATCTGGTCGGCTTTGAAGGGTGGGCGGGTGCTTTGGAAGATGAGTTTCTTGCCATCGAACGAGAAATACGCCTCTGCATTTTCGCCCCCAAAGGTGAGCTGTCGGATGTTGCGTAGGTGTCGCTCACGCGGGTCAGTAAGGGGAGAGGGGCGCCACGACTCCGTATTCTGAAGCGACGGTGTGTAGCACATAACAGTCCAATTCTACCCAGTAGGAAACCTGCCCGCTACCACGAATGAGGATATCGTGACAACGGCGGTCGTATTGGCAGGCGGGCAGTTAGAAAGCGAATGGCAGTCAGAGAGTGGCGCTACGACACGGGCGATGGTGCCCATCGCAGGCGAGCCGATGTTCCTGAAGGTAGTGCGTGCGTTGCAGAGCGTACCTGAAATCTCTGAGATTCTTGTGGTGGGGGATGTGCCTTCAGGCGATGGGTATGCCGTTGTCTCTCCTGCAGACAACATTTTGGAGAATGTACGCAAAGGTTTGGAACAGAGCCAGTCCGAGGCGGTGCTTTTTACCACTGCCGATATGCCGTTCCTTACGAGTGAAAGCGTGAACTATTTTCTAAGCGAGAGCCTTGCCAGCGGTGCAGTGCTGACCTACGCGGTAGTGCCAGCCGAGCTTTGCCGACAACAGTTTCCTCAATTTCGGCGCACCACTGTACGCTTGCGCGAGGGCGAGGTGACAGGGGGAAACCTCTTTTGGGCACAGCGCACCGTTGCACTGAGAGAACTCCATCGGCTAAAAGCACTCTATCAAGCACGCAAACAGCCCATCCGATTAGCGATTCAGGTCGGCTTTTCGCTACTCCTTCGGTTCCTGTTAGCGCAGTGGCTCTGCCCACGCTTGTTGAGCATCAGGCAGATAGAACGGCGCGTGGAGCGAATCTTAGGCGTGCCCGTGAAAGCGATTCTCACCCCTTACCCTGAAGTAGGCACTGACATCGACCGCGTCGAACAGTGGAGGGCTATCAGCAAATAGCCTCCAATCTGCTACATAGGTAGCGTAGCGACTCCTCTGCCATCTGTTCGGGTGTGGGATAGTAGTCAAATGGTTCCAGCGAGCACCATCCTGAATAGCCTACCTCCTGAAGAGTGCGCAGGATGGGGGCGAAGTCGGTGGCTCCGTAGCCCGGCGCACGCAAGTTCGAGTCGTTCAGGTGCACTTGCGAGATGAATCGGGCGTAGGTGCGAATGAGCGCAGGCACATCCGTTGTTTCTGCAAGCGCGCTTTTCACATCCAACATCGTGCTAAGGTTCGGATGGGACACCCGCTGAACCCAAGCAACTGCTTCTTCAAGCCGTTGTACTACATCGGTCTCAGGGAGAGGCTCCAGCAGGATTTTTATGTCCGTGCCCTCGCAGGCTTTCAGGGCAGGCTGGAGCGTCTCCATCCACATCTCAGCCGACTGTTCTGGGGTGTAAGGGGGAATACTGGAGCGCTGTTTCGGTGAACCGAACACCAGTACAGACGCTCCTAATGCTTCAGCGAGGCGCACCAACTCAACGAGGTAGTTCGCGGTGCGTTGGCGTACCTCTCGGTCGGGGTGTGCCACATGCAGTCCCTCTGGCGACCACAGGAGCATATGGAGACCCACTATCGCTAAGCCGTGTTGTTGAGCGGTCTGGCGAATCTTAAGGCGCGCCGAGCGGTCTAACATCTCCACCGACTCGGCAAAAGTGAAGGGAGCAATCTCCACGCCTTCGTACCCTGCGCGTGCCATCAGAGCGCAGGCGGAATCCCATGATAGGTGGCGTAGCACCTCGTTGCACAAGGCAAAGCGCATACCCTATTGTTCGCTTTGATACGCGCGGTTCCTGTTTTGGGTATCCTTTTGAGGGGGAAAATCAGCGATGAGAAAGGGACTGGTCGGATGCATAGGCGTGCTCATCCTGATACTGATGGGAGGGGCACTGCTATGGGTATTTCGTGGTGAACCTGCGAAAGCCAGCACCAACTCGAACGAGCGCATTTTCACGGTGGAGCGTGGCGATGTGGTAGTCGATGTGAGCGAGTCGGGCGCGTTAGAAGCCGTTCGCACGGTGGAAATCAAGTCGCGCGTGCCAGGTCGCATCGAAGCGCTCTATGTGGATGAGGGGGCAATCGTTCAACAAGGGCAGCTGCTGGCACGAATCGACCCACGAGAAATCAAACAGCAAGTGGAACAGGGCAGTGCGCAGGTGGAGTCGGCAAAAGCGAATACCGAGCGCGCCCGAATCGCCTTAGAGATACAAGAGCGCGAGGCGCGTATCCAACTGCGTCAGGCAGAGCTACGGCTGGAGCAAATCCAGCGTGAGGTAGAAGCGCAGCCCGCCCTTACCCAATCGGCGTTGAAGTCCGCAGAGGCAAACTACAAGAGTGCGGAAGAGAACCTGCGCATGCTGGAGACGGTGAAACACCCGCAAGAGCGGGTCGAGGTGGCAAATGCGGTGCGCGATGCCGAAGCCCGTCTGCAAGAGGCACAGCGCAACTACGAACGCCTACAGAAGCTGTTGGAGAAGGGCTATGTGTCGCGCCAGCAGGTGGATAATGCCTACACCGCGCTGACCGTCGCCCAGAGCCAGCTCCAAATTGCCCAGCAACGCCAGCAGCAGTTAGAGGCACAACAACAGAGCGAACTGGAGCGCGCCCGTGCTCAGCTGGAATCGGCACGCGCTGAGTTGGAGCGTGCCCGCGCCAACGCCATCCAAGACGAAATCAAACGCAAACAGCTCGAAACCGCACGCGAAGAAGTCGAATCGGCACGTCTGCGATTGCGCCAAATTGAGATGCGCCAACTGGAACTGCGCCAAGCGCTCGCCAGCGAAAAGCAAGCCACCAGCCAGCTCCAAAACCTGATAATCCAGTTCTCAGAGACCGATGTGCGTAGCCCCATCCGTGGGGTGGTCACGCGTCGCTATCGGGAAGTGGGCGAGCTGGTGATGTCGGGCACGACAGGCTTTGGGGAGGGCACCCCGATTATGCAAGTGGCAGACCTCTCGCAAATGCGCGTACGCCTGAACCTCAACGAGCTGGATGTCGCGAAGGTGCGCGTCGGCATGCCCGTCGAGATTACGGTAGACGCCCTACCCGGACGCACCTTCAAAGGCACGGTCAAGAAAATTGCCCCTGCCTCTCAGGGTGGGCAAACCTCTACGCTCGGAGTGGTGCGCTTCCCAGTGGAGGTCTATCTCAACGCTTCCGACCCTGCCCTGCGACCAGGTATGACCGCGCGCTGTCGAATAATCGTGTCCGAGCGCAAAGGGGTTCTACGCCTGCCTCTGGAAGCCATCGGCAACGAGGATGGGAAGGACTATGTGCTGAAGGTCGTGCCGAATCCGAACAACACCACCAAGAAAGAGAAGGTGTTCATCACAACGGGACAGCGCAACATCACCTATGTGGAGATTGTGGACGGGCTAAAGCAGGGCGACAAGGTAGCGAAACCGCCCTTCACGGGACCTGAGCGTCGCCAGTTCGAAATAGGAGGCAGAGAAGAGCGCGAACGCCGGCGCCAAGGGGAGCAGTAGGTACAATTCTCTCGTATGCAAACGCATATCCGCAACTTCTGTATTATCGCCCATGTGGACCACGGTAAGTCCACACTGGCAGACCGCTTGATGGAGGCGACTGGCGCTATCCCGCCCGGCACGACCGTTGAGCAGGTGCTGGACACGATGGAGCTGGAGCGGGAGCGCGGTATCACCATCAAAATGACCGCTGTGCGCCTTACCTACAAAGCCAAAGATGGACAGACCTATCAACTGAACCTTATCGACACACCGGGACATGTGGACTTCACCTACGAGGTGTCGCGGAGCCTCGCGGCGTGCGAGGGAGCGATACTGGTGGTGGACGCTGCACAGGGCGTCGAAGCGCAAACGATTGCCAACACGAACCTCGCTTATAATCAGGGTTTAGCGATAGTGCCTGTTATCAACAAGATCGACCTTCCCTCTGCCGAGCCTGAGCGCGTGAAAGAGGAGATGGAGCACGCCTTGCTGATTGACCCCAGCGAAGTCATCTTAGCCAGTGCGAAGGAGGGCATCGGGATTGAGGAGATTTTGGAGGCGGTGGTTCAGCGTATACCGCCTCCAAAGGGCGACCCTTCTGCTCCTCTGCGCGCATTGGTGTACGACTCCCACTATGACCCCTATGTGGGGGTCGTGGCGTATGTGAGGGTGGTGGACGGCTCGGTTCAGCCGGGCGACAGGATTATGTTCATGTCCAACGGGAAGGTGTTCGAGGTGGCGCAGGTGGGGTATTTCACGCCTAAGCTCCAGCCTGCAGAACGGCTCAACACAGGCGAGGTGGGCTATATTACCGCAGCCATCAAGTCGGTCAAGGACGCCCAAGTGGGCGATACCATTACGAACGCCGACCGCCCCGCAAAGGAGCCTCTGCCCGGCTTCCGCAAGGTTAAGCCGATGGTGTTCTGTGGGCTGTATCCTGTGGAAGGCGATAAGTACCCTGACCTCCGCGATGCCCTCGATAAGCTAAGCCTCAACGACGCTGCGATTACCTACGAGCCAGAGAGTAGCGCCGCGCTCGGTTTCGGCTTCCGATGTGGGTTTCTGGGGCTTCTGCATATGGAGATTGTGCAGGAGCGATTAGAGCGCGAGTTCGGACTGGAGCTGATTGCCACCGCACCCAGCGTCGCCTACCGCGCCTACACGGATGATGGCACCGTCCACGAGATAGATAACCCTATCCGCTGGCCCAATCCTGGTTCGATCGTCAAAGTCGAGGAGCCTATCGTTTTCGCAACGGTCATGGTGCCCAACGACTATGTAGGAGCAGTGATGGAGTTGTGCATGAACCGTCGCGCCGAGTTCGTTAAAATGGAGTATCCCACGCCCCAGCGTGTGATCCTGTACTATCGCCTTCCGCTAAGTGAAATCCTGCTGGACTTCTACGACCAGCTTAAGAGCCGAACACGGGGCTATGCCTCATTCGACTATGAACCAGCGGGCTACCGCGAGGCGGACATGGTAAAGCTGGACATCCTGATTAATGGCGACCCAGTGGATGCGCTCAGTTTTATTGCACCGCGCGAGCGTGCCTATCCCCGTGCCCGTGCACTGGTAGAGAAGCTCAAAGAAGTCGTCCCACGCCAGCAGTTTGAAGTGCGTATCCAAGCGGCGATAGGCTCCCGTGTGATTGCATCAGAGGTCATCAAGCCGTTCCGCAAGAATGTGATTGCCAAATGCTACGGGGGCGACATTACTCGCAAGCGCAAACTACTGGAACGCCAGAAAGAGGGCAAGAAGCGCATGAAGCAGGTGGGCACGGTCGAAGTGCCCCAAGAGGCGTTTCTCAGCGTGCTGAAAGTAAATGATTAAGAGCCTTGCGGTTGCTTCACCACCTCATAGGTAAGCCCCTGAACCCACTCAACAAGGCGGGGGAAGGGGTTCTCCTGTCTTTGCACTATCCGTTCGAGGGTTTCAGGGTCAAAGAGGTGGCGACGCAGATGGCGCGCCTGACGCTCAATCGTATCCTGCACCAGCGACTCCAGCTCCCACTCCACCTGCTGGAGCCGACGCTGGTGATAGTAGCCATGTTCTTGCTGATAGCGTTGATGCTCGAGTATCTGCTCAACTACTTCTTCCACGCCCTTGCCACTCACGGCTTCCGTTAGCAAGATGGGCGGTATCCAGCCTTTCGGTCGTCCACCCAGCTCCAGCGCGTTCCGAAGCTCGAGGCGCATTCGGGTCGCTCCCTCACGGTCAGCTTTATTGACCACATAGAGGTCGGCAATCTCGATAATGCCCGCTTTCATCGCCTGGATGACATCGCCCGCCTCTGGAACCAGCAGAAGCACGACAGTGTCTGCCACATAGCGCACATCGACCTGCAACTGCCCTGCGCCCACCGTCTCGATTAGGATAAGGTTATATCCTGCCGCCTCCAGCACACGCACCGCAGGAGGCACACCCCGCGAGAGTCCGCCTAAACTGCCCCGACTGGCGAGGCTACGGATGAAAGTGCCTTTCAGTTCCTCATCAAAGCGGATTCGGTCGCCTAAGATTGCACCCCCGCTGAAAGGGCTGGTGGGGTCTACTGCGAGCACGGCGACTCGGTAGCCGCGCTTGGCGAAGTGGGGGATGAGCTGATAGGTCATCGTGCTTTTGCCCGCTCCGGGCGCACCCGTGATGCCAATTTTATAGGCGTGCCCTGTGAAGGGGAACAGTCGTTCTAACAGTTGAATTCGCTGAGGGTCTTCGCTTTCTACAAGCGAGATTGCCCGCGCAATCGCACGCGTCTCACTGCGACGAACGCCCTCTACTAAAGCCTCTAACTGAGAAGCCGACACCGACATTAGGGGGATTATACCTTTCGGTCGGAGCCGTTCTCGGTTTCCTTGGGGGTTTGGGATTGAAGGCGCAGCAGCTCCATCCACGCAGAGAAGGGGTCTAACGGGTTCTGTCGTCGCTCTAAATCGAACTCTGCAATACGAGCGTTAAGCCGTTTCAAGGTGTTGCGGATTTGCCACGCCAACACCCCGATTATCACCAAGCATATCGCTATGAAGCTCCAGTTCATCGCTTGCCCTCCACAAGGTGGAGTAGGCTGGCATGATGCGCGTGACAAAGGCAGAGGGCGAGCGCATCGGCAGTATCATCTGGCTTAGGGGGGCTTTCCAAGTGGAGCAGGCGTGCTACCATCGTCTGCACCTGTGCCTTATCCGCTCCCCCGTAGCCTGTGACTGCCTGCTTCACCTGCAGGGGCGTGTATTCGTACCAGAGGAGACCGCGCTGAGCCACTGCCAACAGCACCACCCCCACCGAGCGCGCCACCTGCATCGCAGTACGACGGTTCGTGCTGAACAGCACCTGCTCGGTTACCACCACATCGGGCTGATAATGCTCGATCAGTGTAAGCACACCCTCGTGAAGTTTCAGCAGTCGTTCGGGCAGAGTGAGGCTCTTGGGGGTCTGAAGTGAACCGTACGCCAACGCGCGATGCCGATTACCAACCTTCTCTACCACACCATAGCCCATCGTGGCTGTGCCAGGGTCGATTCCCAAAATGACCATCAGGGAAATTGTACCTGTTCAAGAGTGAGGCTGTTCAAAAAAGTGGCTTGGGCATCTTGCCCGTCAAGCGTAGCACGGGCATTCCTGCCTGTGTTTCTAAAAAGGCACAGACACGAATGTCTGTGCTACGATGTCCACGGTGAGTCGTTGATGTCTACGGACGAGCCGTTGATGTCTACGGATAATCCGTTGATGTCCACGGACGAGCCGTTGGGCAGGATGTCCATGCAACGGCCGTTGGGCAGGATGCCCGTGCTACGAATGGGTCTTTCGAACATCCCCTTCAAGAGTTGACTCGAAGAAATCCTAACCGCTCATTTCGGCTCTCAAGACCTCAGGCTTGATGATGCCGATATAAGGCAGGCTTCGGTACTGCTGGCGCCAATCTAAGCCATAGCCTACAAGGAACTCGTCGGGGGCATCGAAGCCCTTGTAGGCAATTGGGATATCGATGAGCCGACGGTAGGGACGGTCTAACAGCACACACACCTTCAGGCTGGCGGGCTTACGACGCTCCAAGTTGCGAAAGATGTAGGAGAGGGTCAGCCCTGTGTCCAGCACATCCTCCACGATGAGCACATGGCGCCCCGCAATCGGCTCATCTAAGTCTTTGGTGATGCGCACCTCCCCGCTTTGGCTTTGCGGACCGTAGGAGGTAATGGCTAAGAAGTCGAGTGTGTGGGGGATAGTAAGGGCGCGCGCCAGATCGGTGAGGAAGAACAGACCGCCCTTCATAATCGTCACAAGATGGGGGAGCAACCCTTCATAGTCGCGGTCGATTTGGCGGGCGAGTTGGCGCACTTTGCGTCGAATCTGCTTCTCATCCAGCCATACCCGCTGGATGATGGGAGGCAGAGGTTTGGCAGGGGGCGTTTGCACTCGACTCATCGCACGATACTGCCTTCTGGAACGGGCTTATCGGGCGAGAGAAGCACCGCCTTGCCCTCCACATCCGCTGCTAAGAGCATGCCCTCCGAGACCACTCCGCGTATGACCGCAGGCTGGAGGTTCACCAGCACCGCAATCTGGCGTCCCACCAGCTCTTCTGGAGTGTAGGTTTCTGCAATTCCCGCAACCAGCGTGCGCGTCTCGTTGCCCAGGTCAACGGTGAGTTTGTACAGTTTCTGGGCGTTCGGGATACGCTCTGCAGAGCGTATCGTTGCCACTCGTATCTGGATACGCTTGAAATCGTCAATCGTGATGGTCTCGCTCATAGCCGATGGAGATAGTGTACCCTGTGCAGGCTCTGGTTTTGGTGGGGCAGGAGCAGGCTTTGCTTGGAGGCGTGGGAAGATGGGGGTAGGGGAGGCGACAGTGTGCCCTATGGGAAGGGCGTTCAGCTCGTGGGTTGCGCTCCACGGGGGCACATCGGGCAGGTTCAGCTGGCGCGCCATCTCGCGTGCCACCGCAGGCATAACAGGCTCCACCAAAACGCTCAGGATGCGAATGGCGGATAGCCCTGCATAGAGCACCTGCCCGGCGCGCTCGGTGTTGCCTGCCTTCACCAGCGACCATGGGGCTTGCTCATCATAGTAGCGGTTGATGGCACCGATAATCTCCCACGCCTCGCGCAGACCGCGCGGGAAATCGACTGCGGAATACGCCTCTTCTACTACAGCGACCTGTTGTTGGAAGAGGTTCGCCAACGGCTCATCCACCCGTGCGCCTTGCGGGATACGCCCTCCAAAGTAGCGGTTCATCATCGAAAGGGTTCGGTGGACGAGGTTGCCGAGGTCGTTTGCCAAGTCGCCATTATAGCGGGTCTCCAGCCCTTCAAGGCTGAACTCGGCGTCCGAATCGGTGGGCATCTCCCGAAGCATATAGTAGCGGAAGGCGTCTATGGCGTAGGGCTGTTCACAACCACTTGCATCGCTGAGTTCCTGTGCTACCTCCAGCGGTGCGTACACATTGCCCAACGACTTGGACATCTTCTGCTTGTTCACAATCCACCAGCCATGCCCATACAGCCGTTCGGGCAGAGGTACGCCCAACGCCATCAACATAGCGGGCCAGATGGTGGCGTGAAAGCGAGGCAAAATGTCTTTGCCCATCAGTTGCAGGTCGGGGGGCCAAATCTCAAGGTAGGTATCACCCTTGTCGAGCCAATCGGTGGCGGTAAGGTAGTTCAAGAGGGCATCGAACCAGACATAGATTACCGCACCGGAAGGGTCATCGGGCACAGGAATGCCCCAATCAGTTCCACTTCGGCTGACCGCTACATCCTGTAGCCCTTCCGCCATGAAGCCGAGCGTCTCGTTGCGTCGTACTTCAGGCTCAATAAAGTGCGGATGGTTCAGGATATGCTCACGGAGGCGGTCTTCATAAGCAGAGAGGCGGAAATAGTAGCATGGCTCATCGCGATACTCCAACGGTCTGCCACAATCGGGACAGGTATTCCCTGCGCCCACTTTGGTCGGGGCGAAGAAGGTCTCACACGACACACAGTACCAGCCTTCGTAGCGTCCCTCGTAGATGTCGCCTTGCTGGCGCAGGCGTCGGAACACCTCGGTAACGGTGCGTTTGTGTCGCTCCTCGGTAGTGCGGATGAACACATCGTACTCGATATGGAGTTCGCGCCAAGTGCGCTCGAACACCTCCGCCATCTCGTCCACAAACTGCTGGGTGGGAATGCCTTTCTCTTGGGCGACGCGGTGAACCTTAGGGGCGTTCTCGTCGGTGCCTGTAAGGAAGTAGACGGCGCACCCGCGTCGTTTCTGGAAGCGCGCACAAGCGTCCGCCACGATTGTGGTCAGTGCCGTGCCGATGTGTGGAACGCTATTGACATAGTAGATTGGCGTCGTGATGTAGTACCGTTTCATCGCTGATTAGAGTGTACCTGATTCAAGTCCTCAAACTTAGCAGGAGGTTTTTAGGGTGTCTGGTATCATACTGTTATGGCTCTGGTTCGGGAAGAGGATAGTTTTGAGGCACAGATCGGGTATAAGTCGGTCATCGATCTGGGACGCTCAGCCCAGGTTCCATTTCCGCATAACATCGCAGAGTATCCGACAAAAATCTTGCCCCAAGCGATGGGGGCTTTTATGGAGCGATTGAGCAGTCCCGATGAACTTGTCTTAGACCCGTTTTGTGGTGGGGGCACGGTGGCGGTCGAGTGTGCTCTTCAAAAGAGGCGTTCGATAAATATCGACATCAATCCCCAAGCCCTTACAATTGCGCGCCAAAAACTGCAAGCCCTTCAGACAGGTTCGCTGTTTGAGGAGGCACCATATGTCCATCATCAAGTGCTGATTCAGGCAGATGCCCGTCAACTCCCTCTCAAAGCCGACTCGGTTGACGCAATCGTAACCGACATTCCCTATGCCGACATGATACGCTATTCTTCACTTCCGAACGACCTCAGCACGATAGAGGATTATGATGAGTTCCTTTCTGAGTTGTCTCATGCTTTCGAGGAGATGAGAAGGGTGTTGAAGCGTGGGCGATATGCGGCAGTGTTTGTTGCGGATTATCGTATAGGACGAAGCCGAATTATCTTGCCTCTTCATTCCGATGTCATTCAGATAATGCATGAGATAGGGTTTGAGCTTTTTGACCTATATGTGTGGCGTTATTATCGTTCGGGTGGGTTCCGTCCGTTTGGAGCGCGTCCCTATCAAGCGATGAATGTGCATTCGTACATCCTCGTGTTCCACAACCCAGCCACCCAGCGCCCATTAGTCAAGAATCGTCCTGTGCGATACCGTCGAAGGCTGGTTGAGAAACTGGAAAAAAATCAAAGATATAGTCTTGAAATTAAAGTCTTGAAATTAATATGATTACATATGCACTGAAAAATCTGTTCTCGAGTACTCAAGTACCAGTATTGATAGTAGGTGGGGGATTAGGCGGGTGTGCCTGTGCCATTGCGCTCTCTGCCCATCGAATCCCCACGCTGTTGGTGGAAGAGAGCGACTGGATTGGAGGGCAACTCACCACGCAAGCCGTGCCTCCCGATGAACACCGCTGGATCGAAGAGCAGGGCTGTACCCGACGCTATCGCGCCTTCCGGGAAGCGGTACGCGACTATTACCGACGCTACTACCCCTTACTGGAATCGGTGCGCCAAGACCCCTACCTGAACCCCGGCGGGGGGCTTGTGAGCCGACTATGCCATGAGCCAAAGGTCGCACTCGCCGTTCTGAACGCGATGCTTGCCTACCCCCAGATGGCGGGCTGGCTCAAGATACTCACTCAGCACAAGGCACGCGCTGTGCTTACCGATGGCGACTTTGTGCGTGGCGTGCGCGTCATGGATTTGCGCACAGGCTTGGAACACGATGTCTACTCCCAGTATGTGGTGGACGCCACCGAGCTGGGTGACCTGCTTCCACTGGCAGACGTCGAGTATGTCACAGGCGCAGAGGCACAACGCGACACTGGGGAACCGCACGCAAAGCCCGAACCTGAACCCCTCAATATGCAGGCTATCACTTGGTGTATGGCGTTGGGCTACAATCCAGAGGGCGACTACACAATCTCCAAACCGCCCCACTATGAGTTCTGGCGCTCCTATCAGCCACCTTTCTGGTACGGTCCGCTATTGGGGTGGGTGGATGTGAACCCGATTACGCTGGAACCGCGCCGGATGAGCCTTTTTGGGGAGGACGGCACTTTCAGCCTCTTCCGTTATCGCCAGATTGTGGAGCCTGCCCACTATGAACCCTCTCTTGCTCCACGCCCTCAGACGATACTCAACTGGCCCCAAAATGACTACTTTCTGGGACCGATTATAGAGGTTCCAGAGAATGAGCGAGCGAAGCACCTGCGCAACGCGCGCCTCTTGTCCGAATGCCTGCTCTACTGGCTCCAGACGGAAGCCCCGCGCCCCGACGGGGGCGTTGGCTATCCGGGTTTGTATCTCTGCCCAGAAATCACGGGCACCGATGATGGGTTTGCCAAGATGCCCTACATTCGCGAGTCGCGCCGCATTCGCGCCCGCTTCACTGTGTGCGAACAGCATGTCAGTGCCGAGTGCCGACCGGGAGAGACGCTTGCAGAGCCGTTTCCCAACAGCGTGGGGGTAGGGCACTATCGGATTGACCTACACCCTACCACAGGTGGCGACAACTATCTGGATGTCGATGCCTTGCCGTTCCAAATCCCACTGGGTGCGCTTTTGCCGATACGCGTGCGCAACCTCCTACCCGCCTGCAAAAACATCGGCACGACCCATATCACGAACGGCTGTTATCGCCTGCACCCTGTGGAGTGGAACATCGGGGAGGCGGTGGGGTGCTTGCTGGCGTTCTGCATCGAGCGCAAGGTGGAACCTCATCAGGTGTATGAGAACCCTCATCTCCTCAGCGACTACCAAGCGTTGCTGGATAAGCACGGCATTCAGCGCGAGTGGCGGTTCTAAGTAGCACGGGCATCCTGCCCATCAGCCAGATGGGCGAGACGCCCAAGCCACAGCGTAGCACGGGCATTCCTGCCCGTCTTGGGGCAGACCTGGGTGCCCATCCCATTTCACTGCAGAAGTGCCCTGTGGAACCCGATAATCTCGGATGGAGTATAATAGGTTTGGGGATACTATGAGTGAGTCGATTCCGGGCTATTGGCTCTCTGCTGACCCGTGGGATTTGCACCGTCGCGCCGAGAAAGACCGCCTTCGCCACAACGAGAAGGTGAAGGAGATTATCAAGGAGAATCTCGGTGAGATTATCAGCCAGCAGGATATTATCACCGCGGATGGCGATAAGATTGTCAAAATCCCCATTCGCGGGCTGGAACTGCCCCACATTCGGTACGACCCGCATGGCAAGAAAGGGGTAGGGCAGGGACAAGGCAATAGCAAGCCCGGCGATGTAATCGGGCGTTCGGGTCAGCAAGGGCAGGGCGCTGGCAAGCAGGCAGGAACCGAGCCAGGTGTTGATTTCTATGAGGCAGAGTTCACCATCGAAGAGCTGGTGCAGTTGGTGTTCGAAGATTTGCACCTGCCCGACTTGCGCGACAAAGGCACCAAAGAGATTCTCGCTGACCAAGTGCGCTTCGATACAATTGCACGGCGTGGGGCGCAGTCAAATCTGGATAAGAAGCGCACGCTCATCGCCGCGTGGAAGCGCAACGCTGCAGAGGGCAAGCCCGGCTGGGAGATTCGGGAAGAGGACAAGCGCTACAAGAGCTGGGAAATCGTGCCAGAGCGCCAGCGCAACGCCGTGGTGATTGCCATGCGCGATGTGTCGGGCAGTATGGGCGAGTTCGAGGCTTATATCGCCCGCAGTTTCTACTACTGGATGGTACGGTTCCTGCGCACGAAATACACCGCCACCGAAATCGTGTTCATCACCTGCCACACGGAAGCGAAAGAGGTGGACGAGCATACCTTCTTTTCCGCAGGCGATTCGGGCGGGACACGCCTCTCCGCTGCCTACAAGCTGGCGTTGGAGATTATCGAGAAACGCTACAACCCACGCGAGTGGAACATCTACCCCTTCATGTTCTCGGATGGCTATAACTGGGGCGACCACGAGGTGGTGGAGTATATGCGTCGGTTAGTGGAGTACTCCAACCTCATCGGCTATGGCGAGATTGCAAACGACCTCTGGGGCAGTTCGGGAGGTTTAGCACCCCTTGGACAGGCGCTCACGGAGGCATTTGGAGATGACCCGCGCGTAGTCGTGGTGAAGATTACCTCTAAAGAGGATGTGTGGCCCGCCCTCAAGCGGTTCTTCAGCAAGCACCCCGAAATGGAAACCCTCAGAGCATAGTTGAAGGCGTAGTAGAGGCGTCTCGCCCCTGCTTCTCTATGCCACGCTACACCTCCACATCGCTATAGGTGGTATCGATTGTCACAAAGCGCGAGAAGGCGGGCTGGAAGCGCAGGATGACCTTGCCTATCGGTCCGTTGCGCTGTTTGGCGATGATGATTTCCGCGTCGGTGTCCTGAGAAGCCTTGATGATAGCCTTCTCGCCCTCTTTGTCGGCAAGTGGGTTCTCACGGTGGATGAACATCACCACATCGGCTTCCGCCTCGATAGAGCCACTGTCGCGCAGGTCCGACAGGATGGGGCGTTTGTTCTCACGCTTCTCTATGGAGCGAGAGAGCTGAGAGAGCACCAATACGGGCACATGGAACTCGCGGGCTAACTGCTTGAGCGCGCGGGCAATCTCCCCTATCTCTTGGTTGCGGTTCTCCACGCGTCGGTTCGAAGAGCGCATCAGCTGGAGGTAATCGATTACGATTAGGGCGAGGTCGCCAGTCTGAGCGCGCAGGCGTCGGCACTTGGCGCGCATCTCGAGCGGGGATAGGCTCGTGGTGTCATCGATATAGATGGGCGCGCGGAACAGACGCTCTGCAGCCACCCTGAGGTGCTGCCAGTCCTCTTCGCTCAATCGCCCGTGGCGTATCCGCTCCATATCCACTCCAGCAAGCGAGCAGAGCAGGCGTTGTACCAGTTGGTCGCTCGACATCTCCAGGCTGAAGATGGCGACAGGACGGTTCTCGCGCAGAGCCACATTCTCGGCAATATTGAGGGCAAGCGAGGTCTTGCCGACACTGGGGCGTGCGGCTAACACGATAAGCTCGGCAGGTTGTAGCCCCGAGGTAAGGCGGTCCAGAGCAGGGAAATGGGTGGGAATGCCTAAAATCCCCCGCCCAGAGTTCTGAATCTCCTCAAAATGCTCTAAGGAGTCCAGTATCTTTTCGCCAATCTGCACGAAGGTGCGTCCCATGCGACGCTGAGAGACTTGGAACACTGCATGCTCCGAGAGGTCTACAATCTCTTGCACGCTCAGGTCGGGTTCGTCCACGAGGCGCAAAATTTCATGAGAGGCGTGTACCAGTCGGCGCAGGATGGCTTTCTCTTCTACAATCCGAGCGTAATATTCCGCATTAGAGGCGGTGGGCACACTCTCGGTGATAGCGACAAGGGCAGGCAACCCGCCCACCTCTTCCAGTTGATTACGCCTGCGCAGTTCCTCCTGCACCGTAAGCAAGTCCACCGCCATGCGCCGTTCGTGGAGCGAGTAGATGACCTCGCAGATTGTCTGATGAGCAGGGTGATAGAAATCCTCAGGGCGCAGAATCTCCAACACCTTCTCGATGGCAGTGGGGTCGAGCATCATTGCGCCGAGGGTGCTCATCTCTGCCTCGGTGCTGTGAGGGGCTATCCGACCAGTGCGCAGTTCGACCATCACCTACGATTCTACCCCGCAGAAAAACAAGCCCTCTCTACGCACACAGTGCAGAGAGGGCAAGCAGAATGGGTAAAGACCTAAGAGAACTCCCTACCAGCACGGTGGGTTAGTAGGAGATGTGCAATACTTCTCGCATACATTCCGAATGGGGGTATCGGGAATGCCGAAAAAGTCTCCGAAGCAGGTCTGGTGAGGGTCCACTGTATTAAACTCTGCCTCTGTGCGAGGCACTCGATTGTTCCACCCAGGGGGATAGCCAAAGTTGTAGTACCATATCGTGTTGCGTTGAGCACAAACTCCTGAGTCGGTTCCACGCCACGGGGGCGGAATTTCTCCACCCCTTGGCATGCCAAGATGGTGCGCCCATTTGACATGACCATCCAGATAGGCAAGGTTTGAACCCAGTGTATGGCGGGGCCAGATGTCGATCTTGAACCAGTAATCGTACCAGTAGGTGCCCGCGTTGAAATACCAGTAGCCATCGACGAGTGCGATTGTTTCAGCAGGACGAGGAACATAGGATTCGGAGATGACTTTGCCGATCATCTGGCGTCCCACGCTTACTCGGCAAGTATCGTAGCTGAAAATGCCGTAGTTCGGTACATAAGCGAAGTATCGGAAAGTGCCCAAACTTCGCAAAGAAGCGTTGCGATGGCGCAGTCGCGCGGGCCAATCCATACCACCTTCCGCTGTGGGGTAAGAGGGGCAGGTCAATATCTCTGCCCCCCTACGATAGGGGTGGAGCAGGTCAAAGAGATGGACGACAGTGTAGCCAAATCCGCTGATACCGCGTGGATAGCTCTCACTAAAGTCCGTGGTGTACATGAGAATGGATTGGATGTTCTGTCGCGTATTACTCAAGCACTGCGTCTGACGCGCCTTCTCCCTCGCCCGAGCGAAGACTGGGAACAGGATTGCTGCGAGGATAGCGATAATCGCTATCACCACCAATAGCTCGATTAAGGTAAAGCCACGCTTTATCATGAAAATGCTCCCTCCGAATGGTATTATACACCATTCCTGCAGAAATTGCAACCCCTCATGGCTCAAGGGTGTAGGCTTTGTTGAAGCGCGCCATGACCTGTTCGATCGGCTCCATAAGCCACGCTTCGCAGGCATCTGCACTGATTTCTAACAAGCGTGCGATGAGGGGCTTCTCGGACTCTTCGAACGGGGACAGCACGAAATCCGCAAGGTCAATCTCTTCGGGCGCAGGACCAATCCCAACACGCAGGCGAGGGAACTCTTCAGTGCCGATTGCCAAGATAATCGAACGCATACCGTTATGCCCCCCGCTGGAGCCTTTTGGGCGCAGGCGGAGCGTTCCCAGTGGGAGTGCAACCTCGTCGTAAACAACCAGCATTTGCGAGGGCTGAAGGTGATACGCCTGAAGCAGAGCCTTCACCGCCTCGCCACTACGGTTCATATAGGTCATCGGCTGAGCCAATAGCACAGGCACCTCGCCAATCGTCCCAATCCCGAACCGACTGTGATGCCGATGCTGGCTCAGGGCAATCCCGTGCCGACGCGCCAGCAGGCTCACCACCCAGAAGCCCACATTGTGGCGGGTGTTTGCATACTGCTCCCCCGGATTGCCTAAGCCAACAATGAGGCGTTGGGGAGACTCTTTCTTATGCCGAATAAAGGAGAAAAGGTTCACGGCGTTTCCGGAATGCCTTCACATCACGCTCGATGCGCGCCAATATCCGTTCGGGGTCGGCTCCTTCCATCAGCATAGTATGAACCTCACGGTTCGCTAAGAGACCCAGCGCACGCTGTGCCTCCCATTCACGGGGGTAGAGCCTCCGAAGGGCATAGCCTATCCCGATGCCCATCGCCACAGGACGCAGTTTCGCACGCTCGGTGATGAAGATGGACACGCCCTGACACGCCACACCCTTGTAGGTGCTGGCGGTTGGGGTGAAAGTGATCGGCACGAAACGCGCACCCGCGCTGGTCGGTAGTTCGTTCAGAAAACCTGCCAATCGACGCCCATCGATCCATGGGGCACCCAACACCTCAAAAGGGGTATCGGTACCGCGCCCCACCGATAGGTTTGTCCCTTCCCAAAGCCCCACACCAGGATAGAGCAACGCCTGCTGAAGTCGACGCATGTTGGGCGAAGGGTTCACCCAGAATAGCCCACACTCGTCGAGCCACATGGTGCGCTTCCAGCCCTCACAAGGGATGATGGTGAGGTTCGCACCAATCGCACGCTCCTCGTTGAACATGCGCGCCAGTTCGCCTACTGTCATGCCGTGCCGAAGGGGAATCGTATGGTAGGCAGTGAACCCCAAGCGGTCAGGGTCAGCCAGCTGTCCTTCCACATCGACACCGTTGATAGGGTTCTGCCTATCCAGCACATAGAAAGGGATGCCCTGTTCCGCGGATGCCTCCATCGCCAGCCCCATCGTGGAGATGTAGGTATAGAAGCGTGTGCCGATGTCCTGAATATCGAACAGTAGAGCGTCCAGATTCGCCAGTTGCTGGGGTGTGGGTTTCTTGCGTTCACCATAGAGGCTGTAGATGGGCAATCCTGTCGCCTCATCGATGGCGTCGGGCACGAGAGAGTCCAATTCCCCCCGAATGCCGTGCTCTGGGCTGAACAAGGTGACAAGCCGCGCCCCCGCTTGGCGAAGGGCATCGACCGTCGGTTGAAGGTCGACGGTTAGCCCTGTATGGTTCGTGATAAGCCCGAGTCTACCTTCGGGGATGGCGCCCGTAGCAAGAAGCCGATCGATACCGTTGCGCATAACACAGCAGGTATACCCGATACGGGTGCCCAAGTTGCCACAGGTATACTTCTGTGGGGTGAACTGCCGATGCCTAAGACCGTTGTGAAGGCGAAGCGGAAGGCTCGTGCTCAGCGTGCCGAGACACCGCCTGTTGCCTACTGCCCCGACCTGCCCGACGAGAGTCAACTCATCTTTGAGGATGGTGAACCGTTGGAAAGCGATTGGCATGTGTTGCAGATTTACCTGCTCCACGAGGTGGTGAGCCAACTGTTTGAGGGGCGCACCGACTTCTTCTGTGGGGGCAACATGTTCATCTACTTCAGTGAGGAGCAAGTAGAGAGCGTACGCCAGCAACGCCCGCTCTACAAGGGTCCCGACTTCTTTGTGGTCAAGGATGTGGACGGCTTGAAACCGCGCAAGGGCTGGGTGGTGTGGAAAGAGGGTGGACGCTATCCCGATGTAATCTTCGAGCTGGTCTCACCTACCACCACGAAGAAGGATAAGCAGGAGAACCTTGCGCTCTATTCCAAGACCTTCGGCACAGAAGAGTATTTCTGGTATGACCCCGACATAGATGAGCTGAAGGGGTTTCGCTTGGTGGATGGAGACTATGTGCCGATAGAACCGAACGAGCAGGGATGGCTCTGGAGCAATCAGCTGGGTGCCTATGTGGGGGTGTGGGAAGGGGTGTTTCATCGGCGTCGGTATCGGTGGGTGCGACTGTTTCGTGCGGACGGCTTTTTGGTGCTGACTTCCCAAGAGCGCGCGGAGCAGGAACGCCAGCGTGCCGAGCAGGAGCGTCAACGCGCCGAGCGACTTGCCCAGCGCTTGCGAGAACTGGGAATTGAGCCTGAAGAGTGAAAGGATGTGGCTTGGGCTACTGATAGGGATAGTGATTGCGATTGGTGTCCTATTGCTGGGCAACTATTTGGTAGTGCGCGCCAGTTTGCGCCCGCCTCGCACTCCATTTTTCGTTACGCCTCGCGACTTGGGGTTGCCGTATCAACAGGTCGCCTTTCCTTCACGAGATGGGATACGGCTCTACGGGTGGTGGATACCAGCGCCCAAACCGATTGGGATTGCTATCCTATGTCATGGCTACTTGATGAACCGCTGTGAACCCTTACCTGTGGCGCGGGAGCTGTGGCAGGCGGGGTTCCACTGCTTGGTGTTCGATTTCCGCGCCTCAGGCAAGAGCGAGGGAGCCATCTGCACAATTGGCGACTTGGAACGGCTGGATGTGCTCTCTGCCATCGACTTTGCAGAGCGTACCGCCCCTGGTCTACCTATAGTGTTGTATGGCGCGTCGATGGGGGGCGCAGCATCGCTCTTAGCAGCTGCGGAAGACCCGCGCGTGAAGGCGATAGTGGCAGACTCGTCCTACGCTCGGCTCAGCGATGCAGTGGACGACTGGTGGCGGGGCAGTTTTGGCAGAGC
>FWWM01004277.1_pt1 | contig 33515 bp, 20 predicted proteins | sample 2228351 | NCBI WGS metagenome assembly FWWM01 (sample SAMEA103939774, study PRJEB20133) | metagenome
CGTCTTTTTTGACCATGGTTCGGCACCCTGTCCCAACTCATGTCTGAACTTCAGCTACCAGGACTTGATATTTTTGTTTTTAGTGCTATAATAATAACTGCAACGGGTTACCCCCGCCTGTTGCGAGTTCCCCCCAAGGCGTGTCGCTGGTGCGGATGTTATTGAGTGCACCAGGGCACGCTTCTTTTTTAGAGTTCGCGCAACGCGCGCTGAATTTCGCGCTCGCTTTCGCGCCTGGCTATAGCCTGGCGCTTGTCGTAAAGTTTCTTGCCGCGCGCCAGCGCGATCTCTACTTTCAGCAGCCCGCGCTTCAAGTAAGCTCGCGTAGGAATGATGGTGAAGCCGCGACGCTCGCTGCTCAGCGCCAGTTCTGCGATTTCTTTCTTTTTGAGCAGCAACTTGCGGTCGCGGCGCTCGTCGGCGTGTTCGCCTTGGCGCGCAAAGCCAGTGCTGTGGGCGTAGTGGGGCACCCAGGCGCCGATCAACCACGCCTCACCGTTGCGAATTTGGACGAACGCATCGCGCAGGTCCATCTTGCCCTGACGGATGGATTTGATCTCGCCACCCGTCAGCACCACACCCGCCTCGTAACGCTCGAACAGCTCGTAATCGAACGAGGCGCGACGGTTGGTGGCGACGACCTTGATGTTCTCGCTCGCTTGACCAGTCCTGCTCATTTGAAGCTCTGATCGTAGCCGGATTCGTCTGCGCCTGTGTTGGTGGTGGATAGGTGCAGCACTTCGTAAATGACCACGCGCGCGTTGCGCCAGGCGACGCGCAGCTCACCCGCTTCTACCAGCGCGTCAAACTTCGCCAGCCCTTGTGTGCCGTAATAGATGCGCTCCAGCTCCCCCAGCAGGATGTAGCGCGGCTGGTAACGCCGCAAGAGTTGGCGCGCGATGTTCACATCGGGCGTGCGGTAAAACAGCGCCACGTCGTTATCTCGGGCGTACACCACGTGATCGCCCACCGCCGCGCGTTGCTGGCGTTGATGCCATTGCCAACCAATCACCGTGGGCAAGCCGGTATAGATTGAGAATCGGTTGCCCCAGCGATAAAGCGCCCCGCCTGTCGTGCCTTCCAGAATGGTGGGTGAGCCAGCCACATGCTGTTGCAGCCAGCGCATTGCTTCGTAGTCATCGCGCAGTGGGAAGCTGTAGGGTGTGTCGTTCACCACTTCTACGCGCTCCGCGAAGCGCATGAACGCCATGCCGTCCAGCCCGGTGGGCGCCTCGCGTGTGTAACGGTCGTTGATTTTGGCAGGGATGGCGAAAGCCGGATATAGCGCTGAAAGGAAGACAGCCACTCCCACCGCGAGGAGGAATCCCGCGCGCGCCAGGCGCGCTGGCAGCGATGGCGCGTTGAGCGCACGCAGCGACTCCACTGCGCGCACCAGCCCCACGCCAGCCGCCACGCCCAGCAGCAGCCACGCCTGGATGTAGAACTTGAAGACCGTGTTCATGCGCGCGATGTCGCCGCGCAATACAAACAGCTCCACGAACAGCGTCAGCACCCAGGCGCCGCCAGCGATCAGCCACAGCAGGCGTTCGCCCGATTGCGGAGCGCCAGGTCGCAGCGCAGCTCGCAAGCTCAGCGCAATCAGCGGCACGGAGAGCATCGCTGTGGGGACGCCCGCCAGCGCCACCACGCCGCCACCGATCAGCGCAACCAGCAATGCCCAACGCGAGGCTGTGTCTTTCAGGTAATGCGTGGCGAGCCAGCCGACGAGGGATAAGATGAACAAGCCGTAGATGGTGACGTAGGTGTTGATTTGTGTCCGCTCGCCCTCCCACAAGCCGATCTCGTTGTATGCCGACCCGTAGTGCGCCAGGTAGGGCACAATCGCGGCGCGCCCCAGCGCAAAGAAGGCGACCGCCCATGGCGCTGCGCGCAGGGCAGCGCGCGCTGCATTGTGCAGATTGAAATCTCCGCTGAGCTGCTGAAGCTTGCCCAACCACAAACCCGCGATGCCCACCAGCAGCAGGGTAGGGTAGTCCCAGGAGTTGGTTGCCCAGAGCAGACCCACCACACCTGCGCCGATCGCCAGGCTGGCAAAGTTGATCACACCCAGGGCGAACAGCAGTGCCATCCCCAGCGCCAGGTACGCCAACGGCATCGCCATCATGTGGGCGTGCAGGTCGGCGTAAAGAAAGGTGAAGAGCGGGAACTCGGCGATCCACACCTCTGGCGCTGGGCGTGTTGGGTTCCAGTAGGGCCAGTTGGGGTAGATCGGCAACGGCGCGCCGCCGACCCAGCGCGCGATGCCCGTTATCAGCGCAATGGGCGCGGGTGTGCCTTGCTCAACGCCGCCCAGCTTCTCCCACGCTGGCGCGACGACGCGGATTTCGTCGCCATTGCCCAGGTATGCCACGAACGCCATGGCGCACGCCCCCGCTGCGAGCGCCCCCATGCGCCCCGTGCTGGTGCCGCGCACGACTGCGTAAAACGCCCCGCCCAGCGCAAACGCGCTGGCAGCCACCATCGCAAACAACGTGGGGATGACGATGTTGTACGCCACCGCCGGGTTGATCCCCAGCGCTTTCACCGGCGCGCCCACCATCACCCAACCGAAGTAGTAGTAGTTGATGTAACCACCAGCAAACCACGGGTCCTGGGGCGGAAACCACGTCGCCTTCAACACCGAATTGAAGTAGGCAAAGTCCATCGGTTTCTCGCCGCCCATGTAGGGATGCCACAGGTCGGGGTTGCCTGCGCGGATGAGCAAAAAGAACGCGAAGGAGAAAGCAAAGGTCGCCTCGACAGCGAGCATTGCCCAGCCGTCGTGCCGCAAGATGGCGAAGACGCGCTCGCGGTTCAGATGCCCGACGGTTGCTCCGCCGATCACCACCGCCGCGATCACCGCCCAGATCGTCGCGGGTGTGAACGGCGCAAGGCGGGCGCTCGCCAGCATCCAGGATGTCCAAGCCACCAGCGCGAAGCCCAACGTAAAGGAGAGCGCCAGGAAGAGCGCGCCAAACGGCACGCGCGCAGCTTGATCTGTCCTGCCGTCGGGTATGGCTGTGCCGCGGGCGAGCGCCACAAAGAACATCAACGCGGCAATGCCCAACACATGCGTCAGCGCCATCCAGGCGAGCACCGCCAGCAGCTCGGATTGATTCAGCGGCGATCCGGCGGGGAACAGCGCGCTCCACGTGCCGCCGGCTTGCTGATCGCGCAGCGTGAGGTCATCCAGCAGCAAGCCGCCTGGCGCGTTGGCTGCGTCGCGGGGCGACTGGCGGCGCGTCACGGAGAAATCGGCAGCGCCCAGGATTGCCTCGGCGTTGGCGCGCGTGTAGCGCGGCGTCTTGCGGAAGATCAACACGCGCGGGTGGTCGTACACGGAGTAAGCCTCCTCAGCGGGAGGGTAGGGCACAAACGTGCCCGGCGGCGTGCCGGCGGTGTTGTGCGCGCGCACGAGCATCTGCGGCATCTCCTGACTGTTGAAGATGAACGGGCCCAGGCGCGGGAAACGGTGGAAGTCTGCCGCCAACTCGAAGCCCAGCTTGCCGCTGAAGAGTGCGCGATAGTAGCGCGTGGTCATCGGATAGCGCCACGGCAGACGCGGGATGGACGCATATAGGCGGTTGCTGGAGATCGCAATGTAGTCCGCTTCGTCCAGCCAGTCCAGCATTTGAAGCAGCTTCTGTGGGGTGTCGTCGTTGTAGTTTTGCATTTGCCCGTCGCTGCTGCTGGACAAGCCGCGATAGTAGCTGCCGAATGGGTCGCGCCCTTCCAGGCGTTGCGGCAGGGCGTCGTCCCAGTGTTCGTTGGCGATCACGCTGGTGCGGGCGATCACAGGACCGCCGCTTAGCGCGCGCAGCTCCAGGAAGTAGCCTTGCTGCGGGTCCAGCTTAAGAGACGTGAAGCGCAGGTGCGGTTGATCCGCGCTGATCGCGCTCCTGGCGATGCCGACCGTCTCGCCATTGGTCATCTCCAGCAGCCGCGCTTCGATCAGCGCGCTGCCCTGCACGTAGTTCAGCGTCAGCCGCAAGGCGCCGACGTGCGCGGCACGGCTCACTTCGGCTGGCAAGGGCACTGCCTGGGCAGGGGCGCCCTCCATCAGCGTCAGATCGCGCACGGGGAGCTGCACGGGCGCGGCATCGGCTTCCCATTGCGCGGTGAGCGCGGTGGGCACATGCACATACATCCACCGCGATGCTTCCACGCGGGTGATCTCGCCCTCGTAAATGTGCATGAAGGCGAAGGTCCACACTGCCGCACCAGCCACGCTGCCCATCACGGGCAGCCATCGCAACCCGCGGTGTCGCCAGCGCCTCCACAGCGCCCACACGCCATACGCCGCCAAGATCACCAGGAAGGGGTAGATCGGCAACAGGTAGCGAATGGACTTCGTCCATTGTGTGCCCTGGTAGAGGAAGTAACCGACCGTCCACGTCACCAGAGGCAATAGCGCCCACCAGCGCCGCCCACGCGCGATTTGACGTGCAGCGAAAGCAAGCCCCGCCAGCGACGCAACCGCCAGCGGGATGCCCATCCCCCAGAAGACGATGTTCACCAGCGGGAAGACAATCGGCATGCGGTGCGCCCACTGAATGCCGAAGGGTGCGTCAATCGTGCCGTTGACGAAGCCCTGCGCCAGCTGCAGTTGCTGCAGCCAGCGCGCGGAGGGCGTGAATATCTCGCGTAGTGGCGAGGGTAACCCCGCGCCCACCTGACACGCCGCCCGCAGCGCACCTTCCGCTAACCCAAAGCATGATTGCGCGGTCAGCGCTGCTTCGGTGGCGCTGTTGCCGACGAAGGCGTACGGCTGCGCGATGCGAAAAGCGCCGAAGGCGCACACGCCAGCCAACACCACGCCCGCAGCCGCCGCGGCAGTGGCGCGCCAGGGATCGGCTTTTGCCCGCTGCAACATCAAAAAGGCGCACAAGAGGATCAGCAGCCCGATGGGCCAGGTGCTGATCTTGCTTGCCAACGCCAGACCCGCCATCAAGCCCGCCAACGCCAGGTTGCCTGCGCGCGCCACAGTCTGAGGCGTCGTGACGGGTGGTTGAAGCGCGCCAACAGCGAAGTAAGCAGCGAGCACAACGAACAGGTTGGCTGTGGCGTCCACGGTGAAGTAGTGCGCCTGCTGAATGTGCAGCGCGGTGAACGTCGCCAGCACTGCCGCCAGCAGCCCAACCCGCCAGCCCAGCAACCGCCGCCCCAGCAGATAGACGACCAGCACCGTGAGCGTGTCGGCGAGCGCAGACATGAGGCGACCCACCAGCGTGAGCAGCCCAAAGCCGACGAACTCGCCCTGCTGGCACTCGCGGGCGTGCTCGTTGAACACCAGCGCGCCTATCACGCGCGGCAACAGCGCGCGCGTCGGCTCGCAGCCTTGATCGAGAAACTCGCCGAAGTAGCGACCCAGGAACAACGGCAACGTGCCGTACACGTAAGCGCGCCCCCAGTCTGTGTTGAATGGGTTGAGCGGCGACGCGCCCGAGTCGAAGTATTCGCGCAGATTCTGAGGAGGCTGGATCAGCCCAGCGAGCACAGCAACGTACCGCTCGTCGGGGTGTAGGTTGCGTCCCTGATCCCAGTTCAGATCGTGCGTGCGCAGCGCCAGCGCGACCAGTAAGGTGATGACCAGCGCTACGCCGCGCCAGACGGCTGGCTTGCGGATACGTCCGATCATGCAGCGGCGCTGATTGTATCGGTTGAACTTCAGCCTGTGCTATCCTGAAGCGTCGGACGATGCAAAAGAAAAGGTGCGCCCTTGTTGGGTTGGCAGCGTCGCTAATCATGGCAGCGGGGTGGAACTCGCCCAAAGCGACGGCGCTGATCGCGCCACCGACAGGGGCGCGCTCTGCTCCCGCGGAGACGGAAAAGATAGACCTTGCGCTGCGCGACGCTCTGCAATCAGACAGCGATCAGCCCGTGCGCGTGATCGTCCGTTTGCGCGATGCCACTGGGCGACGCACGGCGGCGTTCTCCGCCGCTGCGCAAGCTGGCGCCGACGGTGCAATCACCGCAACCGAGCGACAACAGTTCGTCAGCGCGTTGCGCGACGCAGCCGATCAATCTCAACGCAGCCTGCTGAGCTTTCTGTATCGCCCCGATGTGTCCGCGCGCGTGCGCCATCTGCGGGCGTTCTGGATTGTGAACGCGGTCGCGCTGAGCGCCTCGCGCGACGTGATCGAGGCGATTGCGCGTCGCGCGGACGTAGAGCGGGTGTATCTGGACGAGCGGCGGCAATGGATCACGACTGCTCCGTTGCGCTTGCATGCCCAGTCGCGCGCGCTGCCCCCGCTTGCCGACACACACGACGCCAGGGGCACACAAGATGCAGTGCCGCACGCTGAAACGCGCGACGCTGAGGCGCGCCTGCGCGATGTGGTGTTGCGTCCCACTGCGAGCGCGCTTTCGCCTGGCGATGTCGCGTGGGGCGTGGCGCGCGTCAACGCGCCGGCGGTATGGCGTGGTTTGGGCGTGCGGGGTGAGGGCGTGGTCGTCGCTGCGATTGACACCGGCGTGGACTGGACGCACCCGGCGCTGCAATCGCGTTATCGCGGCTGGAACGGCGGTCCGGCGGCGGATCATCTGCACAACTGGTTCGACGCTACGCACGAGGGCGCCGTGTATCCCAGCGATCTGCATGGGCACGGCACGCACGTCATGGGCACGATGGTGGGGTTGAACGGCATCGGCGTCGCGCCTGGCGCGCGCTGGATGGCAGCGAAAGGGTTAGATGGCAGTGGCGCTGGCTACTACAGTTGGCTGCACGCTGCGTTTCAATTCATGCTCGCGCCGAACGGCAACCCCGCTATGGCGCCGCACATCGTGAACAACTCATGGGGCAGCGACAACGCCACCGACACAGAGTTTACCGACGACATCGCAGCGCTGCGCGCAGCAGGCATCTTTGTCGTCTTTGCCAACGGCAACAACGGTCCCGCACCTGGCACAGTTGGGTCGCCTGCCAGCTTGCCGCAAGCGGTGGGCGTTGGCGCCTCAGACCCTTACGACAACGTGGCGCGCTTCTCCAGCCGAGGACCGTCGCCGTTTGGCAGCGCGGTGCGCCCGCATGTGGTTGCGCCAGGCGTCGGCGTGCGCTCGTCGGCGCCTGGCGGCGCGTATTGGTCGTGGAACGGCACCAGCATGGCGGCGCCACATGTCGCCGGCGTGGCTGCACTGGTGAAGAGCGCCGCACCTGCGCTCGACCCAGCAACGATGCTGTTCGTGCTCACCAGCACGGCGAAGCCGCTCTCGACCACCATCCCAAACAACGACAGCGGCTGGGGATTGGTGGACGCATTGCGGGCTGTGCTCGCCGTCACCACCAGCGGCGCCATCAGCGGACAGGTGCTGTATGCGATGCAGCCCGTATCTGGCGCGCTGGTGACGGTGCACACACCGCACGGCGCGTTGAGCCAGACGGTGGGCGCTGACGGCGCGTTCGGCTTTGCGCTGACGGCAGGCGTGTACACCGTCACCGCGGCCGCGTTCGGCTTTTATCCGTCCACCTCGCCGCCTGTGATTGTGCAATCGGGTCAGGTGAGCCTGGTGAACCTCTCGCTGAGCCTGATGCCGTCGGGGATTGTGCGCGGCGTGGTGACCGACGTGCTGAGCGGCGCGGCGCTCACGCAGACGTTGGTGCGCGCGCTGGGCACGCCCAAGCAATCGCGCGCGCACGTGGACGAGATAGCGGGCTACTATGTGCTCAACCTGCCCGCAGGCACATACACCATCGAGGCGCGATTGGTGGGTTACCAAACGCAGCGCCAGGTGATTACCGTCACGGATGGCGGCATCACGGATGCACACTTTGCCCTCACCCCCACGCAGCGCCTGCTGTTGGTGGACAGCGGCGACTGGTACTACGCCAGCGCGGCGCCGTTTTATCGCCAGGCGCTTGACGCGCTGGGGTTGGGCTACGACGAACACACAGTGCGCCAGCTTCCGCACGACACGCCCACCATCACGCAGTTGCGCCAGTACGACGCGGTGATCTGGTCGTCGCCGTTCGACTCGCCAGCGCTGATCGGCGCGCACGAGGTGATCTCCGCGTATCTGCGGAGCGGGGGCAAGCTGATGCTGAGTGGTCAAGACGTGGCGTTCTACGATGGCTACCTGATGGGCATTGTGCCTTACCTGAACCTGATGCAGGTGGCTTATCAAGCGGACGACGTGAGCGGGCGCACCGTGCTCGGACGACCTTCAGACCTGCTCAGCGGGCGCGTCTTCTCCATCACGGGCGGCGATGGTGCAAACAACCAGTCTCTGGTGGATGCCGTGTTGCTGCGCGATCCCGACCGCGCCCAACCGCTGGCGCGTTACGAACCGCCCGACGACGCGCGCCACCAGGCAGGGGTGTTCGCTGGTCAATGCCTGCCGTATCGCTCAGCATTCTTTGCGTTTGGCTTCGAGGCGATCAGTTCCGCCAGCGAGCGCGCCACAGTCATGCGCCGTGTGCTGGACGCCTTCGATGCGCCCAAGCCGACGGTGGGCGTGGAATTGCAATCGCGCGATGCCTATTTCACCAGCGCGCCCGTGGGCTTGCCGGGCAGCGTGGTCACCCATGCGCTGCGCGTGCGGCATGTGGGCGATGGCGGCGTCACCGACACCATCACGCTGACACTCAGCGGCAACCAGTGGGACGCCGCGCTCAGCGCTGATCTCGTGCAACTGGCGCCGTGCAGCTCAACGGTGGTGATCATTAGCCACACCATCCCGCTCACCGTCGGCTGGGACGCGCGCGACACGTTCACCGTCACCGCGACCTCGGTCACCTCGCCTGCGGTGAGCGCGACGATCTCGTTCACCAGCAAGTCGCCCGCGCCTGTGCTGCTGGTGGACGACGACCGCTTCTTCGACCGCGAGGCAGAGTTCCTCGACGCGCTCGCTGCGAACGGCAATCTGCGCGTGGATCGCTGGGATACGGGCTGGCGCAGCGGCGGGGCGGGGCTTTCCAGCGCGCCGACGATCACCGCGCTTCGCATGTATCCGCTGGTGATCTGGTTCAACGGCTATGACTGGTTCGACCCGCTGCGCGAGGGCGAAGCGGAGCGCCTGCAGGCATACCTTGACAGCGGCGGTCGGCTGCTGATCTCATCGCAGGCGATGCTGTACTACCTGCCCGCACACCCGTTCACGCGCCAGTACCTCGGCGTGGGCGATGTGGATTTCAACGACTTGATCTCGCACACGCACGGCGCGCCGAGTCATCCGCTGGGCGAAGGTTTTGGCGGCGGATCGCTGCTCAATGCGCTCGGCGACTTCCCTTACAACTGGAACCTGGGTGTGACCTTGCAACCGCTGCGCGGCGCGGCGGTTGGGCTGCGCGCCGATAGCCGCCAGCCTGCTGCGCTGGCGCAGCGTGTATCGTCGGTGCACGCGCTGCCGCATAGCGGGCTGCCGGGTCATCTTTCGCCTGCGGAGGGTCGCAGCATCTTCCTGCCCTTCGCGCTGGAGCTGCTCACGGATACAGTGCGCGCCGATCTGCTCAATCGCGCGGTGGGGTGGTTGTCCTGGCTGGGTCAGTCGTCGCTTGTGCCGCACGCGCGACGGGTGATGCCAGGTGACCGCGTCACCTTCACGCTGCGGCTGACGATGGACGAATCCCCCACCACACCTACTCTCACGCAGCAGGTGGCGATCTCGGTGTCGCTGAGCAGCCGCCTGACGCTGGCGCAGACTACGCTTAATGACCCCGCGCCGAACCGCGCCGGCGAGTGGCGCGGCGCGCTGGCGCCGGGCGATGTGCTCACGTTCACCTTTGTGGTGACGGCTGACCCCAGCATGGCGTTGGGTGAGGTGGCGACAGCAACGTTGCACGTGACACTGGAAGACCTCGACCTGCACTTCACGCGCGATGCGGTTGTGCAGGCGTCGCCCGCATTGACTGCCAGCCTGGACGCGCATGGTGCACCCTTCTGGAATCGCCCTCTCACAGTCACGTTTGCGTTGACCAACACAGGCGCGGTCTCTGCGGCAGACGCGCGCGCCACCATCGCAGTGCCGTTCGGCTTGCGCCTGATCACCACCAGCGTGCAATCGCCCGCCACTGGAACAGCGATAGCGCACGGCAACGTGATCACCTGGCATGGCGGGCTGAGCGCCGGCGAGTCAGTGACGCTGACCTACGCCATCTCGCTGCCCGCTAATGCGGCGGGGCGAGCGTTTTATCACGCAGCCTGGTACGACAACGGCGGCGCGCTGCCAGAGCAGGTGGAGGTGTGGATCGCACCGCGTGGTGTGCATGAACGTTTCCTGCCCTTGGTGCGGCGATAAGCGCTTTATTCCACTGTGAACACCACGAACTCGCGCCCGTCGCACAGCGCGCCCTCCATCACGTGCGCCTGACTGTTCGGATACAGCGCTGTAAGCGTGCTGAGCGAATCATGGTCGGCAAGATGTAAGACGAATAAGCCCTTGCCGCTGCGCAACTGCACGGTGCTCACATCTGGCAAATGGACGCTGGCGCCGACCACATTGGGGAAGTGGATGTCGCCCAGCCACACGCCGACGGCGCGGGCATCCACCCAGTGCGGGTAGCCAACCAGCCACGCATCGGCGGGGTCGTTGCCTGCGGCGACCCATTGCTGGATGGCGCGGGCGATGTCGCTGGCGTTTTGGGCGCGCGGACAGTACTGCGCCGCGTAGTCCACGAACACACGCTGATAGTTCAGCCCCGTCACAGTCAAGACGACGCCCAAGGCTAAGGCGCCGCTCCACCACTGCAAGCGGCTTGGCGCGCGCGCGATGAGCGTCGCCAGCGGCAGCGCGCAAATCACCATCACGGGCGCCAACGCGCCGCCTGCGCGCCCTGCGCTGGGGTTCTCGCGGGGGAAGGCGAGGCTCAGCGCGGACGGAAGCAGCAACACCATCACTATCAGCGGCAAAGCCGCGAGCAGCGGATCGCGTCGCCTCACGCCGAGCGCCACTGTGAGCACCACTCCTGGCACCATCAGCGCGCCGAGCAGCGGGTCTAGCACAGGGCGGTATTGCAAGTTAGACACCCACGTTTCGTCGCCGATTATGTGAAACATCAGCGCAGCGCGCAGCAGGTTGTTCGCCAAAATCTCGAATGCTGCGCCGCGGATGGGCTGTTCAGCGTCGGTCAGGCGCGTGGCGGCGCGGTAGAGGAACATGTCGGGGCGATCTGCCGCGTAGCGCAGCATCGGCATGGCGACCAGCGCTGCCGTGATCGCGCTGATTGCCGCGCCGACGAGCAGCGTGTTCACTGCGGGGCGCTGAGCGCGCCACAGCGCGATCCCCTGAACGACGACCAGCAAAGCGAAGACCAACGGAAAGAAGCGGAAGGGGCTGTAGCCCTGCAAGCCGATGCCGACGGCGGCGCCGGCGGCGAGCATTGCGCCGAAGCTGTGCGAGCGCAAGGCGCGCACCGTCAGCCACAGCGCCCATGCCACCATGGTGGCGTTCAAACCTGCGCGCAGCCCGAAGCGCTGCACAAGCACCCCCCAGCTCGCTACTGCGGCGAACGCCATCGCGATCAGCCCCGCGCGCCAGTCGAACAGTTCCCGCCCTAGCAGGAACACCGCTGGCAAGCCGAGCAATCCGAACAGCGCTGTGCCAATTTTGAGCGCGAGGAAATCGGGTGGCAGGTTCAGTAATCGAATCAGCGCCACCGTCCAGTAGAACTGGAATGGCTCGCGCCCTGTGTTGCGCTCGAAGAAGATCGGTGTCTGTCCACTAAGCACGTCCAGCACGTCGAGCAGTTTCTCAGCGTGGTCGCTGTTCATGTCGCGCGGTAGGTCGGCGAGCTGATGAAACCGAAAGAACACGCCCAGCCCCAGCGCGCCCACAAAGAGCAGTGCCGGCAGCCAGGCGATTTGTGGGCGTCGCCAGCGGGGCGGATCTGCGAAAGCCGCTACCCAGCACATGACGCTGATCACCCAGGACGCAACGCTGGCGGGGCTGTAGGCGTTGTCGCTGCTGAGCAGGAAGGTGATCGCCCCAGCGATCAGCCCTGCTCCTGCCAAGGCCAATCGAATCGGTCGCATCATGCTAATTATGAGTGCGGAAGCATTGCTTCCATAGTTTGCTAGAATCGCTGCGCTGCGAACCGAACGACATCGTCGCCATGCACAACTCATTCGCTCAGCCACCAGGTCACGATTTCCTCTGGCATCATTTGTGCGCGCTGCCGTATTTTCGCGCCTTGCTGCGCGCGATGGAAGCGCGCTTTTATCAAGACCTGCCGATCAGCGCACCCGTGCTTGATCTGGGCTGCGGAGATGGCGACTTCGCCGCGCAGGCGTTTAGCCAACCACTGGATGTCGGCATAGACCCCTGGCGCGCGCCCTTGCGGGAAGCGGCGCGACGCGGGGCATATCGGTTGCTCACGCTGGCAGATGGCGCGCGCTTGCCGTTTGCTGATGCCAGCTTCCGCACCATCATCAGCAACTCGGTGCTGGAGCACATCCCCGCGCTGGAGCCTGTGATGGCCGAATGCGCGCGCGTGTTGCAACCTGAAGGCTACTTCTTGTTCTGCTCGCCTTCTGAGCACTTCACCGATTGGCTGATCGGCGCTTCGCTGCTAGGGGACGTGTATCGGCGCTTCTTCGACCGCATCTCGCGCCATCACCATTACCACTCGCCGCAGGAGTGGCAGCACATGCTGGCGCGGCATGGGTTTGTTGTGGAGCGCTGGTGGTACTACTTTTCACCGCGCGCGCTGCGCGCCTTGGAGGTGGGGCACTATCTGGGCGCGCCCAACTTGCTGGCGCGATGGTTGACTGGTCGCTGGGTGCTCTTTCCGTCGCGGCGCAATGTTTATCTCCGCCTGTTGGATCGGCTGCTGCGACCGATCTATGAGGAGCCACTGCCGCCAATGGGCGCGTGCGTGTTTGTGGTGGCGCGGCGTGTGAATGTGCCTCAATCGCCAGCCTGATCCTCGCGGGCAGTGAGCATCGGTTGTTGCGCGCGCAGGAGCGCCATCTCGGCAGGGTCTTGCAGCTCCTCGAAGTGCGCGCCGCGCGGGGGAAGTTGCGGATAGACGATCACCTCCTCGAACCCCAGCCCCTTCAAGAGCGCAGTGACGCTGTGCGCTGCCTGTGCGTTGGCTTTCTCCAACAGGTCGTTGTCGAGCGCGGCTTCCACCAGCGCGTCCATCGCCTCGCGCCGCGCTGCGTCCATCATGCGGATGTCGCGCGCGCTGAACCAGCCAGTTCGGTGGAAGACCACTTGAGTGAGCGACTCATCCACGTACACCATCAACACCTTGGCAGGCGGCAGGCGGATCTCCACGCGCTTGTCGCGCACGGTCACATCTGCCTCGTGCAAGTGGCGCAGATTGACGCCAGCGATCACCCGCACTCCCACGCTCATCACCAGGCGCTCGCCGGCGAGCAGGTCGAGCAGCGGCTTGAACGGGTCGCCACGGTCTGCATGGCTGCGCTCTTTGCGGATCGTCACTGTGCCAATTTGGGCGTGGGTGATCAACGCGGCGGCGCGCACCTCGCTGACGACCACGCGCGGGGTGAGCAGCGTGGTATGCGTGCGCGCTTGGGTTGTCTGTGGGGAAGCCTGCTGTGCAAGGGTGAACAGCGTGATCGCGCCAATCAGCGCCAGCAACAATCCGCCCAGCGCAAGCGGCTGAAAGCCCATCTGCGCGACCGCCAGCAGCAACCCCGCGATCACGCCAATCAGTGCCACCCACGCGCGGGCAGCGCGCAAGGTGCTGCGCAGCCAGTTGAGCAGCGCCTCCCACATGTGTTGGCGTGCCTCTGCCTCAGTTCAGCTCGCGCAGCAGCTCGCCGAACGGTATGGCGAAGAAGGGGAGAACGAAGATCGCTCCAAGGCAGACCAGCGCCACGCAAGAGACCACCACATTTGCCGCGCCGAGGATGATGCCCGCCAGAGCAAGCCCATCGCCAGTTTGTGTGCCCTGGCTGCGCGCGATCTCGTTGCGCGCGATAACGCCCGTGACGATGCCTGCGATGCCACCCAGCCCAAACAATCCCAGCCACGCCAGCACGCTGGAGATCAGACTCACCACCGCCCACACATTTGTGACCGGCGCAGGCGGATAAAGCGCCGCTTGAGGCGGAGGCGGCGGGAGATTTGGGCTGTTGGATGTCGTGCCCGAAGGGGGTGGCAGTGGGTTGGATGCTGGTTGGTTGGATAGCTGTGAATCACTCATACTCACTCGGACAGTGTAGCGCCACTTTGGCGAGCGCAGGCGCGAGGCTGCTCGCCTGTGTTGGCGTCGCTCACCGCCGCCTCACCCGCTCGCTGCGTTGCTGAGGTCGCCGCGGCTCCAGCGCCACCTGCACCGCGTAGCCTTCGTACCAGCGCTGGGCGTTTCCGGCGGTGTCCACCGCGCGCACCCGAATCTCGTACACACTGCCGGGTTGACCGATGAAGATCGTCTGTGTATGGCGCAAGCCCGTGGCAAAAGTGATCCACTCCAGCGAGGTGATGGTCTCGATCACGGTGATGGGCGCGACGGTCGTGTAAATCAGCGTGTCGGTGATCACCACGGGCACGGTGATCTCAGCAGAGCCGGAGATGACGAGCGCGTAACCTGTGCGTGTGACGATCACAGGCTCGGTCGTCAGCGTATATACCGTGTGCGCGCGTTGCAGCTCGCGCGCCTGCAAGTCGTAGGTGAGGTGTGCGGTGGTAGTGTGTGGGGCGTCGCTGCCCCACCAAATGAGGTAAGCGGCTGGCGCCGTGAGCGCCTGCTCAAGCATCCCCTGCGGTAGCTCGGATGTGATTTGCGATGTGTCGGTGATCGGCGTCGCCCCTAGCATCTGTGACCAGGGCGGCGTGCGGTCCGCGATCAAAGTGTGTGGCTCGCTGGGCTTGCTGTTTGCGTAGCCGTCGCTGGCGATCACGTTCCAGCGGTATGTCCCCTCCAGCGGCAGTGCGGTTGTCCATTCAGTTGTGGTGAGCCAGCCGCTGGTCGCCTGCCAGCCGTGCTCATGCCACAGTGTGACGAAGAACCGCAGTTGATCAGATTTGCCGAAGCGGTCGGGGTCGCCCGTGTCTTGCCAGCGCAGCGTGCTGGTGAGCGCGCTGGTCCACACGGGTGCGGAGTCTTCAGGGATCACGGGCGTGTTCGGCGGCAGGTTGCCGAAGCGCAACTGCGCGGACGCGCCGCGCGCGACGTATTCCACATCAATGCGGTGCAAGCCGGCAGTCAGCGAGATCACCTTCTCGTGGCGGATCAGCACGTCCGATGGTGCATCCCAAGCCGCGATCTCCAGCTTCCCGTTGACCCACACGCGCACGCCGCCGATGGCTTCGACGGCGAGGGGATATTCGCCTTCAGTCGTGGCGAGGTAGCGGCTCCAGCGCGTGGAGAAGCCGAACGCTGCGACGCCCTCGGCGGGGGGGACACCGTCCCAGCGGAAGTCCAGCCTGGTGCTGTGCGTGATGACGCTGACTGGCGGCGAGAGAAGCGGGTTGTTGTAAAACACGCCCACCCACGACCCCATCACAGATGGCAGCACATCCGCCTGCGGGTAGCGCTCCAGTGTGAACTCGGGCACGGCGCGCACCTCCAGCACGCTCAGCCGCAGCGCCTCGAACGTTTGCGGGTCGAGCACGGCGCGGCGGATGCCTTGATTGACGAAGAACACAGGTCCTCCCGCTTCGTTGCGCACCAGCAAAGGCGCCCGCCACACGAAGCGCACAGCGTCCGCCCAGACGAAGCGGGCTGGATCGTCGCCAGTGGCGTTGCCGATCTCCACTGCTGCGCGCGCGCCGCGCACGAAGGGGAACGTGCCCAGCAGCGCCCAGCCGTTTCCTTTGCTTTGCGAGCGATAGGCGAAGCTCATGCCCTCCGCATGTGTCACGCGATAGGTGGCGACCTGCGCCGGTGCGTGCTCGCACGCGACGCGGCTCACGCCCTCGCACACGGAGAAATCCGGCAGGCGCCCCGGCAGCCAGGCGTACACCTCCCACAAGCCGTCGTAAGGCAGCAGCACCTCCCAGCGCGCGGTGGCGGTGTCTTCAGAGGCTTCTGCGGGCGCGGTGAGCGCGTAGTGCGCCTTGCCTGCGAACCCCACGCCAGTGTCGAAGAGCCACGCGCCGCTCGTAGAGAACGAGTCGTCGTTGTCGTCGAGCACCAGCTCAAAATCGCGCGCGGGAGGTGGCGCGAGCGTGTCCGTGTCGTTGTGGATGCCGAATGTGATGATGGCGAACTCGCTATAGCCCACGCCCCAGACCAGGTCGGTGTCGGGCTTGTTCCACAGGTTTGGGCGCACGATCATCGTGCGGCGACCTGCGGTGGTGTCGTAGCCGATGATGGTGACGGCGTGCGCGCCCCACGGCGAGGCGCCAAATGACCCGATCACGGGGCGCCCTGCGTCAATCTCCGCGACGATCTGCTCGAATGTTGGCTCGACAATCGTCTGGATCACTGGCGCGTATCCGCGCGCGCGCACGTATTGCTCTAGCCCTTTGGCAACGCCGAATACGTCGTAGCCAGCCTCGCCTGGCTTGCCGTCGTCGTCGTGATTGTTGTAGCAGAACAAGCCTGGAAAAGTGGTGCGCAGCTCGCGCAAAATGTCGTTTTCGTAGCCTTGCCAGAGCGCGGGGTAGCCGTATGCCGACCAATACTTTAGCAGCGTTGCGGCGGCGATGGGGAAGCAGCCCGGCCAGCAACCGTCGGTGTCGCAGTCGCACTCCCACACGTTGCTGGCTTGCGGCATCAGGTCGGTGGGCAGCCCGCTCAGTACCACGCGGCGCGGCTCAGGCGCAACGCTGCTGTCGGGTGAAGGATCCTGCGCGCGCGCTGCGCCGATCTGCCCGCTCGCCATGCCGATCAGCGAGGCGAGCGCCAACAGGCTGCGTCTTATCCTCCCCCAGGCAATCTGCATGTGTGTTGCGCCCGTATTGTAGCGCCTGATAGCAACCTACGCTGCGCCGATGGTCAGCCCGATCTGACGCAGCCACTTGCGGTAAGCGATAGCCGTGCGGTCGCTGCGCAGGTGCAGCTCCGCTTGCAGATCGAGCGGCAGCAGCTCGGGGCGCTGCGACTCGACGATGGGTCGGTCTTGTGCGAAGATGGTGTCCTGCCAGGCGATCAAGTCTGCTTCGGGGATGTCGTGCCCGTAGTTCATCGTCATCCACATCCATGCGGAGCTGTCCACGAGATCGTGGGGGGTGATGCTGAGCAGGATCGAGAAGCGCGGACCGCTGCTCTCTTTCAGCAGATACGCTGTGAGTGGGCGTAGCGCCTTGTAGGTGTATTCCACCTCGCCGCCGCGACCGTCGCCGTAGCCGTTCGGTTGATACACGCGCACGCCGCGCGCCACCACACCCTCAGCGGTGATTTGCGCCTCGTAGTCGCTGATCTCTGGATGTGCCTGGTCGCCCAAAATGCCTTCGTGCACAAACGGGAAGTGTGCCACGTCGAGGAAGTTCTCCACGATGCGAGGACCGCTGGCGCGCACGCGATACGGACCGCACAAAATCTTGCGGAAGGTAGCGTCGTGCCACTCAGGGAAGGGCGGCACGTCGTGCGGCGGCTCACCCAGCGAGACCCACACCAGGTCGTAGGCGACGCAGGCGCGATATGTCTTCACGCGCGCCTTTTCTGGCGGCGTCTGCGCAGGGTGCGCGGGGATGTGCACGCAGCGCCCTTCTGCGCCGTACGCCCAGCCGTGATAGGGGCACACCAGCCGATCTCGCTCCACTTTGCCGAGCGAAAGGCGCACGCCGCGATGCAGGCAGAGGTCCTGCCATGCCATCACCTGATCGCCGCAGCGCCAGACCACCAGGTCTTCGCCGAGCAATCGCACGCCGATCACGGGCTTCGCCTCCAGTTGGCGCAGCGATGCGACAGGATGCCAATCGTGCAGGAGCACAGGGTCTGTGATCATCAGGTTCGCAGCCTCGCCGTTACAGTTGTTGCAAGTGTAGCTGAAAAGCGCCGTGCGGATGACGCTGCGCAGCGTCATCCGCACGTGTGTGCGTGCTGGGTGCACCTGCCTAATCCACCACCAGGTTGATCAGGCGACCTTTGACGTAGTGGGTCTGCTTGGGCGTTTTGCCGTTGATGAAGCGGCGCACGCCTTCCGCGGCGAGGGCAGCCTGGCGCACTTCCTCCTCGCTGGCGTCGGCGGGCACGGTGACGCGGTCGCGCACTTTGCCGTTCACCTGCACGACGATGGTGATCGTGTCCACCGCCAAGGCGCTTTCGTCCACTTGCGGCCAGGGCTGCTGGGTCACGCTGTAAGGTCTGCCCATGCGCTCCCACAGCTCCTCTGCCATGTGAGGGGCGATGGGGGCGAGCAGCTTGACCAGAATCTCCACCGCCTCGTTCCAGGTGGGCGTGCCGACCAGCCCGGCGTCGCGCGCCCGATACAGCGCGTTGGTGAACTCCATCATTGCCGCGACGATGGTGTTGAAGCTGAACGCTTGCAGATCGCGCTCGTAGCGCTGGATGGTGTGATGCGCGACGCGGCGCAGCTCGCGCTCGGTGATGTGCGGCGTGGACTCGGCGGCGGCAGGCGCGTCTTCGGTCGGGTACAGCACGATGCGCCAGACGCGGTCCAGCCAACGGCGCACGCCTGGCACGCCTTGCGTGTTCCACGGCACGGTCTGCTCGAAGTCGCTGATGAACAGCTCGTAGCCGCGCAGTGCGTCGGCGCCGTATTCGGCGATCACCTCATCGGGCGTGATCACGTTGCCTTTGGACTTGCTCATCTTCTCGTAGTACTCGCGCCCTTTCTCGTCCACCTTCTTTTCTGGGGCAAGGATCAGCCCCTGGTTGCGCAGCGCCTTGAACGGCTCGTTGAAGCGCACCACGCCCAGGTCGTACAACACTTTTGTCCACATGCGCGAGTAGAGCAGATGCAGCACGGCGTGTTCTGCGCCGCCCACGTACATGTCCACCGGCAGCCAGTAGTCAATCTCTTTCGGGTCGCCGATAGCAGTGTCGTTGTGCGGGTCAGCGAAGCGGATGTAGTACCACGAGGAGCAGGCCCAGGTCGCCATCGTGTCGGTCTCGCGGCGACCGTTTGGCGCTTGGACAAACTCTAGGATGTTCTCCAGCGGCGACTCGCCGTTTGGTCCTGGCTCGTAGGCGTCCACTTTGGGCAGCAGCAGCGGCAGCTCGTCCTCGCGCAGCGCCACGGGTCCGTCCTCGGTGTGCACGATGGGAATGGGCGTGCCCCAGTAGCGCTGGCGGCTGATCAGCCAGGGACGGATGCGGTAGTTCACGCGGCGCTTGCCGATGCCCTGCTGCACGCAGTAGTCAATCGCAGTGCGAATGGCGGCTTTGCCGTCCTGCCCTGTGCGCATGCCCGTGAGCGGTCCGCTGTTCACCATGACGCCCTGCTTGTCTTCGTACGCCTCGTTCATGGTGGCGGGTTCAAGTGCGCGGTCGGGCGGCTGCACCACCACGTGGATGGGCAAGCCGAACTTGCGGGCGAACTCGAAGTCGCGCTGGTCGTGGGCGGGCACTGCCATGATCGCGCCGGTGCCGTAGCTCATCAGCACGTAGTCGGCGATCCAGATGGGGATGCGCTCACCGTTGACGGGGTTGATCGCGTATGCGCCAGTGAAAGCGCCGGTCTTTTCCTTGTGCAGCGCAGTGCGCTCCTCTTCGCTTTCGCCGCGCGCGAAGGCGATGTAGCGCTCAACCGCCTCTCGCTGATCGGGTGTGGTGATCTGCGACACCAGCGGATGCTCCGGCGAGAGCACCATGAAGGTGGCGCCCCACAGCGTGTCGGGGCGTGTGGTGAACACAGGGATGGCGATGGGCGGGTTGCTGTCGGCGACGGTGAAGCGCACTTCTGCGCCTTCGCTTTTGCCGATCCAGTTGCGCTGCATGGTGACGATGCGCTCGGGCCAGTCCACTGTGTCCAGGTCGTTGATCAGGCGCTCGGCGTATGCCGTGATGCGGAAGAACCACTGGCGGATCGTGCGGCGGATCACCAGCGCGCCGCTGCGCCAGGCGCGCCCGTTCTCCACCTCTTCGTCGGCGACCACCACCTTATCCACTGGGTCCCAGTTCACCACGCTCTCCGCCTGGAAGGCGAGCCGGAAGTTGGACAGGTACTCGTTCTGCTCGCGGCGGCTCATGCTGCGCCATTGTTCGGCAGTGATAGGCGGCGTGCCTTTGGTGACCACGCCGACGTGCTCGGGGTGATCGTCAATGTAGTCGAAGATGGCTTGTGAGCCGCGCTCCGCCAGCTCCTGCTCCAGCTCGGTGATGGGGCAAGCTTTGTCCTTGCGCGGGTCGTACCAACTGTTGAAGAGCTGGATGAAGATCCACTGCGTCCAGCGATAGTATTCTGGGTGCGCGCTGTTGATCAGGCGCGACCAGTCGTAGCTCAACCCCATCAGCTTGAACTGCCGCACGTAGTTGGCGCAGTAGCGCTCGTTCAGGTCGTGCGGGTTGACCTTGAGCTTGATCGCGGCGTTTTCGGTGGGCAAGCCGAAGGCGTCGAACCCCATCGGGTGCAGGACGTTGTAGCCCTTCATGCGATAGTAGCGCGCGATCAAGTCGGTGGGCACGTAGTTGCGCGCGTGCCCGACCGACATGCCCTCGCCAGAGGGGTAGGGGTAGAAATCCAGCACGTAGTATTTGGGTTTATCGCAGGCGGGGAGCGTCTTGTAAATCTGATCCGCTTCCCAGCGCGCCTGCCATTTTGGCTCGATCACTTGCGGGTTATAACGCTCCATCGTCTGGTTGACCTCCGCTCATCGGTTTGCATTTGAGATGTCTTGCATTCAAAAAGCCCACTCATCCGCTCAGGGACGAGTGGGCTTCCCGTGGTACCACCCTGATTCGCGCAGCGCATAGCGCCGCGCCTCGTTGATGCGCGATAACGGGCGCACCCGTGCTTTTCAAGCTCGCGGACGAGTTCAGCCTGCCGCGCTCTCTGTGGGCGCACTGCCGGGCTCACACCTCTCTCCCCCGACTCGCTGCAGAGATGGCTTACTACTTCCGGTCGTCGCTTTTAGGGAGTGGACCAGAGGGGACTTGAACCCCTGACCTTCTCAATGCCATTGAGACGCGCTCCCAACTGCGCCACTGGCCCAAGCTTGGTGTCCATTATACACAGTTCTGGCAGCGGGTGCATTTCCAGGGATGTGTTTGCCGCTGCGCCCCGCCCACTGACGCAACGCGTCCAGCTCCAGATGTTCCAGAGGTTGCAAGCGCGCGATTCCAGGAAGCGCGGATCGTCCCCTAGGTTGCAAGCGGTCGCAATGTGCGCTAAAGCGGTCACTCATTTGCCCGAACATGGAAATATATTCGCGTGCTTCCACACCCCATCAAGTGATGTAGAATACACGTTGCGCGGGGAATGGCGCAGCCTGGTAGCGCGCTGCGTTCGGGTCGCAGAGGTCCAGGGTTCAAATCCCTGTTCCCCGACTGGTCAGCACAGGGCGAAGCATCACACGAGGACGCTTCGCCCTTGTTTTGCTAGGGGCTATGCCGACTTACTCCACAGTCTTACTGACAAGACCCGAGTCTGTTGCTGTGGCGCGATGGGATGCCTTCGTGCGCCAGCACCCGCGCGGACACATCCTGCAAACCATTGGGTGGGGACAACTCAAAGAGCGGCATGGCTGGAGGAGCGCGCGCGCCTGCCTGCAGGACTCGCGCGGTCAGCTTCTGAGCACGATCCTGCTGCTCACCCGAAAGCTGCCATACGGGCTAGGGCGCATCGCCTATGTGCCGCACGGTCCTGTGGTGAACTGGGATAACCTTAACCTCACCCGCGAGACGCTGCGCGCCACTGTGCAGCTCGCCCGCACACAACGCGCCTTCGCTGTGGTGATTGAGCCAGACCTGCTCGACACCCCCTATGACCGTCGCCAACTTGCCCAGCACGGGCTGCGACCATTGCCGTTTCACGTGCAGCCACGCCGCACCATCTGGGTGAACCTAGATGTGGATGAGGAGGTGGACCTGCTCGCGGCGATGAAACCCAAAACGCGCTACAACATCGGTCTGGCGCGCCGGCGCGGCGTGACAGTGCGCGAAGGCGGCGCCGAAGATGCCCCGCTGTTTTACCGACTGCTGCAAGCCACCGCCAGCCGCGATCAGTTTCACATCTTCCCCCCGCGCTACTACCGCGACTTTCTGGACATCTTCCTCAAAGATGGCGCTGCCCGCCTGCTCATCGCCGAACACGACGGCGAGCCGCTCGCTGCGGCAATCATCTCCGCGGTGGGACAGCGCGCCACATACCTGTACGGCGCCAGCGCTAACACGAAACGCGAGCTGATGCCCACTTACCTGCTTCAGTGGGAAGCCATGCGCTGGGCGCGCTCGCGCGGATGCAACACCTACGACTTGTGGGGCGTGCCCGACGAAGAAGAGGCACAACTCGAAGCGCAGTTTGAAAAGCGCGACGACGGTCTGTGGGGCGTCTATCGCTTCAAACGCGGCTTTGGCGGGCAAGTGGTGCGCTACATCGGCGCGTGGGTGGCGGTGATCTCACCGCTGCGCTGGTGGCTGTATCTGAAGGCGCAGTCACTTCGCAAGAGCACTGGCTTGACAGCTTAGCGCAAGCCGAATTGGCGATCCCGTCTTCAGCTTGCGCTTCACTCCGCACACTACGATCCAGTCGCAATTCAACAAAGGCTGCATATCACACGTGACTGAGTTCGTTCTGCACTTCCCACGCGGCTTTCGCTGGGGCACAGCTACGGCTGCGCACCAGGTGGAGGGGAACAATCGAAACAACCAGTGGTGGCTCTGGGAGCACACCGACCGGCGCATCCAAAACGGCGATAAGTCTGGCATCGCCTGCAACTGGTGGGAGAACGCGGAGGCAGATTTTGATCAGATGGTCGCCATGCGACAAAACGCCCATCGCCTCTCGGTGGAGTGGAGCCGCGTCGAGCCGCGCGAGGGCGTGTTTGACAGCGCCGCGCTGGATCGTTATCGCCAGATGCTGCTGGCGCTGCGCCAGCGCGGCATTGAGCCAATGGTCACGCTGCACCACTTCACCAACCCGATCTGGCTGGAGGAGCAAGGCGGCTGGGAGAACCTGGAGCTGGTCGTGCCGCGCTTTCAGCGATTTGTGTCGCAGGTGGTGAACGCGCTAGGAGGCGTGTGCGATCTCTGGTGCACCATCAACGAGCCAAACGTCTATGCGGTGATGTCATTCATGGCGGGGCGCATGCCGCCCGGCAAGCAAGACTTGACCGCTGCGATAAACGTCTTTCGCAACATGCTGATCGCCCACGCTGTGGCTTACGAGGTGATCCACGCGCTTCAGCCGCGCGCGCGCGTCGGCTTGGCGCATCACATGCGCGTCTTTCAAGGCTTGCGACAACACCACCCTCTGGACTACGCGCTGAGCTGGCTGCTCGACAGCATTTTTAACAACAGCTTGCTCATCGCCTTGACCAAAGGTCGCTGGCACTGGCTGCTATGGCGAGGCGCCCCCCGCAGCGCTCAGACGCTGCGGCACACGCTGGACTGGATCGGGCTGAACTACTACACGCGCCAGCGCGTGATGTTCGACCACCAAGGCGGCGACGCGCTGTTCAGCAGCCTGGTTAACACGCCCGGCGTGATCATGAGCGATTTCGACTATGGCGAAATCTACCCTCAGGGCTTGTTGCTCTTCCTGCGCCAGCTTGGGCGCCTCCGTCTGCCGATCTACATCACTGAGAACGGCTTGCCGGACCACGACGACGACCTGCGCCCGGGCTTCATTGTGCAGCATCTGCGCATGGTCTGGAAGGCGATCCAGCTCGGCTGTGATGTGCGCGGCTATTACCACTGGAGCCTAGTGGATAACTTCGAGTGGAACGAAGGATGGCGCATGCGCTTCGGGCTGATCGCCATGGACCCCACCACGCAAACGCGCACCTGGCGCGCCAGCGCGCAGCTTTACCGCGACATTGCCCAAGCCAACGCGCTGAGCAGCGACATTATCAATCAATACACCCCAGAGCTGCTCAGCCAGATCGTTTACTGACAAAAACAGGGAGGACGAGCACCCGCTCGTCCTCCCCATGATCGTGCCGTGAAGCGATGAGAGGGCGCAAAGCCCGCTTTGCGCCCCCGATTTGCCTCACTTGATGACGACCTTCGCGCCGACCTCCTCAAGCTTCTTCTTGGTGTCTTCGGCGGTCTCTTTGGATACGCCGCTCTGCACCACCGACTTGGGGGCTTCGACCAGGTCCTTCGCCTCCTTCAAGCCCAGGTTGGTGATGGCGCGGATCACCTTGATCACGTCAATCTTCTTAGGACCGACATCATCGAGGATGACGTCAAACTCGGTCTTCTCCTCGACGGGGGCAGCCGCAGCCGCTGCTGGCGCGGCGCCGGCGGCGGCAACCATCACGGGGGCGGCAGCAGCCGTCACGCCCCACTTCTCTTCTAGCATCTTCTTCAACTCAGCCGCTTCGAGCAGCGTCAGGCTGCTCAGCTCTTCAACCAACTTGCTCAGATCAGCCATAGTTCTCTCTTACCTCAACACATCCAGGATGAAACGGGTTCTGTTGCCAACACATCGCCGTGCTCGACAAGCGCGTCGCCCACTGCAGCACGGCTTCAGGCAGCGGGCGCTTCGGCGGGCTGCTCCTTGTCAATCTTCGCTTGAAGGGCATACGCCACGCCGCCGATCGCGGCATTCAGCACGCCCACCAACTGCGACGCCGGCGCCGTGATCATGCCGATGATCTGAGCGCGCAACGTCTCCAGCGAGGGCAAGTTCGCCAGCGCGGACACCTCCGCCTGGCTGAGCGGTTTGCCAGCCAGCACCCCGCCGACGACCTGGAGCTTCTCAAACTCTTTTGTCAGCTCGTTCAGCGCCTTCGCCACAGCGGCGGGGTCCTCGAAGCAAAAGCTCACCGATGTGGTGCCCTTGAGCCACTCTTTGGGCACATCGTAGCCTGCTTCATGCAACGCCAGACGCAGCAGCGTGTTTTTGGTGACGTGAAACTCGCCTTTCGATTCTCGAATCTGGCTGCGCACTTTGTTGAGCGCGGGCATGTCCAGACCACCATACTGAGTGATGAACAGCGCCTGGCTCTTCTGCATGAGCGCCACATACTCAGCCAGCATCTGCGTCTTCTTTTCGCGCGTGATCGCCAATCTGCTTCACCTCCTTTTTGCGTCGTCTTTGTACAAAGTAGTGCGCGCCCTGACCGATGACCGATCAGGGCGCGCGAGTACGTCATACGCTCATCTGGCGTCGGCAGTTCAGCGAGCGCCCAACGCCATGGCGGATTCGCACGTGCACGCGCAACTACCTGTGCAGGCGTTCTTTCATCCGCTCCGTTGCGGAAGCCATGCAGTCATCGGCAGCGACGGCTTAACGTGACTGGGCGCGAAGTATAGCACAGGCGCGCTGGTGCGCCGCTCACCGCTCATTCCCTCGTTCCACAAGTCGCAGCGTCAGTCGCCCCTAGACTCCAGCTCCATCGCGCGTTGGAAGGCGCGGATTGCGGCAAGGGGATCGCCGCGGCGGGCATACGCCATGCCGAGCAGTTCGTGCCATCGCGCGTCCGCGCTGTGGTGTGGCAGGAGCTGCTCCAGCTCTGCGATCAGTGCCTCCAGCGCTTTGCCTCGCGCCTTGCGAAGCTGTCGTAAGTAGCGCTGCAGGGTTGCGTCGTCTGCAGGGGGGTTCGCTGTGGGGGGCATCGCTTCAGTCTGGTCGTTGGGCAGCCACACCATCGGCTCGATGGACGGCGCGACCGCTTCTTCGTCACCATCCGCACTGGTTGCAACTTCCTGGAGCGAGGCAGCGATGTTTGAAGGCGCGAAAGGCACCGACAACCACGGGTCGTCTTCAGCGACTGTCGCGGCATCTCGCGCTTCGCCTTCGATCTCATCTGTTTCGACAGGCGACCAATCAAAGGTGATGAAGTCATTTGAGCCGGCGTGTTGCCCGAGCGGCGCGTCGTCGGGCGAGCGCGACTCTGGCGTGGGGGCGCTGATAGACCAACCCTCCGGCAGCGAGGGGGCCGGCGGCAGCGTCACCAACGGCTGCCGTGCAGGGACATCGGCAATCGGCACAGGCGAGGCGTCGCCCATGAGTTCGTTCACAAGGCGGTGATCGGGATCAAGCCGCTTCAGGTGCGAGAGGTGATATTGCTCCAGCGTGGTTGAACCTGCCGCGCGCCAGACGCGCACCAGCATAGCGTGGGCGAGCAGGCAATCGGGGTTTTGATCCAGCACCTTCATGCAGGCGTCCGCCGTACCCACGCGACTGCCCTGCTGCAGGAGAAAGCGCGCAAGCGCGAGGCGCATGTCCACGCGGTCGTCATCTTCGTCCACCAGCACCACTTGCAAGATTTGGACGGCGCGATGGTTCATGCCGAGCCGGGAGCGCGCGAGCGCCTGACGAAACAGCGCGCGCTTCGGGTCAATCTGCGCGGGGTCTGTCTCGTTTGCGATGTCGCGCATGACGAGGTGATCGGGCGCGTAATCGAGCGCTTGTTGCGCAAACCAGCGCGCCTCAGAGCGCCGCCCCAGCGCCACCAGGTCTTGGGCGATGGCGATCAGCGATGCCATTCGGTCGGGCATCGCGCTCAGCACGCGCTCGTGGGCTTCAACGGCTGCTGCGTAGTCGCGGCGCGCTTCATGCACACGTGCCAACAGCTCCCAGACGCGCACTGCGTCGGGATAGGCAGAGGCGACCTCGTCCACCATCGTCAGCGCCTCATCATGCTTGCCAGCGCGCAGGAACGCATCGGCAGCGTGGAGCGCCTGATCGAAGGTTCGCTCTGGTGACACGCTGGAGATTGTACTGTCTGACAAGCGCAGGCTGAAGCAGCAGGGGTGTTGCGCTTGCTAGAATCGCCTCATGCCCGACGCGATAGCCATACTCGATTACGGCTCGCAGTTCACTCAGTTGATCGCCCGCCGCGTGCGCGAGGCGCGCGTGTATTGCGAATTGTTCCCCTGGAACGCACCCGCTGATCGCGTGATGGCAATACAGCCACGTGGCTTCATCCTGTCTGGCGGTCCGAACAGCGTGTATGCACCTCATGCGCCATCGTTGCCGCCATACGTCCTGGAAAGTGGACTGCCCGTGTTGGGCATTTGCTACGGGATGCAGCTACTCGCCCATGCGCTCGGCGGGCGTGTGGCGCCATCGCAGCAGCGCGAGTATGGACACGCCGAAGTGGACTACGCCGACAGCGCTGCCGCGCGCGCCATCCTGCCCGATGCGCTGTTCGGTCGTCATGCCAGCGTGTGGATGAGCCACGGAGACCGCATCGAGGCGTTGCCTCCGGGCTTTGAGGCCATCGCCCGCAGCGCGCATTCGCCGTTCGCGGGCATGGCTGCGCTCGAGCGACGCATCTTCGCTTTGCAATTCCATCCCGAAGTGAGCCACACCCAGCACGGCTGCGACATCCTCGCGCGATTCGCGCTGCATGTGTGCGGCTGCACGGCTGACTGGACACCAGACAACATCATCGAGAGCAGCATCGCGCGCATTCGCGCGCAGGTGGGTCGGCGGTCGGTCATCTGTGGGTTGTCGGGCGGTGTGGATTCCGCCGTCGCTGCTGCGCTGGCGCATCGCGCCGTTGGCGATCAACTGACGTGCGTCTTTGTGGACACGGGCTTGCTGCGCAAGGGCGAAGCGGAGCAGGTGATCCGCACCTTCCAGCAAGCGCAGGGCATGCGCCTGATCGCGGTCAACGCTGCGGAGGATTTCCTGGACGCGCTGGCGGGAGTGACCGACCCCGAACAGAAGCGCCGCCGCATCGGCGAGCGCTTCATCCGCGTCTTCGAGCGCGTGGCGGCACAAGCGCTGGCGAACGACGGACAACACGGACCGCCGCTGCTGTGCCAGGGCACGCTGTATCCCGACGTGATCGAGAGCCGCGGACCTGAACGACAGGCAGCCGCCAAAATCAAAACCCATCACAACGTCGGCGGCTTACCCGACGACTTGCAGTTTGAGCTGTTGGAGCCGTTGCGCTACCTGTTCAAAGATGAGGTGCGCGCCATCGGCAGCGCGCTGGAGCTGCCCGACGCCATCGTGTGGCGGCATCCCTTCCCCGGACCGGGGCTGGCAGTGCGCGTGCTGGGTGAAGTGACCTGGGAACGCCTGGAGCGGCTGCGTGCCGCCGACGCCATCTTGCAGGAAGAGCTGGAGCGCGCCGGCTTGCTGCGCGCCACGTCGCAGGCGTTCGCCGTGCTGTTGCCCGTGCGCACCGTCGGCGTGATGGGCGACGGACGCACCTACAGCGAAGTGGTCGCCATCCGCGCCGTCACCACCGACGACTTCATGACTGCAGACTGGACCCGACTGCCGCACGACGTGCTGGCGCGCGTGAGCACGCGGATCGTGAACGAGGTGCCCCACGTGAACCGCGTGGTCTTCGACATCACCAGCAAGCCCCCCGCCACCATCGAGTGGGAATGACCTAGCACAACACTGGCGCGTTGTTGTTTGAGCGCTCTCGCCCAGTCGCAGCCGAAGGGCTGCTGGTATGCTTCACACCGCTTTCTCTGCAAACACCCGACCCACCGATGACCCGCCTCCCTGCACACTTCACAGCTACACGCGCCACGCAGCTCGCAACGCTCTCCGCACACGGATAGGGTATAATTAAGAATATGAAGAGAGGCATATATGTGCCTCTCTTTATGTTTAGCAAATCCAGCGCGTTAATCGGAGGATTTACGTGAAGCATCTATGGAAAAGGAGTACCTGACCCCGCAAGGGTTGAAGAAGCTCGAAGAAGAGCTGGACCATCTCAAGAATGTGGTGCGTCTGGAAGTCGCTCGCCGCTTGCGCGAGGCGATGGAAGATGGCGAGATCGAGGAAAACGCCGAATACGAAGCAGCAAAGCAACAGCAGAGTATGGTCGAGGCGCGCATCGCTGAGATCGAGAGCATCCTGGCGAACGCCGTGATCATCGAAAACACCGGACCGACGGACGAAGTGCGGCTCGGCGTGCGCGTCACCATCGCCGACGTGGAAAGCGGACAGCGCGAGAAGTACGTGCTGGTTGGCTCCACCGAAGCGGACCCAGCCAATGGCTACATCAGCAACGAATCGCCGCTAGGACGCGCGCTGATCGGTCACAAGACGAACGACATCGTGGTCGTCCATGCACCCGACGGCGACATCAAGTACAAGATCGTGCGCATCGAGGAGCGAAACTGACCGCTCGCAGCACTCGGAGGTGAGTTGTCTATCTCTTCGCCTAAGAAGGTGTACTGGCATGGTCGTCCTGCGACCGGCAAGACAGCCTACCTGACCGAGCAGCTTCGGTCCTTGCTCGCACGTCCTGTTCGTCCTGACCGCATCCTGGTGCTTGTGCCACAGCAGGCACACACAGCGCGCTTTCGAGAGAGGCTCGCCGAGCTGCAATCGCCTGCGCGCGGCGAGCCTTTCATCGGCACGTTCTATCACTTTGCGCAGCGCGAGGTGGCGCTGTTCTTCCCGCTGATCGCCAAGCAGGCGGGATTCGTCAACCAACAACGCGAGCCAACCTTCTTGAACATCGAGGCAACCCACTACTGCCTCAGCAGGCTGCTGGAGAGCAGACCAGAGCGCCGCGCGATCTTCAGCGAACTTCGGTTGACGCCAGCGCGCCTGGTGGCACAAATCTCCGACGCGATGAACAAGCTCGCCGAGGCGGGCTTGCCGCTGGACGTGCTGAGCCAGCGCCTGGCGATGACACAGCAGGACAAGCAGCCGCGCCAGCCGCTGTTCGACGCCGCCCAGCAGATCGCGCAGGCGTTTCGCCAGTTTTGCCTGCGCCACTGGCTGGTGGACTTCTCACTCCTGATGACGCTCTTCAGCGCGCATCTGCTCAAGGCGCCGTTTTACCAGGATTACGTCCGCGCTCGCTATCGCCATCTGCTGGTGGATAACGTCGAGGAGAACGTGCCGATCATGCACGACTTTGCGAAGCTGGTGCTGGAAGACTGCGACAGCGCCATTTTGATCGAGGACGACCCAGGCGGCTTGCGCGCCTTTCTCGGCAGCGATCCGCAAAGCGCGCGCACGCTGCGGGCGCACTGTGATCTAGTGCAGGAATGGTCTGACGCCCATCACTCGTCTGAGCGTCCAACCGCACAATTCGCCCAAGCGCTGATGCACGCCATCACGCAGGGGCGCACATCTGCCGCACAGCCCGCCTGGAAGCCGCAGCGCCTGGATCGGCACAACGGCGCCCGCTACTGGACCGACATGGTGCGCGCAGTGGCAGAGGCTATCGCGCAGTTGCGCAACGAAGGGATCGCCCCATCGGAGATCGCGGTCCTGGCGCCCTACGTCGAAGACGTGTTGGTTTTCACGCTGACCCAGCAGTTGCGACAGTTCAGCATCGGCGTGCAAACGCTGCGCCCTTCGCGCCCACTGCACGAACACCCCACCGCGCGCGCGTTGATCGCGCTGGCGCGCCTCGCCTATCCCGCCCTGCGCGCCGGCCGCAAGCTGACCAGAGACGCAGTGGCGCTCGCCCTGCACAGCGCCATCGCCGACCTGGACCCAGCCCGCGCGCACAAGCTGGCTGGCAAAGCGTTTGAATACAACGCGCAGGCGCTAAAGATGGTGGAAGACGCCGCGCTGTGGGACCGGATCGGCTTTCGCTTCCGCGAGCCATTCCGCGCGCTGCTGAACTGGATGGCAAGCTACCCACAGCAGCGCGGCGATCAGCCGCTCGATTTGTTCTGGCAACACCTGTTCGTCGAGGTGCTGGCACAGCCCGGCTTCGCCATGCGCCTCGACCGCGACGCTGCGACCGTGTGTTACAAGCTGATCGCCTCCTCGCGCACTTTCCGCGACATCTTCTCGCAGGCGCAGCTCAATCCCGCCGATTTAAGCGCATCCCCATCGCCCGACGTTCAGGCGATCAACGCCGCCTGGTTGGAGATGTTGGAGATGCAACTGATGCCGCGCCAGTTCGCCGCCGAGCGCTCACCACTGCAAGCACGAGACCCCAACAGCGTCTTGCTCGGCACAGCATACGCCTGGGCGACCAGCGACCTGCGCGCCCGCGTGCAGATCTGGCTGGACGTGCAAAGCAACGGCTGGCACCAGCGCATTCACCAGCCGCTCACCCATCCTTTCGTGTTGTCGAGACAGTGGAACGGCAACCAGGCGTGGTCCGATGCTGATGAGCTGGTCACCAGCCGCGACATGTTGGCGCGCCTGTGCGGCAGCCTGGCGTTTCGCTGCCAGGAGCGCATCCTGTTAGCCTCCAGCCAGCTCACGCTCAAGGGCGCAGACGAGGCGGGCATGTTGGCAAAGGCGCTTCAACGGATGAGCATATAAAAAGCGCCCCGACGATCTCGCGGGGCGCTTTTGTGGTGACGACAGGACTTGAACCTGTGACCAAGGGCTTATGAGTCCCCTGCTCTACCGACTGAGCTACGTCACCAAGTAGCCTGCATTTTACCAAAATCTGCGCGCAGATATGCCGCCAGTTTTCGCTATCCTGCACCTGGCGGCGTGCATGTGCGATAATTCCTAGCCACATGAACCACAAGCGCATCGGTGCGCGTCCTTTGCCCAAGGTAAGCGCAGCGGTTCAGGACTTCCTCAGCGAAACGCTGTTGGAGTCGCTGGAAAGTGGGCGCGTGTCGCTACGTGCGTTGGCGGCGCGACTGGACGTGACGCCGCCGGCAGTCTCGCGCATGGCACAGCGGCTGGTGCGCCAGAACCTCATGCGCCGCGAAGGCGCCTGTGGGCTGGTGCTCACCGAGATGGGCAGGCGCATCGCTATGAACGCGATCCGCAAGCGCCGCATCTTTGAGGTGTTCCTCGTGGAAAAGCTCGGCTACACCTGGGACGAGGTGTACCCAATCGCCGCTGCCTCCAGCAACCACCTGGATGATGAGCTGATCGAGCGCATGTATGCACAAGTGGGGCGACCCGCGCGCTGCCCGCACGGCGATCCCATCCCCACCCGCGAGGGCGAGATGGAGGACAAGCCAGCCGTGCCGCTCAACGAGGTGCCAGAAGGCGTCCAAGCCACCATCCAGCGCGTCGCCTCACACGATGGAGATTTGCTGCGCTACCTCAACTCGATTCACCTGCGCCCTGGCGCGCGTTTGCAAGTGGTCGCGCGCGCGCCGTTCGGCGGACCGTTGCGCGTGCGCGTGGCAAACGGTCGGTTTTATGATGAGCATGTGATCGGCGCGGAGCTGGCTTCAAAAATCTGGCTGGAGGACGTGCTCGCCACAACCTCAGCCGATGGGGCGTCGGAGTCGCGCGAGGGCGCGAGCGCCCAACCCATGAACCGCTGAGCTGACCCACGCGCCAGCGCAAGCTACAATCTCCTCTTGGAGCCATGACCGCACCACTGGAGCAACTCGACCAACTGGAGCGCGAGGCGCTTGCGGCGCTGGACGACGCGCGCACCAGCGAGGCGCTGCAGAGCTGGCACGCTCACTACTTCGGCAGCAAGCGCACCAAAGGCGCGCTGGAGGGGATGCTGGGGCTGATCGCCACGCTGGACAGCGCCGAGCGCCCCATCTTCGGCAAGCGCGCCAACGAGGTGAAACAAGCCCTGCTCAGCGCGTTTGAGTCGCGCAAGGCGCAGGTGCAGGAGGCGGAGCTGGAAGCGGCGCTTGCCGCTGGCAAGCTGGATGTGACGCTGCCAGGGCGCCCCATCGCCAGCGGGCGGCTACACCCCACCACGCTCACGCATCGCCGCATCATCGCCATCTTCAAGCGCATGGGTTTCGAGGTGTATCGCTCGCCAGAGGTGGAGACCGACGAGATGAACTTCGGGCTGCTGAACATGCCTGAGAATCACCCCGCGCGCGACATGTGGGACACGTTTTACACCACGCGCCCTGGCGTGATCTTGCGCACGCACACCTCGCCGGGGCAAATCCGCGTGATGCGCGAATGGGGCGAGAACGGCACGCGCCCGCTGCGCGTGATCCTGCCCGGCATGGTGTATCGCTACGAGCAAGTCACGGCGCGCAGCGAATCGCAGTTCACGCAAATTGAGGGGCTGGTGGTCGGGCGCAACGTCACCATGGCGGACTTGAAGGGCGTGTTTGTGGAGTTTGCCCGCCAGATGTTCGGCAGCGCCGGGCAAATTCGCTTTCGCGGCTCGTACTTCCCCTTCACCGAGCCGAGCGTGGAGATTGACGTGTACCTGGGCACCGACACCGAGCGCGCGCGCATGTTGACAAAGGGCACCGGCTGGCTGGAGATCAGCGGCGCGGGGATGGTGCACCCCACTGTGCTGCGCAACGGCGGCTACGACCCAGAGGAATGGTCCGGCTTCGCCTTCGGCATGGGACCAGAGCGCCAGGCGATGCGCCTGCACGGCATCAACGACATCCGCTACTTCTGGCAAAACGACCTGCGCTTTTTGGAACAGTTTTGAGGCACTGCTTCCGCAACGGCGGCAAAACGAGAGGTCAACTCAAGCCAACTGAGACACGCCAGCGCGACAGACCAGGTCACTGAAGCTGGGAGCAGTGTCTTGTGCTATGCTTTTTGCGAGAGCAAGATTGGAGTGTTTGCCAGTTCCCGATCCATGTCAACTCCAACTGAGACACCTCTGAGCCGCTTCCAACAACTCCTGCGCGAACTTTTCCAGTTCGACTGCGCCGACCTCGACTTCGGCATCTACCGCATGATGAACCACAAGCGGGCGGTGATTGAACGCTTTATCACGGAAGACCTGCC
>FWWM01004281.1_pt1 | contig 33492 bp, 31 predicted proteins | sample 2228351 | NCBI WGS metagenome assembly FWWM01 (sample SAMEA103939774, study PRJEB20133) | metagenome
GATCCGGCGGGACCTGAGTTCCCCCAATGGCCTGTGCTTCTGGGTGGTGGCGGATAACCTTCGCAAGGGAGCCGCCACCAACGCGGTGCAGATCGCGGAATACATGGTGGAGAACGGCCTCCTCTGAGGGGTGAGGGGTATGCGCGTCATCGTCCAGAAGTTCGGGGGCACTTCCGTTGCGACCCCCTCTGGCCGGCAGCAGGCGGCCAGCAGGGTTATCCGGGCCAGTTCGCCGGCCCGGCCGGGTACCAGGTTATTCAGGGCGTAGCAGGTGAGGGTGAGCCCGAAGAGCTCCGAACGGTCCGGGCGGGCGATGTCCCTGAGGAGCAGGCTCCACCGCCAGGCCCTGAGCCACGGGGCCACAAAATAAAGAATCGCCCCGGCCGCCACCCAGGCCGGGTCGGTTTCCTGCCAGGCGGACCAGACCGACGCCAGGTCCGACCGGGCCAGGACAAGGCCAAGCAGGCCCAGTCCGACCAGGCTTCCGACCCAGTTCCACCAGCGGGTTCGGCGCCGGGTCAGTTTCAGGACCGTTCGGACCCGGCCGACCAGCGCCATCCCCAACCCCGCCGAGCGCCCGCCGGAGGGCAGCGGCTTGCAAACCGGCGCACGTCGTTGCCATTATACCGGTAGGGACCGGGTATGTCCAGGTACGTACGGAGTTCGGTCGACCCGAGACTCTTCAACCGGTTCGTTCAGCGGGCTATCAGGCGACTCCCGCCCGAGTTTCGGGCGGCCCTGGAAAATGTTGCCATCGTTGTCCAGGAGGAGCCGGAAGGACCTGACGAGCTGTTCGGGCAGTATTTCGGACAGCCTCGCCCGGCCCGGGCCGGGGCCGAACCCCTCCTGCCCGACCGGATCGTCCTCTACCGGGGACCCCTGGTCCGGGCCTGCGGCGGCGACCGCGGCCTGCTCGCCCTCGAGGTCGAGCGGACCATCCTCCACGAGGTTGGCCACCTGCTCGGCCTGGATGAGGACCGGCTGGCGGAGCTGGGCCTCGAATGAAGGCACGGACGGGCCCCATCACCCTGCGGCCCCGGCGCCGGATGAGGCGGCTCAGCATTGGCCGCCTGCTGGCCCTGACAGCCCTGGCCGGGGCCGGGCTGGCGGGCCTGGCCCTGATGCCGGGCAATTACTTCTGGCCGGCCGCCGCCGGGCTGGTTGCGGTAAGCACCCTCGGGGTTATCCGCTTCAACCCGTTCGGACAAGGCCTGGTGCCGGTCGGCATTCTGCCCGGCCTGCTGACGGCTTTGGCCGCCGTGGCCGTTTTTATCGCCCGGGGTAGCCCCTGGGTCTGGGCGGTGGTCGGTGGCGGGCTGGTGCTTTTCCCGGTAATGGTAGTGGTGGAAGGACGGGCCCACCATGAGCCGGCCGTATCGCCGTTCCGCCTCTGGCATAGCGTGGCAGTATACCTGCTCGGGCTCGCCCTGTTCACGGTCATTTTCGGGACCCGGGAGCGCAGCCTTTTTACGGCCACCGGGACGGGGGCGGGAAGCGCCCTGCTCTGGGCCGCCCTGCGGGCCGGCCACCAGCCGGCGGGGCGGAGCGGCTGGGTTTATTACCTGGTAATCTTTCTGGTTATGGGCGAACTCACCTGGGCGCTCAACTACTGGCCGATCAGCACCGTGGCCGGGGGCGGCACCCTCATGCTGGCCTTCTTCGGCCTGACCCAGCTGGCGGGGGCCCACCTGACCCACACCCTCGACCGCCGGCAGGGGCTCGAGCTGGCGTTAATTGTCGGGGTCCTGCTGGCCGTCCTCTGGACCGCCGGGATAAGTCTGGGCAGTGGGTAAGGTTGTCTCCCGGGCCGAGCTGGGGCCGGCCCTCGAGCGGCTCCGGGCGGCCGGCAAGAAGGTGGTCTTCACCAACGGCGTCTTTGACCTGCTCCACCCGGGCCACGTCCGCTACCTGGCGGCGGCGAAGGCCCTCGGGGACGTCCTGGTAGTCGGCCTGAACTCGGACGCTTCGGTCCGGCGGCTAAAGGGACCGCAGCGACCGGTCCAGGACGAGCAGGCCCGGGCCGAGGTGCTGGCCGCCCTCGCGGCGGTGGACTTCGTGGTGGTTTTCGAAGAGGATACGGCCGCCGAGCTGGTGCGGTTCATTCGGCCGGATGTTTACGTTAAAGGCGGCGACTACGCCGGTGCCGGGCCCGACCGCTGGCCCGAGGCCGAAATCGTTCGCCGCTACGGGGGCGAGGTCCGCACCCTCGACCTGGTGGCCGGCTACTCGACCTCGGCCATCATTCAAAAAATCCGCGGGCAGCAAGGCTGATGCGGATCGCCACGGCCAGCCTCATTTTGATGGCGGGCTCGCTGGGGTCGCGCCTCCTCGGCCTGGTCCGGGAGCAGATTATCGCCGCCCTCTACGGTCGCACCCGGGAAACCGACCTCTTCACGGCGGCGGCCCGGGTCCCGACAACCCTCTATGACCTCCTTGTCGGCGGGGTGGTGACGGCGGCCCTGGTCCCGGTCATAACCAACTACCTGGAGGAGAATCCCAAGGAAGCCGGCCGGCTCATCGGGACGCTGCTAATTCTGGCCACCGCCTTGCTCGTCCTGGTGACGGTCGTCCTCTGGGTTTTCGCAATGCCTCTGGCCGAGGTTATCCTGCCCGGCTACAGCCCCGAGGACCGGGCGCTGGCCGGCCAGCTCCTGCGCCTGATGGCCCCGGTCCTGCCCTGCCTTTCCCTCGGGGGCGTGCTGGCGGGCATCAGCGTTGCCCGGCGGCAGTTCGTTTTCCCGAGCCTGAGTGCGGCCGTCCTGAACCTGGTGTTCGGCCTGAGTGCCGTGTTTTTTCGGCCGCTCGGGGTGGCGGCCCTGGCCATAAGCTTTACGGTCGGCGCCGCTGCCCACGGCCTGTGGCAGGCCGGCGGCCTGCGAGGCGTTAAAATCAGCCCGGAACTCGACCTGAATCACCCCGGCCTGCGCCAGTTTTTGCGCCTGTACCTGCCGGTGTTTCTGGGGCTGCTGGTCTCCACGGCCGGCGTAGCCTTTGACACGTACCTGGCGTCGTTTACCGGCGCCGGGGACCTGACGGCGATGCGGTTTGCGACGAATATTATCCAGTTCGCCATCGGGTTTGTCGGCGGGTCCATCGGCCTGGCGGCCCTGCCAACCCTGACCCGGCAGGCTGCCGCCGAGGCGACCCGGGCCGACTACGAGGCCACCCTGACCGCCATGGTCCGGTGGGTCTGGCTGCTGACCTGGGGCCTGGCCGTGGTGATGCTGGTTGTGCGGCGCCCCCTGGTCGGGCTGCTCTTTGAGCGGGGCCAGTTCGGGGCAGCAGATACCGACCGGACGGCCCTGGCCCTTCTGGCCTACCTGCCGGGCTTGCCGGCTGCCGCCCTGGACCAGCAGCTAATTTACGCCTTCTACGCCCGCCAGAATACCCTAACGCCGGTGCTGGTCGGGGTCTTGGCGGTGGGCCTTTATGCGGTAACGGCGGTGGCCCTGCTGGGGCCCCTCGGGATGCCCGGCCTGGCCCTGGCCAATTCGGTCCAGTGGGTTTCCCATGCGGTCGTCATGGTGTGGCTTGCAAGGCCGCTCATGGGCAGCAGTCTGAAGCCTCTGGGGGATGCGGGGGTGCGGGGGATAGCGGCGGGGGCGGTTGCTGCTGCCGCGGCCGCCGTCTTTTCGGTCACCGTCCCGGCGGGACTGCCCGGCCGAACCGCGGCGTACCTGTGGCAGGTGGCGGCCGGTGGCGGGGCAGGCCTGGCTGCCTACTGGGTGGTTCTCTACATGCTTCGGACGCCGGAAGCCTCACTCTTTAAATTGCGGTTCACGGGGCTGCTAAGCCGTGTGGTAAAATTTAGTGACCGAGGCCCAGGACCAGGCTCCCGATAGTGGTCGAACTTATTCCGGCCGTAATCGGCATCGTTATTATCGACCTTGCCCTCGCGGGTGATAATGCCGTTGTCATCGGCATGGCGGCTTACCGGCTTCCCCGCCACCAGCGCAACATCGCCTTGGCCCTGGGGGCGGTGGGGGCGATGGCCCTGGGGATTTCGCTGACGGCGGTGGCGGCCCTGGTCCTGGGATTGCCCCTGCTCCAGTTTATCGGTGGCCTCATCCTGGTCTGGATTGCCTATAAGCTCCTGCGGCCGGTGGAGGCCGTCCAGGCGGCCGCCGACTCCCACGCCGTCGAGGCCGCCAGCAGCCTCTGGGAAGCGGTTCAGACCATCATCATTGCCGACATCGTCATGAGCCTCGACAACGTCCTGGCCATTGTCGGGGCGTCGAAAGGCAATATTCTGGTCCCGATTTTCGGCCTGGTCGTGGGCATCGCCATCCTGATGGCCGGTGGGCGCCTGGTGGCCAGTATCCTCGACCGGTTCCCGGGCTTCGTCTACCTGGGGTCCGGGATTCTGGCCTGGGTTGCGGGGGGGCATGCTGGTCCACGACAGCTTTGCCCACCAGTACTGGGTGCGGTTTCTGCCGGCGGCCGACTGAGTGGTGCCGGGGGTGTTTACCCTGGGGGTGCTGGCGGCCGGCCTCTTCTACCTCCGGCGGGACGACCTCAAGTGGCTGCGGGGCCGCCTTCGCCGCTCGCCCTGACCGATGTCCGGCCCGCTGCCCGCCCCTGAAAGCCGCCCGATGGGCCGGCGAAAGTTCCTGAGCGTCGCATTTGCCGGCGGCCTAATCCTGGCCGGCCTGCGCCTGGGCGAATACGACCGGCTGCTGGACCCGCTGGTCGGCTGGCCCCGGCTCCCCGACCGCCGGCCGCAGCGGTCCCGATTTTTCACCACCCTGGTCCCTTCCCGGCTGGTTGACTACTACCGGCGGGCCACCGGCCGCCGGCCCCGGTTCGAGAGCGTCCTGGACCGCATGCTGGAGCTGCCGTTCCAGGGCTACCGCTTCGGGGTCCCCGTTTCGGCGGCCGAAGACCCGAACGGCTTTCGGCAGCCGGATACGGTCATCAACGCGGCCATCGGCCGGGGCAAGGAGGTTTACCTGTCCGTGGGCCTCAAGCTTCCCGGCTACCCGGAATTTTACCCGCCCCGGGGGATGGAGCTGCCCAGGTTCGGGCCGTTCCGGCCGAGTCCGGCCGAGGAGGAGCGAATTTTCCGGGCCGTGGAGACGATTCTTAACCGCTACGGCCGGGTTGGAAGCTGGGTCTTCGTCGAGAACGAGGCCCTCGACCCGGTCATGTACGACGGCCTCTTCCGGTACCTGCATCCGGACTATCTGGTCAGCATCTGCCGTCACGTCCGCCGGCTCCTGGCGCCGGACCAGCTCCTGGTCCTCACCACCTTCGTGCCGAGCGCCTGGTTCTTGCGCCTCCTGGACCAGCTCCGGGAAACCGTGCCCTGGCGGTTCCTGGCCCGGTGGGCGGTGGGGCCGTGGTGGATGTTCCCGTCCCGCCGGACCCTCTACGACGAGGCCGACCTGCTCGGCCTGCACCTGTATAAAAAGGTGGTTCAACCGACCATCTGGGGCGAGTTCCCGGTGAACGCCGAGCACCCCCGCGATTACAACACCCTCGACATTCTTCGGGTCGAGATGCAGCGGCGGGCCAAGGGGGTTATCATCTCCGAGCTTCAGGGTTCGCCCTGGGAGCCCGACGTCTGGGCGAAGTTCCACGCCGACTACAGGTTCTCCTTCACCCCGGACGACATTGCAGACCTGGTCCGGGTGGTCCTTGACCACGGCATTACCCAGGTCGGGATGTGGGACGTGGACTTCTGGCTCGCCGCCGACGCCGCCGGCGACCCGTCCTGGCTTAAGGCCGGGGTCGACGTTATCGGCCGCTACTCAGAGCCCCCCCGCCCTTCGGCGAAGGCCGGTCATCAGCCCCCGGCGATGGGCACGACGTCGATCTGAGCCCGCTGGAGCCGGCCGGAATAGTCGATATAGACCGTCTTCCACTCGCTGAAGACGTCGAGGACCTGCTCGCCCCCTTCCCGGTGGCCGTTGCCGGTGGCCTTCGTACCCCCGAACGGGGTATGAACCTCGGCCCCGATGGTGCCGGCGTTAACGTAGACGATGCCGGTGTAGCTTTGTTCAATAAACCGGAACGCCTTGTTAACATCCCGGGTGTAAATCGACGCCACTAGGCCGTAGGGGACATCGTTGTTGACCCGGGCCGCCTCTTCCAGGGTATCCACCACGATAACCGAGGTGACCGGCCCGAAGATCTCCTCCTGACAGACCCGCATCTCCGGCCGGCAGTTGCCCAGGACCGTCGGCTTGAAGAAGAACCCCCTTGCCAGCTCGCCTTCCCGGGCGATTTCGCCCCCGCACAGGACCTCGGCCCCCTCCTGCCGGGCAATGTCCATATAGCCGGCGATTCGCCGGAGCTGCTGCTCATTGATGACCGGGCCGACATCGGTGTCCGGGTCGAGGCCGTTGCCCAGCTTGAGCCGCCGGGCCCGTTCGACCAGCCGGCCGGTCAACTCTTCGGCGACGCCCCGCTGGACGATGACCCGGCTGGCGGCGGTGCACCGCTGGCCCGATGTTCCGAAGGCGCTCCAGACAATCCCGTCCAGGGCCAGGTCCAGGTCGGCGTCGTCCAGGACGACAATGGCGTTTTTGCCGCCCATTTCCAGGGATACCCGCTTGCCGAGCCGGGCACACTTTTCGGCTACCTCAGTGCCGACCTCGGTCGACCCGGTAAACGAGATGAGCCGAACACCTGGGGCTTCAACCAGGGCGGCCCCGGCCTCCTCCCCGAACCCGACCACCATGTTGAGCACTCCGGGCGGCAGGCCCGCCTCCTCCAGGGTCCGGACGAAGTTATACGCCGAGAGGGGCGTGTCTTCGGCGGGCTTGAAGACGACCGTGTTGCCGCAGACCAGGGCCGGGATAATTTTCCAGGACGGGATGGCCATCGGGAAGTTCCAGGGGGTGATACAGCCGACGACCCCGACCGGCATCCGGATACACATGGCGAACTTGTCCGGAAGCTCCGATGGGGTCGTGTAGCCGTGGAGTCGGCGGCCCTCCCCGGCAATAAAGTAGGTCATGTCGATGGCTTCCTGGACGTCGCCCCGGGCCTCGGTCAGGACCTTGCCCATCTCCATCGTCATCTGGCGGGCAAATTCTTCCTTGCGCTTGACTAAAAGCTCGGCGGCCCGGAAGAGAATCTCGGCCCGCCGCGGGGCCGGGACTTTCCGCCAGGTTTCGAACGCCCGCTCGGCGGCTTCAACCGCCAGCCGCACGTCCTCAGGACCGGAGCGGGGGAAGTAACCGAGGACCTCGCCGGTGGCCGGGTTGATATTGGGGTAGGTGCGCTCGGTGACCGAATCAACCCAGCGGCCACCGATGTAGTTTTTATAGACCTCAGCCATCGCCAGCCTCCTCCCGTAGCTTTTCGGTCCTGCCCAATTCTACCACCGGCCGCCGCCTCACGGCACCGCCCGGCCGGCCAGAACTCCCGTTGGCTTGCCCCCGGCCAGGGCCACCTGCCCGTTCACCAGCACCCATTCCACGCCAATCGCCAGGCTCCGGGGATATTCATAGGTTGAGGTGTCGGTTATCGTGTTCGGGTCGAAAACGACCACATCCGCAAACTTGCCGGGGGCCAGCACCCCGCGGTCCCTCAGGCCAAAGCGGGCCGCCGGCACCGCCGTCATCCGGTTGATGAGCAGCTCGAGGGCCACCCCGTATTTTCGGCGCAGGGGGCCGAGGATTCGGGCAAAGCAGCCGTACGCCCGGGGGTGGGGCCGCTGGCCGACCCAGATGGCATCGCTCCCGACCATGTAGTCGGGCCGGCTGAGCAGCGCCATGATGTCCCGGTCGATCTGTTCCCAGACTTCGGCCTCGGGCGGGAGGCCCCAGAACCCGACCCGGAACTCCTCTTCAAGCAGGAGGTCGCAGAGCAGCTCGGGTACCTCCTTCCCCCGCCGCTCGGCGGCCTCAACGAAGGTGAGGCCGACCAGGTCGGCGTTCCGGGGCAGATAGCTGAACACGAGCTCGTGCCAGCCCCGGGTTCCCCGGGCCGAACCCATGTAGGCCCAATCGATTTCCCGGAGGAGTCGGCGGCGGGCCTCGGGGTCCTGGAGCCGGGCAAGCAGGGCGTCGGGGCCGCCGTCGTGGGCCCACGGCGGCAAAAACATCAGCCCCTGACTGCTGCCGGTCGGGTAGGGGTAGGTTTCAAGGGTAGAATCCACCCCTTCGGCCTTGGCGCGGTCAATGGGCGCCACGATCTGGTCGACTTGACCGGCGGTGAGGGGGCCGGTCCGGAAATGGGAAAAGTGGACCTTAACCCCGGCCCGCCGGCCGATTTCCAGGGCCTCTTCGACCGGGTCGAACCCCTCGCCCCGGAAGACGGTCCGCAGGTGGGTCACGTACGGCCGGTCATACCTGGCGGCGACCTTACATAGCTCGACCAGCTCGTCGGTGTCGGCCCAGGAGCACGGGTAGTAGCTTAAGCCGGTCGAGAAGCCGACCGCCCCCTCTTCCAGGCCCTGGGCCAGCAGCCGGCGGGCCCGCTCCAGGGCCGCCCCAACCAGGGGCACATCCCGGAACCCGACCGCCTCGAGCCGGACCGCCCCGTGGGGCACCAGGTAGGCGGTATTGACGGCGACCGTCCGGTCAAAGCAGGCCCGGAACTCGGCCACGGTTGACCAGGTGTACGGCAGGTCCGGGTTGCCGTTCAGGCCGGCCAGGTACCGGCGGTAGGCCCGGAGGTTTTCGGCCGAAAGGGGCGCATAAGAGAGGCCGTCCTGTCCGAGGATTTCGGTCGTAACCCCCTGGCGCAGCGCCGCCTCGTGGGCCGGCTCGGCCAGGAGCATCAGGTCGGAGTGGACGTGGGTGTCGATGAACCCCGGGCAGACCACCTTTCCGGCGGCGTCGATGACGGTGGCGGCGGTTACGTCCGGCCCGCTCAGGTCGCCGATGGCCGCAATCCGGTCGCCGTTTATGCCGACGTCGGCCCGGATTCCGGGCCGGCCGGTGCCGTCGATTACCGTGCCGTTCTTGATAATCACGTCAAAGGCGGGCATGGCTACTTTTCCTCGTACTCCCGGAGGGCGTCCTCGTTCGGCTCGAACCCGAGGCCCGGCCGGTCGGGAAGCTCGACCCACCCCGCCTCGGGCCGGAAGGTGTCCTTGAAAAGGGCCTCGCCGGTGTACCACATCGGGACGTGGAACTCGACCCGCCAGCCGTTGGCCACCGCCGCGTAGAGGTGGGCGTTGTGGTGGGGCCAGCCGCCGCCGTTTGCGATCTTTAGATTAAAGCTGTCGGCCAGGTCGGCAACCTTGCGGCCCTCGGTGTAGCCGCCCACGTAGCAGACGTTCGGCTGGGCGATATCGACCGCTCCGCCGGCGATCAGGTCCCGGTGTCGCCAGCGGTGCTCCTGCTGGCCGGCGGCAATGGGCACGGTCGTGTGGGCCCGGAGCTGGCGCAGGAGGTTCACGTCGTTGGTGTAAACGGGTTCCTCGAACCACCGGATATTGTACGGCTCAATCCGGCGGCAAAGCTCAAGGGCCGAGACGTAATCGAAGAGGTGGTTGGCATCGACCATGAGCTCGACCCCGTCCCCGACCGCCTCCCGGACGAGCCGGACCCGCTCGGCGTCCTCAGCCACGTTCTGGGCGCCGTCGATGGCGACGACCATTTTGAGCCGGGTGTGCCCCTGCGCCAGCCAGTAGCGGGCAGCCTCGACCAACTGCTCCCGGTCATACTCCAGCAGGCCAAACGTTATGTAGGCGGGCACCCGTTTTGAGTGGCCGCCGAGCAGCCGCCACACGGGCTGGTTTAGATACTTGCCCTTGATGTCCCAGAGGGCGATGTCGACGGCGCTCTGGCCAAAGATAACCACGCCGGAGTTGCCCCTGGGGTTAAAGGTCCGGTGGATGAGGGCCGAGATGCCCTCGGTATCGAGCGGGTCCCGCCCAACCAGAAGGGGGGCAAGCTCCCGGTTGATGAACTCCCGGGTGGCGAACCGCAGCACCCCGCCGGTCATACCGGTGCCGACGATGCCGGCGTCGGTTTCGACCCGGACCAGCACCACCTCCCGGTGGATGACCTCATCGGTTATGGGGGCGCGGGTTGGGACGCGGTAGGTTGCGGCCGTAACACGGGTGATGCGCATTTGACCCTCCTGGGCGGTGTTTGGTTCGGATAATTATAGCCGGAAGCAGACCCTGCTTCCGGCTAAACAACCGTCAGACCAATATTTTCAGAATCTGAGCAGGGCGGCGATCCCGCCGGCAGCGTCCAGCTTTTCGGCCCCTTTCCCCCGAACCAGTTCGACCCGGGCCTGCTGGCGCAGCACCGCCCGAATCAGGCTCTCGACCAGGTCGTTTACGTGGACGAGCGGGGCGCCGCAGAGCGGACAGGTGCCCCCATCCGGCCGGACGCTAATGAACCCGCATCCCGGGCACTCGTACCCTTCCGGGCGGGTGTTTTCGGTTACCAGGAGGCGCATCACCCGGTTCTCCATTGCCGCCTCGACCGTGTCGTCGAGGCCGACGGTGGCCGGACCCCCCTTGGCGGCCAGGGCCAGGGTTTGCTCGACCAGCTCAAGCTCTTCGGACCGCTCGAGCGACTGTTCAAGCTCAAGGGTCTTAAAGAGGACCTCTTCCGGCGGGGCGATAATCTGGGCGGTGAAGGTCCCGGCCAGCTTCGTCTCAAGCTCCTTGGGCAGAAGCTCAACGAAGGTGCTGAGCACCTCGGTCGGTCCGGCCACAACCAGCCGGTCGAACGGGTGGCGGGCTTCGAAATCCCGAAGCTCCTCCAGGGTGCGCTTAACGTGCCAGACCACGTGGGTTTCGTGGTGGCGCTGGAAATCGGCCGAAGACCAGCCCCCCTGCTTGTGCTTTTTCACGATGAGGTCGGCGAATTCGTCAAGCTCGACAACCTTGGCCAGCTCGACAAAGAACAGCCTGGCCCGGGCCTTGTCCAGGAGCAGGACCGCATACCGGTCGTACTCGTCAAGCAGGTCCACGAGGGGCCGGATATACGGGATCGCGTTGTAGTGGGCCTGGTTTCTCGGCCTGGTGTGGAGGAAAACTACTTCCCAGAAGCCCTCGGGAATGCACGAGTAGACCGCAACCCCGAGCCCGTGGGGCACGAAGTGGCGCTCGAAGTAGTCGTCGACCCGCTCAATTTCGGCCTCAAGCAGGCGGCGCTTATCCTCGGGCGTCTTGCGCCGCAGGTCGTCCAGGAGGCTTTTGCGGACGACGTGGTAGGTCCGGTTCTGGCTCTCCTGGGGCGAGGTATCGAGGATAAGACTCAGGACATTTTCGTGCTTTGGCTTGAAGGCGGCAATCCGGTAAACCTGGTCCCGCCCTAACTCCATTTGTCTCCTCCGGAAATTTTCTCGGTCTGGTCAGGCCAGCGGGGCCGCCACCGGGGCCCGGCGCAGGACGATAGAACCGCCCTCGGCGTCGACGATGACGGTGTCACCCGGCTGGAACTCGCCGGCCAGAATCTTCACGGCCAGGGGGTCCAGGACGGTGCGCTGGATTACCCGCCGGAGCGGCCGGGCACCAAAGGTCGGGTCGAAGCCCAGCTCGGCCAGCAGGTCCCGGGCGGCGTCCGTTATCTCCAGGTTGACCTTCTGGTCGGCGAGCCGTCCCCGAACCTGCCGGATCTGGATGTCGACGATCTGGCGCAGGTCGTCCCGGTCCAGCGGCCGGAAGACGATGATCTCATCGATCCGGTTCAGGAATTCCGGCCGGAAGTGGGCCCGGACCGTATTGAGGACGAGCTGGCGGACGTCTTCCAGGGTGAGGCCGGGCTCGCTGAACCAGTGGCTCCCCAGGTTGCTCGTCATGATAATGACGGTGTTCCGGAAGTCGACCGTGCGGCCGTGGCCGTCGGTGAGCCGGCCGTCATCCAGAATCTGGAGCAGCACATTAAGCACGTCCGGGTGGGCCTTTTCAACTTCGTCAAACAGCACCACCGCGTACGGCCGGCGGCGCACGGCCTCGGTGAGCTGGCCCCCCTCCTCATAACCGACGTAGCCAGGCGGGGCACCGATCAGCCGGGCCACCGTATGCTTCTCCATGTATTCGGACATATCGAGGCGAATCATCGCCTGCTCGTCGTCGAACAGGAACTCGGCCAGCGCCCGGGCCGTCTCCGTTTTGCCAACGCCGGTCGGGCCGAGGAACAGGAAGCTCCCCAGGGGCCGGCGCGGGTCCTGGATGCCGGCCCGGGCCCGCCGGATGGCATTCGCCACCGCGCTGAGGGCGTGGTCCTGGCCGACGACCCGCTGGCGGAGGCGCTCCTCCATGTGCAGCAGCTTCGCCCGCTCGCTCTCGAGCAGCCGGCTCACCGGTATGCCGGTCCAGCGGCTGACCACCTCGGCGATATCCTCCTCGTCGACCTCTTCTTTGACGAGTCGGCGGGGGCCCAGGGCCGCCAGCTGCTGCTCGGCCTCCCGGAGCCGGCGCTCCAGCTCGGCCAGCACCCCGTACTGGAGCTGGGCTGCCCGGTTCCAGTCGCCGGCCAGCTGGGCCTGCTCGAGCTGGTGGCGGACCGCCTCAATTTCTTCTTTTACCTGCCGGACCTGCTGGATGAGTTCCCGCTCCCGCTCCCACTCCATCCGCAGCCGGTTGTATTCTTCCTTGAGGTTGCTCAGCTCCTGCTCGAGCCTGGCGAGCCGCTCCCGGGACGCCGGGTCGGTCTCCCGCTTGAGGCCTTCCCGCTCGATCTCAAGCTGCATGATCCGGCGCTGGAGCTCATCCAGCTCGGCCGGCATCGAATCCATCTCCATCCGCAGCCGCGCCGCCGCCTCGTCTACCAGGTCGATGGCCTTGTCCGGCAGGAACCGCCCGGTAATGTACCGGTGGGCGAGCCGGGCGGCGGCGATGAGGGCCGAATCCTTGATCCGTACCCCGTGGTGGACCTCATAGCGCTCCTTAAGGCCCCGCAGGATGCTGATGGTCTCCTCAACCGTCGGCTCCTCGACCAGGATCGGCTGGAACCGCCGCTCCAGGGCCGGGTCCTTCTCAATGTGCTTGCGGTACTCGTCGATGGTCGTTGCGCCAATGGTCCGGAGCTCACCCCGGGCCAGCATCGGCTTGAGCATGTTGCTGGCGTCGATGGCCCCTTCGGCGGCGCCGGCCCCGACGACGGTGTGCAGCTCGTCGATGAACAGGATGATTTCGCCCTGGGACTCCTGAATCTCCCGGATGACGGCCTTGAGCCGCTCTTCGAACTCGCCCCGGTAGCGGGCCCCGGCGATGAGGGCGCCCATATCAAGCTGGACGACCCGCTTGTTCTTGAGGCCCTCGGGCACGTCGTTGCGGACGATCCGCTGGGCCAGACCCTCCACGATGGCGGTCTTGCCGACGCCGGGTTCGCCGATGAGCACCGGGTTGTTCTTGGTCCGGCGCAGCAGGACCTGAATGACCCGCCGGATCTCGTCGTCCCGGCCGATCACCGGGTCGAGCTTGCCCTGGCGGGCCAGCTCGGTAATATCCCGCCCGTAGCGCTGGAGGGCCTCGTAAGTGCTCTCAGGGTGGGGGGAGGTGACCCGTTGCGCTCCCCGCACCTGGGTGAGGACCTGATAACCCCGTTCCCGGGTGATGCCGAGGCCCTGAAAGATTCGCAGAACCGGACCGCCCACGGTCGGGTCGGCCAGGGCAATGAAGAGGTGCTCGGTGCTGATGTAATCGTCCCGCAGGCGGCCGGCCTCCTCCTGGGCCAGGTCGAGCACCCGCCGAAGCCGCGGCGAAACGTAGACCTGGGTCGGCGGCGCCTGCAGGCGGGGGAATGCCCGCAGGGCGCTGTCCACTGAGTCGCGCATCCGGGCCAGGTCAATGCCCAGCCGCTCGACGATCCGGGGAACGATCCCGTCGGTCTGGTCAAGCAGGGCCAGCAGCAGGTGCTCCGGCTCAACCTGCTGGTGCTGGCGTCGTTCGGCTTCGTTCTGGGCCCCGTAAAGGGCCTGCTGGGCTTTTTCGGTGAAGCGGCTCAGGTCCATCGTACCTCAACCCCCATGCGTAGCCTCGGTTAAACTATACCACCCGTTTTCTTAGTAACCGGCTAAGAGGTCTCTAAGAATCGTCTTAACGGCCGAGACCGACGGCGCCCTCGGCCGCAAGCTTTTCGACTTCTTCAGGAGTGAGGCCGACCAGTCCGGTAAGGACCTCAAGGGTGTGCTCCCCAAGCCGGGGGGCCGGCCGGTCGACCCGGGTCGGCGTCTCCGAGAATCGGGGCGGGGGCGCCGGAACCTTGAGGGAACTTTCCAGGCCGGCGGGCAGGGGGAGCTCGAGAATCGAGCCCCGGGCCCGGACGTGGGGGTCGGCGAGCACCTGGTCGATGGTGTTCACCGGCGCAACGAACGCGACCTCCTCTTCAAACTCGGCAAGCCATTCGGCCGTTGTCTTCTGGCGGAATACCTCGTTGAGGATCGGCTCAAGTTCGGCGTGGTGCTCGGTACGGGACTCGTTCGTCTGGAACCGCTCGTCAAACATCAGGTCGGGCCGGTTGAGCTTGGCGCAGAAGAGCTGCCAGTCCCGGACCCCCGCCAGGACGATATAGCCATCCCTGGTTGGAAACGCCTGGAACGGGGTGATCAGCGGATGGCGGCTCCCAAGCGGCCCGGGGACCTGGCCGGTGGCCGAATAGCGGATGATCGGGTTTTCAAGGAGGGCAAGGACGGCGTCCAGCATCGCCACGTCGATATGCTGGCCCCGGCCGGTGCGGTGGCGAGCCTCCAGGGCGGCCAGGATGCCGATGGCCGTAAAAATCCCGCCGGCCAGGTCGGCAATCGACACCCCAACCCTGACCGGCGGGCCCCCCGGCTCGCCGGTGATGCTCATGAGGCCCGACATGCCCTGGATGATGACGTCGACGGCGTGGCGGTCCCGGTAGGGGCCGGTCTGGCCGAACCCGGAAAGGGAGGCGTAAATCAGCCGGGGGTTGAGGGGCGCAAGGTCGCCATAGCCGAGGCCGAGGCGGTCCATCGTGCCCGGCGTGAAGTTCTCGACCAGGATGTCAACCTTCGGCACGAGCCGCCGAACGACCTCGATTCCGGCCGGGTGCTTTAAATTCAGGCTGACGCTCTTCTTGCCCCGGTTGAGGCTGAAAAAGTAGGTGCTGATGCCCTGAACGTAGGGGCCGCCGCCCCGGTCCGTTTCGGCAATGCCGACCGGCTCGACCTTGATGACCTCGGCCCCCAGGTCGGCCAGGACCATCGTGCAGAACGGGCCGGCCAGCTTCCAGGTAAAGTCGAGGACGGTTAGACCTTCAAGCGGACCCGGCATTGTCGTGCCTCCCGGAAAGATCATGCCAGACCTGCAGCCGGTTCGCCCAGCCTGGTCCGGGGGGCCTGCGCCGCGGGGTGGGCTATAATCTAAGATTGAAACGATGCCGGAATGGCTGAAGAAGAGCAGAACCGGCAAGAACCGGTCAGAATACCGTCGCCCGACCTCGAACAGCGCGAACTGGTAGCCGGCCGACGGCCCGGCACCCGCTACGTGCGGATCGTCCGGCCGTTCGCCCATGAGTTCCGCCGCCGCGCCCCGGGCCAGCTGGTCGCCACCGAACGGGTCCTTGAGCCCCGGTCCACCCTGGGCAAGGTTTTTGAGACGGTCCGCCGGGTGCTGATTGGCCGGCGTCTGCCGACCGAGATGGAGCTTTCCGAGCGGGTGGGCAAGCTCAAGGGACTTGCCATCCTGGCTTCGGATAACGTTTCGTCATCGGCTTACGCCACCGAGGAGATCATGCGGGTCCTGGTCACAGCCGGGATTGCGGCCCTGGCTCTGACCGTGCCGCTCTCTTTTGCGATTGTCGGGGTAATTTTCGTCGTGGTCGTCAGCTACCTGCAGGTGATCCGGGCCTACCCCAAGGGCGGCGGAAGTTACATTGTGGCTTACGAGAACCTCGGGACCCTGGCCGGCTTAACGGCGGCGGCCGCGCTGCTGACAGATTACATCCTCACCGTGGCCGTATCCACCGCCGCGGGTGTGGCGGCCCTCACCTCGGCGTTTCCGGCCCTCTTCCGGTACCGGGTGGAACTCGCCGTGCTGCTGATTGTGTTCATCGCAATTGTCAACCTGCGGGGCACCCGCGAATCCGGCTCGGCTTTTGCCGCGCCCACGTATCTTTACGTACTCGGCCTGTTTGGGCTGCTTGGTGTTGGCGCCTGGCGATTTCTTACCGGGGATCTACCGACCTACTCGCCGCCGCCCGAATGGGTTGAGTCCTACCGGGCCGAGCCCCTCACCGTTCTGCTCGTCCTGCGGGCCTTTGCATCGGGTTCGGTCGCCCTGACCGGCATCGAGGCTGTTGCGGACAGCATACAGGTGTTTAAACCTCCCGAGGTGCGAAACGCCCAGACGGTCCTGATTGCGATGGCAAGCCTGTTTATAACGATTTTCCTCGGGATCAGCCTGCTGTCGAGCCGCCTGGGTATCGTCCCTGACCCCCACGAGGCCGAGACGGTCCTCAGTCAGCTTGCCCGGACGCTGATCGGCGATAGTCCCTTTTATTACTATCTCCAGTTTGCCACGGCGGTAATCCTGATCCTTGCCGCGAACACCGCTTTTAACGGCTTCCCGCGACTGGCCGGTATCCTTGCCCAAGACCGGTTTCTGCCAACCCAGTTCCGGTACCGGGGCGACCGGCTCGCCTACAGCACGGGCATCTTAGTCCTGACAGCCATGGCGATTCTGCTGGTTGTGGCCTACCGGGCCAGTGTAACCGGCCTGATACCCCTCTACACCGTCGGGGTCTTCCTGGCATTTACGTTGAGCCAGCTCGGGCTGGTTCGTCACTGGTACGGGCTGCGGGACCGGGAGCCGAGCTGGTTGTGGCGGGCCACCCTGAACGGCATCGGGGCGGCCGCGACCGGGACCGTCTTGCTGGTCGTCGGGGTCTCGAAATTCGCCCTGGGCGCCTGGATGGTCATCGTCCTCATCCCGATACTCATCGGGCTCATGTGGTCGACCCACCGCCACTACCGCTTTGTCGAAGACATGCTCACCCTGGACCGGCCGGACATTAAGCTCGAACCGGAGCGACCGCCCCTGGTCGTGGTGCCGGTTGCCCGGCTCGACCGCCAGGCCCTGCGGGCCCTGGCCTTTGCCCGTTCGATCTCCCCGGAGGTGGTGGCGGTCCACGTGGCCGACGACCCGGAAGAGGCCGAGCAACTTCGCCGCCGGTGGGAGCAGGCTGGCCTGAAGGTCCCCCTTGAAATCGTCTACTCCCCGTACCGGGCCCTCATCGGGCCGCTGCTGGCCTACATTGACGCCCTGGACAAGCTCGACCCGGGCCGGCCGGTGACGGTCGTCCTTTCGGAGTACGTGCCGAAGCACTTGTGGGAGTTCTTACTGCACAACCAGACGGCCCTGCGGCTCAAGCTGCGCCTCTTCTTCCGGCCGAATACCATTGTTATTGACGTTCCGTACCACCTGGAATACAGCTACGAAGACCTGTTCGAAAAGCGGCCCTGGGCCGGGACGGAACAAAAGGCCTGAGGTTTGCCGGTGGCGCGACTTACGGTCAATACCACCCGCCCCCGGGAGGTGGTCGACCTGACCGACCGGCTTAACGCCCTGGTGCGGGAGGCCGGTTTCCGGGCGGGCCTCTGCCACCTCCTGCTCCTGCACACGACGGCGGCCCTGACCCTGGCCGACCTGGACCCCGGCACCGACCTCGATATGCTGGATGCGTTCGCCGAGCTGGTACCGAAGCTCCGGTACCGCCACCCCCACAACCCGGCCCACGTGCCGAACCACATCCTTTCGGCCCTCATCGGGACGTCCCTGACCCTGCCGGTTTCGGACGGGCGGCTGGTTCTGGGCACCTGGCAGCGGGTTGTTCTGGTCGAGTTCGAAGGTCCCCGGCCGCGGGAGCTGGCCGTGACCTTCGTGCCGTCGGCATTGTAGGGGGCAACCGCTTGTGGTAAACTGCTCTTTGGACAGTGCCAGTACCGGCGATGGAAACCCTGACCCCGAGAGAGATTGTCCGGCAGCTTGATAAATACATAGTCGGCCAGGAGGCGGCAAAAAAGGCGGTTGCCATCGCCCTGCGCAACCGGTACCGCCGCCGGATGCTCCCCCCTGAGCTTGCCCGCGACGTTCTGCCTAAAAACATCCTGATGATCGGCCCGACCGGCGTCGGCAAGACCGAGATTGCGCGGCAGGTCGCCCGCCTGATCGGGGCCCCGTTTGTTAAAGTCGAGGCAACCCGCTTCACCGAGGTCGGCTACGTCGGCCGCGACGTCGAATCGATCATCCATGAACTGGTCGACGTGAGCGTCGGGATGGTCTACGAGGAGCGGCTCCGGGAAGTCCAGTCCAAGGCCGAATCCCTGGCGAACGAGCGCCTGGTAAACTACATCTACCAGCAGCTTATCTCGGCCCCGAAGCGGGCCCGGGCCAAGGGCAGGCTCCGGACCCAGCTCCTGCCCCTCGAACTGCTCGACGACCCCGACCTGTTCAAGTCAGACAAGGCCCGGCTGCGGGCCGTGCGCAAGCGGGTGGCCGACCTGGTCAAGGCCCGGGCCCTGGACGACCACATCATCGAGATCGAGGTCGGCGACTACGACCGGTACAACCTGGAGTTCGGGCCCGGGGTGTCGGTCGACGAGCTGCGGGAGTCGTTCGCCGACTTCATCGAGCAGTACGAGGACTACAGTCGGCGGCGTCGGGCCCGCCGGGTCTCAGTCCGGGAGGCCCGCCGGATCCTCACCCGGGAAGAGGCGTCGAAGCTGATTAACGTTGACGAGGTCATCGAAGAGGGCCTGCGCCGGGCCGAGGAGCTGGGGGTCGTCTTCATCGACGAAATCGATAAGATCGCCGGCCCCGAAGTGGAGGTCGGCCCCGACGTTTCCGGCGAGGGCGTGCAGCGGGACCTTTTGCCCATTGTCGAGGGTGCCACGGTTCTCACCCGCTACGGCCCGATTCGGACCGACCACATCCTCTTCATCGCGGCCGGCGCCTTCTATGACCGGCGGCCGTCGGACCTGATCCCGGAGCTTCAGGGCCGCTTCCCCCTGCGGGTTGAACTCCACCCCCTCGGCGAGGAGGAGTTCCGGCGGATTCTGGTCGAGCCGGAGAACTCCCTGGTAAAGCAGTATCAGGCCCTGCTGGCGACCGAGGGGGTCCAGCTCGAATTTACCGAAGATGCAATTGCCGAGCTGGCCCGCACGGCCGCCCGGCTGAACGAGCGGTATGAAAATATCGGCGCCCGGCGGCTTTACACCGTAATGGAAGCCGTGGTTGAGGAGATAAGCTTCAATGCCCCCGAGCGGCAGGGCGAGCGGGTGGTCATCGATGCGGAGTACGTCCGGAGCAAGCTCGCCGGCCTGCTGGCGAACGAAGACCTGAGCCGCTATATTCTCTAAGAGGGCGCAAGCCCCGGCTGGCAAAACGCACGCCCCCCGATTGCCACGGCCGTGCCCGGTGGCGGGTCCCGGGGCAGGTTGACGGGGGCGGAGGACTAACGGAAAGGAGGTTCTAAATTGTCCGCCCAAACTGCACAACAGCTCGTTCCGATGAAGGCGCTGCTGGAGGCGGGGGTCCACTTCGGCCACCAGACCCGCCGGTGGAACCCCAAGATGCGCCCGTATATCTTCACCGAGCGCAACGGGATCCACATCATCGACCTCCAGCAGACCCTGGTTAAACTGGAGGAGGCGTATAACTTCGTCCGGGACCTGGTGGCCCGCGGCGGAACCATCCTGTTCGTCGGCACCAAGAAGCAGGCCCAGGACACCATTGAGCAGGAGGCCAGGCGCTGCGGCATGTTCTATATTAACCACCGCTGGCCCGGCGGAATGCTGACGAACTGGGCCACCATCCAGAAGCGGATCGACTACCTGGCCCGGCTCGAGGACCGGAGGGCCAAGGGCGAGTTTCATTACCTGCCGACCAAAGAGCGGCAGAAACTCGAGAAGGAGCTTTTCAAGCTGAACCGGATGTTCAGCGGCGTCCGGGAGATGCGGGAGCTTCCCGATGCCCTCTTCATCGTCGACCCGAGCCGGGAGCACATCGCCGTCCGGGAGGCCCGCCGGCTGGGCATCCCCATCGTGGCCATCTGCGACACCAATTGTGACCCGGACCTGATCGACTACCCGATTCCGGCCAACGACGACGCCATCCGGTCCATCCGGCTGATCACGTCCAAGATTGCGGAGGCGGTCCTCGAGGGCAAGGCCCTCTACGAGGCCCGGGTGGCTTCCGAGGAGGTCGAATTTGAGGCCGGTGAGGAGCAGCCGATGACCTACACTGCCGAGCCGACCGAAGAAGGGGAAGAAGAATAGGAGGGAACGCCGATTGGAGATTTCAAACGTGAAGGTTGACATTAACAAGCTAAAGGAGCTGCGGGAGCGGACCGGCGCCGGTGTGATGGAGTGTCGGGAGGCCCTGATCCGGGCCGACGGCGACATCGACCGGGCCATCGAAATCCTGCGGGAACGGGGCGTTCAGATCGCTGAGAAGAAGGCGGCCCGGGTGGCGAGCCAGGGCCTCATTGACGCCTACATCCACGCCGGCGGCCGGATCGGGGCGATGGTCGAGGTGAACTGCGAGACCGACTTTGTGGCCCGCCTTGATGAGTTCAAGACCCTGGTCCGGGAAGTGGCGATGCAGGTGGCGGCCATGGGACCCAAATATGTCTCGGCCGATGAGCTCCCGCCGGACAGCGACGAGGCCCCGGAGGAGGTCTGCCTGCTCGAACAGCCGTATATTCGGGACCCGTCCCGGAAGGTGAAGGACCTGGTTACCGAGCTCATTGCGAAGACCGGGGAGAACATTAAAGTCAGGCGGTTTTGCCGTTATGAACTTGGAGGAGTTTGAAAAGGGCCGGGCCGCCCGGCCTTTCCCGGCGGCCACCGGTCTGAAGCCGAAGTATCAGCGGATCCTGCTCAAGCTGAGCGGGGAGGCCCTGATGGGCGACCTGCCGTTCGGGGTCGACCCAGAGACGATTCGGTCCATCACCGCCCAGCTGAAGCGGGTCCACGAGCTGGGTGTTCAGGTGGCCATTGTCGTCGGCGGGGGAAACTTCTGGCGGGGGAGCGAGGCGAGCCGCCTGCTCGGCATGGACCAGGCGACGGCGGATTACGCCGGAATGCTGGCAACGATTATAAACGCCCTGGTGCTCCAGGATGCCCTGGAGAAGGATGGGGTTTACACCCGGGTTCAGAGCGCCCTGGATATCCACAAGGTCGCCGAGCCGTATATCCGGCGGCGGGCGATCCGGCACCTGGAGAAGGGTCGGATTGTCATTTTTGCGGCGGGCACCGGCAACCCCTTCATGACGACCGACACGGCCGCCGCCCTGCGGGCCCTGGAGATCGGGGCCGAAGTGCTGCTGATGGCTAAGAACCGGGTGGACGGCGTCTACGAAGACGACCCCCGCCGTAACCCCGCCGCCCGCAAGTTTGACCACCTCTCCTACATCGACGCCCTGAACCTGCGGCTGCAGGTAATGGACAGCACCGCCCTCTCGCTCTGTATGGAGAACCACCTGCCGATCGTCGTTTTTAACCTCCAGGAACCGGGCAACATCGAGCGGGTTGTGATGGGCGAGCCGATCGGGACGCTGGTTTCGTAGTCCGGGGGGTGTCCGCCGTGGTCGAGGACGTCCTGAAAGAGGCCGAAGCGAAAATGCAGAAGGCCGTCGAGGCGGCTAGACGGGAACTCGTGACCATCCGGACCGGCCGGGCCTCGCCGGCTCTGGTTGAGCGGCTGCCCGTAGAGTATTACGGCCAGCCGACACCCCTAATGCAGCTCTCGACCATTACGGCCCCGGAGCCCCGGCTGCTGGTGATCCAGCCGTTCGACCCCAACGCCATCCCGATGATCGAGAAGGCAATCCTGAAGTCGGAGCTCGGCCTGAATCCGAGCAACGACGGCCGGGTGATCCGGATCATCCTGCCCCAGCTCACCGAGGAGCGGCGGCGGGAGCTGGTCCGGCTGGTCCACCGCAAGACCGAGGAGTTCCGGGTCGCCATCCGGAATATCCGGCGAGAGGCCCTGGAAGACCTGCGGGAGCTGGAGAAGGAGAAGTTGATCTCCCAGGACGACCACCGCCGGGCCCAGGAGCGCCTTCAGAAACTCACCGACAGGTATATTGGCCTTATCGACAACCTCGAAAGGGAAAAAGAGAAAGAGATCCTCGAGGAATGATCGGGCGGCAGGTGCGAACCCAGGCCCTCGACCGGCCGGTTCCGGCCCGGGTCCCGTGCCACGTGGCCATCATCATGGACGGCAACGGCCGCTGGGCCCTGCGGCGGGGCCTGCCGCGGCTCGCCGGTCACCGGGCGGGAACCGAGAATATTCGCCGGGTCATCGAGTGCTTTGCCCGCCACGGGGTCAAATACCTCACCCTCTACGCCTTCTCCACCGAGAACTGGTCCCGGCCGGAGGAAGAGGTTCAGGGCCTGATGGAGATCTTAAAAGACGTGCTGGACCGGGAGGTCGAAAACCTCCACCGGCAGGGGGCCCGTCTCCTGCACATCGGCAACCTCGGGGTCCTTGAGCCTGAGCTGCAACGGGCCGTCCGCAACGCCATCGAACTTACCAAAGATAACGACCGCATCACGGTGGCGGTGGCGTTTAATTACGGCGGCCGGGCCGAGATCCTCGATGCCGTCCGGCGGATCATTGCCGACCGGGTCAGGCCCGAGGACGTGACCGAGGAGCTGTTTGCCAGCTACCTGCACACCGCCGGCCTGCCTGACCCCGACCTGATTATCCGGACGGCCGGGGAACAGCGGCTGAGCAACTTTCTGATCTGGCAGGCGGCCTACGCCGAATATTATTTCACCCCGGTCCTCTGGCCCGATTTCGATGAGGCCGAGGTCGCCCGGGCCCTGGAAGCCTACGCCCGCCGGGAGCGCCGCTTCGGCGGCCTCAACTCCCGCTGAACCCTAGCCCGCCACCCGGCCGAACCGGCCCAGACTGAAAAAGGCCACATCCAGACCGGCTTTTCCGGACGTAAGCAGGTCGGCGGCTGCCTCGCCGATGGCCGGCCCGAACTTAAAGCCGTGGCCCGAACACGGGCTCAAAATCAGCACCTGCGGGTGGGCCGGGTGGAAGTCGATGATGAAGTGATAATCCGGGGCGTTGGTGTAAAGGCACACGGCGGCAGTTTGTAACAATCCGTCGGCGTCCGGCAGGTAGCGGCGCAGAAGCTCCCGGACGGCCTCAACTTCCGGTTCCCGGACCTCCCGGTCAACCAGGTCGGGGTCGACGATTTCGCCCTCGTGGTGTCGGGCGGTTTTCACACCGTCGCCCAGGTCGGGAATTCCGTAAAAATGGCGGCCCGGGGCATGCTCGATGAGGAAAAGGGGCAACCGGTTCGGCCGGAAGTTCTGGGGGTTGGCCCGGGGCTCAAACCAGAGCATGACCTGCCGCTCCACCCGAACGGGCAGCTCCGGCACAAGCCTGCTGGCCCACGGCCCGGCGGCGACCACCAGCCGCCCGGCCCGGTACCGGCCCGTCCGGGTCTGAACCTGCACGCCCGAGCCGTCGGCCTGCCAGCCCGTAACCTCCTGTCCGAATTTGAGGTCGGCACCGTGCCGCCGGGCCAGGCTGATCAGCGCCCCGACGCAGACCTCCGGGAAAAGCACCCCGGCCCGCGGCTCCCAGACCCCGAGCATTTCCGGGTCCGGATGGAGGGCCGGAAACCGGTTCTGTATCTCCGCCGCATCAATCAACTCGTGGGCGAGGCCGTGAGTTCGGGCGCTCAGCAGGCTGCCCGTCACCAGTTCGCCGTCGGCCGGGCCGACCATGAGGCCGCCGGTCTGGAGGAAAAGTTTCCGGCCCGATTCGGCCTCAAGTTCGGCCCAGAGCTCATAGGCCCGGCGGACCAGGGGCACGTAGGCCGGATGCTCGAAGTAGGCCTCCCGGATAATCCGCGAGCGGCCGTGGGAAGAGCCGAGCCAGTGGGGTGGCCAGAACCGGTCGAGGCCGAGCACCCGCACTCCCCGCCGGGCCAGGTGGTAAGCAGTTGCGCCGCCCATTACCCCCAGCCCGACCACAATCACGTCAAACGACCTTTCCATGCCCCCGATCCCCTTGGTTAGTCTCTCAGTCCGAGCCGCTCGAGCAGGCGGTCCAGCTCAGCGTAAGTCTCCGGGTCCGGGAGCTGGGCCGGACGCCGCAGCCGGGCCGATTTTATAACTCCCCGCCGCCGCAGCACTTCCTTCCGGATGGCCAGGCCGATGCCGGGCTGAGCCTCAAACTTTATCAGGGGCAGGTACCGGTAGAAAACATCCTCGGCCCCGTCGCGGTCACCCTCCTGAAACCGGTTGTAGATTTCGACCAGGATTTCCGGGAAGCCGAAGCCGGTCATTATTCCCCGGGCGCCCCGGCCGAGCTCCTCGTAGAAATAGAGGCCGCCCAGGCCCCCGAAAAGCCCGAGCCGGTCCCCCGAAAGCTTTCGGATGGCGGTGAACTTGGGCGGGGTTGGCACCGCCTCGACCTTGGCGTAGGCAACGCCCGGAATCTCGCCGAGGCGGGCGATAAGGGCGGCCGGCATGTTTACCCCGGTGGTGACCGGCTCGTCCTGGACGACGATGGGGATGCTTACGGCCCCGGCAACGGCCTTGTAGTACTCGTAAATCCCGTCGGCATCGGGGCGGATAACGTACGGGGGCATCACCAGGAGGGCGTCGGCCCCGGCGGCCTCGGCCGCCCGGCTCAGCTCAACGGCCACCTCGAAGCCGGAATGGCCGGTCCCGACCACCACCGGGACCCGGCCCCGGGCCTGGTCGACAACAATTTCAACGACCCGCTGCCGCTCGGCGTCCGAGAGCTTGTGGACCTCCCCGGCAATGCCCAGGACGGTGAGGCCGTGGCAGCCTTTGGCGATGAAAAATTCGACCAGGTTGCGCAGGCCCGCCTCGTCAAGCCGGCCGTCGTCGTCAAACGGCGTAACCAGAATCGGGAGCACCCCGGCCAGGGTCCTACTATCCGTCATCAACAAGCCTCCTGGTGGAAGTTTGGGCCTTCGCCCCGCCCATGATGTGGAGCCAGGCGTAGAGCAGGCCTTCGCCGGCCAGCAGTTGTTCCAGGGCCAGCAGGGTTGAGCGGCGGCGCCGGCGGGAAAAGACCAGCCGCTTTAATTCGCCGAGGGCGATGGTTCCGTCTTCCCGGCGGGCCGCCCGCAGGAGCCGTTCCGCCTCGGTCACGGTCCCTCCCACCACGGGTACGACGGGGGCGAAAGCTCGTCGGCGGTCCGGCCGGCCCAGTCGTAGTCCTTCATCCGGGGCCACATCCGCTCCCCGGCCGCCTGAAGCCGTTCGGCCAGCGTCCGCTCGTCCGCTGCCCGCAGGACCTGCCGGTTTGCCATCACCACCTCCCCGTCGATGATAACCGTTTCGACGTCGTGGGTCTCGGCGTTGTAGACGATGTTTTTAATCGGGTCCCGGACCGGGGCCATTGTGACCGTCTGGGCGTCCCAGATCACCAGGTCGGCCCGGGCGCCGGGGGTGATCCTGCCCAGGTCGTCCCGGCCCAGGGCCCTCGCCCCGCCCAGGGTTGCCGCGTCGAAGACCTCGGCGGCCGTTGCCACGTTGGTGTTCCGTTCGACAATCTTGCCGACGCAGGCCGCCCAGCGCATGGCGTTAATCATCGACTGGGGGCACGTATCGGTCCCGAGGGCGATGTTAATCCCGGCCTTGAGGTAGCGGGTGAACGACTCCAGGGCGATTCCCCGGCGGTAAAAGACCCAGGGCGAGTGGGCGACGGAGACGCCGGTTTCGGCCATGATGTCGATGTCCCCGGGCGGGTAGTTCGTCCAGGAACTTCCGCCGATAATTATGGCGTGCCCGAGGATGACGTCCGGCCCGAGGAAGCCGATATCCCGGAGCCAGGCGATGGGGGTTTTGCCGTGGCGCCGGAGCATCTCCTGGAACTCGACCACCGACTGGGAGACGTGAATGGTCACCGGCAGCCGGCGCTCGGTCGCGACCCGGCGGGTCTCCCGGAGGAGGGCCTCGGAACAGGTATCGACCTGGGCCGGGGAGAGGAGCCCCCGGATCCGGCCGTTTGCCCGGCCGTCCCAGCGGTCGATGATTTCCAGGGCCCGGCGCAGGTCGGCAAAGCCGGCCTCCTCGTCCCAGTCGTAAAGGACTTGCTTGCCGTCGGGGGTGTACCAGCGGCCGGACCGGTAGGCTGGACCGATGTAAACCCGGAGGCCGACCCTTTCCGCCTGCTCGGCGACGTATTCGGTGTGGGACCCGATTTCGCAGACGGTGGTGCAGCCCGTGCGGATAAGCTCGACCAGGGAGAAGTCGACGCAGGCCCGGCTGGCCTCCTCGTCCTGGGCGGCGGCCCGGACCGGCAGGTACTCGTAGAGGCCCGACATGTAGAACTGCGGCGAGCCCCGGTCCTCGATAAACGACTTGTCCAGGGGCGAACCTGCCAGGTGGGCGTGGGTTGAGATGAGGCCGGGGGTGACGATTTTCCCGGTTGCATCGACCACCCGGTCGGCGTGGCCGTCGAAGCGGCGGCCAACGTAAACGATGGTGTTGCCCTCGTAGACGACCACCCCGTCCCGGAGGAGCCGGTGGCGGCGGCCGTCGAAGGCCACCACCCACGAGGCTTTTATCAGGGTTCGGTCGGCCATTTTAAGCCTGCTGCAGCGGCACCGGCCGGTCTGTCAGACGAGCCGGATCCGCCGGAACGCCTCGGCGTAGGACACACCCGCCAGCTTGCCCACCTCTTCGGCCCAGCGGGTGACGAACTCGTGGACCGGCCGCTCGCCGATCTGGCTCCGGTGGGCCCGGAGGGCCCGGATTTTAAGGTCCAGGGTCTCGGCGATGTCGACGAAGAAGTTCGGCTCCCGGGGCCCCGAAAGGTAGACCTCCTCGACAGCGTGGACATCGAGCCCCTGCTTGAGAAGTTCCGGGAAGGTTGGGCGGTTCCGGGCCGCCGGGAAGATGGCCGCCAGGGTTACTTCGCCGGCCGCGATGTGGTCAGGATGGTTAACGTAGCGGTCGGCGGCGTAGCGGGCGGTCGGGTCGGGACAAACGACCCACTGGGGCCGGTAAAGGCGGATGATTTTGACCAGCTCCCGGCGGAGCTCGATGGTGGGCTGGAGGACGCCGTCCTCGTAGCCCAGGAAGAGCACCTCCTTGACCCCGAGGATGCGGGCCGCCTCCCGCTGCTCCTCGACCCGGAGTCGGGCGAGCCGCTCGCCGGCCAGTTCGATGTCGTCGGTTCCCTTGCTGCCGTCGGTGAGGATAACATACATGATTTCGCGGCCTTCCCGGGCCCAGCGGGCAAAGGTTCCGCCGGCGGCAAACTCGGGGTCATCGGGGTGGGCGAAGATTCCCATTACGTCGACCATGCAGTCCCTCGCGTTCGGATTATCGTCTTACATTATAAACCCGCGAGGGAACCCTCCGGGGGCGGGAGGACCATCCGGCCTGGGGCCTTCAGGGTTGGTCACGGCGGCCCGCGCCCGGCCATTCCGCCGGCCCGCAGCCCGGTAATGAGGTTAACCGATGCTAATTGCCGGTGGTTACTGTACCCCTATCTCCTCTAACCATTTTGTCTCGCCAGAGCCGCAGCGCCCCATCAGCATCGCACGCTTCCCTGGCCCGGCATTCGCACGGCTAGCCTGGCAGTCCGCTCGTCTTCGGCCGCAGGCTTGCCGTCCACTGTTAGTGCCCCGGGGTCCAGGCCACGACAGGCGCCGGGCGAATTGCCTGGCTATGCCTGACCTCGGCCCCAGGCCACAGGAAGCCGTCTACGCTCCGTAATGGTCCGTCTTAAGTTCGCGGCGGGAACTCGAATATGACCCAGGCGATGCCGTACAGCAGCAGGAACGCGCTGAACCCGACGACCATCAGGTTGTCATACCAGCGCGGCCGGATCTCCGGCGGCAGGTACCGGTTGTTTATATACATCGTCAGGAGCATGTAGGCCGGCAGCGAGAACATCCCGATGTAGGAGAGGAGGAGCCAGATCTCGTACGGCGTCCCGATCGGGATGGTCGCCATCGACGCCAGGCAGATGATGGCCAGGATGATAAAGTACCAGAACCGGTAGCTGCGGCCGCGCCGGGCGAACCGGTGCTCGGTCCAGAGGACATCAGTTGTGGCCCGGGCGAGGCCGTCGTAGGTGGCGTACTGGCTGTCGTAGAGGCTGACCAGGACGAAGAACGCAAACAGGGCGAACAGTGCGGGCCCGTAAGCCGACTTGAAGATTTCGCCCAGAACCACCGCAATTCGCCAGCCCGATGGGAGCTCCATCCCGTAAATCTTGGCGGCGCTGTACCCGGCTAGGCTCCCAAAGAACGTGAAGAGCATCCCGCCCAGAATGACCATGAAGACGGCCAGGGTGATGGTGTTGAGCTTCATCCAGCGGTTCCACTTGCGCAGCTCGTTCGGGTCGGACGTGTCGAAGGTGAACCCGTGGGCCTGGACCTCTTCGGGCCGGGCCACCAGACCCGTCACCCGGCCTATGTAGGCGCCCATGCCCATGCCCCGCTCCCGGAGCCAGAACGTGTGGAAGGCGTTCCAGGCGCCGCCGAGGGGCTGCTGGAGGAACGGCCCGATGAGGGAAAGGGTTGCCCCGGCCGGAATGGCCCCGACCGCCAGCCAGCCCAGGACCGTCTCGGCGAGGCGCTGGGCATCGGTCATCAGCAGGGAGAGGACGACAACCCCGCCGGTGCCGACGATAAAGACGAACCACATAATGTACTCAAGGACCCGGTAGACGTACTGGCTTAGGGCGAACAGGACGAAGACCGAGGCGATCGCGGCCACCGCCCACAGCTTCGGGTCGCCGCCGAGGAGGGCGGCGGTCTGGGCGGCCGCGCCGCCGATCCAGGCCGGCCAGAACATCACCAGGATGCAGGCGACGACCCCGACCCAGGCCCAGAGGGCACCGGGCCTGATCCGGGCAAACCCCTGGAAGATGGTCTCGCCGGTGGCCATCGTCCAGCGGGCAATCTCCCGGTTAAAGAAAATCTGAAAGATCGACGAGACCCAGTAAAGCCAGAAGAGGCCCACTAGGCCCTTGCCGGCCACGTAGCCGGTGTGGTAGGCCTCAAACCCGCCGATGGCCAGCGACCCGAGGATGACGGCCGGCCCGGCCCAGCGGACGATGTCCTTTACGGTGAGGGGTGGTGTTTCGGGTAGGGACCTGATCGGGAGCGGGGGCTTGATATCCCCCATCTTGACCGCCCGAGGCTCCGGAGCCGCACGCGCTTCGGTAACCATGGCCTGCACCTCCCTCCTGAGGATGTAAGCAGGTTACCCTCTACGTCTAACGTAGCAAAACAAAATATAACCGTCAAGAGGCAGAATTCGGCGTTTTCTTGCCCTCACCCCCGGCCCCCTCTCCCCGGCCGGGAGAGGGGGAAGGACCCGAGACGCCCGGACCATCCCCAGGCCAAGGGGCGCACGGCCTCAATACAAGGATGCCCGCCCGGACCACTCAGGTTCGCCAGGCAACCAGCACCCCGTCCCGGACCGGGATCACGGTGGCGATAAAGTCGGGGTCGGCCAACACCAGCCGGGTAAGCTCCCGGACGCCCCGGGTGGCCGGGTCGTCGGTCCGCTCGTCCCAGACGCGGCCGGACCAGAGCATGTTGTCGACCAGGAGCAGGCCGCCGCGGCGCAGGTGCTGCTTGATAACCCCAAGGGACCGGGGATATGCGGGCTTCTCGATGTCGTTAAAGATCAGGTCGAACTCGCCCCCGGTCCGGCCCAGCTCGGCGACCGCCTCGGCCACCCGGAACCGGACGAATTCCAGCAGGCCGAGGCGGCCCAGGTAGTCTTTGGCCTCCCCGGAAAGCTTCTCGTCCCAGACCACATGGTAGACTTCCCCGCCCCCGTTATCCCGGACCGCCATCGCCAGCCAGGCCGTTGAATAGCCGAACCCGGAACCCATTTCAAAGACCCGGCGGGCCCCGACCATCCGGCCCAGCAGGTAGAAGAGGTGGCCGACCACCGGCCCCACGATGGGGAATGCGGTCCGGCGGGCCCGCTCCTCCATCTCCAGCAGGACCGGGTGCCGGGGTGGGACCAGTGCCTCCAGGTAAGTTTCGAGCCGCGGGTCATAAAGATTCACCACGTCAGGTACCTCCTCCCAGGAGTCTACTCCGAAATGCTACATGCTATATACTCTGAGAGGGGTAGGGTCCCGTGGCGGGGCGACACCCGGTGATAGCTGCAACCTATCGGTGCGATTTAAAATTCCAGGACTACCGCCGGCCGGTTTCAGCCGACCGCGTGGTATCATACTCGGGAGGTCAGGCCCATGCTTGAGGCGATGCGTCTCCCGGCCCAGATGGCTTCGGGTTTCCCGACCGTGCGCCTGCGCCGGCTGCGTCGAACCCCGGCCCTCCGGGAACTGGTCCAGGAAACCCGCCTCTCGGTTAACGACTTCATTTACCCCCTCTTTATCACCGAGGGCCGCGGCGTCCGTCAAGAGGTGGAGAGCCTCCCCGGTCAGTACCGCTGGTCCCTTGACCTTCTGCCCGCCGAAATCGAGGCGGTGGCCCGGCTCGGTATCCGGGCCGTTTTACTTTTCGGCATTCCGGCCCACAAGGACGAGGTCGGCTCCGGGGCCTGGGCCGAGGACGGCATCATCCAGCGGGCGGTCCGACTCATCAAGGCCACCGTACCGGGCCTCATCGTCATCTGCGACGTCTGCCTTTGTGAGTACACCAGCCACGGCCACTGCGGGGTTGTCCGGGACGGTTACGTTCAGAATGACGAGACCCTTGAACTTCTGGCCCGGACGGCCGTGTCCCAGGCGGCAGCCGGGGCCGACATTGTGGCCCCGTCGGATATGATGGACGGCCGGGTCGGGGCGATCCGCCGGGCCCTCGACGAGGCCGGATTCACCCACGTGGCGATTATGGCCTACAGTGCCAAGTACGCCTCGGCCTTCTACGGGCCGTTCCGGGAGGCGGCCGGCTCGGCCCCCCAGTTCGGCGACCGGCGGGCTTACCAGATGGACCCGCCGAACGTTCGGGAAGCCCTGCGGGAGGTCGAGCTTGACATCGCCGAGGGGGCCGATATCGTTATGGTCAAGCCGGCCCTGGCCTATCTCGACGTGATCCGGGCGGTGCGCCAGCGGTTTGACCACCCCCTGGCCGCCTACAACGTGAGCGGCGAATACGCGATGGTCAAAGCCGCGGCCCGGAACGGCTGGCTGGACGAGCGACGGACCACCCTGGAAATCCTTTACGGTATCAAGCGGGCCGGAGCCGACCTGATCATCACCTACCACGCCAAAGAGGCGGCCCGCTGGCTTCAGGAAGAGGGCTAGGACGCAAGGGGCCGACCGGGCTGGCCCCGGGAGAGTAACGGACACCATGGAAGGAGGACCCGATGCCGACCAAGAACACAGGCCTCAAAGGTGTGGTGCTTGCGGAGACGCAGGCCAGCTTCATCGACGGGGAGAAGGGGAAGCTCCTTTATCGGGGATACTGGATTGAGGACCTCGCCACGAAGTCCACTTTTGAAGAGGTGGCTTACCTGCTGCTCTACGGCCACCTGCCAACCCGCGCCGAACTGGACCAGTTTGACGCAACCCTGCGGGCAAGCCGGCCGATCCCGGACGAGGTTGTCCAGGTCATCCGGCTGGTCAAGCATGCCCACCCGATGGACGTGCTCCGGACCGGGGTCTCGGCCCTGGCTGCATTCGACCCGGAAGTGAACGATGTCTCGGAGGCGGCGACCCTGCGAAAGGGCATCCGGCTTACGGCCCAGGTCCCGACCATCGTCGCCTACCATCATCGGATCCGCCAGGGCCTTGACCCGGTCCCGCCGAACCCGAACCTGGGCCACGCCGCAAACTTCCTGTGGATGCTCTTCGGCCACGAGCCACACCCCGAAGATGCCCGCACCCTGGACGTCGACTTTATTCTCCACGCCGAGCACGGCTCCAATGCGTCGGCTTTCACGGCCCGGGTGGTTGTCAGCACCATGTCGGACCTGCACTCGGCCATTGTGGCGGCGATCGGGGCCCTTAAAGGGCCCTGGCATGGCGGGGCCGCCGAAGCCGTGATGCGGATGGCCGAGGATATCGGCTCCCCCGACCGGGCCGAGGCCTACGTCCGGGAACGGCTCGCCCGGGGCGAGCGGATCATGGGCTTCGGCCACCGGGTCTACAAGGCCGAAGACCCGCGGGCCAGGCTGCTGCGGCCGCTGGCCAGGGAGCTCGCCGAGCGCCGGAATCAGCCCCACTGGTTCCAGATCCTTCAGAAAGTCGAAGAGGTCATGAGGCCGTACCGGGAACGGGGCATCTACGTGAACGTCGACTTCTACGCCGGCGTCGTCTACTACCTGCTCGGCATTCCTGAGGACCTGTTCGTGCCTATCTTCGCCATCGGCCGGGTGCCCGGCTGGGTCCTGCAATGCATCGAGCAGTACCGGGACGCAGTGCTTATTCGCCCGCTCCTTGAATACGTCGGCCCGATGGACCTCGAATACATTCCCATCGACCAGCGGGGTCCGGCCCCGGCCCGCACTTGAGGCCGCATTTGACCTTCGGCCATGACGGTTGACTATCGGCGCACCGGGGTTTGGCTGGTCGCCATCCTGGCGACCGTCCTGACCGGGTGGCTCCTGGTCCAGTTTGTCACCTGGGCGGTAATCCTCGTCCACTCGGTTATTCATGTCCTGCCCTGGAAGGTCGGGGTTGCCGTCCGGTACCTGGCCCTCTACGGGGTCGGACTTATCGCCCCGGCCGCGGTTATGCGGGCAAGCTGGGAATGGCTTTACCGGAACGGCGACCGGCAAGGGTTTGTGGTCGGCTTCCTCATCCACCTCTTCCTGCTGGCGGTCTTTATCCCGGTGCTCCTGGCTTATAACATCGCCGACCTGCTTGGGAGATAGGACAACCGGCCATGGCGGAGTTTGCTGGCCGGCCGGGCGGCCGGGCACCCGACCAGCTCCGGCCGGTGCGGATCATCCTGGACCCCCTCGATTTTCCGGAAGGTTCGGCCCTCATTGAGCAGGGCCGGACCCGCGTCCTGTGCGCCGTCTCGGTCGAGGAGCGGGTGCCCCCGTTTCTGGCCGGCACCGGGCGGGGCTGGATAACGGCCGAATATGGCATGCTGCCCCGGGCTACCCCGACCCGGTCCCCCAGGGAGGCCGCCCAGGGCCGTCCCTCCGGCCGGACTCAGGAGGTTCAGCGGCTCATCGGCCGGGCCCTGCGGGCCGCGGCCGACCTGGAAAAGCTGGGCGAGCGCACCCTGATCGTCGACTGCGATGTGCTCCAGGCCGACGGCGGGACCCGGACGGCGGCCATAACCGGGGCCTGGGTGGCCCTGGTCCGGGCCGTGGGCCGACTCCGGGCCCAGGGGGTGCTGGAAACCGACCCGATCAAGCAGGCGGTGGCGGCCGTCAGCGTCGGCCTCGTCGACGGGGTGCCCCTGCTCGACCTGGAGTATGCCGAGGACTCCCGGGCCGAAGTCGACCTGAACGTGGTGATGACCGCCGACGGGCGGCTTGTTGAGATTCAGGGCACGGCTGAGGCCGAGCCGTTCAGCCGGGCCCAGCTTGACGTCCTGCTCTCCTTGGCCGAGGTCGGCATCCGCCGGTTGGTGGAGGTTCAGCGGGCTGCCCTCGCCGGCGCCACTTAACGCCCGGGCGGCGGGGTGGGGATGGGGGTAACAA
>FWWM01004282.1_pt1 | contig 33488 bp, 31 predicted proteins | sample 2228351 | NCBI WGS metagenome assembly FWWM01 (sample SAMEA103939774, study PRJEB20133) | metagenome
AAACACAAGGGCGCGCGATAGTTTATAACAGTATCATGAATAGATTGGACACTATTAACTACCTACTTCTTGAAAAACCAGATTTATTCCACGGATTAGAGGAGGAATATCCTTATGGTCCGTTAGAAGTAGCCTATGGTGACAAGCGAATCCATTTCGTGGACATGGTTTTCACACTCTATGAGGAAGTATATATTCAGTACAGGAAACACAAGCTCTTGGACAAGTCGGAATTTCGCGTCTGGATAGAATCCATGCGGAAAGTATTTTCCTACCCTTACATTCGAGGCAAGTGGCAACACAGTAGCCGCCGTGAGGTGGACCCTGAATTCGGGCGCTTTATCGAGAACGAGATTCTGCCTTTAAATATCCGATCATCCGAGACAAGGGTTCGGCTCCTCAGGGGCCGGCTGAGGAGCCAGTCGGTGCAGGGCGGAGGGGTGATGGCGGTGAAGGAGCGGCGCAGGCGGCCGGGCCCGGCGAGCCGGGTTGAGCCACCGCTTGGAGGGCAGGTCATCGCCCTATAGGTTCTTCTCCATCTTCCACTTAGCTTCCCTGGAGCAAGATGAAGCATGAAAAACGCAAAGAAATTATTAAATAAATTATCTAAAGTGCTCGATAGGATTGACATCGTTGCTCTTTTAGCATTCGGATTCGCCATTGTATGGATACTTCTCACCGTGCTCAATATAATGCCTCCCTGGCTCAAAGACCAACTGCCAGTAGCAACCTTCTTCCTGCTTAGCTTCATAGCCATGTGGTTACATCGCTCCATCTCGCATATCGAGAATGCTCTCACCACATTAGGAAGAGCAGATCTGATTTTTGGTCATGATCTGGTTTACGAAGCAGCGAAAACATTGGTGGAAGAATCCCCACGCAATGCAAGATACTGGGCTACCAGCATCTGGACCTCCGGGCGGGGCCCAGATGAGACAGAGGCGGCGAAGCGCTACTGGAAGTCTTTGATCGAGAGGCTGAAAAACGAAAACGAAGCGGAGTATCGGCGTGCGTGCTTCGCGCGCAGCCGCGAGGACATACAGCGGCAGGCAGATCGGGCAAAGGAGTTGCTGGCTGCCGGCCAAGCGCGGATTCGATTCTACGCCGAAAACCCTCTCGCCGTTGATTTCCTGATCGGGGAGAGGGAGGCGATCATTGCCCTGCCGGACCGGCGGGTGTTTCCCCTTTTGCGGGTGGCAATCCGCGTTCGAGACCCGGAGATGGTGACGGTGTTGCGCCAATGGTATGAGGAGTTCATCTGGGATGCGGACGTGGAGAAACAGGACATCCGGACTGCGAAGGATGCGGAGGATCTTGTGGAGCAGTGGAGGTCGCGGCTATTCCCAGATCAATCCCAGGAAGGAGCGACGGCCTGCTGACCATCCCCCTGGAGAAGGCCGCCCGGCGCCTGAGGGATCCGGTCATGGATGTGAATCCCATGAGATCGAGCGCTGAGGATTCTCAAGCGCTGAAGGGAACTCGCTGTCCTCGCTGAGATGGAGCGAACTCGTGGTGCGGCTGGGCGTGAGCAGAGGAAGGTCCGATTGCCCCGGCGATGGCCCCGACGCCTCCTCCGCCGACCGTCGCCGCCCCCTGCCCTCAACGCCCGCCTACGCCCGTGCCAGGGAGGCCGGGTGGGCGATCCCTTGGGATTGATAGGGCCGATCGGGTGCGCCGACCTCGTTTTTTCAGAGGGCGCGGCGGAAGGCACGCCCATTCAGCGCGCCGCATTGCGAGATGCGGCGGCGCGGGGGATCCGGTTCGACCAATCGAAGTAGCGGACCCGGGTCGGATCGTTGCGCTGCTTCTCCAGCCATCCCTCAAACGCCTGCTGCTGACGGGCCTGCAGGTAGTAAGGCGCCAGTTCCCGATCCTCCCGGCCCGCCACGAACGCGATGTGATAGCCCACCGGCGAGGGAATCACCGGGGTCGCCGACAGAATCGGGGTGGCGAAGATCACCCGCTCCAGTTCCGCCCCATACAGCGGCCCCAGCCCCCCCGACGGGGTCCAGCCCAGGTTCAAGGCGGTCGCGCTCACCACCTGGCCCGCCTGCACCTCCTGGAACACCCGCTCAAACCCCTCCGCCTCGATCCGACGGCGCAGCTCCGCCGCCAGGTCCGGCGTCTCCGCGGTGATCAGGCGGACGTCCACCTGTTCCTCGTGGGTGGGCACCTCCCGCGCGAACGCTTCCCGCAGCTGCTGCTCCAACAGGCTCGCTTCCACGATGGCCCGGTAATCCGCCTCGGTCAGCCCCAGTTCCGCCCATCGCTTGAGCTGAGCCGCGTAGAGGGCTCGGAAGCTCGCCTCCGACATCGGCGTGGGGGTCGGGACGGGCGTGGGCTCCGGCGTCCCCGCGCCCGGGGTCGCCGTCGGGGTGGGCGACCCGGCCGGGGTTGGCGTCTCCCGGATGAACCCGAAGCGGCGCTCGATCTCCCGGTCGATCGCCTCGGCGGGGACCCGGATCCCCCGCCGCTCCGCCTCTTTGCGGATCAGTTGTTCATCGATCATCTGCTGAAGGACGAGCCGGCCTAGGGTGAGGCGATCCTCCAACTGCGCCCGGATCTGATCGAGTTGTTGCCGGTAGACGGCAGCGAGGGTGGCCTGGTTGGGGTTGTTCGGGTCTAAAGCGGCGATCTCCTGTTCCAGGAGGGCCCTCTGCCGCCGGAGCGAGTCCTCCGCGAACCGGAACCGCTTTTGAAACTCCCGGGTCCGGATCGGCTGGCCGTCCACAGCGGCCACCGGCTGCTCGGGCCAGATGGCCTGATCGTAGAAAATCCCGCCGGCCACGACGAGGACGGCCAGCAGGACCACGCCGGCCGCCCCGAGCAGAAGGTAGCGCTGCAGCCGGGCCTCCCGCTCCGCCCGAGAGAGCGCCTTGCGGTTGATGCTCAAGGGTTTGCGGGCCATCCCATACAGTCTCCCCGATGAAGATCCTCCATCGCCGATTGGATCCGGAGGATCCTCAGCGAAAACAGACGAGGCGCACCGCCTGCGCGCCCCGTCTGCGAACCGCCGTGGGATCCGCTGGAGGATCGGCGCCTCGGCCATCCCCTCCCGCTTCCCAGGCGGATGGTCGTCCATCCCGGGGGCTCAGGTGCCTCCCCACCCGTATTTGCGCACGTGTTCCGCGGTGAAGGGCAGAAGCCCCAGGTGGCGCGCCCGCTTGATGGCCACCGAGAGGCGCCGCTGGTGCTTGGCGCAGGTGCCGGTCTGACGGCGCGGCTTGATGCGCGCCCGGTCGTTGACGAAACGGCGCAGCAGGTCCACGTTCTTGTAATCGATGACCACGCGCTCCACGCAGAAATAGCACAACCGCGGGGGCTGCGGGTAGCGGCGCGCCGGGGCGGCTTTCGCCGGGGCCGGCGGCGGCGCCGCCGTAGGGGCCATTCCCTCCACCGCAGCCTCCACCGCTTCCGGCTGCGGGACTTCCTTCGGGGTGCGTTCCTCCGCCAAGGCGAACCTCCTTCCAAAGCATCGAAGTTGAGATATCTCAATCATCGGGCCGGAAGGCCCCTCCGCCCCGCCGCGGCCCTCCAGGGAGGGAACCGCGCGGCGGAGGCGGGTTCATTCAAAGGGGAAATCCTCCGCCGATCCCTCTTCCTCCCCCTCCTCCAGCTCCGGGACGGGGGCAGCGCGGCCCTCCCCGAGGACGATCATCTCGTTGGCCACCAGCTCCGTCCGGTAATGCCGGCGGCCCGCCTCGTCCTCCCATCCCCGGGTTTGCAGCCGGCCCTCCACATACACATACATCCCCTTGCGGAGGCGCTGCTTGCAGATCTCCGCGAGCCCGCCCCAGGCGACGACGTTGAACCACTCCGTCTCCTCCCGCCGGTCCCCATTGCCGGCGACCCAGGTCCGGGTGGTGGCGACCGGGAAGGTCGCCACCGGGCACCCGTTGGGGGTGAAGCGCATCTCCGGGTCGCGTCCCACCTGCCCGATGATCATCACCTTGTTCAGCCCACGCATCGTCCGGCTCCATCCCTCGATGTTCCAGGGGGCGTTCAATCCCCGTCCGTGCGGACCAGGAGGTGGCGGAGGACCTCCTCCGTGATCCGCAGGGTGCGTTCCAGCGGGGCGATGGCCTGGGCCGGCATCTCGGCCCGCATGAGGACGTAGTGCCCTTCCATCTTCTTGCGGATCGGATAGCAGAAGCGGCGGCGGCCCCAGGGGATCACCTCCAGGACCTGGCCGCCGTTCGAGGCGATCCCGCTCTTGATCCGCTCCACGATCTGATCGAGCTGCTCCGGAGGTAACTCCGGATCCAAGACCACCATCAGCTCGTAAGGTCGAATGCGCGGCGTCGGTTGAACCAGCACGGAGATGACCTCCTTTCCCCGGGATTGCCCCCGCCCGAAGCGGGAGCGGAAAGGCACAAGGCCGGAAGTATCCTATCACAGGGAGGCGGATCCTGCAACGAGCCCCTCGCAAGTTTCCTGAAAAGGGCCGGCCGCCGTGGCGGGGCCCGAAGCCGCTGGCCGTTCGGATGGGCTTCCGGTATGCTGAAAAGGGGAAGGCGAGGCCTGTTCCATCCCCGGTTGAACACCCGCCGGGGAATAGGGAACGACGCTGGGGCCATCGTGCCCCAGCCGACAGCCCCTTCGATCTCCAATAGGGGAGGTCCGATGGCGAAGCGCCGCCCTTCCGATCGGGAACCCGCGCGCGGGGCGCTCGTGCGGGCATCCCGCGCGCGCGTCCAGGTCTACCTGACGCCGGAGCAGGAGCGGGCCCTGGATGCCCGCCTGGCCCGCATCGAGGGGCATCTCGCCGCGGTGCGGCGGATGCTGGCCGAGCACGAGGACTGCAACAGCCTGTTGGTGCAGCTGGCGGCGATCAAGGCGGCGGTCAACCAGGCGATCCTCGCCCTCCTGGACAGCCATATGGACGCCTGCATCATCGCCTGCGCCATGGACGAGGAAGGCCGCCTGGCCCTGGAGGGCCTCAAAGCGGCGATGGCCATCGTCTTGCGCAAGACGTAGCGCGGGGGCCGTCCGATGGATTGGCTGCAGGCGCTCTGGACCTGGCTGGCGGATCCCAACGTGGCCTATCTCCTGCTGGTGGGCGGGATCCTGGCCGCGGCCGCCGCTTGGAGCCTCCCGGGGACCGGCCTGGCGGAGGGCCTGGCGGCGCTGATGCTGGGCTTGGCCTTGATCGGCCTGCTCCGCCTGCCGGTGAGCGCCACTGGGCTCTTCCTGATCCTGCTGGGCGCCCTCCTCCTTCTGTCGGAGCTCTATTTCCAGAGCGGGGGATACCTGGGGCTCTCCGGGGCGCTCGCCATGGGCCTGGGGGGGCTCTTCCTGCTCCCGGCCGGCGCCGGGCGCCGGGTGGCCCCGCTGGTCCTCGTGGGGACCACGGCGGGCGCCGCGGCGGCGTCCTTCGGCCTTGCCTTCCTGGTGCGGCAGTTGGGCCGGCAGCCGCCGCTCCAGACGTCCGAACGCCTCATCGGGGCGGAGGGGATCGCGCAGACGGACCTGGATCCGGAGGGGACTGTCTGGGTGCGCGGGGAGACGTGGACCGCGCGCGCGGCGGCGGGACGGATCGCGGCCGGCGAACGGGTCCGGGTGCTGGCCGTAGAGGGGCTGCGCCTGCGGGTCGCCCGGGCACAGCCGCCGCCGGCGGAGCCCTCGGATGATCCCGCCTCGGAGCCGAAGGGCCCGGCCGCCATCGGCGGGGGGATGGCAGTGCTCCTGGCGGTTCACCTGCTCGCCTTTCTGGAATCCCGCCCGCTTTCCGGGGATCCGACGCTGCGGATGGCCCGCCCGCTCTGGGAACCGGTGGCGTCCCGCCCGGTGGGGGAGCAGACCATCTCCGGGCTTCCCCTGGCGCTGGGATGGATCGTCCTCGGCGTGGGGATAGCAGCCCTCCTCTGGAGGTTTCGGGGCGCCCGGCGGGCGCTGGGCGCCGCGATGCTCGGCGGGCTGGGGCTGACGCTGCTCGCTTCCTTGCGCCGGTTGCTCGCCTCGCTCCTGAGGCCGATCCCGGAGCGGGCGCTGCGCCTCCTCGCCGGTCCGGCCGTTCTCCTCCTGCGGAGCGGGCGCCGCTGCTGTTCCTGATCCCGCCTGCCCTCCCGCCTTCTTCATCTTCATCGGAGGGCCCGACCCTGGTCCTGGGGTTCGGGGACGTTGTCCTGCCGGCGGCGCTCACCCTTTCCCCCTTCCGCTTCCCCCTTCCGCGCGCATCCGACCCCGTGGCCGGCGGCCGGGACACTGGGAGGTCCTGGCCGGGCATGGGCTCCTGGTGGGCGGGTTTCTCCCCCAGCGGCGGAGCCCCGCGGGGCTTCCGTTCCTGGCCGGGGGCGCCCTGCTGGGCTACGGCGCGGGCCGCCTGCTGGAGCAGGCCATCGGGGGGTGATCGGCTGGCGCCCCCCAGGGGTCGACGCAGGTGAAGGGGGTCAGCCCCGCCCGCAAGCCCAAGGGGCCCCCTTGCCAAAACGCCGAAGGGTTGCTAAAATTACATTACATAAGGTTGGCTTCCCATCGGCGGCGCATCTCGGCGCCGGCCCCGCCGCATCGGGTAAGGATCCATCTTAACCCGGCTAAAAGGAGGAGGTCCGATGAACCGCTCCCGTGTTTGGTGGTGGCTTTCGCTGGTCGCCCTGGTGGGCTTGGTGATTTCCGCCTGCGCCCCGGCGGCCACGCCAACTCCACAGGTGATCGAGAAAGTCGTCGAGAAAGTTGTGACCCCCACCCCAACGCCGCGCAAGGTGCTCCGCCTCAATCTTGGCCCCGGCGATGTGCCAACCCTCGATCCCTCGTTGGCCACTGACACCTCCTCGATTCAGATCATCGAGCTGGCCTTCGTCGGCCTGACCCGACAGAACGAGGAGACCGCCGCGGTGGAGCCCGGGATGGCGGAGCGGTGGGAGGTCTCGCCCGACGGCAAGGTGTGGACCTTCTACATCCGCAAGGGCATCCCGTGGGTGCGTTGGAATGGCCGCGAGGTGGAGCAGGTAAAGGACGAGAAGGGCAACGTCCGCTACGTCACCGCCCATGACTTCTACTACGGCGCCATCCGCACCCTGAAGCCCGAGACGGGCGGTGAATACGCCTATGTGCCGGCCTTCTTCATCGAGGGCGCCGAGGAGTTCAACAAAGGGACCATCACGGATCCGGCGAAGGTCGGCATCAAGGTGATCGACGACTACACTATCCAGTTCACCCTGAAGCAGCCGGTGGGCTTCTTCGTCAACATCGCCGGTCTGTGGATGCTGCGGGCGCAGCCCCAGTGGCTGATCGAGGAGAAGAAGGAGCGCTGGACGGAGACCGGCGCTTACCACTCCTATGGCCCGTATGTGCTGAAGGAGTGGGTGCACGACAGTTACATCACGATGGTGGCCAACCCCTTCTGGCCTGACAACATCCCCAGCGTGCCCAAGCCGAAGATCGACGAGATCGTCTTCCGCATGCTGGATACGTCCCCGGCCTTCGCCGAGTATGAGGCCGGCAACCTGGACGTAGCCGGCGTGCCGCTCGGGGAGATCGACCGGGTGAAGGCCGACCCGACCCTCTCGAAGGAGCTGACCATCGCGCCGGTGCTCTGCACTTACTACTACGGCTTCAACGTGACCAAGCCGCCGTTCGACGACCCGCGGATGCGGCTGGCCTTCTCCCTGGCGGTGGACCGCAAGGCCATCGTGGAGAACGTGACCAAGGGCGGACAGGAGCCGGCCCAGTGGTTCTCCCGGCCCGGCCTGCAGGCGGCCCCCACGCTGCAGACCCACCCGAACCTCGGCGTGAAGTATGACCCCGAGCGGGCCAAGCAGCTGTTCCAAGAGGTCCTCCAGGAGAAATACGGCGGGGATGTGAAGAACCTGCCGCCGATCACCCTGATGGTCAACCAGGTGGAGGGCCACATCAGGATCGCCGAGGCCATCCAGCAGATGTGGAAGCAGGTCCTGGGCGTGGATGTGAAGCTGGAGACCCAGGAGTGGAAGGTGTACCTGGAGACGCTCAACACCGACCCGCCGCAGATCTGGCGCCTGGGCTGGTGCCAGGACTACCCCCACGCCAGCAACTTCCTGAAGGACGTGTTCTACTCCACGTCCCAGAACAACCACACCAAGTGGGGGAACCCGCAGTTCGACGCCCTGGTCGACCAGGCCCTGCGGGAGACGGACGAGGCCAAGGCCCGCGAGCTCTATGCCCAGGCTGAGGACATCCTGGTGGCCAAGGACGCGGCCATCATCCCGATCTACTGGTATACCCACGTCACGGTCACCAAGCCTTACGTCAAGCGGACCTTCTCGGTCCTGGGCGGCCTGGAGCACATCGAGAAGTGGGACATCCAGCGGTGATCCTCCCGCTGGGGCGTTGGGGAGGGTGACCCTCCGTCGCCCTCCCCTTGTTGGAAAGTCGAAGATGAGGTAAAACGGAGAGGCCGGAGAGCGGGCGCCGCCCATCCGGCCTCTCCGGTTTTCCGTGGCCAGCGGGATCCTTCTCCCAGGGAGCGGAGTGGGATGATCCGATACATCGTGCGGCGGATGTTGTGGAACCTCCTGGTCCTCTGGGTGATCACAGTCATCACCTTCGGGCTCATGCACGCCGTGCCCGGGGGGCCCTTCGATCGGGAGAAACCGCTGCCGCCCGAGATCAAGGCGAACATCGAGGCCAAGTATCATCTGGACAAGCCGGTGGTGGTTCAGTATTTCTACTATATGCGGGATCTCCTGGTCCCCCGCTATTCCCCCGAATTGCCCACCTCCCTGCAGGAGGACGCCCTGATCCGCTGGAAGATCGGCCCGGGCTATTTCCTCTGGATCAACCTGGGGCCTTCGTATTCCTCCCGCAGCCGTTCGGTCAACGATATCATCCGCCAGAACCTCCCGGTCTCTTTTGAACTGGGCGTCTACGCCCTCCTGGTGGCGGTGGGCATCGGGATCCCCCTGGGTATCCTGGCGGCCCTGAACCAGAACACCCTCCTTGACTACTTTGGGATGAGCCTGGCCATCTTCGGAGTCTCGGTGCCCGTGATCGTCCTCGGGCCGATCCTGGTCTCCATCTTTGGGGTCTGGTTGAAGTGGTTGCCGCCCACGGGCTGGGGAACCCCGCAACACGCGATCATGCCCTCGGTGGCCCTGGGGCTGGCCAGCTCCGCCCTGATCGCCCGCCTCACCCGCGCCAGCCTGCTCCAGGTGATCCGGGAGGATTACATCCGCACCGCTCGGGCCAAGGGGCTGGCCGAGCGCCTGATCATCGTCCGGCACGCCCTGCGCAACTCTCTCATCCCGGTGGTCACCGTGCTCGGCCCCCTCTTCGCCGCCCTGGTGACCGGGACCTTCGTCACGGAGACGATCTTCGGCATCCCTGGGCTGGGCCGCTATTTCGTCACCAGCATCACCAATCGGGATCACCCGGTGATCATGGGCACGATCCTGGTCTACGCGATCTTCCTGGTGATCGCCAACCTGATCGTTGACATCATCTACGCCTTCCTGGATCCGCGGATCCGATACACGTAGCCGGATGCCGTGGGCCCTTCCCGGAGCCCCGGGGAGGCCGCCCTCGCGACCAGACCGAGATCTCCCTTGAGGATCGAGGTGGACGATGGCGACACGAATGGAAGCGATGCGCCGCGGGGCGGAGGCCCTCGCGGTTCCAACCCGCCGGCCGGTCGGGTTCTGGGAGGACGCCTTCTACCGTCTCTCCCGCAACCGGGCGGCCATGGTCGGGGCGGGGATCGTGATCCTGCTGATCCTGACAGCCATCTTCGCCCCCCTCATCGCCCCCTATCCCTACGACAAACAGACCCTCACCGACCGGGACAAGGTGCCCGCGTGGATGGTGAAGGTCTTCCCGTTCATGCAGCCCTACGCGCGGATCAGCGATCAGTATCTGCTGGGGGCGGATTACGTCGGGCGGGATCTCCTCAGCCGCCTCATCTACGGGACCCGGGTCTCGTTGACGGTGGCCTTCATAGGGCCGCTCATCAGCCTCATCGTGGGGACCACCTACGGGCTGATCTCCGGCTACTTCGGGGGGCGGCTGGACAACATCATGATGCGCCTGGTGGACGTGCTCTACGCCTTCCCGGGCCTGCTCTTCATCATCCTGCTCATGGTGTTCTTCCGCCAGGTCCCTCTGGAGCCGCGCTCGGTCTGGGACGTCATCCGGATCCAGATGTATAAAATCGACGCCGCCTTCGGCGGGATGCTGTTCATCTTCGTCGGCATCGGGCTGACCGCGTGGGAGAACATGGCCCGGCTGGCCCGGGGGCAGGTCCTCTCGGTGCGGGAGAAGGAGTTCATCGAGGCCGCCCGCGCCATCGGGGCCGGGCACCTCCGGATCATGTTCCGCCATATCCTGCCCAACATCATCGGCCCCCTGATCGTGGCCGAGACCCTGGCGATCCCCTCCTACATCACCATGGAGGCCTTCCTAAGCTTCATCGGCCTGGGGGTGAACCCGCCCACCCCCAGCTGGGGGCTGATGATCTCCCAGGGCGCCCAGGCCATCCGCACCTATCCCAACCAGGCCCTGGCGCCGGCGCTGGCCCTGGCCATCACCATGTTCGCCTTTAACTTCCTGGGGGACGGCCTGCGGGACGCCCTGGACCCGCGGATGCGTGGGGCTCAGTGAGCCGCAGCGGGCCCACGGCCCCACCCGGAAGGGGTTCAGCGCCGCCCGTCTGGGGCTCGCCCGTCTTCCTGGGCAACCCTTTCCAGGCAGGGGGGTCAAAACGCCCCCAGCCATGTCGAGCCGGCAAGGTCGGTTAGGGGGAACCCCGGGGAGGAGGCCCATGGGACGCCTGAGCAGTGAGGTCGCCATCGTCGGCGTCGGCTGGAGCGGTTTCCGCTCCATCTCGCCGGACCTCTCATTCCGTGAACTGATGTTCGAGGCCGCCGCCATGGCCTATGCGGACGCTGGGATCCATCCCCGCCGCGACCTGGACGGCCTGGTGACCGCCGAGGAGGATTTTCACGAGGGCCTCGCCATCAGCGACGAATACGTCCCCGACCAGATGGGCGCGGTCCTCAAATCCGTCCACACCATCGCGGGCGACGGCCTGCAGGCCCTGGCGGCCGGGGTGATGCAGATCGCCGCCGGCGCCGCCCGCATCCTGGCCGTCGAATCCCACAGCAAGGCCAGCAACATCCTGAACCCCTCCCAGATCACCGCCCTCGCCATGGATCCCGTCTTCCAGCGCCCCCTGGAGCTCCACCCGCTGTTCATCGCCGGGCTGGAGATGCGCCGCTACCTGGAGGCCACGGGGACGCCGGTCGAGCACGTGGCCCGGGTGGTGGTCAAGAACCGGCGCAACGCCATGCGCAACCCCCGCGCCGCCTTCCCGGCGGATCTCTCGGTCGAGGACGTGTTGCGCAGCGAGCCGCTGGCGGAGCCCCTCACCCGCCTCATGGCCGCTGAACCCGCCGACGGGTGCATCGTCCTGGTCCTGGCCCGGGGCGACATCGCTCGCTCCCTTAGCGACCGGCCCGTCTGGATCCGGGGGATCGGATGGGCCACGGACACCTACGCGCTGGAAAGCCGGGATTGGGAGGGGGCGCGTTACCTGCACCGGGCCGCGGCCCTCGCCTACCAACAGGCAGGGATCCGCTCCCCCCGCCGGGCGTTCGATCTGGTTGAGGTGGATGACACGTTCGCCTACAAGGAGCTCCAGCACCTGGAGGCGCTGGGCCTCTGCCGCCCCGGGGAGGCGGGGTGGTGGACCGCTGAGGGGGCGACGGAGATCGGGGGGGAGTTGCCCGTGAACCCCTCGGGGGGATCCCTCGGGGAGGGGCATCTGCTGGAGGCCTCCGGCCTGGCCCGGCTCCTGGAGGCGGTGCTCCAGCTGCGGGGGGAGGCCGGCCCCCGGCAGGTCCCGAACGCCCGCACCGCCCTGGTGGCCTCGTGGCGGGGGCTGCCGACGGCCACGGGGGCCGTGGCGATCCTCAGCCGGGAGCCGTGAGCGATGTGCCGTATCCATCCGTGGGGCCTTCGGCCATCCGGTCGGATCAGAGCGCGGCGCTGGACGCGGGATGGCGGTCCCGGTCGGACCGCTGCGCGTCGGGCCGTCGCGAGGGGAAGGTTGAGAGGAGACCTCCCAGGATCGGCCGGAGGCGCTTATGCACGCAGAGGAGCTGCGCGCGCGCGTGGAGCAGCTGGAGGGCGAGTTGATCGTGCTCAAGCATGCCATCCGACTCCTCCTGGCCGCCCACCGGCGCACCCTGCCCTCCTTCTCCGGCCAGCGGGTGGATCCGGAGATGGTGCGCCAGGTCCGGCGGGAGATCCAGGCTCAGTGGGATCGGGAATGGCAGGAGCTGACCCCCTCTGACCCGAGGCCTCTGTGAGAGCATACGTCCTGGACACCCATGCGCTCATTTGGTATCTCACCCGGGATGAGCGGCTGAGCCCGGCCGCTCGGCGGGCCTTCGAGGAGATCGAGCGCGGGGAGGCCCGGGGGCTCATCCCGATCGTGGTGCTGCTGGAGCTGATCCGGATCGAAGAGAAGGAACTGATCCCTCCGCTCTGGGACGTCGCGATCGCGACCCTGTTGGGGGAGGGGAGATTCGAGATGGTCCCCCTGGACCTGAGCCTGTTGGCCCTGGTGCGGGAGCTGCCCGAGATCGAGGACCTGCACGATCGGGTGATCATCGCCACCGCTCAGCGTTACGGGGCGGTGCTGGTGACCTATGACGAAACCATCCGGCAGTCCGGGCGGGTGGAGACGCTCTGGTGAGACCGCGGTATAGGAGCGCATTCCAGCCCAAGGAGGAGGCGTGCGATGGCCGGGCGACGGGTGGCGATCGTGGGCGCGGGGATGACGAAGTTCGTGCGCCGGGCCCTGGAGACCGGCCCGGAGCTGGCGTGGGAGGCCGCCCACAAGGCCCTCGAATCATGCGAGATGACCCTGGATCAGATTGACGCCGTCGTCCTGGGCTCCGCCCCGGACGCCTTCGACGGGGTCCACATGAAGGTGGAATACCTGAGTCCCGGAGCGGGGGCGTGGGGCAAGCCCACCATCCGGGGCTTCGTGGGCGGCGGGACCGGGGTTTTCGCGGCGATTCAGGGCTGGTATCACATCGCCAGCGGGATGTTCGACACGGTCCTGGTGGTCTGTGAGGAAAAGATGTCCTCCTGTCACCCCCATCCCCAGGCCGCCTTCAATTACATTTTCGACCCCATTCTGGAGCGCCCCCTGGGGCCGAACCTCCTCTGGATTTTCGCCCTGGAGATGAACGCCTACATGACCCGATACGGGCTGACCAAGCGGGACATCGCCTTGGTGGCGGTGAAGAACAAGCGGAACGCGGCCGACCACCCGGCGGCCCAGCTGGGGGACCCGAACATCACGGTGGAGGACGTGCTGAACTCGGAGGTCCTGGCCTGGCCGGTGCAGCGCCTCGACGTCTCCCCCCCCAGCGATGGGGCGGTGGCCATTGTGATGGCGGCCGAACACGTGGCCCGGCGGGTGACCTCCAAGCCCGTCTGGGTCGAGGGGGTGGGCTGGTCCCTCGACACCCAATACTGGACCAATCGGGATCTCTCCTACCCGACGTATGTGGAGGAGGCCGCGCGCAAGGCCTACGCGATGGCCGGGATCAAGGAGCCCCGCAAGGAGATCCACATCGTGGAGCCGTATGATCCCTTCGACTACAAGGAGCTGCACCACCTGGAGGGGCTGCTCCTGGCCGACCGGGGCAAGGCCGCCGAGTTGGTCGCCCTGGGGATCGCGAACCGGGATGGGGACCTGCCGGTGTCCCCCTCCGGGGGGCTCCTGGGGGTGGGCAACCCCATCTCCGCGGCGGGCTTGATGAAGGTGGCCGAGATCTTCTGGCAGTTGCGCGGGGAGGCTGGGAAGCGCCAGGTGCCCGGCCAGCCCCGGCGGGGCCTGGCCCAGGCCTGGGGCGATCTGATGCAGGTGGGCACCGTGATCATCCTGGGGATCTGAGCACTCGCCGAGGGGGGCGCTGATGGAGCGCTGGGTATACCCGGTCGCCGGCCTCCGGCCGGAGGATGTGGAGCAGGGGCGGGTGTGCACCGCCCGGACGCCGCTGCGGGGGGAATACATGTGGGACGCGGGGGTGGCGGTGGGTCGGTTCCTGGCCGAACTCAAGGCCGGCCGCTTGATCGGGCGCCGCTGCCGCGCCTGCGGTCGGGTCATGGTCCCCCCGCGCATGTTCTGCGAACAGTGCTTCCGGCCGACCGATGAATGGGTGCCTCTGGCGGACACCGGGACGGTGGTCACGTTCTCGGTCTGCACCATCTCCTGGGATCTGCGCCGCCTCGAGGTCCCCGAGGTGCCCGCGGTCATCGCCCTCGACGGGGCCTCCCCCGGGATGGGGATCATGCACCGGCTCGGGGAGGTCGGCCGGACCATGGAGGAGATCCTGGAGCGGGTGCGGATCGGGATGCGCGTCCAAGCGGTCTGGAAACCGGCTGGGGAACGGGAGGGCGCGATCACCGATATCCTGTATTTCCGACCCCTGGGAAGCTGAGGAGGCCCCCATGGCCTTCATCGAGCGCATCCAGCACCTGGATGAGGTCCGGGCTTGGCGCGGGGCGATCCGACTGGAAGGGGTCTACACCGCAGGGGTGGCCGGGGAGCGCTGGCTGCGCGGGCTGCAGGCGGGGAAAATCTACGGAACCCGTTGCCCGCGTTGCCGGTATACGTATGTTCCCGCCCGGCTGTTCTGCGAGCGCTGCTTGGGGGGGCTGGGGGAGGAGACGTGGGTGGAAGTCGGCCCCCAGGGGACGCTGGTCGCATGGACCCAGGTGCATGTGGCGCCGGACGGGACCCGACTGAGCCCGCCGCGGGCGGTCGGCCTGATCCGCCTCGACGGGGCGGACGCCCTCCTGGTCCATGAGCTGATCGGCGCGGCGGAGGAGTGGGCGAGCGGCATGCGCGTGGAGGCGGTCTTCCGCCCGCCCGCCGAGCGCGTCGGGAGCATCCGGGACCTCTTGGGGTTCCGGGCCCTCCCGCCCTCGCGTTGAGCGATCGGCTGCCCCCCTTCGAAACAGACCCAGGCGCCGCAGGAGGTTTTCCTCCCTTCTCCCACATCTTGTGATAAATTTCACAATATGGACTTGCGGGAAGTCTGGGGACCCCCTATAATAGGGGCAACCCGGCTCCGAGCCGGAGAGGCGGAAGCCGTCCGAATCTCTTGGGGGGAGGGAGATGCCGCCGAAGGAGGCCCTCTCCCCACGGGAGTGTGGGAGGATGGACCACCCATCGGTTCGGAGATCCCCTCAGGACAGGATCGAGCAGCGCCCGCTGCGGCCCCTGTCCTCTAGCCCCGCGTTTCCATCTTGGTGGGTATCGCTCCAGGAAGCCCTCCAGCGGAGGGAGTGGGGGAGAAGGCCGTGGGAGTGGCTCGGGCGCGTCCGGGCGTTCAGCGCGGCCCTGTGGGCTCATTACAGCGTGCACATCGGCCTGGTGCTGGCGGTGGGGTTGCTCTACTTCGGCCTCACCCGGAGCCGGACGGCCCCTGCGTGGCTGTTCCAGCCCCTCCGACTTCCCGAGATTTCCCATGATGAGCCAGCCTCCCCGGAGGTCCTCCAGGCTCTCCTCCGGCGTTCGGCCTATCTGGGTGGGACCCGGCGCGGCGGCCCGGCCCTACTGATCCGCCAGGTGGATCTCCACACCGAGATCCCGGAGCGGCCCCGGCGGGGGATCATCACCTACACGGTCCAGGCCGGCGACACCCTCTTCGGCATCGCCGAGAAGTTCAAGCTCCGCCCGGAGACCATCCTCTGGGCGAACTATGACGTTCTCCAGGACGACCCCCACATGCTGGACATCGGCCAGGTCCTGAACATCCCGCCCGTGGATGGGGTCCTGCACGTGGTGAAGGAGGGGGAGACCCTGGAGGAGATCGCAAAGAAATACAACGTGACCCCGGATGCCATCCGGAACGCCGAGTGGAACGGCCTGATGGAGGGGGGCGAGCCCCAGGTCGGCCAGGTCCTGATCGTGCCCGGCGGCTCCCGCCCCTTCGCCGGGTGGACGCCGCCGCGGCGCTCCTACGTGGTCATCGCCGGGGGGAAGCGGATGCCTGCGGGGGCCTGCCCCAGCGTGCAGGTCGCCCCGTTGGGCACCGGGCGCTTCGTCTGGCCGGTCAACAGCCGCTGGCGCTCAGGCTATAATTTCACGGCCTACCATCCCGGTGTGGATTTCGCTGGCCGCATGGGGGATCCGGTCTACGCGGCCGACGCCGGCACGGTGGTCTACGCGGGCTGGAGCACCGTGGGCTACGGCAATCTGATCATCCTGGACCACGGGAACGGCTATCAGACCTACTACGCCCATCTAAGCGCCATCTTCGTCGGCTGTGGGCAGCAGGTTGCCCAGGGGGCGACGATCGGCCTGGTCGGCTCCACGGGGCGCTCCACCGGCCCGCACCTCCACTTCGAGATCCGGGGCCCCGGCGGGTTCGTCAACCCCTGGCAGGTGCTTCCATAAAATTGAGTCCTCGCCGTTCCGGGTGGGGGTGGCCGTCCTCTGCGGCCGCCCCCGCCCGTCGATCCCGAACGGATGCCCCCGGTTCGACGCCCCGATCCGTTCCCCTGGTTGCGTTCCACCGGCAGCCGCGGCGTTTCGCCGGCGCTCCGGAGCGCGATTATGATGAGGGGCCGTGGGGTTCCGCCGAAACCTCAACACCCGGCTGTCGAAACCTGCGGGGAGATTGTGGATGTCCTGGGAACTCGTGGGGTCGATCCTTGGGGTTGGGATGATGGCCATCCTGGGGATTTATCTGATCGGGATGGCCGCGGTCTACGATCAGGTGTGCCCCGCCCAGCGCCGAGTGCACCTGGCGTGGTTCCTGTGCGGATGGACGCTGGCCGGGTTCGGGTTCATCCCCTCGCCCCTCCTCCTGGGCCCCGATTACCGGTTCACCGTGAACATGGCCCAGTTCGTCGTCCTCACCGGCCTGGCCGCCCCCTCGCTGCTGATGGGGCTGCCGGAGCCCTTCTTCGCTCCCCTCACCCGGCGGGAGCCGCTGCGGACGCTCGGGCTCCGGTTGACCCGGCCGATCCCCGCTTACCTGGCCGCCAACGTCATCGTCTTCGCGTGGCACACCCCCGCCCTCTTCGAGCTGGCCTCCCGCAGCGTGGGCCTGTGGGCCGTCAAGCAGGGGCTTTTCCTGGCCGCGGCCGTGCTGGCTTGGTGGCCGGTGCTCAGCCCCACCCCCGCTTGGCCCCGCCTCTCGGACCCCGGCCAGGTCCTCTACCTCTTCTTCCTTGCGATGCCCACCACCCTGCTGGGGGCCCTCTTCACATTCCCGGACACCCGGATCTACGCCTCGACGGCGCTGGGCTTCGAGGTGTGCGCTCCCTCGTCGCTGGAGGATCAGCGGCTGGCGGGGCTTTTCATGTGGGTGCCGGGGGCGCTGATCTACCTGGGGGCCCTGACGGTGGTGTTCTTCCGATGGTTCGGGACGGCCGGGGAGCCCGAATCGGGATGAACGGGCGTTCGCCCGATCGCCTTATGGTAAAATCCCTTGAGGAGGCTTCGATGGCGTTCACGGTTCGGGATTTCGAGAGCCTGGTGCGTCTGCTGGACCGCCACCCCGAATGGGTGGAGGCGCTGCGCCAGCGCCTGCTGACTCGGGAGTTGCTGCGGGCCCCCGAGACGCTACGGGAGATCGAAGGGGCGTTGCGGATGCTGGCCGAGGCGCAGCGGCGCACAGATCAGCAGGTGGCACGGCTGGCGGAGACGGTGGCCGCCCTGGCGGAGGCCCACCGGCGGCACTATGAGGAATTTGTCGCCTACCGGGCTGAAACCGACCGTCGCTTCGCCGAACTGGCCGAGGCCCAGCGTCGCACCGAGGAGCGCGTCGGACGGCTGGAGGAAGCCCTGGCCGCCCTGGCCGAGGCCCAGCGACGCACCGAGGAACAGGTGCGGGCGCTGGCGGAGACGGTGGCCACGCTCGCCGAGGCCCAGCGCCACATCGAGGCGCGGCTGAGGGACATTGATGGGCGGCTGCGGGGGAGCGAGGTGGAGGCCGAATACCTGCGGTATCCCCGCCGCTACCGTCATCTGATCCGCGAGCCCCATATTCTTTCGGCAGAGGAGCGGGAGGCGCTGGTGGCGGCCGCCGAGGCACAGGGGGTGATCACCCCGGAGGAGGCGGAGGGCCTGGAGGCAGCCGACGTCGTGGTGCGGGGCCGGCGGCGGGAGGGGGAAGGAGAGGCTTATGCCGTGGTAGAGATTTCCGCCACCGTGCACACGGGGGATGTGGAGCGGGCGTCGGATCGGGCGGCGGCCTTGCGGAAGGCGGTGCCGGGGGTGGAGGTGCTGGCGGTGGTGGCGGGGCCGGAGATCCATCCCCTGGCGGTGGCGGCGGCCCGGGAGCGGGGGGTGTGGTGGTTGACGGACGGCCGCGCCTTCGCCCCCCACGAGATCCCGGAGCGGGGGGCGTTGAACCGCTCCGCTACACGCCCCTCGCCCGGCGAGGCTGGGGGGCTATGAGGCGGCCGGCAGGAAGGCGTGTGGGTCGTTTCGGATCCCCGCGGGCCGGGTTGAACATGCGAAATCCCGCCCAAGCCCGGTGGCCGGCTACGAGTCGGAGGTCCAGCGGGGGAATGGGCGGAGCCGTCGGGGTTCCTCACCGCCCTCCAGGAGGTGGCGTCCCCGTTGCAGATCCGCCTCGTGTTTCAAGAGGACAGTGAGCGTGCTCTCCAGGGTTTTGCGGTCCAGGTGCTGAGCGTTCAGAGCCACCAACGCCCGCGCCCAATCCAGTGTCTCGCTGATGCTGGGCTGCTTCTTGAGGTCGAGCCGCCGCAGGCGCTGCACCAGTTCCACCGCCTGGCGGGCGAGTTGGGGGGCCAGCTTGGGCACCTTCAGGCGGACGATAGCCAGTTCCTGCTCCAGGGACGGGTAGTCAATGAACAGGTAGAGGCAGCGCCGCTTGAGGGCCTCACTCAGCTCCCGGGTGTTGTTGCTGGTCAGGAAGACCGTCGGGATGTGCTTCGCCCGCAGGGTGCCCAGCTCGGGCACACTGACCTGAAAGTCGCTGAGGACCTCCAGGAGGAAGGCCTCGAACTCGGCGTCGGCGCGGTCGATCTCGTCGATGAGGAGGACGACCGGCTCCTCGGAGAGGATGGCCTTCAGCAGCGGGCGGGGGAGCAGGAAGCGTAGGGAGAAGAAGACGTCCTCTTCCTGGGCGATGCGGTCGGCGGCCTCCCGCAGGGTCGAGGCGTCCGCCAGGACCGCGTTGAGTTTGTCCCGCAGGAGCTGGGTGTAGAGCATCTGCTTGGCGTATTCCCACTCGTAGAGGGCCTTGGTCTCATCCAGTCCCTCGTAGCACTGCAGGCGGATGAGCGGGCGGCCGGTGGCGGCCGCCCACGCCTTGGCGAGTTCCGTCTTGCCCACCCCCGCGGGGCCCTCGATGAGCACCGGCTTCCCCAGGCGTTCGGCGAGGAAAACCGTGGTGGCGATCTCGTCGGAGGCGATGTATTGCTGGGCGGCCAGGCGTTCCCGGACTTCCTCGATCGAAGCGACCATGACGCTCCCTTCCTCTCCTGCGAATGCCCTTCGCCCCATCCGACGCCGGCTTGTTGTTCATTCTAAGGACCGGGGGGCATCCCGTCAATTTCCGGCCTCGCATTACTCCAGCACCAGGAAGGGGTTCAAGCGGGTGGCGACGTCGAAGGCGTCGATGCCCTCCAGCCGCTTGAGGGCCTGGGCCAACGCGCCGGAGAGGGGGGAGGCCATCACCTCGTAGAGGATCTTGGCCCCCGCGTGGGTGGGGATCAGCCCCGCCAGGGCGGGGAGGGGGATCGTCCCCGCGAAGGCCAGGGTGAGGAAGACCGCGCTGTCCAGCGTCTCCCCCACCACGGTGCTGAGCCAGAAGCGGGGCAGCATCCACCGCCCCCGGGTGCGCACCTTCATCTTGGCCAGGACGGCGGCGTTGGCGAACTCCCCCACGAGGTAGGCGGTGAAGGAGGCAAAGAGGAGGCGGGGGGCGAAGCCCAGGATGGCCTCGTAGGCCGGCTGGCCGGTCCAGAAGGGGGCATGGGGCAGCCGCCCGCCGGCCCATGCGGCGAGCACGGCCAGGAGGTTGCCCAGGAACCCGACCCAGATCATGCGGCGGGCGATCCGGTAGCCGTAGACCTCGGTCACCACGTCGCCGATGATGTAGGTGATGGGGAAGACGACGATAGCGGCGGGCAGGAGGAAGGGGCCCAGGGCGATGAGCTTGACGGCGATGATGTTGGAGATGACCAGGCCGGCCACGAACAGGCCGATCAACGCCATCAGAGGGAAGGAGACCGCCGGTGCCTCATGTCGCATGGGAAGACCTCCATCCGGTGGATCGGGAAGGGCCCACCGGCTTCGGGCACGCTTCCCTGGAGCCGGCGAGATCCTTGTCGGGGCGGCGGGGCGCCCGCCCGGAACCCTATCCGGCCGGGCGGTCCCCATCGGGCACCGCCGCGCGGTCCTCCCGCCGGGCGATCGCCGTGATCGTGATCCCGCCCCTCGCCTTCTGGACCACGGTGACCTCGCACCAAGCGGGGCGGATCGTGCGGAACACGTCCTCCGCGATCTTGTCCGCCAGGCTCTCGCAGAAGATCCCCTGCTCCCGGAAATGCCACAGGTAGAGCTTCAGGCTCTTGGACTCGATGCTCCACCCCCGGGGCTCGAAGGCGAGGGTCACAGTGTAGAAGTCCGGCTGGCCGGTGATCGGGCACAGGGCCGTCACCTCATCGCTGGTCATCACCACGCGGGTCACGGTCGAGGGGCAGGGGACGGTATCCAGCTCTGTGATCGGATGCCGGACCGGCTTCCCCAGCACTAAAAACTCCTTCTTTTCCCGCTCCATCGGTCTCTCCTCCCCTGGCGCAGCATATCCCTCCTTAGCATGCCATGATCGCCGCCTCCGCTCAACCCGCGGGCCCCTGCGGTTGGGATTCGGCCGGCGCGCGGCTATCCATCTGGCCGATTCGTTCTTTGATTCACAAATCCGTCCGACAGGGAGACCGATTTGAACTTCCTCTGAACGTTGAAGATTTAAAAGAACCATCAGCCGCGCCATGCCTTAAGCATCCCAGCGGCCGAGGCACACTATCCTGAGGGGGGACCCATGAGCGAGTTGACCGCGCGGGACGTGATCATGCGGATGCCGGAGGCGTTCCGGCCGGAGCAGGCGCAGGGGGTGAGCGCGACCATTCAGTATTCGCTCACCGGGGAGGGCGGCGGCGACTGGTATGTGGTGATCGCCGAGGGGAAATGTTCGGTCCATGAGGGCCGGGCCGAGAAGGCGGATGTCACGCTGACGATGGACGCGCGGGACTTCGTGGACATCGCAACGGGGAAGCTGGATGCGATGCGGGCCTTCATGGGCGGCAGGCTCAAGGTCAGCGGCAACATGATGCTGGCCACGCGCTTGACCTCGTTCTTCCGCACGATGGGCTGAGCGGGGCACGCCGCCGACGGGGGAGGAGGGGCCATGGAGGAACGGCGATGGCACCGGTTCTACGATTTCTGGGTGCCGCGCTCCCTGACCTACCCGCGCCAGCCCCTGAGCGCCCTGATGGATTTCGCGGCGAACCAGTATGGGGAGCGCACGGCCACCATCTTCTACGGGGCGGAGATGAACTATCGGGATCTCCGGGCCCACTCTATCCGCCTCGCCACCGCCCTGGATGCCCTGGGGGTCCGGCCGGGGGATCGGGTGGGGCTGATGTTGCCTAATTGCCCCCAGTTCCTCATCGCCTTCTACGCCATCCTCCGGATCGGGGCCGTCGTCGTCCCGCTGAATCCCCTCTACGTGGAGCGGGAGCTCCGCTACGTGGTGGAGGACAGCGGGATGCGGGCCCTGATCGCGCTGGACGTCATGGCCCCGAAGGTCATGGCCGTCCGCGAGCAGGCCGGCCCGGAATGGGTGATCTTCGCCGGCCTGCAGGACTACATGCCCGAGCCCGTCCGCCCGCTCTACCTGCAGCGGATCCGGGCGCAGGGGATGAGCGTGGAGGTCCCATCCGGCCCGGGGATCCATCGCTGGGCCGACCTCATGGAGCAAGCGGGGGAGCGCTTCTTCCAGCCGCCGGTGGACCCGATGGAAGATTTAGCCGCCCTCCCCTACACGGGGGGCACCACCGGCGTCCCCAAGGGCGTGATGCTCACCCACTTCAACTTGTTCGCCAACACAATCCAGGCCTACGTCTGGGCCCGGGAGTTCGTCCGGAGGGGGGAGGAGCGCTACCTGGTCGTGCTCCCCTTGTTCCACTCCTTCGGCATGACCTCCCTGATGAACGTGGGGATGATCAACGGGGCGACCCTGATCCTGCTCCCCCGCTTCGATGTGGAGGAGGCGCTGGACGCCATCCGGACCTATCGGCCCACGTTCCTGCCGGCGGTGCCGACGATGTATATCGCGCTGCTGAACCATCCGCGGGCGGCGGAATCCGGCCTGGGCTCCATCCGCCTCTGCAATAGCGGGGCCGCCCCCCTGCCCATCGAGGTCGTCCAGCAGTTCGCCCGCTTCTCATCCGGAACCTTCATCGAGGGCTACGGCCTGACCGAGGCCTCCCCGATCACCCACATCAACCCCATCATGAACCTCAAGAAGTTGGGCAGCATCGGGATCCCGATCCCCGACACGGACGCCCGCATCGTGGATGTGGAGACCGGGACCCGCGAGCAGGCGCCCGGGGAGATCGGTGAACTGATCCTCCGGGGGCCCCAGGTGATGAAGGGCTATTGGAACCGGCCGGAGGAGACGGCCCAGGCGTTGCGGGATGGCTGGCTCTACACGGGGGACATCGCCCGCATGGACGAGGACGGCTATTTCTACATTGTGGATCGCAAGAAGGACATGATCCTCACCGGGGGCTTCAACGTCTATCCGCGGGAGGTGGAGGAGGTCCTCTACGCCCACCCCGCCGTCCTGGAGGCCGCCGTGGTCGGCGTCCCCGATCCCTACCGCGGGGAGGCGGTGAAGGCCTTCGTCGTCCTCCGGCCCGGCGCCCAGGCCTCCGAGGAGGAGATCCTGGCCCACTGCCGGAAACATCTGGCGCCCTACAAGGTCCCCCGAAGCGTGGAGTTCCGGGAGGCTCTGCCCAAATCCATAGTGGGAAAGGTGCTCCGCCGGCTGCTGCGGGAGGCCCCGCCGACCATCACGGCGCCGGCGCCCGCGGTTCCCCCCGATGTCCCCATCCGCGCGTTCTTTATGGAATGGGTTCCCCGGCTCTTTGAGGCGGCCGTCGCCGCCGCGCCGCCCGAGGGGATGGAGGGGACGACCTTGATCGTCCGCTATCGGGTGGACGAGGAGGTCTACACCCTGCGGGTGGAAGACGGCCGGCGCCTGACGGTGACGGAGGGGGAGGGGGAGGGGACGCCCCACGTGGAGATCGTTCTCAGCGCCGAGGCGCTGCGGGAGGTCATGGCGGGGCGCCTCGATCTGGGGGAGCCGCCTTACATCGCGTTCCGGACGCGGCGCCGCTGGGAGGCGCTGCAGCGGGTGCGGGGGACGGTGCGGTTGGAACTGGAGCGGCCGGATGGGAGCCTGTGGCGGGCGACAGCCATTTACAACGGGGCGGCGGAGCCCTCCGGGACCCTGCGGATGAGCACTGCGGATTACCGCGCGCTGCAGCGGGGGGAACTGGACGGCCAGGTGGCCTTCGCCATGGGGAGGCTGCGCTGGGAGGGGGACTTCACGCTGCTCATCGGCCTGCGGACCCTGCGGGAGTGAGCGATGGACGGAACGCCTCGAGTTTCCATGAGGAGGGAAGGGATGCTCTCGTTCGAGCCGACGGACGAGCAGCGGATGCTGATCCAAACGGTTCGGGCCTTCGCCGAGGAGCACCTGCGCCGCGTGGCGCGGGAGAGCGACGAGGGGGGTCCGATCCCCCAGGAGGTCATCGATCGGGGGTGGTCCATCGGGCTGCTCCCCAGCATGATCCCCGAGGCCTATGGGGGCTTCGGCGAGCCCTCGACGCTGACCAGTGTCCTGGCCCTGGAGGAGCTGGGCTGGGGGGACCTCACCCTCTCCCTCTATCTGCTGGCGCCCCACGGGGTTGCCCTCCCCATCCTGCTCTACGGAACAGAGGAGCAGAAGAAAGCGTATCTTCCGCGCTTCTGCGGGGAGCGGTTCGTCCGGGCGGCGGCCGCCCTGCTCGAACCCGCCTTTCTGTTCGATCCGTTCCAACTGAGGACCACCGCCCGCCGGGAAGGGGAGGAATACGTCCTCGACGGGGTGAAGATCGGCGTCCCCTTCGGGGCGGAGGCGGAGCTGCTGCTGGTCTACGCCAACGAGGAGGGGCAAACCCAGGCCTTCTTGGTGGAAGGGGGGACGCCGGGCCTGACGGTGAGGGAGCGCGATCACTACGCCGGGATCCGCGCCCTCCCCACCTATGAGGTCGCCCTGGAGGGGTGCCGCGTCCCCCGCTGTCAGCGGATCGGGGGGGAGGCGGGCATCTCGATGGAGCGGCTGCTGGAGCGCTCGCGGGTGGCCCTGGCGGCGCTGGCGGTCGGGCTGGCCCGGGGCGCCTTCGAGTATGCGCGGGATTACGCCAAGCAGCGGGTGCAGTTCGGCGAGCCGATCGCCCACCGCCAGGCGATCGCTTTCATGATCGCCGAGATGGCCATTGATATTGATGCCGCCCGGCTGATGGTCTGGGAGGCGGCGTGGAAGCTGGACCGCGGGGAGGATGCGGCCCGGGAGGCGTATCTCGCGAAGCTCTTCGCCGACGACATGGCCCTGCGGGTGGCGGATGGGGCGGTGCAGACCCTGGGCGGCCACGGCTACATCCGGGACCACCCGGTGGAGATGTGGCTGCGCAACGCCCGCGGCCTCCCCGTGCTGGAGGGGATGGTGATGGTGTGAGGGGCGGCGCACCCAGAGGTGAACCGATCGTTTATCCGACAGGGAGGTGGTGGATGATCAGCTTCGAGATCCCGGAGGAGATCCAGCAGCAGCGCGAGATGGCCCGCATGGTCGCCGAGCAGCTCATGCGGCCCAACGCCCGCTACTACGATGAGCACGAGCACGAGATCCCGTGGGAGTTCGTGAACACGATGTGGCCCATCGTCCAGCAGGACTGGATCCGGATCGTGCGGCGGGCGGAGCGGGAGCTGGCCGGGGAGGCGCCGGCCGAGCGGAAGCGGGAGGGGCCGCGCTACGACAACCTCCGCATGATCCTCCTGGTGGAGATGCTCACCTGGGGCGACGCGGGCCTTTACCTCTGCATGCCGGGCCCCGGCCTGGCCGGCTACTCCATCAACGCCGTGGGGACGCCCGAGCAGAAGGTCCGCTTCCTCAAGCGTTACACCGAGGGCGGGCCGAAATGGGGGGCGATGGCGGTCACCGAGCCCGGCGCCGGCTCGGACGTCTCGGCCATCCAGACCACGGCGAAGCGGGAGGACGGGCACTGGGTGCTCAACGGGGAGAAGATCTTCATCACCAACGGCTACCTGGCCCTCGAGGCCTCGGACGGGATCGTGGTGGTCTGGGCGACCATTGATCCGAAGGCGGGGCGGGCCGGGATCAAGCCCTTCGTGGTCGAGGCCGGGACTCCGGGGGTGAGCATCACCAAGCGGGAGCGCAAGCTGGGCATCCGGGCGAGCGACACCGCGGCGATCCGCTTCGACCACGCCCGCATCCCCCTGGACAACATCCTGGGCAGCCCGGAGATCCTGGACACGGCGCGCACCGACGGCTTCAAGGGCGTGATGGTCACCTTCGACGCCTCGCGGCCGGTGGTGGCCGCCGGCGCCCTGGGCATCGCCCGCGCGGCCATCGAGTTCACCAAGGGGGTCCTGGAGAGGGAGGGGATCCGCATCCGCTACGGCCTGCCCCGGCACCGGCTGACGGCCATCGAGCGGGATGTGATGGAGATGGAGGCCATGCACAAGGCGGCGTGGCTGCTGACGCTGCGGGCGGGCTGGTTGCTGGACCAGGGGCGGCCGAACGCCCTGGAGGCCTCGATGGCCAAGGTGAAGGCAGGCAAGGCGGTGACCTGGATCACCTACAAGGCGGTGGAGATCCTGGGGCCGCTGGGCTATTCCACCCGCTACCTGGTCGAGAAGTGGATGCGGGACGCCAAGATCAACGACCTCTACGAGGGCACCGGGCAGATCAACACCCTGATCGTCGCCCGCCGCGTCCTCGGCCTGACCAGCCGCGAACTGAAGTGAGGGCCGGCATCGCGGGGCCACAGGGAGCGCGTATCATGGAAGATCCATCCGCAGGCGCACCCTCGAGGGGCAGGGGCGGCGGGGATGAGCGTGGCCGTGGATCTGCGGGATCAGGTGGCCATCGTCACCGGGGCTTCGCGGGGGATCGGGCGGGCTATCGCCCGAGCCCTGGCGGAGGCCGGCGCCCGGGTGGTCCTCTCCAGCCGGAAAGCGGAGAACCTCGCCCCCGTGCTGGAGGAGATCCGCGCCATGGGCGGCGAGGCCATGGCCTGCCCCGCCCACACCGGCCGCATGGCGGAGGTCGAGCGGCTGGTGGAGGAGACGGTCCGGGCCTTCGGCCGCCTCGACATCGTGGTGAACAACGCCGCCACCAACCCGCACTTCGGGCCCACTCTCGAGGCCGACGAGGGCCAGTGGCAGAAGATCCTGGAGGTGAACCTGCTGGGCTACTGGCGGATGGCGAAGGCGGCCGCCCCGGTGATGCGGGCGCAGAAGCGGGGCAAGATCCTCAACATCGCCTCGGTGGCCGGGCTGCGGCCCTCCCCCGGCATGGGGCTGTATGGGGTCTCTAAGGCCGGGGTGATTATGCTCACCCAGCTGCTGGCCCTGGAGCTCGCCCCCGATGGCATCCAGGTGAACGCCATCGCGCCCGGGGTGATCCGCACCCGCTTCAGCGAGATCTTGTGGAGCACGCCGGAGATCTCGGCGCGGATCCTGCAGGCGACCCCCCAGGGGCGGTTCGGGGAGCCGGAGGACGTGGCCCGGCTGGCGCTGTTCCTGGTCTCGCCCGCGGCGGATTTCATCACCGGGGCGGTCTTCGTGGTGGATGGGGGGCTCTCCCTGACCGGGGGGCTGGCGTAGCGCCTGCAGGGGCATCCGTCCGCGTGGGAACTCCAGCGCAGCGGAGCGACGGCGATGCCCACGGCTTTGGAACTGGGACCTGAAGGGTGGAGGCCTTACATCGAGGCAGCCCGACGACGGAGAGGATCTCCTTCGCCTCCAACGATCGCTCCCGAGAGGAAACGGCTGGCACGCTTCATCGAGCAGTTGCCGTGATTGGATCCTCTCGCAGACTGGTGGAGGGACGGGTAGGGCGATGGAGCCGCGCACCCATTGGGTGACGAGCGAGGTCCGGCTGCGGGTCCTGGAGTGGCCGGGGACAAAGGGGACGATCCTCGCCCTCCACGGCCTCACCGGTTACGCGGAGACCTTCCTCCCCCTGATCCCGGCGCTGAACCCGCCCTACCGGGTGCTGAGCATGGACCTGCGGGGCCGCGGGGGGAGCGAGCAGCCGGCCGATGAGCGGGCCTACGGGCCGGACGCCCACCTCCGGGACATCGTGGCCGTGCTGGAGGCGCTCGCGCCGGAGGGCGCGCTACTCATGGGCCATTCCCTGGGGGCGATGCTCGCCCTCGCCGTGGCCGCCGAGCATCCCGACCGGGTCCGGGGGCTGATCCTGTTCGACGGGGGGCCGCTCCCCTCGCGGGCCTTCTCGGATTCCCTGAGCCAGGTGCTGAACGCCCGAGTGGAGGAGCTGCCCTCCCTCGAGGCGTTCCGGGAGCTGGTCCGCTCCATGCCCTTCCTGCAGCCCTTCGACGAGCGCCTGATGCCGATCCTGGAGGCCGGCCTGATCCGGGAGCCGGACGGCCGGGTGCGGGTGAAGTTCCCCTCCCGGCTGGGGGCGCTGGAGGCGATGGCCTTGGGGGCGGTGTGGAACGAGCGGCTGCGCGCTTACCAGGGGCGCATCCGATGCCCGGCGCTCCTGTTGAAGACCCCCGTGGGGATCTTCGGGCCCCACGATCGCTTCTTCACCGAAGAGGAGGAGCGCCTGCTCCGCCAGGTGGTCCCTCCGGTGCGGGTGGTGGAGGTGCCGAACACCAACCACTACACCATCGTGCTGGGCGATCATCCGGAGCGGGATCGGGCGGTGCGGGCGTTCGTCGAGGAGGTGCTCGGGTGAGCGGGGGGCCGCGGGTGCGGGACTTCGGCGGGGAGGGCCCGCTCATCCACCTAGCGGTGGCCAACGGGTTCCCGCCGGCGTGTTACCGGCCGTTGATGCGGGCCCTGGCCGCCGTTGGGCACGGGGTGAGCCTCCTCCCCCGCCCCCTCTGGCCGGACGGGGGCGGGCCCCGGCGGGGGATCACCTGGCACACCCTGGCGGAGGACCTCATCGCCGCCTTCGATGCGCGGGGCTGGCGGGAGGTGGTCGGGATCGGCCATTCGATGGGCGCGGTGATCACGATGATCGCCACCGTGCGGCGCCCCGATCTCTTCCGGGCCATCGTCCTGATGGATCCGGTGCTGCTGGACCCGAAGGTGCTGGGGCTGTTCCGGATCCTGCGGGCGCTGGGCCTGGGGCCGCGGCTCCACCCCCTGGCCCGGCGGGCCCGCCGCCGCCGGCGGGTCTGGCCGGATCGGGACGCCGCCGCCGTCCACCTCCGGTCGCGCCCCCTGTTCGCGGCCTGGCATTCGGAGGCGTTCGCCGGCTATCTGGAGGAGGGGCTGCGCCCGGCTTCAGACGGGCAGGTGACGCTGGCCTATCCGCCGGAGTGGGAGGTCCATCTCTTCGTCCACGTCCCCCATGACGCCTGGCGGTTCGTCCCGCGGATCCCGGTGCCCACCCTCGTGTTGCGGGGCGCGACGACGGACACCTTCACGGCCGATTCCGAGGCCCGCTTCCGCCGCCTGAAGCCCGACGCCTCCTTTGGGGTCCTCCCGGGGAGCCATCTCTTCCCGATGGAGCGGCCCGAGGAGACCGCCGAGGCGATCCGGGCGTGGATGGCCTCCATCGGACCGGGGGCGCGCGGGGTGCGGATCGCGGGCGCGGTGCAGGAGAACTCAATCGCGCGGCAGGAGGATCGTTCATGGGCTACACCATCCGACGGGTAGCGGTGATCGGCGCGGGGACGATGGGCGCGGCCATCGCGGCCCATCTGGCCAACGCGGGGTTCCCGGTGGACCTGCTGGACATCCCCCCGAAATCCCTGACGCCGGAGGAGGCGGCGAAGGGCCTGACGCTGGATCATCCGGCGGTGCGGGACCGCATCGCCCGGGCTGGCCTGGAGCGGGCGAAGGGGGCCCGGCCGGCGGCCTTCTTCGTGGAGGAGCGGGCGCGGCTCGTCCGGATCGGGAACACGGAGGATCACTGGGATCGGCTGCGGGAGGCCGATTGGATCATCGAGGCGGTGGTGGAGGACTTGGCGGTCAAGCGGGAGGTGATGGCGCGGATCGAGGCGGTGCGCAAGCCGGAGGCCATCGTCACCACCAACACCTCCGGCCTCCCCCTGCGGGAGATCGGCGCCGGCCGCTCGCCCGAGTTCCTCGCCCACTTCGCCGGCACCCATTTCTTCAACCCGCCCCGCTACCTGAAGCTGGTGGAGCTGATCCCCGGCCCGGCCACCCGGCCCGAGGTCCTCGAGGCCCTGCAGCGCGTCCTGGAGGTTCGCCTGGGCAAGCGGGTCGTGCGGGCCAAGGACACCCCCAACTTCATCGCCAACCGCATCGGCTTCATCGCCGGGGCCTTCACGAACCAGTATGCGCTGCAGAACGGCTACACCGTGGAGGAGGTGGACGCCCTCACCGGCCCGCTGATCGGCCGGCCGAAGACGGCCACCTTCCGGCTGCTGGACCTGGTGGGCCTGGACGTGGCGGCCTATGTGGGCCAGCACAGCATGGCAGCCTTGGCCCATGACCCCTTCGTGGCCATGGTGAAGGATTCCCCGATGAACCGGGTGATGGCGGCCATGATCGAGCGGGGGTGGCTCGGGAACAAGGCGGGGCAGGGCTTCTACAAGCGGGTGGAGACCCCCGAGGGGCCCCAGTATTGGCCCCTCAACCTGGAGACCCTGGAATACGAGCCGCCGCGCAAGCCGCGCTGGGACTCGGTGGGGCAGGCCTTGAAGATCGAGGACCTGCGGGAGCGCCTCCGCTTCCTGGCCGCCCAGGAGGACCGGGCGGCGCAGCTCGTGCGGGACGTGCTGGATTTCTACCTAGCCTACGCGGCCTACGTGGCGCCGGAGGTCGCCGACGACATCGTGGCGGTGGACCAGGCGATCCGCTGGGGCTTCAACTACGAACTGGGCCCCTTCGAGACCTGGGACGCTCTGGGGGTGGTGGAGACGGCCGCCCGCATCGAGGCCCGGGGCTGGCCGCTGGCGGAGTGGGTGCGGGCGTTCCTCGCCGCGGGGAACCGGACGTTCTATCAGTATGAGAACGGCCGCGTCGTGGGATACTACGACTTCCGGACGGGGGGCTACCGCCCCTGGATCCCCCACCCGCGGGTCCTCGTCCTCAAGGACCTCAAGGCCGAGGGCCGCGTCCTGGAGCGCAACCCCAGCGCCAGCCTCATTGACTTGGGGGACGGCGTGCTCGGCCTGGAATTCCACACCAAGGCCAACGCCCTCGACCCGGACATCTTCGCCATGATGCAGCGGGCCCTGGAGCGGCTGGACCGGGAGGACTGGGCGGGGATGGTGATCGGGAACCAGGGGGAGCACTTCTGCGCCGGGGCCAACGTCTTCCTCATCGCCGCCTCGGCCCAGCAGGGCATGTTCGAGGCCATCGAGCAGGGCGTGCGGGCGATGCAGAACCTGATGATGACCATGCGCTATTTCCACAAGCCGATCGTCGTCGCCCCCTTCGGGATGACCCTGGGCGGCGGCGCCGAGGTGGCCATGCACGGGGCCCGGATGGTGGCCGCCGCCGAGACCTACATCGGCCTGGTGGAGGTGGGGGTGGGGCTGATCCCGGCCGGCGGCGGGTGTAAGGAGATGATCCGCCGGGTGCTGACCCCGGCGATGCAGACGGAGAACGCGGACCCGCTGCCCTTCCTGCGGCGGATCTTCGAGACCATCGGGACGGCGAAGGTGGCGACCAGCGCCGAGGAGGGCCGGGCCCTGGGCTTCCTCGGCGAGGGGGATCGCATCGTGATGAACCCGGACTTCCTGCTGGCGGAGGCCAAGCGCGAGGTGCTGCATCTGGCGGAATCCGGCTACCGGCCGCCCCTCAAGGCCCGGCTCTACGCCGCCGGGCGGGATCTGCTGGCGGCCCTGCGGGTGGGGGTCTGGCAGCTGCGGGAGGCCCGTTACATCAGCGAGCACGACGCCAAGATCGGGGAGAAGCTGGCCTACGTGCTGTGCGGCGGGGATCACCCCGAGCCGATGTGGGTGGACGAGGAGCACTTCCTCGATCTGGAGCGGGAGGCCTTCCTCTCCCTGTGCGGCGAGCCGAAGACCCAGGAGCGGATCTGGCACTTCCTCCAGACCGGGCGCATCCTGAGGAACTGAGGCGTTTCGCTCGCTCCAAAAGATCTTCCATCTGCGGAGGAGGCGTGGGATGCGCGAGGCGGTGATCGTCTCCGGCGTGCGGACGGCGGTGGGGAAAGCCAAGAAGGGAACGTTGCGGGCCACCCGCCCGGAGGCCATGGCGGCGGCGGTGATCGCGGAGGCCCTGCGGCGGGCCCCGGGGGTGGAGCCGGCGATGGTGGACGATGTGATCCTGGGCTGCGCGATGCCGGAGGGGCATCAGGGGCTCAACATTGCCCGCATCGCCGCCCTCAAGGCCGGGCTCCCGGTCAGCGTCCCCGCGATGACCATCAACCGCTTCTGCTCCTCGGGGCTCCAGGCCATCGCCTTGGCGGCGGAGCGGATCCTCAGCGGGGGGGCGGAGGTCATCGTCGCCGGCGGGGTGGAATCCATGTCGCTGGTGCCGATGACCGGCTTCACCCTGCGGCCCGACCCGGAGTTAGCGGTGGCCTGGCCGGAGGTGTTCATCAGCATGGGGCTGGGGACGGAGCGCCTGGCGGAGCGGTTCGGCATCTCCCGCGAGGAGGCCGACGCCTTCTCCCTGCGCAGCCACCAGCGGGCCATCGCCGCCATCGAGGCCGGCAAGTTCCGGGAGGAGATCGTCCCCCTGGAGGTGGAGGTGGTGGAGCGGGAGGAGGACGGCCGGGCGGTCCGCCGCCGGGTGATCTTCGACACCGACGAGGGGCCGCGGCGGGATACATCGTTGGAGGCCCTTTCCCGGCTCCCGCCGGCCTTCAAGAACGGCGGGGTGGTGACGGCGGGGAACGCCTCGCAGATGAGCGACGGGGCGGCGGCGGTGGTGGTGATGGAGCGCCGGCGGGCGGAGGCCCTGGGCCTGAAGCCCATCGCCCGGTTCGTCGCCTTCGCCGTCGCGGGGGTGCCGCCGGACTTGTTCGGCATCGGCCCGGTGGAGGCGATCCCGAAGGCCCTGCGGATGGCCGGGCTGCGGCTGGAGGACGTGGACCTGATCGAGCTGAACGAGGCCTTCGCCGCCCAGGCCTTGGCAGTGATGCGGCAGCTGGAGATGGACCCGGAGCGGGTGAACGTGAACGGCGGGGCCATCGCCCTGGGGCATCCGCTGGGGTGCACCGGGGCCAAGCTGACGGTCCAGATCCTCAATGAGTTACGCCGGCGGGGCGGCCGCTACGGGATGGTGACGATGTGCATCGGGGGCGGCATGGGCGCGGCGGGGATCTTTGAGATGCTTTAGGCCCGGCGGGCGCTCATCGGGGGGCGCGCCGTTCTCTCCCCGGTAGATCTCCGCCCGCCGGCCGTTCCACCAGTGGCTTGGGTGCGCTTCACGCTCTCGCTTCCATTCTCAAATCCTATTTGGAACGGGCTTCAGGACATGGACCAGACAGGGAAAGGGCAATTAGCAGTAATTGACCGAACTCTTTAGATTTTGATTCTATATATGATCGCCGATCATACAAACCGGCAAGCAAGATGGCGTCCCGGGCGCTAACGCGATCTATATGCAAAAAATATTCTTCCTGGCGGAAGACGCCCAGCCGCATTTCTCGGAATCTTGGCGCAAGGGATTCTTTATTTACTGGCAGTTCTTCCCAGCCTGCTTTCAGGAGAGTGTCCCGATAACGGGCGAAAACCTCCTCAACAGGCATCCGGGATGCATATATCCAAATGTGGTGATGCAATCGCTTCCAGACTCATTCCGCGTGGCTTCAGCCAGGAGTTCTACACCCTTCGGTTGGGGAAGAGTTGCAGCCTTCGTCTCAACACGACGCTGAATATAGGCTGGTGTCATACAACTCCAGAAAGTGCCTATTAGCATTAAAGATAGGCAGATTATCTTGGCTTTTTGTCCCATCGTTACCTCCTCTCTGGGAAAAACCCTTGCGATTGAAGCAACTGGCGAAAGCATATGACAACCATTGGGTCAAGCAAAGCGCCAATCGGTCCCGGTTCGGTCAATTCGATTGCTTTCTTTTCGCGCGTGGAGGGAGTTGTGCCATAGAACGCTTCGGCCACTTTACGTGCGGTGCTTAACCGAACCTGCCCTACCCCCAAACTCAGATCCAGGCGTTCAATAGCCGCCAGGACCAGTCAGCCTTGCCCACCAGCGTCCGCACTCGGCCAGCCTCGCCGTTGGTTGA
>FWWM01004288.1_pt1 | contig 33464 bp, 27 predicted proteins | sample 2228351 | NCBI WGS metagenome assembly FWWM01 (sample SAMEA103939774, study PRJEB20133) | metagenome
AGGACCTGGAGCTTCGGAGCTGGCAAATCTGACCTCATCCTTCTCAAGTATTCTCCTAGCGGAACCCTCCTCTGGCAGAAGACCTGGGGCGGAAGTGGCGAGGACGAGGGCAACGGCGTGGCGGTGGATGCTAGCGGAAACGTCTATGTGACGGGAAGTACCCTTAGCTTCGGAGCTGGCGATTATGACCTCATCCTTCTCAAGTATTCTCCTAGCGGAACCCTCCTCTGGCAGAAGACCTGGGGGGGAAGTGACTGGGACTGGGGCTCTGGCGTGGCGGTGGATGCTAGCGGAAACGTCTATGTGACGGGATGGACCGAGAGCTTCGGAGCTGGCAAATCTGACCTCATCCTTCTCAAGTATTCTCCTAGCGGAACCCTCCTCTGGCAGAAGACCTGGGGCGGAAGTGGCGAGGACGGGGGCAACGGCGTGGCGGTGGATAGTACTGGTAGGATTTACCTTGCCGGACGCGCGCCTAACATCTACGGTTCCTGGGGCTCGCCCAGTGGCAGGGAAACATCCCCTTCTGGGACTGAAACTTCCCCCAGCGGTTCTCAAGGCTCGCCCTCTGGAACACAAACAAATCCTAACTGCACTGAAACCGATCCCACAGGCGTGGAGGACGAAGGCGGAGGCGAATTTGACGTCCTCGTGATGAAGTTAGACCCCTCTGGGTGGTAGAAAGCGGTCGTTAGTTCCACCATCGCTTTTCCTTTGGCAGGCAAGGGGCGCGGAGGGGCAGGGCGGTGGCTCGCCTCAGCGAGCAAGTTTATCCCCGCCGAGATGGCAGACGGCGGGACTGAAGTCCCGCCTACTCAGCGTTTTCTCCAATACGCCTACCGGACGACGGAGCCCTAGCGCCCTAAGCCCGCGGGGATGAGCCAGGAGGAATGGAACGCAGGGGCGCTCGGTGCGGAGAACTCAGTTGTTGGTTGTTAGTAGTTGGTTGTCAAAAAAGGCGGCGGAGGCTATCCTCGTGCCCTTAAGGAGAATACGGCGGGGCAGACCCTCCACCCCGAAGGCTGTGCTAAACTAATCCTATGCCTGCTCGGGCTGAGCGGACGCATCTCGTGGAGGTTACCATTCTTTTCGCAGACCTCATCAATTCCGTCGGAATCTCCGCTGTTCTTGACTTCTGGGCTTACGATGAGCTGATTGAGGAATATCAAAAACATCTTTTAATGGCGGTGGAAGAAGTATCCCGCCCTGGCGATGTCCCCGTCGCGGAAAAGTACATAGCGGGCGACCAGCTTGCGGTCTTTTTCTACGACCCAAAGCAATCAGAGACAAATGAAAGAATTGCCAGACTTCCTCCTGAAAGCGAGGAAAGGGCGAAGCTAGAAGAAGAAAGCAGGGCAACCTGTGACAGAGCCCTCTTTGGAGCTGTGAGAACTGCCATCCTTCTTAAGAACTCTTGGCTATCCACGCCGTTAAATGTGGAGAGGGTTAAGGCGCGCCATTTGCCCTTTGACGTCGGAATTGGCATACACCGTGGAATCTGCGTTCTGCGTGAGCGCTGGGATGGGGGTAAGAGAATTGAAGGTTTCGCAATCAATTTCGCCAAGCGGATTGAGGGTTACGCGAGAATTGGACGCGTCACGCAGGTAATGCTTAGCAGGGGCGCGGTGGAGCGCTTGCGCTTTGTTAGAAGAAAGCACGTGGTGATGAGGCAGAGACTAGGCTTCATTTCTCATGAACCGGGCGAGGGGGAGCTTAAGGGTCTTCAAGCGGGGCTTCAACTCTATGAGCTTAAGTTCTTTCATCGATTAATGATTCTGCCGGAGAAGGAGCAGATTCCCGTTTTTGAACAGCTGCTGAGAACGGACCCCAGAAACGTTTGGGCTTATCAGATGGCTGCGGAGCATTACGCCTACCGCCTGGGCGAGCTGGATAGGGCGCGAGAACTTGCCCTCATAGCCAAGGAAGCCCGCCCCGATTCCGAGAAAGTGCATTATGACCTGGCTTACATTGCGATGAAGCAGAATGAGTTTGAGACTGCCAGCTTTTTCGCGGAGCGAGCACTTGAATTGAATCCCAATTGGGATTTGGCATACGGACTACTTGCCGCAATCGAAAATTCTAAGGGAAACCCAGAAAGGGCGTTGAGCTATCAACGTAAAGCCTATGCCCTTTGCCCAGATAGCCCGCAGAACTGCTGGGACCTTGGCGTGACCTACTACGAGGCTAAGGATCTAGATAAAGCGAGGAAGTACTTCAAGGAAGCGATTAAGCGTTATCCAGGGTATCTTGAAAGCGACGACAACATGAATCTTGCAAAGCAGGTCGGCGCCGTGGAATGAGGCGGTTTTCCTCCCCATTTTTCAGTCTCTCGCACCTTCCTGTTAGTCTACTAACGGATCCTTTCCCCTGGCGGTATGAGCTCGCCGAAGCCTTGAAGGTAATCTGAAGTGTTTCGTGTTGTGATTTGGCACAATAATCCATAAATCTGGTATAATGTATTACCCTATAAGGGGAATAATTACGGAGGTTTTGAGGCAATGCCTATATTTGATTTGAGCGGAGTAACAACGCCGGAAGCCTTGGCTGAGCTAATCCGCGACGTTCTCAACCAACAGCAGTATCAGAACGGAACCCTGGAGGCAAAACCCGATGGCGGATTAGGCGGAGGGAGAGACGACGATGTTGATGTTATCCTCCCCGACGGCTCCCGCCTTAGTTTCCGCGTATCGGTTGATTGGGTGAACCCGCCGCAGATCCCTTAGAGGAGCTATCGGGACGGTCTGATCCATAAGTAAAGTCTCAACTTAGTCAAGGAACCAACGTAAATACCGCTTTCGTCGCGGGGTGTGCTGGCAGGCTCGGCGGGAATCACGCTTACCCCCAGCGGGAATCGAACCCGCGTTTCCACCTTGAAAGAGTGGTGTCCTAGGCCACTAGACGATGGGGGCATCCCTGAGCCATCCGGGAATCGAACCCGGGACCCCCGGATTAAAAGTCCGGTGCTCTACCAGCTGAGCTAATGGCTCACTGTTCAATCCGCAAACATGAGTATCAAACTGCAAGCCGGACTCCCGTAAAGCCTTAGCTGTTATTATACCTACAAGGGTTGTCCTATTTCACTTATGCGATTGACCTTGCTCAAGTGACGTCCGTTGGTGAGGGTGAGGAAGTCACGTTTGATAAAGGTGTATAAGTGCTGTTTGTAAGATTCTAGCGAGGGCTGGTAGGCTAATCTCCTCCTACCATCATTTAGTTTCTAACTCGCTTGCGGGGGGTTGAAAGTCCGCTTCTTCTATGAATCTTATTATACCTCGGAGTTCAGCATAATCCAGTTTTCTCGCAGAAATCACAGTAAAGTACCAGTAGTCCGGTGGAAAAAGGAAATGAAAGTAGTAGAGAAACACCTCCTTTAAGTCAGGGGAAATAAAACGGGGATAGAGATTAGAATTTTCAGGCATAGTAAAGTGCATAAACTGAATCGCCCCTTTCTTGCCCTTAGCGGAAAAGTCCTCAATGGTTTCCTTCTCCGCGAGTTTCATCCCGTGCTTATCTCTATAGGTGTAAAGAACTTCGCCACTAAGAAACTGGTAAAAGGGGGTTTCGGGATCTTTCTCTACAAGCCTCCCTACTCCGGCGAGTTTTTTTATCGCCAAGTCATAGTCTTTACCTTTGAGGATGACCGTGAACTCAGACATTTCATCCTCAACAATTTCGGAGATTTCTTCTGTCCTATAGGTGAAGGATAGGTTGAGGATTCTTGATGTAAACTTTAATTCCTTGGGTTTCTCCTCTTTGCTTCCCAAGATGAACCCGCACGATACGCCGACTAGGGCAAACAAACCCAAGGTTACACATAGAAGAAGTAAGTCACTTTGAGTGAGCTTCATAGGTAGCTCGGATTTCGTCTATTTCCTTAACGATGGTGCTAAGGATACCGTTTATGAACTTGTTTGAATCGTGCTCTCCGTAGATTTTAGTCAGGTCCAAAGCCTCGTTAATAGCCACTTTAACGGGTGTGTCCATGAAAAGAAGTTCTGCTAGAGCCATCCTAAGAATTGACTTCTCCGGAATACCGATTCTTTCAAAGCGCCATTCCTCCGGGTATCGTGCAAGCACAAGATCTAAGAACTCAACGTTATCAGCAACAAGCGTGCATATTCTCCGAATAAACTCAGCGTTTTTCGCGTCAACCTCCCCCGCAACCATTCCATCCTCCTGGTCATCCCCGCTCGATGGTAGTGGTAGCCCGTTGTCATTAACTTCGTCGGAAATCACGTGTCCATAGGCGGATGAATACCACTTTTCAAAGTCAAAGGTTCTCTCAAGAAGCTCCCCCATTGTAACGGAAGAACGTATTTCCAGTTCAAAGAGTAACTCAAAGGCTTTTCTGCGCGCCTTCCGTCTGCTTATGTAGCCCGATTGAGCCTTCTTTGCTTCCGGGTCCTTCATATCAAAGTTCAGGGCTCTAACGTTATTCTAACAGCTCATCGTCTCTGCACTACCAAGATGGCTTTCCCCGCCAGCTTAATCGTTGATAGTCATCGCGAAACGGTATCCGCCTCCCTTCTTCCCACACTGCCGGCAAGCTCATCGTCCGTGGGCAAGGTTCTCCCAGGTCCATCCGTGAGCAAAGAAACCGCGTTTGAAATATCTACATCGCTTGCTACCATATACGAAACCCCATTTATCATTTCGGGAACTGCCTTCATCGTTTCCGCGTAGATGTTCTCTTCGCCAAAATTATCCAGCCTTCTTGCCAGGGCGACCAGTTGGTCTAAAGTAAGGTTTGTTTGAACTGATTTGTAGAAAATCTTGAGAGTCTCAAATACTTTCCCCCAGTTTCTTTCCTGCTTAAGGCGATGGAGGATAGCCATTATCGCTCTATGCTGGCGTTCGGTCCTTCCAATGTCGCCAAGCGCGTCATGACGAAAACGAACGTAATTGAGCATCTCGTCTCCGCTAAGCACCTGTATTCCTGCAGGAATATTGATGAAGAGTTTCTGAGAACGGTCGGTGTACCTGAGGGGCTTTTCTACGTTAATCTCAACGCCTCCGAGGGTATCAACGATGCTGACAAAAGCTTGAAAGTCAATAGTTAAGTAGTATGGGGTTGAGATTCCCAAGAGGTTCTCAACCGAAAACTTCACCCAGCCCACGCCTTCCTTCTTTCCATTCTGCCCGTAGGCATAAGAATGCGCAAGCTTATCCCTATTTCCATTTGGAAGAAGAACGATCGTGTCCCGTGGTATTGATAGTATCGTTGCTCCGTAGTTTTTGAGGTCAACGTTGACCACCATTACGGTATCGCTTCTGTGGGGAGGGTCCTTGTCCACCCCCACAACCAGAAGGTAAACGTTTGAATTACCGCCAAAGTAGTGCGGGAGTGGGCGCGTCACCCCTACCAAGTTAGCAAGTATCTTGCCTGTGCTCGTAGCTTCACCCGTGGGCGTTTTTACGGGCCATGCCAGTCCAGTTAGCGCACCCGCAACTAGTAAAACTAAGGCGATGACGAAGGCTATGGTCAGGCGCAATCCCCTTTTCCTATGCTTCTTTATTCTTTCCCGCACGTTCCTGGGTAGGTGAGATTTTGTGGTGCTATTTTCCCGGTGAGCGTCCGGGTTTATGTCCTGGCGGTCAGCCCTAACCTCAGACAAGATTCTGTCAGAGAGCCTTTCCAACTTTGAGCTCCTCCAAAAGCTCATTATAGAATTCTAATGTATCTGGAACGATTATCTTTCTCTCATTTACCAGGTAAAGCAAACTCGCAGAGGCAATCTCGAAGCAGAGCCTAGTCAGTCCATAATCAACAGCCTTCCTGAGTTTATCAACGCCATTGAAGTTTCTATCAATGGAAATCTTGTCCGCGGCGTAAAGGATTCGCGAAACGCTCGATGCCGCTTTGCCTCCCGTTGTGTGCTGATGTATTGCTTGGTAAACCATTGGATGGGCAATACCGTATTCGTAGGTTGCCCTGAGCGCGCCAACTCTTGCATGAATAACCCCCGTTGTTTTAAGCTCCCAGACGTTCGGTGCGTAGCGGTAGCGACTCATAGCCTCCTTTAGCTCCTCAGTAGAGAAATGCTTGCAATTATCGTGTAGAAGTCCTGCAACTTCCAAAATGGATGTGTCTTCGTAGCCATACCTTTGTGCAATCTGCTTAGCGCACTCTGCTACGTTCAAGCTGTGGGAATAAATGGGTGGCGGAAGATCGGTTTCAAGTCTGCCTTGAAGGGAGCGAATAAAGTCGGTTGAAAACTCCATAGAATGTTTAAGTTACCTTTCTGCTGACTTAAATAATCCTAGTTGCATGATCTTGCGAGATTTCTCAAGAGATTGAAGTCTAACTTCCTCAAGTTCCTGAAGAATGGTTCTTGCGCGCATAACTACTTCCTTAGGAAGTCCAGCCAACCTAGCGACTTCCACTCCGTAGCTTTCATCAACAAAACCGGGCAGAACTTTATAAAGGAACACTAGCTCCCCTTCAACGGTTCTAACGTCAACCTTTAGGTTCCTTATTCGCGGAAGAATCTCACTTAACTCCGTAAGTTCAAAATAATGGGTAGCGAAAAGCGTTTTTGGGCGTCCGCGCTTGCCTTCATGTAGATATTCAGCGACCGCCCGAGCGATACTAATTCCGTCGTAGGTAGAGGTTCCCCTACCGATCTCGTCAAGTATTATTAGAGAATTGGAGGTAGCGGAATTCAGTATTTCTGCGGTTTCCACCATTTCCACCATGAACGTTGATTTTCCACTCAAGAGTGCGTCCGTCGCCCCGATCCTTGTGAATATGCGGTCGCATATCCCTATCCTCGCGCTTTCTGCCGGCACAAAAGAACCCATATGAGCGAGGATCAGGATGATGGCTACCATTCTCATATAGGTTGATTTCCCACCCATATTTGGACCAGTAATTAGGTTTAGCTGGACGTTTTCCCCGTCAAGGTAAGCGTCGTTAGCCACATACTTTTGGCTACCTACGGTTCTCTGGACAAGCGGATGAACCCCTCCCTTAATGTCAATCACGCCTTCTGGAGATATGCTGGGTTTTATCCAGCCTTCCTCTTTCGCCACTTTAGCGAGGGAAACTAAGTAATCTACCTCAGCGATACATTCATTTACGCTGTTTAGCGTATCAGCCTCCGCCTTCACCCTTTCCAGCACCTCTTCAAACAGCTTATTCTCAATTTCCAACGCCCTTTCCTTGGCAGTTAGTATCTCAGCTTCCCGCTCTTTAAGTTCGTTCGTCACATACCTTTCGCTACCTACGAGCGTCTGCCTGCGTTCGTAATCAGAAGGAATAAGGGAAAGAAAAGACTTGGTAACCTCTATGAACCACCCAAAAGCGTTCGTCCTCTTAACTTTAAGGGTTCTAATGCCGGTTCGCTTTCGCTCCTTCTCTTCAAATTCCCTGAACCACGATTCCCCCTCTTCAATGATTCGTCTAATTCTGTCAAGCTCCGTTGAGTAACCCTGCCTGATGACTCCTCCGTCAGAAAGACTGACCGGCGGGTTATCACAAAGCGAGTTCTCAAGAAGGTGAGTAAGGTCAGGCAGGGGTACTAGTCGTTCAGCTAGAGTCCTATTCAGTAGAAGGGACTTACACTCGCTAAGCACGGACTTCATCGGAGGAACGGCTGAGAGGGTAAACTTAAGTCTAGCGACTTCTGCACAGTTTGTGCGGTTGAGAATTATTCTGTTCAATATTCTTTCGGAATCGGGGAGATTCTCTAAAAGGTTTCTCAACTTGTCGGCGACTTCAGGTGTATCCACTAGTTCCTCTACCGCAAGGAGGTAATTGGTTATCGTTTCTGGGTCTGCAAAGGGTTCCTTTAGCCTGGACTTTAGGAGACGTTTCCCCAAAGGGGTTCTCGTTTTGTCCAGAATGCCATACAGCCCGTTGGCAACCTCGCTATTTGCCCCTTTCCCTGCTTCTAAAGGTTCAAATATCTCCAAGTGTCGAAGAGCCCGTTCATCAAGAATCAACCTTGAACCAGGATGAATCCGCTGAAAGAACAACTTAGGCGCGTCAACCTTGAATATGTCTCTTAAGTATTTTACGAGGTAGAAAATGGCAATTTGAACTGCAGGCGCACCTGCCAGTCCTTGGCTTTCTAGGAAATCCGTCCCTAAGAACCCTTTCAGGAAGAACTCAGCATCTTTTTCCCCAATCTCCTTCTTGAACGTGTGTTTAACTATGAGAGGATGTTCCTTAAAGAAGTCAGATATATCCTGCTCCTTGAGGAGAATCTCGTCTATGAGGACCTCTTGGGGACGGATCAAAGTAATTTGGGTTAGCAATGCTTTCAGGGATTCTGGTAGACGGCTTTTCCTCAGAGAAAAAGACCTAGTGTAGCCTACCCTTCCCCCAGAGGCTTCCAGGAGGCACATTCCTACTTCTCCTCTGCACTCAGCTAGGGTCATCAGGAAAACCTCGGAGTCCTCCGATAGGAATTCGTCCTCAACCAAGGTACCGGCAGTTATTATTCTGGTGACCCCTCTTTCAACCAGCTTCTTCTTGGGATCTGGCTTCTCCAGCTGGTCACACAAAGCCACCTTGTAGCCCGCATCAACGAGCTTTTTCACGTAGCGCATGAGGGAATGATGAGGAATCCCGCACATAGAAACCTTGAGCCCGTTTGTGATTTGCCTGGAGGTCAAGACCACACCGAGAACTCCGCTCGCCTCTTCCGCATCCTGAGCGAACATCTCATAAAAGTCGCCCAATCGGTACATGAGGACGCAGTCGGGGTGCTTGCGCTTGATGTCAAGGTACTGCCTGAATAGTGGCGTGAGTTTTGCCTCTGGTACGGGAAGGTAGTCATTCGGAAGACCGATTCCTGCGGATTCAGAATTCACAGCTAATGGATTATAGCTAAGAACCGATCGACTATGAATGGGCGAGCCTTCACTCTCTACCCTTCCGACCTATGCCCTGAATGAAGGATAGAAGGAAATACTGGCAAGCAACTCCACCTTTCGGGAGGTTATCACAGAATAATTTAATTACGATTTGCGGTAATGCTAGAATCTAGCATCAATGTGTGGCATATTTGGTATCACCTTTAGGGAGCACCGCCAAGACTTAGGAGAGGTGTTGATCCGTGCGGGGCGAAGGCTCTCCTACCGCGGTTACGACAGCGTAGGCTGTGCAGCCTTGACCAAAAACGGAAGCATTGATCTCCGGAAAGATGTAGGGAGCATTGAAAAGGCGGAGGTATCCCTTTCCCTCAACACGATGATCGGAGACAGGGGTATCTGCCAGCTAAGATGGGCGACCTTCGGACCACCTTCAAAGACAAACGCCCAGCCTCATTTTGACTTCACCGGTTCTCGGGTGGGGGCGCATAATGGGAACATCACTAACAATCCCTTTCTGAGGGAATCGCTGGCATCCCGCGGAATTCAGCTACTTAGCGATAATGACGGCGAAACAATTGTTAATCTCTCGGCGTACTATCTTGAAAATGGGCACACCTCGGAAGAGGCTTTTACGAAGGTTATCGGTGAGACTCGCGGGGATTTCTCTTTGGTTCTCGCGCAGACAAAGACGCAGGAGCTACACTGCCTGAAAATGGGTAGCAGTTTGTACCTGGGCATAGGGGATGGTTTTATTTGCTGTAGCAGTGACCTGCCTTCCATTCTTGAATTTACTAGAAGGTATGTTCGGCTAGTGGACGGTGACCTTGTGATATTCTCGCCAGATAGCTTCAGGATTTTCAACCTGAAGGAGCAGAAGCATGTTGAACGCGAGATCCTCCAATCCGATATTTCCATTGAAAGTGTGGCGAAAGAACCGTTCGCCCACTTCTTCATGAAAGAGATTCACGAGCAGGTAGAAAGTACCAGGAATATCCTCTCGCTTTACGAGAATGGTAAGGTCTGGGAACCCTTTGTGGATGCCTTGGATTCCGCCCCTAGAGTATTTATAACTGGTGCCGGTACAAGCTATCACGCTCTCTTGCTTGGAACTTACTACTATTCCAACCTTGCAAGGACCCCAGTTCTTCCTTCCATTGCTTCGCAGATGCTTCCGCTCTACGCGGAGGCTGTGGCGGAGGAGGATTTGGTGGTTCTTGTTTCCCAATCAGGCGAGACCAAGGACTTAATTAACGTTTACAACTGGTCTCGCAAGACGGGGATGGGCAAAACCTTCGCGGTGGTGAATAACATTGGTTCTACTCTGGCGCTTCACTGCGATGGGATGATCCCAATCGCTAGCTTTCTGGAAATTGCTGTCCCTGCGACAAAGACGTACGTTAATCAGACGGTTTGCTTTCTATATTCCGCGTTAAAACTTATGGAGAGACGCGGAGTGTCCAGATCCGAGAAGTTTATCTCGGAGCTTCTCAATTTGCCTGAGTTAGTGGACGAAACAATAAAGATGAATGAGGGGATAGTAGGCGAAATAGCGGAAGTCCTGCTTCCTCACTACTCAATGCACATATTGGGTTATGGCTTAACTCATCCGGTAGGGTTGGAGGGCGCATTAAAGATGAAAGAAGTTGTGTTTAACCATTTTGAGGGGATGTACTCAAGCGAGTTCAAGCACGGGCCACTCGCGGTTGTTGAGAAGGACTATCCGGTGATCTTTGTAGCGCTTTCAGAGAATGAGGATATAGTCCTTTCCCATATGAACGAAGTCTTATGCAGGCTTGGAATAGTTATCCACGTCGGTGAACCGAGCCCGGGTTACGACAAAATCTGTAACTTTAAGCTTCCCATTCCCAAACTTAGGGAGCGCGGGATTTCAGAGGAATTCTCGCCTTATATCGCAAGCATTCTGTCCGTTATTCCCTTCCAGCTCCTCGCCTATGAGATGGCGGTAAAGAAGGGGAATAACCCTGACCAGCCTAGAAACTTGAGTAAGACGCTAACGGTAGATTAGCTTTACTATTTGTTCAAGGATTCGAACCAGATAGCAGGTCTTGAGCCGACGAGGTTACCCGGATAGATAGCCAACTCCCTGTTTCGCCATCACCTAACGAACTTCCTAATCTCTTCTTCGTCGTAACCTTGAATGACTTCCTTGCCCTTAATGATAATTGGTCTTCTAATGAGTTCTGGGTGTTTTTGCAGAAAGGCTATGGCTGAAGCCTTGGTGAAGCGGTGATTCCTCAATTTCTGCCAAGCGGGGTGGTGGTGGTTGAATGCCGCCCCGATATCTGAGCTCATTACTACCTTTGAAAGGACCCACTTTGGGACAGTAATGGATAATATGTCTATCTTCTCAAAGTTCCTGGATAGTTTTTCCAAGATTTCCCAGGTTTTCCTTGTGGCAACACATCTTGGGCTACCAAGGACTTTTAACTGCGACATAGCCTTCCTCCTGAGTTCAATTCAATACATTTTATAACACTTGCCCATACGCATCGATTGGGGATCCTTCGCCACGTCAACTTATGCAGCTAATGGTTTTGCCTTCTCTTGGTGCGCACTCACCTGCTATACTTCCCCGACATAACAAGGAGATTATAGCTACTGGTATCATTGTAAGGGGAAGTTCTCGATCCAGTATAGTGGAACGGGCGTTCGCTACCGCATCTTCCCTTTCTTGAGCAGTTCTCGGTTTGCTCGGCGAAGGGGTTTCAGCACTTCTGACGGACTTGGCATTCCCCTTTCAAAGAAAACAATTCTCCTATCCTTAGCTATTCCCACAACCGTCCGCCTTATGCCTGATAAATCTTCTTTAACGCAATCAAACAAACCGGCGACCTTTAAGTCCAAGTCCGTCAGAAGCTCAAAGGGGAACTTATACCGGTCAATGAATCTCTTATGGCTGTCAGCGTTGTCGGGACTTACCCCAACTACGATAGCGTTTGCCCTCTCTACGCGAGAGTAATTGTCTCTGAGCTCTGAAAGCTGTCGTGTGCATCCTGGTGTAAAGTCTTTGGGGTAGAAAACGAGTATCACGTTCTTCTCTTTAACCAGTTGTGAAAGGGTAACCATTTTCCCGCGGGAGTTTTCTAGCGTAAAATCTGGCGCAACATTTCCTAGCATATTAATCTTTTACCCTGATTCCTCCTATCTCGCGCAATGATGGGAGGAGTGGCGGGGCTCTTACGGTAATCGGGCTAGGCTTTTCTTAGTTCGCCTTCACTTCATATCCGCTATACTCTAAGTGCTCAGGGTCTATGGCATCTCCTTTTATGCAGTTCTCCTCACCCGCTCCACCTTGTTTTCACGAGCTTGGTGAGAAGCTTGCAAGCATCTTCTAAGCTTTCCCACTTGACGTAGATATAAATGTCCGTTGCGCTGGTTATTACTTCAATGATGTTTATGTTGTTGTGGGCTAAGATCCTTGTGAAATCCGCAAGTACACCGGCGGTTTCAATGAAACCCGCGGAAGATAGTCTAACCTCACCCACACCGCCCACGACGTTGAGGCTAACGAAATCTCGTTTATGACGGATTATTTCCCTGTGAAGTAGCCTTCGCGCCTTCTCCGCGTCCACCTCGTCTAGGAAAAAGCAGATGAACCTTGAGTTGGCGGAGGCAGAGCTTATAGGAATGTTATTCTCTGCCAGTATAGAAGAAAGCCTGCCTAGAATGCCCTTCTTTCTGCTCCAATTTGAGCCCATAATGAGCACTATGGAAAGCCTTCTGTTGTTCTTGTAGATTGAGGCATGACTTTCACCGTAAATCCTAGTTCCACCCTTAGCAAGCTCTTCCTGATGCCTGTAATCAACTACACGAACATTCATATTCGCACTCTTGTATTTGAGGGCCCGCGGATGGATTACCCGACCCCCGCTTCCGGCTATGGCTTCAACATCCTCCACGCTCAGTTTCTTACGAAGTTTCGCACCTTCAATCACCCTGGGGTCAGCGCTCATTATCCCTTTTACATCGGTAACTATGACCACCTCGTCCGCCTCTATATATCTTCCCACTACGAACGCAGTAATATCGCTACCGCCCCTCCCAAGAGTTATTATCTCGTCCTTGCTGTTGATGACGACGAAGCCCGAGATAACGGGCACCTGCCCCATCCGGAGGGGAGGGAGAACGTATTTGCCAAATCGGTTACTTGTTCTCTGGGTCCTTATAGTGAAATCCCGTTCCTCGTTGATCTTCGCAACCGCAATTGGAGAGTAGTCGTCGCTATCCGCAATGATTGGCCAGGTTTCCGCCTTTCTAGGGTAAAACGGAACGGGGGTAACCTTCTTGGCGGACAGCGCCGCAGTCAGCAGAAGAACGCTCTTCTCTTCCGCTATGCTCGCCAGCGCGATTTGGCTTTTGAAGTCTGCCAACCCACCGGTTGCGTCACTAATGGCACTTAGAATCTCAGTGGTTTCATTTCCCATCGCGGAGACCACTACCGCAATTTGCTCACCCATCTGCACTAGGGCGGCAACCGTTCTTGCGGCACGCTCAATGTGCTTCGGAGTCGCCAAAGAGGTCCCTCCGAACTTGACCACCCGCCTCATTTGCTTAGATTTCCTCCTCCGCAAAAGTTGAGAGTATATCCTCAAATCTGGTGCGTCTTCTGGCGAGGATTACTTTACCTTCGTCAATTATTGCTTCTGGGGGAGACGGTCTGAGGTTGTAGTTACTGCTCATTGAATATCCGTAAGCACCGGCATCGAAAACTATCACGAGGTCGCCGAGATTTGGGGTTGGAAGCCTGCGATTCTTCCCGAGAAAATCCGACGATTCGCATACGGGGCCGACCACGTCAAAGGAAGAATCATTGTTACCTTTAGCTTCCGCAAGTTCTATATGATGGTAGGCATCGTAAAGGGGGGGACGAATTAGCTCCGTCATTGAAGCATCAGTTACGATGAAGTTTCTTCCGCCGTTTTCCTTAACACCGATTACCCTGCCCACCAGAATACCGCACTCCGCCACTATTGCTCGGCCTGGTTCAAACATAAGAATGTAAGGAGTTCCTTCAACCTTTTCGGAGAGGATACGCACGTAGTCTTCCGGCGTCGGAAGAATAGTGTCGTCATGGTAATAGTTAATACCGAGTCCTCCTCCTAGGTCAATAATCCTTATATCTACACCTTTTGCCTGAAGGTTTCTCGCAACGTTCAAGAGGTACTTAAGAGCGTCCAAAACCGGCGCAACGGAAGTTATTAGGCTGCCTAAATGACTATGAAGCCCCAAAACTTGAACGTAGTTAGAATCCCTGAAAACACTTACAACTTCTTCCAGCTTCTGTGAGGTGAAACCGAACTTGGATTCGCTCAGACTTGTTGCCACGTATGGATGAACGTGGGGGTCTATTTGAGGGTTTATACGAAGCATTACTCGCGCAGGAAGTTGACATTCTTCCGCAGTCTCCCGTATCTGTTTAGCGTCAAATAGCGAGTCCACGCTGAGGATGGTTCCAAAGCTCAATGCCTTTTCAATCTCCGCCTTGAGCTTACCGTTTCCGTGAAGGAGTGATTTGGATAGGTCGTATCCCGCCAGTTTGGCGATCTCTAATTCCCACCCTGAAACCGCAACAGCACCTATCCCCTCCCTAGCTATTATTTTGTTCAGATAGAGGTTGTTGTTTGACTTAATGGAGAAGCAGAGATTACCTTTGATGTTCTCAACAGCCCTTTTCCACGTTCTCAACCTATCCTTTAAGATTTCTGCGGAATACGCGTAGAAGGGCGTCCTTCCTACCCTTTCTGCGATTTCAGGTAGGGGAACGCCGTCCACCTCGTAAACGCCATTGTTTCTTATAATCGCCAGTTCGTCCTTCTTCTCCACGTAGGCAGTTCCAATCGGCACAACAAGAGGCGTCCCCTAATTGGTGATACTGGTTTTAGGTCTAATCTCTGCCTCGCTAGTCCGTGAAATACCCTAAGATAGGGCTAGCCAGGGTTCTCACTATCCACATCGGGAACAGCCGTACCATCTCATTATAACAACTGTGCGCGGGAGGGATCCATACGAATCTACGTGGGTTTGTGTGTTAAAGTTATAAAGCTTATGGGACTTAGGCTATTGACTGCTGGCGAATCGCACGGAGAAGGCTTAACAGTTATATTGGAGGGTTTTCCTAGGGGAGTTAAGCTCTCAGAGGAAACTCTCGCAAAAGACCTAGAACGTAGGCGCCTTGGCTTTGGTAGGTCGCCAAGAATGAAGCTGGAGGCGGATTCCTTCAAGTGTGTTTCGGGATTGAGGGGATCATATACTACAGGTGCCCCAATCGCGTTCTCCATAAGAAATGCGGAAGCAGATAAGTGGGCTGAGATTCTGGACCCGTGGATTGGTGATACAAGAAAGGTAGTAAGCGTTCCGAGACCTGGGCATGCTGATATGCCTGGGGCAATTAAGTATGCTTCGGTATCTGGCGAACGCCTTCAGCCTGCAGACATCAGAGACATTAGTGAGCGTGCGAGTGCGCGGGAAACTGCTGGAAGAGTTATTGCGGGGTCCATTTGCTTGGCTTTTCTCAAGGAGTTAGGTGCGGAAGTCTTTTCGTTCGTTTTTCAGATTGGCAAGGCAAAGTTGAAATCTTCACGCTTGAGGGAACTCCTATCCCTGACCCACGCCGATTTTCTCGCCATTCAATCAGTGGATAGCAACACGCTAAGAATCCCCGACGAGGAGGTTTACTTGAAGGCTAAGGCAGAGATTAGCCGTGCCCAAAAGCTTGGGACAACTTTGGGGGGGGGCTTCGCAGTTCTAGCTTTCAATGTCCCGCAGGGGCTAGGCTCTTTTTCTCAGTGGGATAGAAGGCTGGATGGGAGGTTGTCCCAGGCTCTAATTTCTATACCGGCGGTTAAAGGAGTCGGAATAGGGCAAATTCTTTGGCGGCTCGCTGACGACGGAAGGTCGTATCAGGACGAGATCATCAGAGGGAAAGAAGCGCTAAAGTTGAAAACGAACAACGACGGCGGAATCAATGGAGGAATTACGAATGGGATGCCAATTGTTTTAACCGCGTTGATGAAGCCATTACCCACTCAGGCTCGCCCCCTTGCTAGCGTAGATTTGAGAACCGGATCTAGCGCGAAGGCTTTTGTGGAACGGCACGACATTACAAGCGTTCCTGCGGGTTCTATCATTGGTGAAGCGATGGTTTCCTTTATACTTGCCAGCGAGATCCTGGAGGTTTTTGGAGGGGATGAACTAAGCGTAATTAAGGAAAGAGTAGCGACTGCAAGAAGACGAATGTCAGCCTTTTTTGAAACTAAATCGGGGAGACAGGTGTAACTAATATGGGGGAATCTTCCAATAATTGGAAAGCTTTTTCCCTTGAGGAGGTGACCAAGGTCTTTTACCCGCTCGTTCCCTGGCATAGGCACCGTGCGGTGACCGCTGTGAAGTCGCTCAACCTGGAAGTTCCAAGAGGCAGAATATTCACGCTTCTTGGCCCCAACGGTGCGGGCAAGACGACGACAATCAAGATAATCGCCGGGCTAATCCTTCCAACCTCTGGAAGAGTTACATTTTACGAGAATAATGGAGCTAAGATGGCGAGACGCCCCAGGATTGGTGCCGTTCTTGAGGGAACCCGCAATATCTACTGGCGGCTTTCTCCCTCGGAGAACCTTCACTATTTCGGAGAGCTCAAGGGCATTCCGTTAAGACAAATTCGGCAGGATTCTAATCTCTTGCTTGAAGAATTTGGACTTCTGAATAAAGCCAGGGCAAGTCTCCAGACTCTTTCTCGCGGTATGCAGCAGAAAGTGGCTCTCGCGGTCGCCTTACTGGGAGACCCAGATATCCTGCTATTGGATGAGCCAACTCTCGGGCTGGATGTTGAAAGCTCAATCGCTATCAGGAAGAAGCTTAGAAGACTCGTTGAGGAAAAAGGGAAGACAATCGTCCTCACAACTCATCAAATGGAACTTGCCAGTAGCGTAAGCGATTACGTGGGAATAATCCAGGAGGGTAGGCTTATTGCGGAGGATAGCCTAACAAACCTCATCCACTACTTCAAGAAGGCTGATTTTGAAATAGAACTTTCCGAGGGGGAGTGGGTAAGGGTTAGGGAGGCACTAAAGGCCTACCGCATCACTGCAGAAACCCCGAGGGAAAACGAATTTGTTCGGGTCATCGTTCACCTAAATACCTCCGGCGAGTTCCTTGAACTACTGAAACCATTCCAGGAGTTACAGATTAACTTCAGGAACATAAGGCAGATTACCCCAACGCTGGAGGAGGTCTTCCTCGAGATTACAAGGGCTTCCAGGTCTTCTTGGAAGGATGGTGAGCCCGAAAGCATCCTGGGGAAGGAGAGGACAACAGGTAATGCTAAGGATAGCTCGGATGCTTCGAGAATGCGAGTTGTGTCGGACGATTTACGGACGGGGTATTCAGGGGAAGACAGATGATACAGTTTCTAAAGCTTACGCGGGCTGAATTCGTAAGGACCGTACTCCTGACGATCCGTTATCCTTTGGAACTAATCACCGGACTTCTTGTGATGTACCTTATCTTCCTGGGTCTCTTCATCGGTGCGCAATCTCTAATTCCAAGAACTCAAGCGTTGGAACTGAGCCTTTCATCCTTTATCGTGAGCTACTTGATGTGGTTTTTCGTTATTAGCACCATTAGCAGGTACTCCTACTCAATTGAGGTTGAAGCTCAGCAAGGAGTCCTTGAACAGATCTACATTAACTTTCCCCGTTATATCATTCTCCAATTCGTTCGTTCAATCGTAGACTTTATTGAGGCAGTTGGGTTCATTACGGTTTTGCTCCTCCTTATCTCTTTCACCACGGGTAGGTTTCTCCAGTTGGATTTAGGTAAGAGTTGGCAGGTCCTAGTGGTGTTAGTTCTAACGGTAGCCGGAATTAACGGCTTTGGTTTGATATTCGGCGGGCTTGCTCTTCTCTTCAAGAGAGTTGGTCAAGTGGGAAGTCTTACGCAATTCTTGTTCTTTCTTATCGCCTACTTACCGGTTGAAAAGTTCGCCACGTTTTATCAATACCTGTTTTATTGTCTGCCTTTAACGCAGGGCATAAGGCTTATAAAGTTGATCATCGTTGAAGGAGGTGGGCTGGCAGGGCGGGAAAACCTGGCTCTAATTGGTGGTCTCATACTGAATTCCGCATTCTACCTACTCTTGGGGTCCATCTTCTTTCAAATCTGTGAACGAAAGGCTAAACTTGATGGGAGACTTGGACAGTACTAGGGGGTGATTATGGACGAAAATTTGAACGAAGCAATGAGAGTTAAGCCTCTTGTTGGCTTGCTTGAGGCGCTTCAAGGGGATCCGCGGTTTAACCAGCTCAGCGAGGTTCTAAACGCAAACTTCGGTCTATTCACCAACGATGGGCAACTGGTCTACCTAAGCCGTCCAGCCAAGCTCATTTTTGGCATTCCAAGGGACTTTCCTACACCAAACTACAACCTCTGCAAGGACGACAACTTCTTTGACACCGAGTACTCAGCCTTAATTAAATCCGCGTTGTCCGGAGAAGTGGTATTTCTCCCGCGAGTTGAGTATAAGTTCACCCATCTTTCCATAGCAGGTAAGAAGGTTTCCCCACCAATAGTGCTGAGGATACGCTTGATGCCGATCCAGGATGCGGGAAGGTCTTCGCTCGTCCTAGCCATCTATGAAAGGGTTACGGAGAATATGGCTTCTCAGCCGATCCTGCTTATGCAACGCTCAGAGTCAGCTTCCATGCTTGCAAGGGGAATTGCTCACGAATTCAACAATGTATTCGCCTCAATCAAAGGCGTAGCTTCGATTATTGAGCTTGACCTTAGCCCTGAGGACCACCGCTTCCCATATTTGAGGAAACTGGGTGAGCTTGTAGAGCGCGGAGTTAAGCTAATTTCTGAGCTCGTAAGCTATGTTCGCTTGACGGAGCCCCATTTTGAGAGTGTTAATCTCAAAGACTATACGGAACATTTCCTAGGGCTTGCGAAACTTATGGTTCCAAGGAGCGTCGAATTGATTACAGACGTTTCTGGGCAGGGGTATCTCAGGGCGGACACCCACCGGCTAGATCAGGCACTCTTCAACCTGGTTCACAACGCCATAGAAGCTGTTCAAGACACCCAAACGAAACAGGTTAGGATTAGAATAGAGGTTTCCCCTAGGCTAGAAGAGTGGGAGCGTGAACTCTTTGAGGGAGGGGAGAAGGCGCCAGAAGTCGTGCGGATCACGATAGAGGATAGCGGCCCAGGAATTCCGGACGAGGTTTATCCCCGTATTTTTGATCCCTACTTCTCCACAAAGGAGCCAAAAAGAAATACTGGGCTCGGTCTTAACGTCTCGGAGGTCATAATTCACGAGCACGAAGGTTTATTGGTTGGTTCTCAAAGAAGTGAGTTGGGAGGCGCGAGGTTCTCAGTTTACCTTCCCATCAAGCCAGAACAGTAAGCGCGCCGGGTAACACGCTAAACTCCATCCGAGGTTCCCGCCATTCGTACAGCTCACCGTCAAGGGCAATTTCAAGGGGAGCGGAGAGATTGTCCACTCGGATCTCCTGAGCTTGGACAAACTCCACCTCCTCTAGTCCTAGGTGTCTACCGGCAAGTACTAATGGTAGCCGAGTCAGCAATCTGAACTTGGACCCTGTGCTCACAGCCATTACGTCCAATTTCCCGTCGTCAATCAAAGCTCTGGGTGCTACCGGTGTCCCCCCACCTATGAACTTTGAGTTCATGACCGAAAACCACCAACAGGGCTGGGAATTCATAGTTTGAAACTCATCGCAAGTTATGCGCATTGGTTTCAAGCTAGGTAGGGCTCTAAGAAAAGATAAGGTGTAGTTTCTTCTCCATATTCCCGAGAATCTCTTCATACATCTTAGGACAGTTGCATCAATCCCGAAACCTGCTGAGTTGTGGAAGCGCAAGTTGCCAGCCATCCCCAAGTCTATCCGCTTTGGTTTTAGTTCGGTGAAGTTAACTAAACACTCCTCAACGCTATTTGGAAGACCGAGGGCTCTTGCCAGATCGTTCCCTCGTCCTCCTGGAAGAATGGCTAGCCTCTGGCTTTTGATGTCCATAGCGTTTATGACGCGGTTTATAGTTCCATCTCCTCCGAAAACGAGGAGAATCTGAAAGCGGTCTACGCTATTTCTAACCGTATCTGCGAGGTGAGTAACGGAGGATGGGAAAGTGACTTGAATCGTAGGGTAAACCTTCTTCAGATGACCTTTCACCGCGTCCGCGCCCTTAAAGTTGGCAGGACTGGGAAGAAGCAATACTCTTAAACTGGCAATGGTTTCCAAGTCCTTCGCCCTAAGAGGTAGGGATTACTAGAACTAGCCCTTCCTGCTTAACCCCTATTTGCCCTGCCCCGCGTACTTCAACTATCGTCCTTCCGTCACTGGTCATTAGCGCCGCGGGCACATAGACGTAGGTGGGAAGGGGAACTTCGTCTTTGTTCATTTCGACTCTAACCCTACTGACCTCAAAGGTCTCGTCGGTGTCCGGATTCTTAAAGGTTACAGAGATACTCGCTGAAGTCGGTTTACCGCCGGATTCAATGGAATTGGTGTAGACAGCGAAGTTCAGTTTGGCAATAATATAGTTTTCCTGCAATTGGTCCCTTGGGATCCCTGAAAAGTACCACTTGGCGGTGAAGTTCCTTCGGAAGCGAAAAGGATTGGATGAGGCTAACCACCAAACTCCGAATCTCTCTTGAAATGTGCCATTACTTTCAAAAAATTCTGCCTTGTAGGCATCGCCTCCGTCCATAGGGTCAAATGGAGCTAGCTCGGCTGACGAGGAGCGCCCGCTGATGAGAAGTAGCCAGACTAGGGTTATCAGGGGCAATGCGGTAATGATTCTCATTGTTTTCACTGCTCCATTCTAATCTCAACCAGTAAGCTTAGTCAATCAGCTTTGTAGGATCCTAGGGTGATTAGCTAGTTCACGGGGTTGCGAACAAACTCCACCGACGTGTGCGTCATCATCTCTTGTATAATCCAAACTGTTTTAGGTGTGAATGCTTTTCAGAATCACAAAGTTGATCGCCCTGTCGCTAATTATCTTGCTCTTTCCCTTTTATTTTCGGGGGTCGCGCCTGTCTGCGGCGGGTGAGGATATAGCGGCGTCTGAAGAAGAGTCCTCAGCTTTAGACGCGCAACTTGCCCTTTACGACCCAAAACTAGCGATTAATCGTGAGGGCTTCTCTTTATTCGTTCTTGACGAGCATGGAGAAATTTCCTCTGAACTAAGAAGATACTACGAGCTAAGGGTAAAGACGCTTATGAACGGTGATACCTTTGTTTCCATAGTTGCGAAAAACCTTCCCGCCTCCGCTGGGAGCCTGTTCATTCTCAAGTATCACCCAAGCGACTTCAAGCTAAAGGAAATAAACCCAGGTAAAGCTTACGGTGGAAAGGATGAAAGCGTTTTTCTTGCGGTAAGGGGGTTCGTGGGAGGGATCCCCATAAGTGTGGCGAGAATTCGGCCCAATGAGAAGGGCTTTATCACGGGGGATGGTTTGGTGGCGGAAGCCTTGTTCGTCCCAGGTCCAGAAACCGGCAATTTGCCCATCCCCTTTACCGCGGAAGCCCCAGCGGTTGAAGTGTCAGGATTAACGGTGACGAATGAGGGCGCGAATAACTTGATTGAATGGGAAGAAAAGCTAGTGGGGGACTATGACAATGACGGCGACGTGGACCCCGCGGACGTTATCCCGATAGCGGAGCACTTTTATGGCGAACTGGGGGATGGATTGAACGACGATGTGGAAAGCTACCTTGACGGAAATAAAGACGGAATCATTGACACAAAGGATATCACTATGGTTGCGAGCAATATGTTTGCCAAGGTAATTGGCTACAACGTCTACCGCGGCACAAAGGGTGGAGGTGTGGATGTGAAACTGTTGCATCCGGACCCCCAGACAGAAACTACGGTCGTCCGTGGCACGCGTGAAGCTTTCCAATCTGCGAATTTCTCCGTTCTTGACAATAGTTTCAGTGAGGAGATGCCAGAATCAGGCAGGTCAACTTTCGCTTACAAGGTAGTTCCGGTTGGCCCTACCGGCGAATCGCGAACTCACTTTATAGCCACGATTGATTTCGGCTACGGTGCGGACGTTACACCTCCCCACGATAATGAGGATAGGCTTAAACCTTTTCGTGGTGTGGTGAGAGTTGACCCCGGCGACAGTAGGTTGAAGATAACTTATAAACTTGACGCGTCTGATATTCACGTATCAGGAGTCTATAGCCCGCCGGGGGAGATTCGCTACTTCCTCTTCCTCGGGTACCGTGATGACGAAACAGGCTTATTGGATTTTACAAGACTCCTCACCGAGGAAAACGGACGTGAAATAACCGGGGAACCCGGCCCCTTCATCTGGGACGATCTGAACCTGAGAACGCAGGAAAAAGAGCCACTCGTTAATGGCGAAGAATACGCGGTGTTTATTTCAGCGCAGGACGAAGCAGGGAACAGGACCGCTCCTGAAATAGGGAACGTGGCGTTTGGCAAACCGGTTAAAGATTCCCACAACGACTTTGAACCTCCTTCGTGGGTTGGCGGAGAGAGGGTTGTGCGCATCATAGCTGGAGATAGCGGAGTCAGGGTGGAGTTTTCAAGTGCAGAGGATTTAGTGTCCCCACCTGTTCGCTATCGCCTCTACTACTCCACTAAAGGTTCCGTGAACCCTCTATCTGATGTATTCGTTGAAGTTTCAAATTCCCCCCACTCCTTAATAGGCTTGGCAAACGGCACCCGATATTCCTTTCTATTGCGCGCAATCGACTCTGCTGACCGGTTTTATCCTCCAATAGAGCCAAATGAGACGAAGAACACAGATGTTCTCTCCGCCACTCCCCTTGAAGGAGCTGGTGACGTAACTCCGCCGATTTGGAGCGGGAATGCTGGAGTACATGACCTCGTGCCAGGGGACGGTAGCGTACGGGTTGAATTTGGTGAAGCTGTGGACGAGTCTTCGCACGTGTCATACGTGATCTATTACGAGGAAGGAAAGGAAATAACCTTCAGTAAAACTACCGCAAGGTTTCCTGTGCCGAGGAATTATCCTCCGACTTTCTTGGAGGGATTGCAGAATGGAAAGGAGTACGCGGTCTTGGTGCGCGCAGTAGACGAAGAGGGCAATGAGGAGAAGAATAACGTTGTCCTGACTGTCATCCCGGATAGGAGCTTGGACAATCGTCCACCTAAGTGGGATAAGCCGGGAGTTTCCGCAGTCACCCCGCTCAATTCTGCGGTGGGTGTTTTCTGGGAAAGCGCGGAAGATGAATCACCGCCGGTTAGGTACCGCGTTTACTGGGAAGAAGGAGTGGATGGCGTTTCCGATTATGCGCTTGCGGTTGCAGAGGGCAGGTATCTTGATGTAAGCGAAACCTACTGCACTGTGAATGGGTTAGAGAATGGAAAGACCTACAGTTTCGCCGTGCGGGCAAGGGATTCCGCTGAGCCGAGCAACGAGGATTTCAACCAAAGTTTCTTGACGTGCGAGCCTATCCCCAGCCCTCAAATGGTAGTGGAACCTGTTACTGAAGTTGGCGGAAAAGCTGTATCTACGTCTATTGCTATAATGCCAAAGACTAATTCCCCAGCGATTGCGATTACCACCAGAAGCGACGGGTATGCAGGCGAGGGAGAGTTGGAGCTTTATTACACCCATAAAATGGATAACCTCTGGAAGGTTGAACGTGTAACCGGCGGAATTAGATCTAAAGACCCCACAGTTTCTCTCCGATTTAATGAGCAGGGGACTCCTTACATTGTTTATGCGAGGGGTGTTTTAGGAAACGATGGACATTATCACTCAAGCGTTGAATTAGCTTACCGCGATGAAAGGGGAAAGTGGAACTTCCAAACGATAGAAAAAGGGGAAAAGGATCGCTATTTTGTTTCGCCTTCTCTCGCGCTTAGCTCGCGCGGAGAGATTGCTGTCGCATATCTTGCTGTTAATCCGAATCAAACACCTACTTCCCAACTTATGTTTGCATCCTCTAGAGATGGGGAGTGGGAAAGGCAGGTAGTCCTGCATTCTCCTAGAAGCGCAGGAACAAGAATTGAAAATCTTCAACTATGCGACCTTGCTTTTGGCACATTTGACGTAGAGGGTGTCTTGAGAGAACGGGCGAGTCTTGCTTTCTCTGGGTTTTCCGAACCTCACGGTCTTTACTTGGTCTTTGAGGGCGAGAGTAAGAAGTGGGACGTTTGGCAAGTTGATACCGGGGGCAACGCCTCTCAAATACGCCTTGCCTTTCTGACCGAGCGACGAGAGGATAAAACAGCTATGTCCTGGCCGGTAATCTCCTACCTACTCAGGGACGAGATAGGCAAGCAGGCATTATACTTGGCTTCCCTTATGGTAAAGGAACAGGAGGGGAGAAGAGGTTTATTCTGGAAGAAGGTTAAAGTTCAGGATGTATCCCCGGAAGCACTTCCTTTCCCTACCGCCCTCGGCATTCTTAAGAAAGGGCAAAGAGGCTTTCCGGTAACCTACGTCTTATGGAAAGAGGAAACTCCGCCCCTGGCTAGGATGGCAATTGAAAACCTTTACAGCGGAGAATTCACAACTTTTACGCTACCTATAATCGGGCCGGTAGATACTGGTATAGGCTTGAGCCTTGCGAAAAGTATGCTCGTTAATGATGCTGAGAAAGCTTACATTAGCCTAGTCTCCAAGAACAAGATTTGGTTAATGAGGGAGGAGTAGCTTCTTATCCTTGAAGCCTTGAATCCTGGACATTCTCCAACTTGTCCTCCGGGTCTTTAGGAGACATCCTTAATGTAGTTTGGGAGTATTTCCTCTAGGGTACTTGGCTCAAAGTCAAAAAGACTTCGGAAGTTCTCGTATTCCTCCGCGCTAAGAACGTTATCCTCCTTAAGCATTAACCATTGGTCGTAGTTAATGGGCACCTTGAGAAGGTATGCGGGAAACTTCAATAGCCCCATCGGCACGTGTAAGAAGACTCTTTGCCCAACCCCCAGAAGTTCCGCTAAGAGCGAGAGTATTTGGTCATAAGAATAGGCTTTCTTCCCGCCAACGGAAACGGTGCGGTTTGTACAGCACTCACTCCCTAATGCTTCCGAAACCATTCTCGCAAGCTCTCTAACGTAAATCGGCTGGAACTTATTTCTCCCGTCTCCGAGCACGGGGACGATGGGCAATCTTCTTACCATTTTCGCAAGCAGGTTTATGAATCTATCCTTCTCCCCAAATACGACCGAAGGTCTGAATATTGTGAAAGGGATCCCACTTTCCCTAAGGATCTGTTCTCCTTGAAACTTGGTTTTGTGGTATTCGGACTCCGCACCTTCGCGAGTCCCCAGAGCGCTAACAAGGATATACTTTTTTACGTTGCCTTTCTTGGAGCATTCAACAGTGTGGCGAAGGGCTTTCACATGAACGTTGAAAAATGTATTCTTCCCAGCTTCCGCGATGACGCCAACCGCGTTTATCACCGCATCACACCCTTGAATCGCGTTCTCAACGTCCCTTGGGTTAAGCAAATCCCCCGGTAAAGTCTCAATTAAATGGGGTAGTCCCCTAGGTTCCGAAGTGGGGCGCAAAAGACAGCGGAGCTGATAATCAGCCCCGACACTTCTTAATTCCTCAAGAATCGCCGACCCCACGAAGCCTGTTGCTCCTAGAATAAGAACCTTCACGCTTAGAAATTATAGCCCTAAGAGGACGGGTCGCTCTGTTAATATTACAATAAGGGTAGGGAGATGGCTTTACCAAAGGAAATTGCTCCAGTAGCTCAGGGGAAAGAGCGTTGGCCTCCGGAGCCAAAGGTCGAAGGTTCGAATCCTTCCTGGAGTACCAAATGTGAAGTTACCAAAAAGAACCTGGAATGCTGGCATCTAATGCGACGGAACCACTTGAAGGGTTGCCTGTTCTTCAGTCGGAGGGAGAATACTCCTTTGCAAGCGTCGCTAAATGGATGCGATTTCCAGCGCTGGCGATGTACTATGCCTGAATTAAAGTATTTGCTAAACTGTTTGGGTAGTCAAAAATGAGAGTAAATCCCCTGAGAAATACCGGTCGCGCCAAAGGCGTTACGGATGAAGAGCTTTATCTCCTCGTCGGTAAGGGAGAGAGGAAGAGCTTTGATATTCTTTTCGAGCGTTTCCAAAGCCAGATATATAATTTTGTCAAGAAGCAGGTCAGAGACCAAGAGACCGCGGAGGACATCACGCAGGAGGTGTTCTTAAGGCTGTTTAAGGCGGCAAAAAACTTTGACCCCTCAAAGAAGTTCTCCTCCTACCTTTACAAGATAGCGGTAAACGAGATAAGAAGGCACTACCAGCGCATCGCTGGCGAACAGGCTTATTCCCTCAATGAGCCCCTGACTGATTACGATGATACCCGTGAACGAGGCGAGATCGTTGCGGACGAGAACGCCAGCACAGAGGAGGGATTGTATAGACGTTTGAACTCCGCCTACCTGCAGTCGCTTATTGATAAGTTACCACCTGAACAGAGGATGGTTGTCCTTTTGAAGGTCTATCAGGGGCTTACCTTTGAGGAGATTGCGAGGATAATGGATAAACCTCTTTCAACTGTTCTTTCAAGGATGCGCTACGCGGTTCAGAAACTAAGAAAGTGGATGATATACGAGGAAAGCGAGGTGAGTGGATGAACTGCGGTGACCTGCGTCAGAAGATTTATCTCTTCTATTACGGGGAGCTCTCCGCGGGGGAACTAGAAGAGATTTACCTTCATCTGGCTGAGTGCGACCACTGCCAGGAAGAAAAGAATCTGATAGCCAGGATTTTGCAGACTCTAAAGGATGGCATGGCTGAAGAGGCTCCACCCGAAACAATTAGGCGCAGACTTTATGAGAGTCTAGATGTTAGCCAGCTAGGCAAATAGGCACTACCGCCCGCCACGGGGCGTAGCACGTATCTACATACCATCTGCAAGTTCTTTAACCTGCGCGACACCAAGATTGGCGCGCTTCTACCCAATCCCTGTCAGCCTCGTCCAGTCCATTTAGTAGCCTTGCTGATATGTTCCGCATCTGATAGCCTCTAACCAGCTCCGATTCTCAACGTACCAATTGATGGTTGACCTTAATCCTTCCTCAAAGTTGATATGAGGTCTCCAACCAAATTCATCTCTCAACTTCTCGCAGTTTAGGGAGTATCTCTTGTCATGTCCGGGCCTATCGGGGACGAAGGTTAACAGGCTTTCTGGCTTTCCCATTATCTTCAGTATGAGCTTCACGAGATGAAGATTAGGTATTTCAACCCCCCCGCCAATATTGTAAATCTCACCTAGCCTTCCCTTTCTCAGGACAAGGTCAATAGCTTTACAGTTGTCTTCAACGTGGATCCAGTCGCGTACGTTCATTCCATCCCCGTAGACTGGGAGTGGTTCGTCCTCAAGAGCCTTGGTAATCATTACTGGGATAAGTTTTTCAGGGAACTGGTATCTTCCGTAGTTGTTGGAAGATCGGGTGATCAATATGGGCGTACCATAAGTTATGAAGTAAGCCCTCGCTAGAAGATCCGCACTCGCTTTGGAGACCGCGTAGGGCGAGTTCGGCAGGAGTTTGTCATCTTCCTTGGAACTATGAGGGTGGGGAATGCTTCCGTAAACTTCGTCCGTGCTTATCTGGAGAAACCTTGTAACTTCGTGCTTTCGGACCGCGTCCAGAAGCACTTGAGCACCTGTTATATTTGTCCTCAGAAACGGTTCCACCGAGATGATGCTCCTATCCACGTGGCTTTCCGCAGCGAAGTTAACCACCGCGTCTATTCCTTCCTCAATAACCTTGTCCACAGTTTCCCCATCGCAGATGTCTCCCTTAACGAAGCGGTACCTAGGGTGATTCGCCAGGTTAGCCAGGTTTAAAGGGTTACCAGCGTAAGTGATTTTATCTAGATTGACAATGTGAACGCCTTCGTAATTCTCAAGCTGAAATCTGATGAAGTTGCTTCCGATGAAGCCCAGTCCGCCCGTAACCAGTAACTTCTTAATGTCAGCCATGCTTAGGGAACCCGACTGTTCTCTTAAAAACCGAAGTTATGCGTTAGTTTCAAGTTCCAACCAGGTCATTTGCTGCCTTGATGGTCTCGAAGGTGCCTGCGTCAGTCCACCAGCCCTTCATTATGTCAAACCTCAGGTTTCCTGATTTGGCGTAATAATCGTTTACCTCCGAAATCTCCAGTTCTCCGCGCCAGGATGGCTTTAGTCGTGCGATTATCTCAAAGACCTCGGGAAAGTAGAAGTAAATCCCCGTTACCGCGTAGGGCGTTGAAGGCACCTTTGGCTTTTCAGTTATCGCGACGATCCTCTCATTCTCAATGGTAGGAACCCCAAAGCGAGTGGGGTCAGTAACCTCTTTAAGCAGTATCCTTGCTCCATCTTCCTGCTTCATAAACCCATCAAGGTAGGCGACAAGACTATCTTGAAAAATGTTGTCGCCCAGGATAACCACCATCCTATCTTTCCCGACGAAGTTCTTCGCAAGGGAAAGTGCTTGAGCAATTCCTCCTGCTTCCTCCTGCACCCGGTATGTGAATTCACAGGAAAAGTCTCGTCCGCTCCCGAGGAGCTGGACCATTGCTCCCATATGCTCTGTGCCCGTAACAACGAGAATATCCCTGATGCCTACTTCCGTGAGTTTCCTAATTGGGTGGAATACCATGGGTTCCCTGCCCACCGGAAGAAGGTGCTTGTTTGTAACTTTGGTAAGGGGATGAAGCCTGCTCCCAGTCCCGCCAGCTAGCACGATTCCCTTGATGTTTTCAGGCACCTTCGTCATTATATCATTGCCTTACACCTGGGATTTAATGATATAATTCCGCAAGGTATGCAGTGCACCTCCAAACCCACTAGCATTTTGAGTGAGTTCCACCGACTAACTCCGCGCAAACCGGGTATCAAAAGTTGGATAGTGCCTGCCATTTTTGTAGCCATTTATGCGTTTTTCAACTATGTTGACCTGCCTAATGCCCTCGCGCAAACCACGGTGGAGGAAAGCCAGGAAGTAGAGAGAATATACGAGCCATTTGACGTTAAGTTTTCCGCCTTTCACAAGCTTGACGTAAACGACAGGCTCAAGGTCAAGTTCTTTGACGGTCAGAGCCTATTTGAATGGGAGGTAGTTGTAGATGGCGATGGCAACGTCTCTCTCCCATATCTTGGTACGATTAGCGTTCAAGGGCTATACCCCTCCGAAGCCAGCAAGAGAATCTCAGAAGCTTTTAAGAATTACTATGTGAATCCTTGGGTGAGCATTGACATCGTTCACTTCGGTTATTTTGAAGTATTCCTCTTTGGGACGGACTTTCCTGGAAGAATCCTCAGGGTGAAGAACGGCACGAGACTTCTGGAGGTTTTGGAGCAAAACAAGATAAACTCCACTGGGCACTACAGGAGGATTCACCTGATTCGCGGAGGATTTGATTTCACAAGGTTCGTCCGCACCCTTGCGAGCCAAGGTTCAACATCCGTTGAAGAGCTGGACGGCGCAATTGTTATTAGAGCCCGGAAACCCGATAATCCCGTTAGAAGCGACAGTTATGGGGTAGCTGGTGGGGCAAATCTGCGCGCCTGGGTTGAGGAGAGAAAAAAGGACCCGGGTTCAAAGGTTTACATTATTGATCCCCTAGTAGCTGTTTTACAGGGAGATAACGAATCCGCGAACCTCCCTCTTAAGCCAGGGGATGTCGTATTTGTCCCGGCGCCCGAGAATCTCGTTCAAATCATTGGTGTTTCAAAGGATGGCTACTACGAGCTTCTTGAAGAGGAGACGCTTGGAGACGTGCTTTACCTTGCGGGTAGCGTGGATTTCCAAACCGATCTGCGAAATAGCCTGGTAGAGAGGCGTGACGAGCGGGGCAGGCTTTCTCGTGTGGTTCTCAACCTTACCGGTTCGGAAGAAGGCGTCAAGCAGGCGGAGGGTTTTCCGCTGATGAATGGAGACGTTATCCGCCTAATTCCCTTTGAGCGTAGAGTTTTTGTCTTCGGGGAGGTTTTCCGTGCCGGTGCCTTCAGCTACAACCCGGAGCTCACCATTGCTGACTACCTTGCCCTAGCGGGCGGAATGACTGACTCCGCCAATACCGGCTGGCTTCAGCTTATTCGTCATCCGCGGGAGCTATTAAAGCCCGAAGAGCCTACCGAGGTCATCACTGTAAACTTCAAGAAACTTCAAAAGGGTCATCCGCCAGACGCTGATTACGCTGTTATGCCCGGGGACGTCATCTACGTCCCGCCTAAAGGTTTTAAGTTCACCTATAGCCATGTGGTCCAGACAATAGGGGCGATATTCTCGGGGTTTAACGTTTTTGAAACGGGTGGAGGAGAAGTTCGTCCAAAGGGGCAGGAGCCGACCGAGGGCGCCGCTTCTGCCACTGCTTCCAGCTAATAGGTGTTCTGGGCAGTGCAGTTTGCGTTGAACGTTTTAACCGTTATACCGTCATACCTAAACCGAGGGAGCTATCAGGCTATGCGATTTGAGATGAAACATGTCGTCATTCTAAATGTGTTCTTGCTGTTTGCTTTGAGCCTTACCGCTTTAGGTAAACCACTTGCGCCGGAGCAAAATGACCCTTCGGATTATCCAGAACCAAAATTATTTCCAGGCGAGGAAAAACATCTGAAGAGCATTCGCCAACTCACCTTCGGCGGGCAGAACGCTGAAGCCTACTTCAATTTCGCGGGTGATAGGCTCATCTTCCAGTCCACCCGGGGCGACCATCCTGTAGACTGGATTTATACGATGAACCTTGACGGAACCGACGTTCAGCTCATAAGCCCTGGGAAGGGCGTCACTACCTGCTCCTACTTCCTCTTGGGAGACGAGGAAGTCATTTATTCCTCTACCCATGAGAGTATGGAAGGTCCGCCTCCCCCGCTGGACTATTCCAAGGGGTATATTTGGAAGCTTTATCCCGAGTATGAGATCTACCGCCAAAGCCTTGATGGAGGCGAACCGGTGAACCTTACGAATTCTTGGGGTTATGACGCGGAGGCTACGGTTAATCCCGTAACCGGCGAGATTATCTTTACCAGCGACCGCACTGGCGACCTTGAGCTTTGGCTTATGAATCCTGACGGGACCAACCTCCGTCAACTAACTCACTCCGCCGGATACGATGGTGGTGCGTTTTTCAACAGCGACGGAACCAAAATCGTCTGGCGAGCGAATCGGCCGGAGACGCGGGCGGAGCTTGAAGAATATTGGCGTTTACTTCGCGAAGAGCATGTGATAAAGCCAATGAACCTTGAAATCTACGTGATGAATGCTGATGGCACAGGTCGCGTTAAGCTGACGGATAACGGTGCGGCAAATTTCGCCCCATTCTTTACGCCTGATGGGAAGAAGGTCATCTTCGCCAGCAATATGCATAACCCACAGGGTAGAAACTTTGAGCTTTACCTTGTTGACATTAATACTAAGGCAGTGGAGCAAGTCACTTTCGCTGGCGAGTTTGAGAGCTTCCCAATGTTTTCTCCCGACGGCAAAAAACTCGTCTGGGCTAGCAACAGAAACGGCATCACCCCCCGCGAAACCAACATCTTCATCGCGGAATGGCTAGATTAGGTTGGAGCCGCATTTCCTCCACTTAGCGCAGGGTAGGGTAGAATACCCACGTTTCTAATGGAAAACGTCGCGCCGGCAATCAAGCGCTCCGCACTTCTCGTGGCGACTCTGGCAGCCTTTCTAACTCCCTTTATGGGCGCTTCTATCAACATCGCCATTCCCGCAATAGGCAGGGAGTTTTCCCTTAACGCGCTTCTATTGAACTGGGTGGCTACTTCTCAGCTTCTCGCATCCGCGATGTTTCTCGTTCCATTCGGCCGAATCGCCGATATATTCGGTAGGAAGCTTCTATTCGTTCTCGGAATGGTCGTTTACACCTTTGCTTCCCTTCTGTGCGCCCTGTCAACGACGGGAGTGGTGCTTATCGTCTTCCGCGTCCTCCAGGGAGTGGGCGCCGCAATGACCTTTGGTACCGCCGGTGCGATTCTGGCTTCGGTCTTTCCCGCGGGTGAGCGTGGCAGAGTCTTTGGGATAAACGTTTCAGCGGTCTACCTCGGACTAACCGTTGGACCCTTTGCGGGCGGAATCTTAACTGAGCATTTGGGATGGCGTTCCGTTTTTTGGGCAAACGTCCCCCTCGGGACTATCGTGATTCTTTTTGCCCTATGGCAGTTGAAAGGCGAGTGGGCGGAGGCGCGGGGAGAAAGATTAGACCTTCTTGGTTCTTGTCTCTTTGGGTTTAGTCTCCTCCTCCTCGTTTACGGAATGTCCAAAGTTCCGTCATCCCTCGGCTTTGTCCTCCTTGCGGTGGGCGCCGTGGGAATAGTTGCTTTCGTCTGGTGGGAGACGAAGGTTCCCGCTCCCGTCTTCAACGTGAAACTGCTCCTCAGAAATCGCATCTTCGCCTTCTCCAACCTAGCCGCCCTTCTCCACTACAGCGGTACTTTCGCGGTAGGCTTTCTCCTAAGCCTCTACCTCCAATACGTTCGCGGATACTCCCCGCAAATTGCGGGGCTGATACTTATTGCCCAGCCGGTGGTGATGGCGGTGTTTTCCCCATTCGCGGGTACGCTCTCTGACATTATTGAACCGAGAATCGTCGCGTCCATCGGAATGTCCCTATCGGTCCTCTCGCTCCTCTTATTCAGCTTTCTATCAAGCGCTACCGACTTGGCATTTATCATCGGAGTTCTCATCCTAATCGGCTTCGGCTTCGCGCTATTTTCCTCTCCCAATACGAACGCGATAATGAGCTCCGTTGACAAGAGGTTTTACGCGCTGGCTTCTGGGACCATTGGAACGATGCGTCTCATCGGAATGATGATGTCAATGAGTCTCGTGATGCTCATCTTCGCGCTTATTATCGGGCAAACGGAGATTACCGCTGAGAACCCGAAAGCTTTCATTGCCAGCGCAAGAATTGCGTTTCTCCTATTCTCCTGTTTGAGCCTCATAGGGGTTTTCGCCTCCCTCGCCCGCGGCAAAATGCACGGAGAGAATGCGACTAATCGGCAAGTGGGCTGGCGACTCTAGTGCGGGTCTCAGTCTTGCTCCGAGTTCACCGAAGGACGCCCCATCCCGCAGGTTAACCCACAAGTTTCCAACGAGCGCGTCATTCGTCCCAAACGCGTCACTCTGAAGGAGTAGTTTAGAGCGCGATTTTCCATAGCGCCGAGATTCTGCAGGGCTGGCCCCTGGTCGCAGTGGGCGCCGCCAATGGCGGGTAAACGTCAGTCCAGCTATTTCCGCGGCGGGAAGTAAATCCCCGCCCTACTTTGACGGACAATTCAATCGAGGGCAAGGTTAATCCACCTATGTCACGTCGCGGTAAAAATGAAGGTCGCGAGGTTTGACGACGACGAGCGTTCCGTCTGACATAATAGGCAAAGCCCCTCTTGATTCAGTGAGCTCGGTGATTTGGGCTATTAGTGTCCCATCATCATCCAGCATAAGAACATAGGCGTCGCCAAACCCCGCACTACGCGGGACAGGCAAGTACAGTAACCCATCAGCACCGACCGTCACTTGTCCATGAAGGAATAAGGTTGTCGCGCTTTGGGCGAAGTATCGCCACTTCAGTGTCCCATCAGGGTTCAGCGCGTAGAGGTAGCCGTCCCAGGAGCCGATGTAAACGGTGCCATCGGCCGCGAGGGC